>Ga0116125_1001020_pt1 | contig 12617 bp, 16 predicted proteins | sample June2015DPH_16_1_2_FD_89729 | JGI IMG/M metagenome (GOLD analysis project Ga0116125, IMG submission 89729) | Peatland microbial communities from SPRUCE experiment site at the Marcell Experimental Forest, Minnesota, USA - June2015DPH_16_10 | ecosystem: Environmental > Terrestrial > Soil >...
CCGCACTCCAATTTCTTCGATCCCAAGTCTTACGCGCTGATGCGCGAAGACCAGCGCGGCAAGTACTACGGCGTGGGCATGACTGTCGGGCCGCGCAATAATAAAGTCATCGTGATTTTTCCCTTCACCGGCACGCCCGCCTATAAGGCCGGCATTCATCCCGGCGACGTGATCATCGCGGTCGACGGCAAGTCCACCGAAAACATGAGCACCGGCGACGTCGCCGACATGCTCAAGGGACCCAAGGGCACCACCGTTCACATCAGCATTTCGCGCGAAGGCGTGGAGAAGCCGATGGAGTTCACCCTGATCCGCGACGAGATTCCGCGCTACAGCGTGGACGTGCACTTCCTGATTCGCCCCGGCATCGGCTACATGCACGTCACCGGCTTCAACGAGACTACGGAAGAAGAAGTCTCGAAGGCGCTGGATGAATTCGGCGATCTCAAGGGATTGATTCTCGATCTCCGCGGAAATCCCGGCGGCTTGTTGAGCGAGGGCGTTGGAGTGGCCGACAAGTTTCTAAAGAAGGGCCAGGTCATCGTTTCGCATCACGGGCGCGCGTCGGCCGAGAAGCGTTATGTGGCGCAGCACGGCAACGGCGGCAAGGATTATCCTCTGGTGGTTTTGGTGAATCGCCTGACCGCTTCGGCCGCGGAGATTGTTTCGGGAGCCATTCAGGATCACGATCGCGGTTTGATCGTGGGCGAAGTCACCTTTGGCAAAGGCTTGGTGCAGACCGTGTATCCGCTCTCGGAGAACACCGGTCTCGCGCTCACCACCGCTCACTACTACACGCCCAGCGGACGCCTGATTCAGCGCGACTACAGCAATATCTCGCTCTACGACTACTATTACAATCGCGAGCCCGATACCAGCAACAACGCCAACCGCGAGGTTAAGCTCACTGACAGCGGACGCACGGTTTACGGAGGCGGCGGCATCACGCCCGATGTGAAGATCGATCCGGTGAAGAGCAATCACTTTCAGGACACGTTACTGCAGCACTACGCCTTCTTCAACTTCGCCAAGCGCTACGTGGTAACGCATCATCCCTCGAAGAGCTTCGAAGTCGACGATGCCATTTTGGCCGACTTCCGCAAATCGCTGGACGAGGCCAACATCCCCTACGCCCAGGCCGACCTGCTCGATAACAACGATTGGCTGAAGTCCAACATCAAGGCTGAAATCTTCGTCGATGCCTTCGGTCAGGATGAAGGCATGAAGGTGCGCGCCGAATCGGACCCGGAGGTCGTCAAGGGCCTCGATCTTCTGCCCCAAGCCAAAGCCTTGGCCGAGAACGCCAAGAGAATCGTAGCCGAGCACAACGCCGGGGGCGCGTTCAACCGCTAGAACCCGGGTTCGGCTTTCGGGCTTCGGCCGAGCAAAGGTCCGCGAGGGCGGTGCGAATCAGCGCACAGGCGACAGTGGCGGCGGCGTCTCGCCGGCTGTCAAGCCGGGGTTCCTGGCCCGCTCTTTGCGACATCACCAAAGCCGCCAGGGGGTATTTGCGGGTACCAGCGGGTACCAAGGTTTCATTGACTTACCCTGCCAGCTGTGGGAAAATCCGCCCCAGCGGCGGTTTGCGTTGAATCGGGCAGCCCGCCTACCTCCCTCGCACGATCCGAGTCGGTTATACGAGTCCGCAATAATGGAGTCTATTCAACAACCGCTTTTGCCCCATACAGGTTGGTTCGAAAAGATGGAATTGCGTCTCGGGGCGTGGCCGGATTGAAGGCGGTTCTGGCACTGGCGGTGGCTTTGGCTCTGACCGCCGGATGGACCGATTGGCGCAGCCGCCGCATTCCCAACTGGCTCACGGTTCCGGGGCTGCTCGCGGGAATCGCGGCCAATATTGCGGCCCAGGGATTGCGTTCCGGCCTGAAGGCTTCCCTGCTGGGCGCGGGCTTGGGACTACTGATTATGCTGCCGTTTGTTTTGTTGCGCAGCTTGGGCGCGGGCGATTGGAAGCTGGCCGGGGCGCTGGGCGCGTTCTTAGGCTGGGAGGCGTTGCTGAGTGTGCTGGTAGGCTCGATTTTCCTGGCCGGGATCATGGCCCTCGGCTTGGTGATTTACAAGCGTCGATTTAAGGAGACGTTGCGCAATATAGTCCGGTTGCTGGGCTCGATGCTGACATTCCGCATGCCGGCGCCGGAGGTTTCGCTGGATAATCCGCAGTCGCTGAAAGTCCCGTATGGAGTAGCATTAGCCTTGAGCACCGTGCTCTACGGAATCGTCAACTGGAAGCTGTGGGGAGCGCACTAACATGCCCAAGTCGCGGTGGACAAAGTGGCTGGGAGTCGCGCGCGATACGCGCGCATCGGAAGTTGCCGAAGCTGCTATGGTGTTTCCGCTGTTTTTCATGGCTTTTCTGGCGGTCTTCTGGTTCGGCTATGGATTTCTTATCTTCGGCACGCTAACAAGTGGAACCCGGGCAGCTGCCGAAGTGGCCGTGGCACCCGCTTGCACGACCTGCACCGCTACCGCAACACCGGCCGCGAACGCCCAGGCCGCGGTTTATAACGCGCTTGCGTCTGCGCATCTCAACAAGACTGCGCTCGTCCCTTATGGGCTCAAATGGACTCCCCCCGTGCTGTGTCCCTGCGGTAGTACAGGCTCTTCTTGCGCTTCCAGTTCGATCTCCTGTAACGGCAGCATCACCGATGTATGTGTCCAGGAGAATGTTCAACTGTCCTATTCGGGAAAAGGAGGAGCGGGTACCTGTGGCACATCAGTAAGCGTCCGTTATCAGATTCCTTTCCATTTCACCATTCCCTGTGTTCCGCAGCCGTGCACTGCCCTTGACTTGGGAAACATGCTGATTGCGGGGCAGTCGGAAATGAGAGAGGAGACGCAATGACACGGTTTGCGACTAGGACGGGCGAGCTGCTCGCGTCGATAAAGCAAACCTGCGGAGACGATCGCGCCTCCCAAATCGTAGAGTTTGCACTTTCGTTGCCGTTGCTGGTGGTGTTCGCCGTGGGGATTTTTGACTTCAGCGGCGCGCTCTCGCTGAAGCAAAAGCTCACGAACGCCGCTCGCGAAGGCGCCCGCGTGGCGGCCTCCGACCCGGCTACCGATCTCAACGCCAGCGTACCGGTATCCGTAAGCGACGCCGTTCAGGTGGTGGACAACTACCTTCTATCCGCGAGGGTCAACGACTGCGGTTTGTCGGGTGCGGCGCCCGTATTGACGACCGGGCTTACGTGGAGCGCCACTACTACTGGGACCTGCTCGGGAAGCGGAATCACGGTCTCCGTGAATAAGGGTTGCACAAGCACAATTCCCGCGAATTCCACTACAGTCCATCTAATCGGCACTTGCGTCTTGATCTCTTACCCATACAAGTGGAAATACAATAGCGTGGCTGGGCTGTTCGGAGCGTCGTTCGCTGGCCCTAGCACGATAAATACCGCAGCGGGAGCGTTCAGCGAGAATTGAGAGACGGGAAGTGAGAAAACTGCCATGCTGTCGCCGCTAATCCGCCGCCCACAAAACCGCCCAAGCCCTCGCCAGAAGGAGCACGGAGTTACCATGGCGCTGGTGGCAGTGGCTTTGGCCACGATGATCGCGATGGCCGCGCTCTCGATCGACATCGGCACGCTTTACGAGGCGAAAGCCGAGGCTCAACGCGCTGCCGACGGTGCAGCATTAACGGCGGCGAGAGTAATTTCTATCTCGGGTCTCACCGGAGATCCAGCCAATGGGAACGCCGACGGAACCTGGGCTGCCACCTGTGGCGGAGCGACTCCCTATGCCAGCCAGGCAGCGATCAAGGTAGCCCAGGCACAACAGAACTTTGTCGCCTCCGCCGCCGTCGGCACTGTAACCGTGACCTACGGCGCAGGGAAGGCAGGAGGAGCGGCCACGGATTGCTCAACGCTCGGAGCAGGCTTCGGCATCAACCCCACGGTGACGGTTACGGTCAAGCGCACGAACCTCCCGATATTCTTCGCTCAAGTTTTTTCGCTTTTCAATAGCCACTACTCGGGGATCGGCGTGAGTGCGACCGCCACCGCCGAGGCATACAACTCTTCCAATTCCGCCAGCCAGGCGGGCACCATGATTCCCGTGCAGCCGCGCTGCGTGAAGCCCTGGATCATACCCAACCGCGACCCCGGAAACCTGGTCGCTCCCAACCAGTTCGTTTCCCCGACCGATGGCTCCATCAGCCATGCTGGGGTCTGGCCGACGGGCGTAATTGGCGAAAGCTTTAATATGAATGCAGACTGTACTCCCGGGACCACCCCCGGTTGTGTGCTGACCACGAACCCACCCGGGTACACCGGCGGCATTTTGCACTACGTCCCGGCGTTGATTTCAGCTACTCCCCCCAGTGCGCTGCCGTCGGGCTGCGCGCTAACGCCGGGATACCAGTCAGCGATTGCCGGATGTGATCAAAACACAGTTTATGCATGCGGCACCGCAAATGGAGCGCAATACGATTTGACCGAGAATCCGGTAAATCCAAACGCTGCCACCGGCGATACTGCCACGGCGGCAGCTTGCCTGATTCATTCCGGCACGGGGGGGCAGGACACACTTCCGGCGGGGGTCTATCCCTTCGAAATAGAGGCTGGATTTAGTAATCCGCTCGTACAGCAGGGAGTTGTCAATAACAACGACGTAATTACCACGAGCAACTCCATCGTTACGATCCCCATCTACGACAGTACGGCGGGTCTCCTGCCGCCGCCGGGTACTGGAATCACGATCGTTGGATTTCTGCAAGTTTTTATCAACAACGTCGATACTGCTACTACGGGAAATGTCAACGTGACTGTGATGAACGTGTCGGGATGTAGCAACAGCGCAAGCGGAAATCCGACCGCGTCCGGAACGTCTCCGGTACCCGTACGATTGATCACTCCTCCGTAAGCAACGTCATCACGACTTGCGCTGCATAGGCGAGGTCTAGACCCGTCACTCTACCCCTAGCGATCTGGTGGGGTGGGCGGAGGCTGCGTGGGATTGGGGGTTTCCTGCGGCGGTTGCGGTGGAGGCTGAGGCATTACTTCGGGTTCGGCCGGCGGTGGCGACTCTTCCTCGGGTGGCGTTGCGGGACGGATTTGCGTGGGCGTCTGCGGCAGCGGCATCAGCAGAGTAGAGCGCTGACTCAGAATCACGCGATCCAAAACGGCGGGATCGGCCGGCGAACTCACGATCAGAAAATTGAACTTCGATCCATTCAGCAGGTGCGCCAGAACTTCCGGCGCCGGCGCCGGCCCTAGCTCGGCCGCAACCTGCTCCTGCTCCGCTCCGGTGGGAATCGCGATGTCAGCCCCGGTACGCTGCTGAACCGCCAAAAGAATCTCAGACAGGCTGGAGCGGTGCGAGCTGATTGACAGCATGCCCGCCTTAAACGAAACCTGCAGCGGAGGCGGCGCGGGTGCCTCGGCCGGAGCTGGGACGGGCATCTGCACGGGCTGCGAAGGATAATTCGCGGTCCTCAAGCCTAGGTGAGTCGAGTGCGGGGCCGCGAGCCCCGAGGAGACTGCGGGAGCCAACTTCGCCACCGGCTTCGAAGCCGGGCTGGAGACAGGTTTGGCCGCGGCGGCAGTTGCTGCGACAGGAGTTGATACGGCAGGCGTCGCTAAAGCAGGAGTTGCCAGGATAGGTTTTGCGCCTGCAACCTCCGCGCCTGAACCGGCTCCAATTTTCACGATCACCGACCGGCTTTTGGGAAAAACCTGGAAAGGCTGGGGGCCATTCAAATCCACCACCAGGCGCGTGATTGGCGGCATGGCGGAAAACTGGCTAACGCGAATGCCCTTGACCTCTCCGCGATTCACGGTTTGATTATGCAAACCGGCGCGCGGGACCGCATTGGGAAAATCCACCACCAGGCGATCGGGACTGGTCAGCACCTGAGTTTGCGGAACGCTCTGATCGCTGGTCTGGACTTCGATTTCAACCTGCTTCGGATTGCCCAGCACCTGCACCTGCCGAACCTGCACCGGCGCCGATCCAGTTTGCCCCAGGCTGGCAACGGGCGAGAGAAAAGATGCTGCCCCGGCCAGCAGAAAACTGGCGGCGGTCTTGCTCGCGGCGGTCTTGAAAAACGGCTGCATAAAAACTTCCAGTGGGACGGATTTTGCCGCTAAAAGGCGATTCTAACAGCCGCGTCGCAACCCCAAGCAAACTAAAGGGCTACAACCTTCGGTGGAGGCGCGTTTTACGCCTGAACAAGCTGCGGAACAATCGCGCCGGAGAAGGCTTACCGCAGGCGCTCGAAGCGCGGGATTTGAACCAATTGACGGCACGAGTGGAACTCGTTCCCTTCCCAAACCAGCGCAGCCTTACATCGCGAAGCAAAACAGTTTAACTGGGAACCGAGAACTGATTTCAACAGGCCGATTTCCGCCAGGCCGGAGGCGAGCATAATCCAGGTTCCCGGCTCGAGGACGACCCCCCCGCCACCGCTGCCGCAGCCGCCTTTTTTCTTCTTGCCCCCACCGCTTTTTTCTTCTCGGGCGCCAGCGCTCGCCGAATCCTACGATTGCAGCGATGGCGGCGCGTCCTGGGCGCCTCACCACGACTTTGGGCTTTCCCGTTTCGGGATCGATCACCAACAACTCCTACGTATTTCGGATATCAAAGACACTCCACCGCGAGAATATCTGGTGCAGTTTTGCTCGCCATAGAAGCCACAGGTGACCCTAACAAACTGCGGAACATGCGCTTCCCTGGCCGAGGAATGTAACAGACAGTAAATGGCTTTGCACATTATGTGTGAGGAACTTTGAGGAACTTCCTCAATTCCAGCTTCGGGTGGCTTCCTCTCTTGGGACCGACCGAAGAATCGGGTGCAGGAAACTTTCGCCCCGATGCCCCTCGAAAGTGACATCAAGAGGGCACGCCGGGGCCATTTTCATTCCTCGACCTCAGTGCTACTGTCGCCTCACTGCTGGAGTAATCTCCCATGCGTTCAAAACGTTCTCGCCTCCCTATTTCGATTCCGGTCATATCGATTCTGATCTGTACCCCGGTTCTAGCCAGCTCGGCCCAATTGCTTCGCCACAAATTGGATAGAGCGCAGATGGCGAAAGTCCAGCTCACAAAAAGTTTCGTTTTCTGAACTTCGTCTCCTGAACTGGACAGCATCGGTAACGATGCGGCCGATGTTCACCCGCGCTGCTAACCGGCAGCGCGGTTTTTTCGTTTGCTTCACTGCACAATGACCTTCACCTTGGCCGTCGAACGTCCATAAGCATTCGTTCCCACCAGCGTGTAAGTCGTGGTAGCTTTCGGAGTGACCATCGCCGAATTCCCGCGCACGGCTCCCACTTGCGGCGAAACAACAAAGTAGGAAGCTCCGGTAACGCTCCAACTTAAAGTCACCGGCTGCCCCGCTGAAACCGTTGCGGGAGTCGCCTTGAAACTGTCGATCGAGGGCGCCGGACCGGTGGGCACATTATTCGGCGTGTACAGCGGATCGATCAGCAGCACTTCAAAGGCCGAGGCCGGAACCTGCTTCAGCGTGCCGAGGTCGTCATTATTCCAGCGGTTGTCGGGGTCGCCGCTAATGTAAATCGAGCTGCCGTTGTCGGCCATGACCATGCCGTATTTTTTCAGCGCCGCCAGCACCACCTGTGCCTGCGGCGGAAACGAAGAGATGTCATACGAAGCCTGCAGCCGCATACGCATGCCCATGGGTGCCGCGTAAGCGTTGGTCGAGTTCCCCGCCCAGTGCGATGCCGGAGGTGTGAACGCCGTGGCGCTGTTCTGCAAAGTGAAGCGCAGAGCGTGCTGAATCGCTCCGCTGGCAACTTCATCATAGCGAGCGAGCCCCGCGAATACGGGGAGCCCCGCGGCATCGGCGGAGGTCCAGGTGTACGGGCGCTGCTCGTCATTCAAAAGATCCCACACCGCGCCCGAGCCAGCTTTCCAGCTTCCATTCTTTTGCGGATAGGAACTGTACAACTCGTAGAGCCAGCAAGTATCGCGATCGAGCACCAGCACGTGCCGGTCTCCGCTGCCCGGATTCGGATAGCCCTCGATGGGCGCGTTCTTCGGAACCGGCATCGGCCCGGGATCGCTCTCCGAGCCGTAGGCGGTGTAGTCGATGTTCACGAACGGTGATCCGCTAACGACGACATAGGGAATGCCGATGGTCTGCCCACCGTAGAGTCCAGCGCCGAAATCGGGATGCAGCGGCGTGGAAGCGCCAATGTAATTAATGATCGCGCTCGAGTTCGGATCAACCGGAGAGCTGGAGATGTCTTGATTCCACGCGTTGTCCGCGGGAAAGGGAAGAAATCCGTTGAGGCTCGCTCCCCGGCCAAGACTCATGCTGCTGCACGATTGGCACTGCGCGGAAGGCAAAGAGGAAATGCAAATCACAAAGAGAGCAGTCCCAAGCTGGATTCGTCGCATGGCAACACCTCAGGAAGGATATGCGTTAAGCGGAGCTTAGCACGGGCGAGGCGGCAAGGAGCGACTCGATGCACCTCTGGGTTCGCGAGGAATATGTTCGGTTCATTGTTTGCGGTCCGAGGGGTACTGCTGCAATCGGTAGCGCCGCCGTTCCGGCGGGCGTCACGCCCGCCGAAGCCGAGGGCGCCCTCGGGACATCCGGCAGGGATGCCGGCGCTACTGCTGCATCAGAAACGAAGACCATCGCGCGGAATGAAAGGGATCGGTCTCGGGATTATCCGCGGAGTCTTCCGGACTCGGAATATCCAGATTCACCACGATCGGTTCCTGACCGCTGCGCACGATCACGGCCTCGACCGGCTGGTCTTTTCTCGCGTTGAGCTCTTGATGAGGAACGTAGGGCGGGACGTACACAAAATCTCCCGGCCCGGCTTCATCGACGAATTCCAAATGATTGCCCCAGCGAAAGCGCGCGCGGCCGCGCACCACGTAAATCACGGTTTCGAGTTCGCCGTGATGATGAGGACCGGTCTTGGCGTTGGGATGAACCACGACCGTCCCCGCCCATAACTTTTGCGCGCCGACTCGCGCATACGAAATGGCTTCGGCGCGGTTCATGCCTGGTGTCTGCGGCGTGTTCGTATCGAGTTCGCCGCTGCGAATGACGCGCAAGCCTTGGGTCTTCCAGTCTGGCTCCGGGTTGGATTTGGAATCGTTCATGACCTCGCCTCCAGCCATGGTAAAGGGGAAAGCCTATGATGGCAAATGGGTTATCTCAAGCAAGTACCCCGGTAACCGCACCCCCCACGTTAGTGCCATTTTCAATTTTTAGCCTACCGGCTATGCTCCTTCTTGAGCAGACTTCGGGGGAGGGCTGCTCGACTTACGTCCCACGACCTTCCGGTCTGGGGCGTTTTGTTTTGCGGCAAAAACCCAGAGCGCGACCCGGCGTTCGATGACGGCGGAAACCTGGTGGCGATTGAGCGTTCGATGGTCGACAGCATGGCGACCTTAACGCGCAGAACTTGAACTTCGTGGTGCGCGCAGACGCACTGCAGATGACACGTCCAAGGTGATAGCTGATTGGCGCCGTCTGCCCGTTTGCAATGAGTGCGCTGACCGTGATCAGGCTGCGGTCGCGAGGTGCAAGCGCCGGACGCTGCCAAAGGTCGCGGAATAGAAGATCGGTTGTGTTTTCCACCAAGCCAGCCGACACATCGCCGAAGTTGCTTGCTACTTGAGTTGCTCGCTGCTTCTCAGCCTCTTCATTGATCTCGGCAGCAACTTCTCCTTGGCAGGCGGAAGCTGGTCGGGTCCGATGCCGCGCTGCCGGAAGATGTCCTTTGCAATTAAGACGGCCGACATGGCATTTGCCCAGCCAGCATAAAAGGCCAGATGCGCAATGATTTCTGAAAGCTCTGAGGGCTTCACTCCATTATCAAGGGCGAGTGCAAAGTGATACGGCATCTCGGTGTTCTGGATGCGAGCGATTAGCGCAACCACTGTGGCAACACTGCGATCGCGCGGCGAAAGCCCGGGGCGCTTCCACACGCCGCCTAGAAGCGATTTCTTCGTGTAGTGCTCCAGGGTGGGCGACACGAAATAGACATCGTTATAGGACAAGGCCGCGGGGAGCACGACATTCTTATTGTTCTCAGCCATACGTTTCTCCTGAGCCCAGAAAGGCTCGGTCTGCCAAAGCGCCGTGAGGCTGACGGCAAGACCCGCTTTGAGAAGGAGGCGCCGGACAGCATCCGCCGGCGCCCTCTCCAGAGAATCAGTCTCCTTCACCAGATGGTCGAAGTGAACGGACCCCTTCACGTCTCCTCCCTTACCTTAGCGCATCACGTAGCCCCCATCGACCGAAATCGACTGGCCCGTGATGTAGCTTGCGAGGTCGCTGCACAGGAAGAGAACTGTGTTTGCGATCTCTTCGGGACGGCCTTCGCGCTTCATAGGAACAAACGTCTCGCGCATCATCTTCAATGCTTCACCCTGCCCTTCAGCCTCCATCTTGTCGCTCATCGGCGTGCGAATCAGTCCGGGGCAGACGTCATTCACTCGGATGCCGCGCTCCGCATACTCAAGAGCAGCGCTCTTGGTAAACCCGATGACTCCGTGCTTCGCGGCGTGATAGGTGCCGCGTTGATTACCACCAATTAAACCGCCCAGCGAAGAGCAGTTGACGATGGCGCCGCTGCCTTGTTTGCGCATCACCTGCAGCTCAAACTTCATGCAACTCCAGACGCCGCGGAGATTGATGGCCATTACGCGATCGTAGTCGTCGCGCGGCGAGTCAGCCGTTTCCGCAAGAACGTTCTGGATACCGGCATTGTTGTACGCCGCATCCAGCCGGCCAAACGCAGCAACGCTCTGCTTCACCATCGCTTCCACCTGAGCATCGTCGGACACATCACAGCGGATGGCCAGCGTTTTATGGCCTTTGCTCGCGAGGTCTTTCGCTGCGGCGTGCACTTCCTTTTCGTTCCAGTCGGCCAGCACTACCGAAGCCCCCGCTTCGGCAAAAGCCTTGGCTGTCGCAAGCCCTAACCCAGATGCCGCGCCGGTCACGAGAGCTACTTTGTTTTCAAACGATATCTTCATATCGATTCTTTCTCCTCGATAACAGACTAGCTTTCTATCGTTCAGGAGACAATACGATTTCCATTTCGGCCATTGAACGCGACTCGCAATGGCACCAAACATTGATTGGCTCTTGCCCCAATCGCCGCCTCATCGAGATGATCGAAGGGCAGAGATCCTCGGTGAAACGCTATGAGCACGTCTACATGCTTGATCCAAGTCTTATTTCGGAATCAGTGCGTCAACACCAGAAAATAATCGATGCCCTCGTGCTAAAGAATATCGAAGCCGCTGGGCGAGAATTAGTCGAGAACTGGAAGTTCAGTATGGACATACTCCTGGTTCGGCTGGGTGAACCCTGAGGTACTGCCATCTCTATGACACTGATTATTGCAGCTGCACAATTGACTCCGATTGCCGGGGAAATTGAAAGCAATGTTGCCAACCATCCGCGATTCGGCACCATCGCCGCCGAGCATGGCGCACGACTAGTGGTCTTTCCTGAGCTATCGCTGACCGGATACGAACCTGGCATCGCACGGTCCAGTGCAATCCGCCCGGAGGGCTATGGCTGGCGAATTCTTACGGGGGGCGATCCTATACGGATTGAGTCTGGTGTCAATCGATGATCCCTATTACCGCCGGGTACTGGCAAGAGTCATCTCGCTCAGGCCATCGGACAAGCCGCGATCCAACAGGGTTATCGCGTGCTCTACCGCGAAACCCACAAACTGCTCGATGACTTGGCCGAAGCCACCATCGATGGAACCCGCAAAGAAACCATGGAACTGTTCGTTTCCGTACCGCTTCTGATTATCGACGACTTGGGGATGCGGAAGTTACCCATGACCGCCGCCGAGGACTTGCTCGAAATCGTAATGCGGCGCTATGAGCGCGCCAGCACTTTGCTCACCTCGAATCGTCCAGTGGACGACTGGGGCAAACTGCTGGGCGATGCGGCCGCCGTGAGCGCCATGCTCGACCGCTTACTCCACCACGGCCACGTGCTCAAGTGCGGCCCGCGAAGTTGGAGAACCAAGCTGGACACGCCAGAACAATTGCCGATGATTCGTCCGGAACGCCGCGACGGCACTTCTCCAACAGAGCCCCTATGAGCATTATGATTACGCAACACATCTTGCCACGCATTACGGGGTGACGGTGAACGCTCATGGCTTGGTTGTATTCGATCTTGACGGAACGCTTCCCGGGGCTCCATGCGAAGAACAACGCTACGGGCACAAGAGTAGCGAGCCATAGTGGCAGATGCGAAGGCGGCGATGCCAGAAGGAATGCGGGCATTATCGTCATAGTGGGCAGCGGACAAATCAGTGTTGGCACTCCGCGAGAGAAACAGCCAATCCACGCTAGAGGCACCAGCCGTTTGTTCGGCATGCCCGCCTGAGCGTAAAGATCCAGAGTTGCCCAAGACCGTTTAGGCACCCGCATTTTTCCGCGAAAGAGGCTGGCACAAAGCAAACTGGTTCGGATGGTGCTCAACAAGAGAGAGGCACTGGCCTAACTGGACCAAATTGGACCATGACGCAAATTGCCAATTCCTTGCAAGTGCTTGAAAGAATTGGCGGGGACGACGGGACTCGAACCCGCGGCCTCTGCCGTGACAGGGCAGCGTTCTAACCAACTGAACTACGTCCCCA
>Ga0116125_1001026_pt1 | contig 12548 bp, 14 predicted proteins | sample June2015DPH_16_1_2_FD_89729 | JGI IMG/M metagenome (GOLD analysis project Ga0116125, IMG submission 89729) | Peatland microbial communities from SPRUCE experiment site at the Marcell Experimental Forest, Minnesota, USA - June2015DPH_16_10 | ecosystem: Environmental > Terrestrial > Soil >...
GTCGCAGCCTGATGCAATCCAAAACTCTCGCGCAACAGCATCGCCAGCGACAAAATCTGGCCAGCAGGATTGCACGTATCCGTTCCGGCGAGGTCATGCGCGCTGCCATGATTGGTTTGAAAAACGCCGTGACCTTCGGGGTTGAAGTTGCCGGAAAATGTTATGCCGCGGGAGGAAACCAAAACTCCTGCGATGTCGGCAAGAATATCGCCGAAGAGATTGGGAGCCACGATTACGTCGAAGCAGGCCGCGTTCTGGATCAATTCATAGGCCACCAGGTCGACATTCATGAAGGCTGGTTCGACGCCGTGTTTCAGAGCCGCAGCGGTTCCAACCTCGCGCCACAGCGCGCTCATGCCAGGGATGCCGCCATCCTTGATGATGATGTGTAGACCGCCGCGCCGGTCCGCGGATGCCCGGGCTGCTACTTCGACGATACGTTGAATTTCCCATTCGCTGTAGCTGAACGAATGCTCCGCGACTTTACCACGGCCCGTCATGCGCTGACTGCCTTCGCCTTGGTAGACGCCGCCGATGTTATCGCGAATCAGAAGGATATCCACTCCTTCTAAATAGCGCGGGATAATTCTCGCAGCACCGGCCAATTCCCGCACCGGCTGAATAGGCACGAACTTCGCGAATAAATCGAAGCGCCGGCGAAGATCATATACGTAGCGTCCGCCACCGGGTCCGCTGAGGACTGCACCGCCTTGGCGAAACACATCGGAGCAGAAATCCACGACTTCATCCGGCAGCCAGCGGCCAAAGTGCGTGAGGGCGTCCTCGCCGATCAAGGCGCCGCGTCTTACTTCGAACTCGATACCGGTAACTTGACTGATCGCAGCCAATACCTGCAAGGACGAACCGATAACTTCGGGCCCGACGCCTGTTCCTTCCAGTACGCCGATCAAGGGCCGGGGATTCGCCGATGGAGCCGCCAATCCGCCCAAATAGGCGATAAGCCTAGCGGGATCGCGCGGTTTACCGTTGATCATGATGGATGTTCATTAGCCGGCAGCCGCCTTCGCCAAAGCGCGCCGGGGCAGCAACCGGGCGAGATGATCGGCGAGCTGGGCTGCGTTCTCCGGCGCCAATAATAAAGTGTTGTGATCTCCGCTAACGTGACACTCAGACAGGCCTGCGCGTGCAAAATCGTTCCAGCCCAGCCGCGGGTCGCTTAGAACTTCGGTGCTGACCGGCTGATCGGCGGCAATAAAATGAATGATGGGCGCCGGAAATTCCCGCGGCGTGTATTCCCACATCGCCATTCCGTTCAGTGTTTTCTCTGCTTGTCCCGTTACTAAAACATCCGAACCGATGGCCGTCAAAACACGGCTTGCGTTGCCCTTGCGGCGGCGCGCGAAGATGCGGCCTAGCGCATAAAGATGCTGGCGCATGGCCGTGGCCGTCGTCGCGAGTTTCCCCGAACCGAGCGCCAGCGCCAACTCGCGCGCCTTGATGGCGTAGCGCCGCCATTGCTTGTGAACCTTTGGATACCCGGGCGTGGCGGCGTCGAAAAGCACCAGACATTCGATTTGCTGGCCTTGCGACATCAGTTGAAGGGCGGCTTCGTAGGCGATTACACCTCCGTAGCAGTGGCCGCCCAGAATATAGGGACCTTCGGGGCACTGGCCCCGAATAGTCTCTACTGCGGAACTTGCGAGTTCTTCCACCGAGAGGAGGCGTTTGCCCCGCGTGGGATCGGCGTGGCAAACCACAAAAAATGGCTGGTCAGCATCCAGGCTCTTGGAGAAGTGCCTCAAGTAATATGGATCTTGCGCGCTGGCCGGGAAACAGAAGAACGGCGTCCGCGATCCGTTTCTACGAAGCGCGAGGATGCGGTTGGGTGCGGCGCCTGGTTGTTCCGGCGCACTGCATTCGGCCACAATGCGAGCCAAAGTCTCGATGGTCGGATTGTCGAAAAAATCGACCCTTGCCGGCAGCTCGCTGCTCGTTCGTAGCGCTCGCTGCGCTTCGGTTAGCATAACCGCAGCGGCCAGCGAGTCACCGCCGAGATCGAAAAAATCGTCGAAGATGTCAATCTGTTCGACGCCCAGAATTCGACGCCAGATATCGATCAGCGCGCCCTCCACGGGTTCAAGTGAATGGCCTCGCGACGTGCAGTGCAACGGGCTGCGCAACTGTTCAGCCAGCACCGCTCGCTTTGGCTTGCCCGTGGAAGTGCGCGGGATGGATTCAATTAGTACGATGCGGCGCGGGACTTTGAACGGAGCGATCTGGGAGGCCGCGAACTGGCGCAGTTCAGGCTCCGAGGCGCAGGTTCCAGGACGAAGAACCACCGCCGCAAAAATATCCTCGCCAAGAGTTGCGTGGGGAATTGCGCAAGCGGCTGCTTCGGCAACCGCGGGATGACTCATTAGCGCTGCTTCCACTTCTTGCGGGGCAATTTTCTTGCCGCCCCGGTTGATCATTTCCTTCAGCCGCCCCGTGATGAACAGGAAACCTTCGCGGTCCAGCCGGCCAAGATCGCCGGTTCGGAACCAGCCGTTGCGTAAAGCGGACTGAATGGCTTCCGGATTATCAAGGTATCCGGAAGTGACGGAGGGTCCGCGGACGACGATCTCGCCTTCACATTCTGGAGGCAGAATGTTCCCAGATGGATCGGCGATAGCCAGCTCGAGGCCGCTCGAACGGCCCACCGATCCGGGCTTGCGATCGTCCAGCGTATTGCGAGCGACGCCGCCAGTCTCAGTGAGTCCATAGCCGTTGAGAACGGGAACGCCGGTGGCTTCCTCCAGCAGAGTGAGGAGCTGGGGCTCCGATGGCGCCGTCGCGCTGCGAACGAAGCGCAGCGGAGCGTCGCGAAAGATCTCGGGATGTTCGCGCGCCACAGCGAGAATCGCGCGGTTGAGAGGTGGGCTCGAGGTAAACCAGGTTGGGCGCAATTCCGTGAGCCATGTAGGAAAGTTGCTTGCGTCAAAACCGGGAGTGCAGATCGCACTTCCTCCGCAGGATAGTTGCGTCAACACAGTGGCCAGACCATGCAGGTGAAATAGCGGCATGAGGCTCAATAGGCGGTCAGAAGCGCTTAACTGCAGGGCTCGCGAATCGTGCATGGACAGCGCTTGAATGTTCCACCATGTCATTGGAACAAGCTTCGGCGAATCCGTGGTGGCAGATGTAAAAAGCAGGAGTGCTGCGTCCGTTGTTCGTCCGGGTGCGCGGCCCGCTTCGCCCCACAACTCGAAGACGCCTGCGGGCTGGTCCGCTGCCCGGTGCATTGTCAGAACCCGCATCTTCAAGGATTGCGCCGCGCGAGCCGCGGGTCCTGGCACATCAGCGGGGGCGACCAGAGTTCGTGCGCCCAGGCGGCTCAGGTAGAAATGGCACTCGCTCTCAGTGAGCGAAGGGTCCAGGGGCGCGCACGCTCCGGTAGCTGCCACGGCCAGAAACGCAGTGATCAATTCCGGGCCACCCGGTAGTACTAGGGCCGTGACCTCTCCTGGAGAGACGCCAAGCGTGTGTTGCAAGGATTGGACGTGATTCCAAAGTCGGCGATATGTGAGCGGATCGCGTCCTGGAGCTAGCAGAGCTATCGCGTCCGGCGTCTCGGAAGCTCGGTGACGAAGTCCCAGGAAATCCTCCGAGCCGGGTTTGCAGGATAACCCTTGCGACATTTTATCGTTCGATTGTAACTCAGATACAGATTCGCGGCCAGAACAAGCGGCACAGTCGGCCAGGAAGTCCTCAGCCAAATCGCAAAGCCACCCACGAAATCGCGCGATCCGGCGTCCGCCAATCGTGAAACTCTCTATCGCACAGGCGGATCCAGCACCATCTCAAGTGACGTGGAACAAATCCTCGCGCGCAAGCCCATCGCCTTCAAGCAATTCGCGCGCGACTATTCTTCCCGCCTTCAGCCCTCCCGAGACCGGCTCAACCACTCCCGCGCCGCCTGATCCGATTCGAACAACTTGAAATATCCCGCGTGCCCTTCCTCCGCCGCCATCTCGCCAAACCGGCTGCTGAATCGAACGTTCTCCGGACTGTACACCACGGCAATCCGGATCCTATAGGTCCGCAGCTTCTGCAAAATAGCCCCCGCCTCGCCCGAGCTCAGGTCAAAGAAGTTCGCCGTGAGATTCTCCGCGTACAGCAGAGCAGAGTCCACGCCGTTCGAATAGCATCCTTCAATCACCAGACTCGCGTCATCCACTTTCCGCATCAACCCCTCGCCCGGCCGCCACTCCTTGAGTTTCATGCTACGATTCTACGCAAATATGTCTTTTCCAAACGAACCCACTCGCCGCAACTTGTTGGCACTAGCCCCCGCCGTGCTCCTCGCGCAACACAAGCTGGACCCAGCCACGCTAGTCCCACCGTATCCGGAAACCGGATTTCAATCCATCTTCGACGGCAAAACGCTCACCGGTTGGGACACCGACCCCGATTTCTGGCGCGTCGAAAATGGCGCCATCGTGGGCGAAACCAGCCCCACGCATCAACCCAAGCAAAACACGTTCTGCATCTGGCGCGGCGCGCAACCCGCCGATTTCGATTTCCGCGCGCAATATCGCCTCACCGGCGGATCCGCGGGCAACAGCGGTTTCCAATACCGCAGCGTCGAGCGCCCCGACGTTGCGAAATGGGTAATGCAAGGCTATCAGGCCGACATCGACGCCCAGCAAATGTTCACCGGGCAGCTCTACGAAGAACGCGCCCGTGGATTCCTGGCTCTGCGCGGCATGCTCGCGTACGCAGGCGACGGAAAAAAAGCCGGGATGCTAGGCAGCGTAGGCGACTCCGATCAATTGAAAAGCTACATCAAGATCGAAGACTGGAACGATATCCAAGTGCTCGCGCGCGGCAATTCGCTGGCCCATCTATGGAACGGCCACGTAATGTGCGTATTCATTGACGACGACTCAGCCCACCGCAAAGCCGAAGGCCTGATCGGCATTCAACTCCACGTAACCCCCACCGGCATGAAAATTGAAACGCGCAACATCCGCATCAAGACTCTTTGACGTGGCGCACGCACTCTTGCGTGCGCGTCGGCACTCATGCCGACGCCTCTTGCTATTCCTTCAACCCAAACGCATACACCGTGGAATCGTACGTAGTGACATAAATCCTCCCACCTGAAATCGCGATCCCACTAAAATGCGTCCAACCCGGCATCGTGTTCCCACTCGAAAACAATTCTTTCCCCGTGCTCGAATCAAATGCATAGAGCACCGCGTTGCCGGTATGCATCGCTGCCCGCTCCTTGGAATTGAACAAACCGCCCTCCGGCTTCCACTGCCGATTGAACTCGCCGGTGGAAACCGCGTACACCACGCCATTGGCGACAATCGGCGGATCAGGAGCATTCATGTCGCGCGAATTCCACGCCGGCGTCAGCATCGGCTTTCCATCTTTATCCTCCACATGGAACCCCATGATGCTACCGTTGGGAGCCGGACCATTCACATGCGCGAACGGCGGAGCTTTGGTGGACGCCGCACCCAGCGCCGGCGCATACAACCACCTCTCGCCGGCTTCATCCTGCCACGTCGCGAAAGCTCCCCAAAATCCCCGTCCCGCGAAGTCCGCTTCTTCATTCACCCACAACGGACTACGATACAGCGGCGTCTTGTGATCGCCTCCGCCAATAGCCTTCGCGTCCAGCAGCGCAATCACGCCTTCCTTCCCGCCCGACCCCAGCAGCTCCCAATCCTTGAATTTGAAATACACCGCGCTCATGCTGCCCGCGTCCAGATCCTTGCGCGTCAAGTAGCTGTGATTCGACGGCGTGTAGTAATCCACCAGTTTCAAATCGCGCGTGGATAGTTGCAAAATCGTATCCGGCAGTTTGCCTGCGCTTTCGTTGTATTCGCCATCTCCCGTCTGCGCGTACACAAAACCTGTGGGACCGATCACTGCACCTGCCCGCCCCCAAACGCCGGCTCCATTCGGGCTCGATTGGAAAAATGCAATCTTCTTTTCCGGACTGCCCAGATCCATCGCATACACGCCCGATTTCGCTCCGTTGCAGCCTTGCGAAGTGGTCGTGTATAAAACGTTGTGATACAAACCCAGGCTCCAGTTCTTCGAAAAAGCCGGCACGAACTGAATCGGCGGCGCTTTATCTTCGCCATTGTGGATGTCCAGCGCGTGCAGCTTTCCATCGCTCGAAATCGTGTACACCATAACATCCAAACCGCGCTTGGCGATCAGCGGCGTCGCATTCAGCGCGTTGGGGCACAGCCAGAACGGCGATTGTTTCGGTTTCGAATCCGGAGTGAACGTTTTCTTCCACAGCAGCTTGCCCGTCTCGGCATCCAGCGCGAACAAATTATCGGACGCCCCGCCCACCACCACAATCTCTTTCATGCCTTGCGGCGTCACCACCCATTCGGCCGCCACCGGCGCCGTCAGCGAATTGAGCTCGCGCGGTTCGTTCTCGAGCGACGCCTTCCACAACAACGTCAGATTCTTCGCGTTCTCGCGATTGATGTCCTTCTCGCCCTGCGCCCACCCAGTCCGCTGCGGATCGCCCCCAAACGACAACCAATCCGAAGCGTATCCCGGCGCAACCACACAGAGTGCAAACCACAGCAATCCATTTCGCAAAAGCATGAGTTCATTGTAAACGTAGCGCACGCACTCCTGCGTGCAGCGTCGGCACTCATGCCGACGTTACAAAGTTACCGCCGACCCGTCAGCAGGGTCACCTCAGCATGCAAGCCCCGAACTACGTCGATGGCTTTCACCGCAGATTCCCATTCAACGTCCCGGTCGGCTTCCACATACACAGGCCAACTCGGCGGGCGTCTGAGGAGCCCAGTCTGCAACACCTTGCCGAGATCCTCCCATGCCACCGATTGTGAGTCCACAAGAAGATTCGGACGATGATTGTCTCCCCGCCATTCCAGCCGCACATACAACGGCTGTATCCCTCCAACAGCCTGTAAGCGCGGCTCCCGCTTCAAAAGATGCACCCTCAATCCACGGGGAGAGTAAAATACCCAGGATTGGAAAACATCATCGTCAACATCACGAACATGTAGATGCTCCCCGCCACCAGCCCGAACGAAGGAATCCCCACCGGCGTCCGCCTCCGCGCGACTCTTGGGACTAAACGATAACGTCCGCCGCCAGTCCCCCCATAAGCGAGATCCGCTACCGCCCCCGGCGCCTTACGGAATCGATCGCTAGCCGCGATCACCACCAGACTTGCGCCCACCCCGGCGCAAATAAGGCTCAGCCACAAAAGCACCGGTGCGTATCCCGCGTAAGCGCTGGAATCCGCGCTGATCTCAAGCCTCGGATGCGAGGAACCCTGACAGCTCGCGTCGCTCAGGAACTCTAAATCGAGATCATAAATCCCGCTCCCGACGCGAAACTCATCGAGATATTCGACGGAATCCGACCTGGCGGCCACCCGCCCACCCGTGTAAAGAATCCAACGCACCGGCCCGCTGCAATTGGAGGTATATCGGCGCCAATCCCAACCCAGCGAGATCCAGTATGTAGATCTCAGATTGATTGGAAAAGGACCAGTCCTGAAGTGGCCGCCCTTAAAAGTCACAGGCATATCGACGGGGACCAAAATTCGCGTCGCCATCCAAAGATACCCGCCAATCCCCGCCACCATTAGAACCACCCCGGCCAACGCGGATCGTCGCATCATTCAATTAGACCCCAATAAGATGCGCAAAGTGCCGGCTATAAAAAGCGATACAACCCTTAAGAGGAAGCTACGCCGGAAGATCAAAAAAACCAACCATCCAACGACATCGCCCACGGCGACTTTGTAGCGCTCTCCGTGAGCGCAGGCCTTTCCGTTACAGCAAGCTCGGCAGCAGCAGCCGCCGGCATTATTGAAACCGAAGTCGAAATCAAAACTCCCGGCGGAACGTGCGAGGACAAGCCTCCGACTTGTCAACTTATTGGTGCAGGCACCACGCGAAACCTCCGCTTCCCCTCAATGCGGTAAGTTTCGAAATCCGCATGATCAACGGTCAGAATCGTCGCGATCGACTCCCGCCTCGCCAGAAACACCAATGTGGCATCGGAAAAATCCATCGGCCGATCCCAATAGCGTGACATGAGAACCTGCAGTTGCCCCAATTCCGTGCCCTCGATGCTCCCCAGCTCCAATGCTCCGGAACGCACGAATTTCCAGGCCGCCTCCACTTCCCGCCGCGAATCGCCGACCAGATGGAACAGCTCGGTCAGTACTGATTCCGACGTCAACAGTGGGAGACAAGCTGCCGGATTGCGGCCGCACACCGGGAATGCCAGCGGTCGTTCCTGTCGAGCAGCGCCAGAATAGCTCCCGTATCAATGAGTGCGTTAGCGGGCATGACGCCGGGCCAGCCGTTTTCGAATCGCCTCACGCGCTGTCTCGGCCCGCCGCGGATTGCGCCCCGCCAGAACGCCCACCGAGCTCGCTACCTCAGCCTGCAGTCTGCCCTGCACCTCTTCGTCAGCAGTCTCCGTTCGCCCATTCTGCAGCCAATCGCGGACAGCCATTTCCAGGATCGCCGATGTCGACACATTCCTTAAGCGTGCAGCGCGTTCCAGGTCCGACTTGAGTTCCGCCGAGAGCCGCCAACTGTAGACTTCGGTCCTCATGTACTACACTGTAGTGCACCGCCCTACGTTCCTGCCAACTCGATCCAAAGGCGATACAATTCTTAGAAGAACACCATGACCGAAGATCAAAAGAACCATCCATCCGGCGATATCGCCCGCCGCGACTTTGTAGCGCTCTCCGTGGGCGCGGGCCTTGCCGCATCAGCAACCTCGGCCGCGGCAGCCGCCGACGTAATTGAAACCGATGTCGAAATCAAAACTCCCGACGGAACCTGCGACGCCGCATTCATTCACCCCAAATCCGGCTCTCATCCGGGTGTCCTGCTCTGGCCCGACGCTTTCGGATTGCGCCCCTCCATGCGCGACATGGCCAAGCGTCTCGCCGCGTCAGGATATTCAGTGCTCGTGCCGAACCCGTTCTATCGCCTCACCAAAGCTCCTTTCACGGACGCCTCCAATTTCAATTTCCAGAATCCGGACGACCGTGCCAAGATCATGCCCCTCATGGCGTCAGTAGGCGCGGCCGGCGCGGCCGAGAAGGACGCAATCGCATACGTCGGCTTCCTCGATGCGCAAAAGCAAGTGAACCCGTCGAAGAAAATCGGCACCCAGGGTTACTGCATGGGCGGACCGCTAGTCGTCAGAACCTCAGCCACCCTGCCCGATCGCATCGGTGCCGGCGCATCCTTCCACGGCGGCGGCTTGGTCAGTGATAAACCCGACAGCCCGCACCTGCTAGCCCCGAAAATAAAGGCCCACATGTATTTCGGCATCGCATCCGATGACGACGCGAAACAGCCCGATGCCAAAGACAAGCTGAAGGAAGCTTTCCCCTCGGCCGAAATCGAAGTCTACGCCGGATGCCTGCACGGCTGGTGCGTTCCGGATATGCCAATGCGAGACGGCAAGCCGCTCTACAGCAAGCCCGAAGCCGAGCGCGCCTGGACCAAGCTCCTGGCTCTCTACAAATCCTCCCTAGCCTAGGTTTTGTGGCGCAGGCACTCTTGCCTGCAGCGTCGGCACTCATGCCGACGCAGTTTCATAGGGGGACAAAATGACCTTGAGGCTATCCTTACTTCTTCTCCCCGTCATGGTCGCCCCCCTCTCCGGACAAAACCCCGCACCGCTTAAGGCCGGCGATCACGCGCCACCCATCATTTGGACCCGTATCCTGCAGCCTCTCACGAACCAAGCCCCTCCGCCCTTCCTCGGACGGACCACTGTGATCGGTTTCTTTCCGAACGTCTCCAGCAATGCATCGTCCGTTTCGCGTAGAAACAAGTTAATTGCACAGTTCGCCAATAAATCGGTAAATTTCATTTGGATCACCTCCGAATCCGAACTAACCCTCGTGCCGTGGCTCGTGGAACATCCCCTGAACGGCTGGCTGCTGCTGGACCCGACAGGAGAAACTACCCGCGTATATGGAGCGGAACTAACGGGCGCGGTGATCATCGATTCAAACGGCCGAATCGCCGGCTTCACCTTCATGGATCCGGACCGTGAGCAAATCCAGGCCGTTCTGGATGGACGCGCCCTCGCTATCGACGGTGATGCCACCGATGCCCAACTGGACGAAATCCTCGCTGGCCGCGCGGTCCGTCTAGACGCCGCGCCCTACCACGCACCGGACGCCGGGACGAAACCCGATATCCCGCCATCCTATGAAGTTCATATTTCTCCCACCACTACGCGCGGCACCACCAGCTCTGCCGGACCGGGTTTCTGCGTGCTACGGGGCTATGATCTAAGAACGATCCTCTCAGTAGTAACAGGGAAGGACTCCACCCGCATCCTCCTGGCTGCTTCTCTCGAAAACAACCAGGGATACGATTTCGTCTTAGTTCTTCCGCGCGCAGAAGATCAGACCACCGTCCATCGCATCCTGCAACATGGCATTGAAAAGTATTTTCAAGTTTCGATCACGCTCGAGGAAAGAACCATGGACGTATACGTAATGACCGCGCTCGAAGGCAAGACTCCAAAAGAAGCACACGGCGGCGGCTCTTTCATTTCGTCGAGCCAATGGGTGGAGATCCCTCCCGCCGGCGACGCTCGATTTCCGACGACGCAGGAAATCCGCAAGGCCATCAGCACCGGAACCGTCGGAATCTCAGCGTACAGCGACACGATAGGCGAATTCCGCCGCACGCTGGAAGACGCGCTGAGTGCCCTATCGTTGACAAGACGAATCTCCAAGGGACCTATGCCCTCGCAGTCGATGCCAAAGCGCGCTACACGACCGACTTTCTCCAATCGCTTCGCGACGACCTTGGCCTAGTCCTTACCCCAACTCAGCGTCGTGTAGAAATACTAGTAGTGAAACCGCTGTAGGGCAGGATGCCATCCAAATGTCACTTAGTTTTTGGGCACGCTCGGCAAAGTACTGAATCCATCGTGGCGCAGGCACTCCTGCCTGCCGCGTCGACACTCGTGTCGACGCTTGGCATATCCGTTCGCCGTTTTGGAAAAATGTACGACCCCTCCGCCAACAACATAAGCTCTTTAAAATGTCCGGACAATCAAAAACTAAGTGACATTGGGATGCCATCCTGCGGCGGGTTCCCAACCCGCAACAGTGGGGCAGGGCCATGCCCTGCCGCTAGCAAAACCGAACAGCGCCGGCCCTCCACCCTACGCCAGACACCAAGCTCCACCGCTCCAACGACAGCATCCGCGGATCGCTAGAACCTCGAGTCTTCTTAACCTCTGGTGCCAGGAAATTGGACAGCAGCGGAGGTGCCTCCATCAAACGTTTATCACGAGACAAAGTAACACGGAGCTAAGCCGCGATTCGGAAAAATACCACGAGTTGGCAGACCAACCTCCGTCTACCGAACCTCAACCCCGAACCCGTGCTCGTGCCGGTACCTGAAGTACTCCTGCCGATGCCGAACGCTCACCCTCACAAACGGAACATACACGCGGTGCTGTTCCACCAGGTACGCGCGATACCGGCCATCTTCGTCGGCGTTCCAATAGTGATAATCGTGATGATCCCGATCGTAATAGCGCCTTTCACCATGATGATCGTCAGCCATCACCGTCATTGGCGCAACCAAGGCCGCGGACATCAATAACCCGCCAAGAATCAGAAAGTGTTTCAAGTGGTTTCTCCTGCCACCATACAGGCACGTCCCGAGCCATTCGTCCACGCTGTCGCGGACGGACATCCCAGCCTCCGAAGCCAGCACCATTGACCGCATTTGATCGAGTGACGCCACGCGGTCACTCCGGCCCGGCGGTCACACCCCACCCCCAACTCAATCTCCCCCACCCACCACAACTTCCGCTCACCACCCACCTCCCACCGTCCGCCGCTCGTTTATCCTCCAACCGGAGACCCAACCATGTCTACTTCCCCCGCCCGTCTCGCGGCCAACGCCGCTAATGCGCAATTTTCCACCGGACCCCGCACCCCCGAAGGAAAATCGCGCTCTTCCCGGAACGCCTCGAAACACGGCCTCACTGCCCGCGAAGTCGTCATCGCATCCGGCGAGCAAGAGATATTCGACAACCTGCTCGCCGATCTTGAAGCCGACGTCAAACCCCAGGGCGCCATCCAACAAACATTATTCAATGAACTGGTCGCCTCCGCCTGGAACCTGCGCCGGGTTCGCCTTTTGGAAGCCGACCCGCGCCATCAGGACAACCCCACCGAGCTCGACCGTCTCGCGCGCCACCACACCCGCATTGAGCGATCCTTCCATCGTTGCCTCAAGGAGCTCAAGGCAATGCAAACCAACGCCTTTATTCAGGCCAGCCTCATCGCGCCGCTTCGCAAATGCGCTCCGTCCCTCGCCTCCGCTAGCGAAATTGCAAAACGAACCCAATACCTCGAGCAGCGTGATCCGCTCATGATTCGAGATCTTTTGAAGGCATTACAAGGCATCCCACCTGCGCAGGCTGCTAAAATCGAACCAGATCTTCACCTGACCGCGAATGCAATTTGAATTCACGCCGGAACAAATCCAGCTACGCAAAACAGTACGCGAGTTTGCCGA
>Ga0116125_1001028_pt1 | contig 12544 bp, 8 predicted proteins | sample June2015DPH_16_1_2_FD_89729 | JGI IMG/M metagenome (GOLD analysis project Ga0116125, IMG submission 89729) | Peatland microbial communities from SPRUCE experiment site at the Marcell Experimental Forest, Minnesota, USA - June2015DPH_16_10 | ecosystem: Environmental > Terrestrial > Soil > Wetlands...
ACCTATGCCCAACAGTTGAAAAGTGCGTGGCTAGCGGCTTGTGGCTCGACTTGCCCGCCGATGGCTCTTCCGGTGTACGACGGTCCATGGAACGGAACCGCCAGCGTCTACGCGGCCATGGCTCCCTCCGTGGACTTGTTCTGGATCGCTCCCTCTTGGTATCTCACGGCAGGAGCCTACACGACTGAAGTGCAAAACATCCTCAACAATGACGGTGGGAAGCCGGTGATCGTAGCAAACTACTTCCGGGCTAATCCCGATTCATGGGTCAAGGCCGCTTGCGATGCTGGTTCGGGTCTGGATTGCCAGGCGACGCAAGCCCTCCGTGGTTCGTTTATGGTCGGTTTCGATCAGGCTGCTTTGGCGCTCAAGAACCCGAATGGCAAGTATGGGGTAGTTGGGTTAGAGCACTGGGCACTTTATGACAGTCACGGCGAAGGCAGGAATTTTGGTTTCTTCACCCCGAACGATAACGGCTATGACGGCTCGGCAGCGTCAACCGCAACCAGCAGCGGAAGTTGTACTGCCAATCACTCCTATACGGCTCCGGCAATCTGTCAGGATCCGAATGGTAATTACCAGGGGCTGGCGGTAACATCCTGCACGAGCGGCGGATCGTCCCCAACCTGGACCACGAACTTCAATGGCATAACCACCAACGACGGCAGCTGTATCTGGATGAACGAGGGCTCGTACGCGCCCATCCCTGAGTCCACGAATTGGGGCGACACCCTGCTGCCGATGGCAAACTTCTTTAACGCTGGGATATGTGATCCGTAGAGTAACCGCCCAACGCCGTTCAGACAGCTAAGAACCCGCAGTCGTCGCCACCCCAGCTAGGTGTCGGGCTACATCCTCAATGAGCGCGATCAATCGAGCTGTCCTACCCCCCCTGACGGAGGAGATCGAGGCAGAATCTGTGCGGCCCCGCCTCCAACAGGGGGGTGGACCGTTCCGGTTCACTCCTGGGCAAGCCCTGCAGCGTAACTGGCAGGTGTTTGTACTGGCTGCGGTCCTGCTCACACTTTTTGCGCCAGTGATCACTGGACTCTTTGTAAATTGGTATCAAGACCCCGACTATTCGCATGGGTTCTTTGTTCCCCTGGTGTCCGGATATCTCCTTTGGCGCAAGAGGGAAGAGCTGCGCAGATTGCTGCCCCAGCCAAGCTTTTATGGTTTTTTCGTCGTGTTGGGATCGCTCGGGTTGCTGTTCGTGGGCAGTCTGGGAGCGGAGTTTTTTCTCACACGCGTGGCTTTGATGGGAACCATTGTAGGTTTGATTGTTTATTTCCTTGGCTGGGCGGCGCTACGCGCCGTTTCTTTTCCGCTGATGTTCTTGCTCTTGATGATTCCCCTGCCTGTGCTCGTTTACAACGAGATAGTTTTTCCCTTGCAATTCGTGGCTTCCGCCTTTGCCACGTCGGTGCTGGATACCATAGGCCTCTTTCCCGTCATACGCGAAGGAAACATACTCGTCCTTCCACACAATCGAATTGAGGTAATCGAGGCATGCAGTGGAATTCGTTCCATGATGTCCCTCATCACGCTCGCGCTCGCCTACGGGTATTTTGCGGAAAAGAACCGGTACATTCGCATGGCCATGGTGCTCGTAGTAATACCGCTTGCAGTCGCAAGCAACGGTTTTAGAGTTGTGGGTACGGCGCTATTGACGTACTACTGGGGTCCAAAGGCAGCTGAGGGGTTTCTGCACTCTTTTTCCGGGTGGGTGATTTTTCTTGTGGCCGCGACTCTGCTGTTAATGTTCCACGGACTGATTAAGTATTTGCGTGGCCTAAGAGGAGTTCCAGGCAATGCTTAGACCTTCACGTTTCTGGCTGATGATTGCGGTATTGGCGGGAGCGAGCCTTGGACTCCGTCATCTTTCGCACGGAGAGGCAGTCCCTTTATCAAAGCCTCTGGCCACGTTCCCGATGCAGATGGAAGACTTGTACGGTTCGGATGTTCCGGTTGAGCCCAGAATTGTCCGAGCACTTGGAGTGAGCGATTACCTCAGTCGAAGGTACCAGGGTCTTGGTTATCCTGCCGTGTTTCTTTATGTCGGTTTCTACAAGAGTCAGCGGATGGGTGAATTCATTCACTCCCCCAAGAACTGCCTGCCCGGTGCTGGCTGGGAACCGGTCAGCACTGGGCACAAAGTTCTAACCACTCCGGGCGGCAAACGCGTGCTGGTCAATCAGTACATCGTGGAGAACGGATTGCACCGACAGCTAGTGCTGTACTGGTACCAGTCTCACGGCCGGATCATCGCCAGTGAATACCGCAGCAAGATTTACATGGTGCTGGACGCTCTACGTCTGAATCGGACCGACGCGGCGTTGGTCCGAATCTCTACTCCAATCAACGGGAAGGACCAGGACGGTTCCATTCAGCGTTCAGCGGCGTTTGCGGAGCAATTCCTCGCGCGATCGGAAGGCTTGATTCCGAACTGAATGCTGGGCAAGTCTCTGGGCCCAGCCTCCATCAATTCGTAAGGATCAGTATGTTGACAGCCGGGTTGAAGCTTCTTGCAACTTTGATCTCGATCTTGCAAACCGGGCAGCGCAAACGGCTAGATCGCGGTGAATCGGCCTGATGATGAACGCGAGAACCAATCGCGAGGTATTAGCGTAAGTAGATGATTTATCAATATGATAGCCAAGTATTTCTTTAGGCCAGTTTTTACACAGGGATTTGGTAGTCGGCGTGCCAAAGGAAGATGCGAGATGGAAGTCCATCTCATCCACTTGTTCTTGTTGGGGGGGCCAACAAATCGCTGGAGAGGGAGTGTCTATGACAAAAAAACTATTGCTCGCGGTCATTGCTGTAAGTCTGTTGACGGTGCCGATGGCTCTGGCACAAGTTGAAATCCTCGTATTGGGTGATACAGGAGCAGGTTCATTCGTGTTCACTGGCACGGGCACGACTACAGTTGGAAGCGTCACCGGAAGCGATTGGTCGCTTGCGGTGACAAATGGAGCGTCTGGCGGGGCATTCGGTGAGGGGCCCGCGTCGGGACAGAATGGTACCTACTCTCTTACCACGACGGGGGTTACTATCACGGGAACATTCCAGGGCGTCGTGGCGGGGGCTGACGAGTGGACGATCACTCAGAACAAAGCGATTGGTTTCAATATCAGTGGAGGCTTGCTAAGCGGCAATCTGACGCTCGTTAGCCTAGATCAGGAAGGAAGTGTTGGTCACTTTAACGACAACCTGACTGCAAATTTGACCGGTCTAAGCGGAGCTCTAGCGCCCTACTTCACCTCCGCTGGCGGGGTCGTCACACTAGACATCGACTTGTCAAAGGGGAATCTTTCCACTCTCGGGACGGGAAGTACGCTTAAAGAGTTCCTAGCGGACGGATCAGTCTCGAGCACTCCTGAGCCCGGGACCTTTGTCATGCTCGGCGCCGGGCTCCTAGGTGCCGGAGGCTATTTGCGCAGGAAAATAGGCGTTTAGTACGAACCGACAGCTGCCGAAGGTCGGCTGCGAAGCGAAGGGTTTCCCCCCCTTCCACCCCAGCGATTAACAGAGCGCCGGGACGGCACACGCAAGAGGGTGTGCCGTCCCGGCCAGCAATTGTAGGCTCCCCTTGTCTGAACAGCAGTAAAACTCTTCAGATCTTCAAGTAACCCGGCATTGCAGCTTTCGTCTTTTCTATCTCCCTTCCAACTTCTCATTTTTCTCTGCTCTCAATAATTCTACGCAACTCGCCGGCCAGGGTCTTGACCAGGAGGTAATCACGTGAGCAATTACAAGCTGCTCCTAGCTTTAGTCTTGTGCGGGCTGATGATCGAATGCAGTCGCAAGCCAGAGTTGACCAAGAAGCGCTACCTCGAAAGCGGACAGCAATACGCAGAAAAGGGTCAGTACGACGAAGCTCGAATTCAGTTCGCCAAGGCCCTGAAACTGGACCCTCGTTTCGCGGAGGCTTACTACCAGTTGGGCTTAGCCGATCTGGCGTTGTACAAGTACGATGACGCTCTGGGGGCCTTCCAGCAGTCATCGGAGTTGGATCCCGAACGCATCGACGCCCGTCTGCGCGTGGGGCAGCTTTACGCGGCCGCCCATCAGTTCGACCAGGCAAAAGGAATCGCGGATGCGGTACTAAAGAAAGACCCCAATAATGTCGATGCCTACCGCTTGATAGGCAAAACCTTAGTGGGAGAGCAAAAACTCGCGGAGGCGGTTAACGCGTTCGTAAAGATCACGGAGCTTATGCCCGGCGATCCTTCGGCCTATGAGAAGGTGGCATTGGTAGAAGCGTCGCTGCGCCGCTATGGTGATGCCGAAAAACACATTCGCAAGGCGATCAGCGTGGACCCGAAGTTTGCGGAAGGGTATCTGAATCTGTCGATTCTCTATCGTTTCGAGAATCGGGCCACAGAGGCTGAGCAGGTGCTGCAACAGGGGCTCGACCAGAATCCCGGTGCGATTCCGATATACATAGCATATGCCGATCTCTTGTATTCGCAAAAGCGGAAAGACGCAGCCGAAACCGTACTGCAAAGATTGCGAGGCGGCAACCAAAATGTGGTCGAGGCCTCCTTAGCACTCGGAGATTACTGTGCGCAACACAATTTATTCGATCAGGCGCTCTCCGATTACCAGCGCGGCCTTGCCAAAGACCCGAAGAATTTGGATCTGCAGAACCGCATCGTCGAGTCCTATCTTGTGAACAATCGATTAGCTGAAGCAGATGCACTCAACAAGTCCGTTCTGAAGCAGAAGCCTGAAGATACGGTCGCTCGGATCCACAGCGGACGGATCTCGCTGGCGAATGGCCGCGTACAAGATGCGATTAACACCTTGCAGAGACAGGTGAGGGATTCCCCCGATTCACCTCAAGCCCACTATTACCTCGCTCTGGCCTACCGGCAAAGTGGAAGTTCCGAAATGGCAAAGAGCGAATTGGAGACGGCGGTTAAGGTGCTGCCCGATGCGATTCTTCCAATGCAAGCTTTGGCCAGCATGGAGCTGTCCCGTGGAAATACCCAGGCGGCGAGAGAGTATGCACAACGAATTGTGCAAATTGCCCCCGGGGACTCAGCAGGAAGGTTGCTAATGGGCAGTGTTCTACTCAACAGCAGGGACCCGCGTGGGGCACAAGAGCAATTCGAATTTGCGCAGAAGCTTGCCCCCGGAGACCCCGTGCCACATTTGCGGTTGGCTTCTGTTTTTCTAAGTGAGAAGAAGTGGCCTGAAGCCGAGCGTGAACTGGAAGCAGCCCTGAGCCTCAATCCGCGTTTCGCCGATGCACAAGGGGCGTTGGCTGATTTTCTGGTCTCCAGGAATCAGCGCCCCAAGGCAATGGCAGTGGTGGAACAATACTTGGCCAAATATCCGGACGATCCGAATCTCCACACCATTCACGGCATGCTTTTGGCCGAAACCAACGAATATGAGCCGGCCAAGGCTGAATTCGAGCGAGCCATTCAGCTTAATCCTAAGCACTTTGTGGCGTACGTTCGATTAGCAAGGCTCGAGCAGGACCGGAATGACATCGATGGTGCAATCAGGGGGTACGAGAAAGCTCTTTCTCTGCAGCCCAGACAGTTGGCGCTAGTTGCTCTGGTGGGGAATCTTTACCTGGAAGACAAAGTGGATCTCGCCACCGCCCGGAAATACTACGAACAGGCGCTGACTATTGACCCTCAGTTTGCTCCCGCGGTCGCCAATCTTGCATATGTGGAGGCGAAACAAGGCGACGATTTAAACGTGGCTCTGGGACTGGCCCAGAAGGCGAAACAACTGGCCCCTGATGCCTACGCCATCACCGACATCCTGGCATGGGTGGAGTACTTGAAAGGGAGCTACGAGCAGACTGTTCCCATGTTCAAAGACTGTGTTCGGAAAGATCCGCAACGTGGGGTCTATCGTTACCACCTCGGCATGGCTTTGCTGGCCACCGGCAACAAGGAGCAAGCAAAGTCGGAACTCGATGCTGCCTTGCATCTGAAGCTCAGTCCCGATGATGCTCAACATGCTCGCGACACGCTGACACAGATTCAATCGAACTAAAGACATTTTGGGACTTCTGTTTCAGTCACTCCAATGCTGACACTGGGACTATCGCCCTTTAAGCACGATACCGCTGCTGCCCTTTTTGAAGACGGGGTGATTAAGGCTGCGATCGAGAACGATAAACTCGTTCGCACTCATAGCGTCGGGCTTCCCGAACATGCGATTCGCTTTTGCCTGGAACAGGCTGGAGCGAGTTGGAAGGATTTGGACGCAATTGCTGTCGGAACAGAGCCATATCGCGGTTGGGCCCGTCGTTCCCTTTATCACGCGCGCTCAAGTGGTTCTTCGCCCGTGTCCGCGGTCTACCAGGAGGCCAACGAACTCGGCGTTCTGTCTCGCGAGTTGAGCCAGTTACGGATGCTGCGCCAGCACAACGGCAAGGCTTCAAGGATGGTTAGCTTTGAACACCATCTTTGTCACGCGGCCAGCGCCTTCTACCTCTCTCCCTTCGACCGGGCGTTGATTCTGACCATGGACGAGGAGGGCGATGGGAACTGCGGAATGATTGCAGTCGGTGAGGGCACGCATATTCGCCTGCTGCGAAAAATTCCGTTTCCTCACTCCTTGGCCTGGATCTACTCCGAAATCACCGGGCTCCTGGGCTTCCTGCCTCGCCGGGAGGAACACAAAACCCAGTGGCTCAGCCTGGAAGGTGAGCCGGTCTACAAGAACGTGTTTGTCGAAGCGTCCCGGAGCCGGCAGAACCATCTGCCGGTTTTGAGTCCTGACTTTGTGACTCCTTTTAGTCACAAGGTTTTCTCCGACAGATTCTACCGCGATGTGAAACTGACTGGCGAGACCGAGCCCATCAATGACGATCAGCGGCGTGGCCTGGCAAGCAGCCTGCAACATGCGTGCGCGGAAATTGTTGGTTCGTTGATCGAGTATTATCGTGCTCTTGAGGGTATTCAGAAGGTCTGCCTGGCTGGCGGTCTCTTTCAAAACACGCTCTTGGTTGCCACCTTGGAGAAGCGGCTGGGAATCCACGATCTCTTTGTTCCGCCTGCACCCGGTAACGCGGGCTGCGCCCTGGGAGCTGGCATGCTGGCTTGGCATTCAAACTCAAAAAGGCCACGCATGCCAGGGCTGTCACATATTTACAGCGGGCCCTTCGCGCGCCGCTCAGAGATTAAGGATGTGCTGGACAATTGCAAAGCGCGATATTCCGTACAGCTTACGATTGACAAGAAAATTGACACCACCCTGCGCTTGCTGGAAGCGGGAAAGATAGTTGGCTGGTTTCAGGGGCCGACTGAGTTTGGACCTCGTGCGTTAGGGAATAGGAGTCTGGTGGCTTCTCCCTGGGCACCATACGTGCGAGAAAACCTGAATGACTACATCAAGCACCGCGAATGGTTCAGGCCTTTCGCTCTGGCAGTTCCTGAAGAAGAGTGTGACCGTTATTTTGAATGCTCGCAATTGTGCCGGTCGATGAACTCGTTGGCCTGGGTGCGTCCGGAAGCGCGCCAGTTGCTCGATGGCTTTGTTCTCCCCGGGAATTTCGTGCGTCTGCACGTGGTCCAACAAAAGAGCAACCCACAGTTCTGGCAGTTGATAAAGCGCTTCGGCGAAAGGGCTGCCGCGCCTTTCCTGGTCAACACATCCTTCAACCTGTTCGGGGAACCTCTCGTGGTCAAGCCCAGAGACGCAGTACGCAGTTATTTCTGCTCTGGCGTCGATGCCTTGATGATCGATATGTTCCTGCTGTCCAAGTCCGCGGTGAACAGCGCTACTGTCGCCGCCTGAGCCGCTGGCGAATAATGCCATGAGTCAAAATATCCGAGAATGTTCAGCCGGCTACATCGGTCTCGCGCAGCCTGTGAGGGTGCAGTTCCCCACTGCTCCCGCGCGATCGATTCTTGACCGTCTGATCGAGTTATTGTGCCGGCCGACGATCCTCCTAATTGCCGTGACGGCGCTGGTCGCTTCAAAAGGCATCAGCCAAGGGGAACTGTTCTTCCACACCGATGAGATGTACCATGCCATGAATGGCATCTTTGTTCGGGATTTCCTGGTGGATTTTCCGATTCAACATCCTGTCCAATATGCCTATGAATATTATGCGAAGTATCCCGCAGTAGCTCTCCCGCATTGGCCACCACTCTTCTACACAGCTGAGGGAATCGCGTTTCTGATATTTGGTGTTTCCCCATGGGTCAGCCGATTGGTAGTGGTTGGTTTTGCTGTACTGGCAATTCACTTCTGGTATCGGATTGCGGTTTCGTTGGGGCCGCGCTACCGCGCTTTCTTTTCTGCCCTGATTTTATGTTGCCTGCCGTACATCCTCATGTATGAGCGGCTGACCATGCTCGAAATCCCGGCACTCGCCATGTGCCTCGGGGCAATCCATTTCTGGCTGAAATTTCTGGACACGGAACGCGGGCGCTATCTTTGGGCCCTGGCAGGATTCGCGGTGGCCGGTCTTCTCACCAGTCAAGCGATGATCTTCCTCGTTTTCTTCGTAGGGTTGCACCTTGTAGTCGAACGGCGATTCCGGCTTTTGAAGCGCATTGATGTCTGGTTAGCTCTGCTAGCGTCAGCGGCGGCGATTTTGCCTTGGTATATGCTCACGCAACGGACGGAGCGGGTTCCTCTAGGGACCATGGTAGGGCGCGTGAGCGGTTATGGATTTAAGCACCTTGCTCAAAGTGTTACCTACACTTACTATCCAGTCGAATTGTACAAGCAGATAGGTCCGATATTGCTGGGCCTTGCAGGTCTGGGGTTGTTCCTAGCCTTCATCAGGCCGTCTGCAGGCAATCGTCTTTTGGCGGTTTGGGTATTTTCTGGGTACATTTGCTTCGTTTTAATCAGCGAAAAAGATCCGCGGCATACGATCCTATGGATTCCTGCACTTCTGTACCTTGGCCTCATGGCGTTGGAAACCTTGTGCATTCGACGCACGTGGACGTTAGTTGTTTCATGCGGCTTGGCTTTGTTCTTCCTCGTCCAAGCACTTCGCTCCGAGCGACCCCTTGTGAGTGGGCCAGGCGAAGCAGCGAGCTACGTCCTCTCGCTCCCGGAGTCGGATGTTGTTTATTATCAGGGTGCTCTGCACGGCGACTTTATTTTCTATGTGCGGAAACTCGACCCGGAAAAGCGCCATCTCGTCGCTCGGGAAAAACAAGTTGTTATCCTAGGGCGCGAACGGCGAGCAATCCTTCACTCGTCACCTGAGGTCGTCGACTTTTTTCAACGCTGGGGTATCCGTTACGCAATAGTAGAAGATCTTGATCCTTTTCCAGGATTCGGCCCGGTACGTGAGGCATTGAAGTCTGATCAATTTGAGTTGTTGCGCAGCTTCCCGGTTGTCACCAACCAGCCGGATATACCGATCCGCCAAGTCCAAGTCTTTCGCTATCGCGGAGAACTTCATCGCACAAACCAGAAAGTCATCATTCCGATGATGACTTTGCGCCATGCCATCTTTGCCGATTTGTCCCGGCTTGCTGGCCGTCCGTGGCCGAACTAGCTACGACCCTTCTGTTCGACATCCTGAAAAGAAAAAATGGACTCGGAGATATTCTCCTCGCCGAAGAACGAATTGCCGCTCTGGGCTGAAAGCACAGCGCCCTCGGAGGGATCAGTTTCCTGGGCGTGGCTTGCAGGACTGCTCGCGGCGGCGACTGCGTTGCGTATGATAGCTCTCAATCAGCAGCTCTGGTTCGACGAGATCGTTACGCTGCTGGATTCGGCTCGCGATCCGCTCTGGCGAATTGTGACCCACTATGGCGGGCAGAATCAACACATGCTCTATTCGGTTCTGGCGCATTGCTCGATCCGAATTTTTGGAGAGCAGCCCTGGGCTCTGCGCCTTCCGGCCGTGCTCTTTGGCGCTGCCGGAATCCCTGCGCTGTACTTCTTCGGATGTCTGGTAACCACGAAGCGTGAGTCGTGGTTCGCTGCCTTACTGATGGCGATCAACTACCAGCACATTTGGTTCTCGCAGAATGCGCGCGGGTACACGGGGATGGTGTTTTGGACGCTGCTGGCCAGCATCTTTTTTGTTCGCTGCGCCAACAACGGGCGCACGTCAGATTGCGTGATGTATGGCATCAGCGCAGCTCTTGGCATCTACACGCACTTAATGATGGCCTTTGTGGTCGTTGGTCACGCCATCCTTTATGTATGTCTGATCTGGTCCAGAACCCGACAGAGCCGTCGAATCCCTCGAAAAGCCTTTTTGCCGCTCTATGGCTTGGTGCTGGCCGGAACTTTGGCGTTGGCGCTTTACGCGCCAGTGATTCCGGGAATATTCGCGCGCACGATTGGTGTCGCCGGTACCTCGGTCCGGTCTGAATGGGCGAGCCCGCTGTGGGCATTGAGAGAAGCAATTCATGGCTTACGAAACGGAGCGGGGGGCAGTGTGCTCGCTCTCATTGTCGGCGGGCTCTTGCTTCTGAGTGGCTTGGTAAGTTTCTGGCGGGGCAACCGCTTTGTCGTTGGATTAATGGTTTTTCCGGGCTTGGTGACTGCGGCGGCTGTATTGGCGACGAGCCACAACTTCTGGCCACGCTTTTTCTTCTTCGAAATCGGCTTTGCTCTGCTCTTGCTGGTACGCGGCGCCGTGCGCTGGAGTGAATTTGCCACAAAACTTCTGAGCAGCACTGGCGGACTTCCCTCCCGCTTTAGCACTGCTGTGCTCGTATTGATGTTGCTCGCGTCTGTGGTCCCGCTGCGAGCTGAGTATCTCCACCCCAAACAAGATTTTCTCTCCGCCATGCGATTCGTTGAAGACCAGCAGCGGCCGGAAGAGCAAGTAGTTACCGTTGGAGTAGTCACGACCGCCTTTCAGCGTTATTACGGGCGCCCTTGGCCGCTGCTGGCGACTCGCGCTCAATTGGACGCGCATCTGACAAAGGACCGCGGAACGTGGCTCATCTATGCGATGCCCATCTATATTCGCGCCAGCGAGCCTGACGTCTGGGACGCGATCCAAAACAGATTTACCGTGGTTCGTGTATTTGGCGGCACGTTGTCGGGTGGCGAGATCTTTGTCTGCAAATCGAAAGATGAAAGCACTGAGATCGCACAGCACGACCAGCACTAAGGAGGAGGGCATGCAAGAAGTCGAGGGACGCGCGTTACTATTGGCCGAGCAACCAGAGACCACGGAAGTGGCCACGGTTGCCATTTCTGTTGTCATGCCTGCGTTCAACGAGGCGCAGATGGTGGGGGCGCAGATCGAAAGGATTCGGGAGGTCATGGACCGGACCAACTGTCCCTACGAATTGATAGTGGTGAACGACGGATCAACGGACGACACCGCCAACGCGGTGCGCCAGCATCGCGTGCAGCTCATCAACAAAAAGTACAACAAGGGCTATGGTGCAGCGCTCAAGACTGGCATCGCCACCGCAAAGTACGATTGGATTCTCATCATCGACGCCGACGGGACATATCCGGCAGAGAGCATCCCCGATCTACTCCGGGCTCTTCCCGAGTACGACATGGTAGTGGCGGCACGAACGGGGAAAAACGTTCACATTCCACTGGTTCGGCGTCCGATGAAGTGGGTCCTAGGACGCCTGGCAAATTATCTGGCACGGCAGCCAATTCCAGATCTGAACTCTGGACTGCGAGTCTTCCGAAAGTCCCTGGCCGAGAAGTTCGAACATCTTTTGCCATCGGGCTTTTCGTTTACTTCCACAATTACCATGTCGATGCTGCTGAACGATTACCGTGTGTTGTATTTGCCGATCGATTACCACAAGCGCGTCGGCCTGTCGAAAGTACGCGCCCTTCATGTTTACGATTTCCTGTTGGTGATTCTCCGCACTGCCATTTACTTTAATCCCCTTCGTTTCTTCCTTCCCCTGGGTGCGTTGTTTTTTCTTGCAGGTTTGGTGAAGCTAGTTTTTGATTCAGCGCACCGCACATTCTCGGCAGCCGCCGGAATATCTCTGCTGGCGGCTTTAGTGATTTGGGCGGTCGGACTGATTTCCGACCAGATTTCCAGAATCGCATTGAGCGCCAGGGCGAAATAGACCATTGAGGCTTGGATCACGATCTTTGCGTCACCCCTTCATCCGCATTTGCGGGAGCGTGGCGATTCTCGGGCTAATGCTCGTATTTGTACCGTTGCATAAGCTGGGCGCGGCTATGCGAAGGATCCCTGCTTCCATGTGGCTCTGGGTTGTTGCAGGTTATTTGGTGATTCATTTGATCGGCGTAATGAAGTGGCGCTTAACGCTTCGTCTCAGCGAAGCAAGACTCACGTTCGCTCAAGCTACCCGCTGTTACTTCGCGGGATTATTCGGGACTGTATTTCTTCCTTCCATTGTCGGCGGCGACGTGATTCGTATGGGGCTGGCTTTTCGCATTCACCGCAATCGAGCCGGAGTTCTGCTGGGCAGTCTGGTCGACCGGCTTCTCGACATCGTTGCCCTGGCTGTTGTCGCTGGCGTCGGCGCATTGCTGCTGCCCGGGGAATTGGACCCGCGGCATCGCCGGATATTCACCGTGCTGGCCGTAATGGCCGGAATCGGAATCGCTGGGCTTTTTGGGTTGCTGGCGATCA
>Ga0116125_1001029_pt1 | contig 12538 bp, 14 predicted proteins | sample June2015DPH_16_1_2_FD_89729 | JGI IMG/M metagenome (GOLD analysis project Ga0116125, IMG submission 89729) | Peatland microbial communities from SPRUCE experiment site at the Marcell Experimental Forest, Minnesota, USA - June2015DPH_16_10 | ecosystem: Environmental > Terrestrial > Soil >...
ACGGCAAAAGAACGTGTTTGGTTGATCAGTGGGGTCAGAAGTAAGCTACTTCTGGGTGGGAACTGACCCGACATTGTCGCACATTCGGTTACGTGACCGACCTCCACGTCCTGCGGATGATCGCGCTCGAACGCTCGATGCCGTCGAGGATTTCTTGACATCGCCGTTGAGAGAACTCGCGCCGTAATCAACCACGCCGCTTGACCAGTGCCGGCAGTGTGGCGTAGAGGAGACTGGTGTGGGCTAGAGGCGCGATGACGGCGACGGAAGTGCAAGCGCAGCTTCGCCTCGCAGCCGCTTGACAAGTGCTGGCAGTGGCGTATTGTCGGCTTCGCAAAGCCTGCTCGGAGGCGTAGATGCCGAGACACGGAAACGGTATGGTTTGAAGTTGTGGCCGAACTCACCGACCCATGGGACGAAGCGCTTCGGGCGTGGGCGAAGCACGACGGCATCGATCGTGAGCGGCTGACGGTCTCGAGCGTCGGCGACTCGCCGAATCTTGCCGCATACGCGGGCCTGTTCCCAGGAGAGCTTTTGAAGGTCGGCGACGAACGTGGCTCGGATGGAACGGCGTATCGTGGCTCGGATGGAACGGCGTATCTCGTTATCGGTGGCTTGCAACGCGCGGTCCTTTGCGATGGTCAGGCGGTATGGCCGAAGTCGATCCATAAGCTGCTGGAGCTGGAGCGCTTTGCGCCCGTGCGGTTTCATATCCCAGCTCCCGATCCGGCCCCAGCGCCGTTCTATGTCCCAGACTACGACCGCTCGGGACTAGGGGATCGGGATCGCGAATTACGGATATCGATGCTCGCGCTGTCCTACGCGGCTTGCGTCGCAGAGTCGATCTCGCCGGAGGCCGCGGGACGCATCCGTGCAATTGATGTGGTATTCCACGACGAGTCGCCTGCTGTTGAAGCGGCAGACCCAGAGCTGCTTCGACGCCTAGTCGAAGAGGTCGAGACGGCAATCAAGCGCGACGTCGAGCGGATCGGCTTGGCGACGACCACGAACGCGACGCCCCAGGCGGTCGCCGCCGTGCAGGGGATTGCGGCGGACATCAACGCGGCCATCGCGAAAGTGTTCGCGGCGACAAAAGGCGTGGATATCGAGTGTTGGCCGCAGCTCGACTCGATTACTTGGAGAACCTCTGCCAGGGGGGTCCGATGAGATGTGCCACTGCGGATCCTCGCCGAATCAGATCTGCTGCGGGTCTCTCGCCTGCCACATGATCAGCGGGGCCATCAACGGCTGGTGCGAAGCGTGTCGCATCGTTGTGCCAGGCGTTCGTGACGCCAAAGCCCGCAAAACATGCCCGACGTGCGGGGGCTGCGGGACGGTGCCGTCCGGCGCCGAGGTGCCGCCTGGGACCGCGCGCGGCTCGAGCCGCTACGGTTGACCATTCCTGGACGGCGGGCGGCCGACGTGGCGGCTCTCGTCGGTTACGAGCCATTGGCATCGGTTCTCGCTGATTCGAAGGTTGTCGACACGGGCGCGCTTGCGGAAGCCGCATTGAGTGCACGCCACGACGACCCAGACGTTTGAATCTCGGTCGCGCGGGGACACGCTTTGGACCTCCCAGTCTCCGATACGCTGGCCCGGCTGGACGAGACCCTGGTGCAGCTGGCTGCGCGCGGCATGGGCTCGCCGCAGACGCAAATTGGCGGGCACACGCAGTCCGGGGTTAGGTCGAAATTGACCGTTGGCGGCAGCTAAAACTCAATCATTTCAAGTACTTCCACTTGATTCGCGCCGCGATATCGTACACGTCATCATCGCTGTCTTTCGACGATAGACCAAGCTATCGTGTATGTCGTGCTCGTCCGCAAGGCTTTCCGGTACCGCGTCTACCCCACGCCTGCGCATGTCACTCGCCTCAACGCATGGGAGAGCGCGCTGAGGTGGCTGTGGAACTTGGCGCTCGAGCAGCGCCAGATGGGCCTCGCGCGGCCCCACGACGACCGGCGCTACCCATCGGCGTTCGACCAAATGAAAGAGTTGACGGACTTGCGCGCGGTGCTGCCGTGGCTGGCCGACGTGCCGCGCAACGTCTGTGCGCAGCTCCTCGTCGAACTGGATCGGGCATGGCAGCGCTGCTTTGCCAAGTTGGCCCGCGCCCCTCGGTGGAAGCGACGCGGGCGCGATCGACTCTCCTTTTGCGAGCCCCATCCCAAGAAGTGGCGGTTGGACGGCGACATCCTGCGGTTCCCCAAGCTCGGCAATCTCCGAGCGGTCGCGCATCGGCCGCTTGAGGGCAAGCCCAAGACGTGCACGCTCACGCGCGACGGCGACCAGTGGTTCGCTTCGATCGTCTGCGAAGTCGAGATGGCGGAGCCTGTACCCAGGGAAGGCCCGGTCGTCGCGATCGACCGCGGCGTGGTCAATCTCGTCGGCGACTCCGATGGGCGCCGCGTCGAGGCACCCCGGCATCTCGAACACGCCCTCGCTCGCCTCAAAGTCGCGCAGCGCAACGTCTCCCGCAAACCGAAAGGATCTCACAATCGCGACAAGGCCAAGGCTCGCGTCGCCGTCCTGCACCGCACCGTGGTTCGCCAGCGCGACCACCTCATTCACATTCTCTCGAGCGGATACGCCAAGAGCCACGGCGTCATCGTTCTTGAGACTCTCACGATCGGCAACATGGTCCAGGCGAGCCATGGTCTCGCGCGCGGCATCCTCGATGCCGGCTGGGGCAAGCTCGCCTGGATGTTCAGCTACAAGCTCGCGTGGAGCGGGGGGCGCCTCGAACAGGTGCCGGCCGCCTACTCGAGCCAAACGTGCAGCGCGTGCGGGTGCGTCGACGCGGCTAACCGCGTCTCGCAATCGCTCTTTCGCTGCACCGCATGTGGCCACACCGAACATGCCGACCTCAATGCACCCAAGGTGCTCTTACAACGTTACGAACAGACCCGTGCGAATCGCTCGGGAAAGCTTGCTGAGGGGACCGCGCTCGAGGCGACCCGACGAAGCAAGAAACGGGTTGGATTGCGTGTTCCACGTCGTCCTCTCGAAAGCTCCGTCCTTTTTAGGGCGGGGTTGATTACACGCAGTCCCCTAGCTTATATCGGAGGGACAGACAATGCCCGCACGCATCAAAGAGACGACGATCCGGGGACAACGGTACAGACTTCGGCCGCTCGGGGCCGGGGACGTGGCGGACCTCGGTGAGCAGATCATCGAGGCGACCGCACTGACGTACGCGGGCAAGGCGGCCATCGCCCGGGTGATGAAGGATGTCCGAAACAAGCTGATCGAGAACTCGGAGGTCCTCGTCGTCGACATGGATGCGAAAAAATCCCAGTACGTGGCGATGTCGTTCGTGTTCGACGAGCATTTTGCGGACAGGCTCGTGGACTTCGGAGAGTGGCTGACGTGGGGCGTCAAGGAGAGCGGCTTGCAGTCTTTTTTATCTGGAGTCGTGAGCGGAGTGATGCCGTACCTGACGGACAAATTGCCTTCCGCCTTCCGCCAGACTCCCGTTGGTTCATCGACCGACTCGTCTATAGCGACCGCATGAAGGTGGCCTCGCGCGCCGAGGTGTACCGCGACTGGACCGGAGACGACGTCATCGCGGCGCACCGCATGCTCGATGCGATCGACGCCGCTGAGGCATACGCCGTCGCCCGGTCGCACGCTCAGAATCAACCGCGCCAGAGGCCGCGACAGCAATGAGCGCTCTGAGGGAGATTTTCGCTTCGCTCGGGATCGAGGTCGACTCCGAGGAGCTCGAGAACGCCGGCAAGAAGGTCGACGGCTTCATGGGCAAGCTGAAGCTCGTCGGCGAGACGGTCGCGGAGGCGTTTGCGTTCGACAAGGTCAAGGAGTTCGTCGAGAGCCAAGTCGAGGCGGCGACGGAGCTCGAACGTACGGCGCTTATGCTCGGCGTGACGACCGAGGAGCTCGAGAAGCTCCGGTACGCCGCGGGCGACGCGGGGGTGTCGACGCAGGCCCTCGATGCGGGGCTGCGATTTCTGAATCGCAACATCGGCGAGGCCATCGCGAAGGGCGGCGAAGCGGCAGAGGTATTCAAGAAGCTCAAAATCGAGGTCAAGAACGCCGACGGCACGACGAGGGATGCCAGCGCCGTGATGGCGGATCTCGCCGACGCGATCGAAAAAATACCGGACGGAGCGGAGCGCGCGCGCGTCGCATCGGAGCTTCTCGGCCGCCATATGGGCGCGCAGCTGATCCCGCTTTTGAGCAAGGGTAAGGCGGCGTTCGAGGAGGCCGACAAGGCGATGCGGGAGCTCGGCGGACCGACGTCCAAGGAGTTCCTTGACAGCGCCAAAGCGATCGAAGAGGCGCAACATCGGATGGATGTTGGTTGGGGCAACATCAAGCAGGCCATCGCGATTCAGCTGTTTCCGATCTTCAACACGCTGGTCGACTGGTTCACGAAGGCATCGAAGGTGATTCTCGCCGCCACCAAGGACACGAACACATTGGCGTACGCGGTGATCTTTCTTGGCGGTATCGCGATGGCCAAGGCGATCAGCAGTGTCTTCGCCCTCGCGCGGGCGTTTGGGATCCTGAAGGCGGAGTCGCTTGGGGCTGCGGTCGGGGAAGCGCTGGCGGCATGGCCGATCGTGCTCATGGGGGCAGCCATTCTTTCGGTGTTCCTGCTGTTCGAGGATTTCTTCACGCTGCTGACCGGAGGCAAATCGATCATCGGCGATCTGATCGATTCGTTCGCTGGAATCGGCGCGTCGAAGCAGTTTGTGTACGAATTGCAGCTCGCGTGGGAGGACGTCATTGACGCCATGCAGACACTCGGAAGATGGGTTGGAGATCTAGCGTCGATCTTCGTCGACGTTCTCATCATGCCTACTATCCACGGGCTCGAAGGAATCGCCAAGGCCCTTCTGGCGATTGGAACAGGGCATCCCATCGACGCGATGAATGCGCTCCGGGAAGCGGGTGAGAAAACTGTGGCCCAACTCAATGAAGCCAAGCATGCGTGGGATGATATGGGCAAGGCCGCCACGGCTCCGATCCATGGGGCCGTACACGAAGAGGAGGCTACGTACGGGCAATACGGTCCGAAGTACGGGAAGGGGTCCGTCGGAGTCGGCGCGATCACATACGGCGCGGCGGCGGTCAAAGCCGCTGGACGCGTGCGCGAGCCGGTAGGCGTGTCCGTGCAGCGCGCGGGCGCGGGCGGCGGCGTGCACATCCACCAGACGAGCACCACGCACGTCACGGTGACCGCCAAGAAAGATGAGGCCAAGGCTATCGGCGACGCGGTCGGCCAGGGTGTCGCCACGTCGCACGAGCGCGCCATGTCGAACGCCGTAACGGCGCTGACCAAGCAGTAACGGCAGAGGCGAGGATCCGATGCCGCTCACTTCACCAGCGTCGACACAACCGGGCATCTACGACGAGGCGTATCTTTCGTACGTCGACCAGACGGGAAATACGAAGCTTATCATCTTCGACGCGGTGCTCAGCGAAGATTGGCCCCAGGGCACGACGGTCACGGAGCACCCCGTCGAGCAAGGCGCGAACGTCACGGACCATGTTCGCGTGACGCTCGTTACGTGCAGACTCAGGGTCCGAGTCACCAACGAGCCGCTCGATTCGAACTGGATTATGGATCCCATCGGGGGCCCGGGAGCGTTCACGTCGCTCTTGATCCAGCTGCCGGATCCGTCTGTGCCCACGCAGCCGCGTGCGATATTCGACGGGATCATCGAGGTCCCGAAATGGGACAGCGGGCTGAACTCCGCCGTGCAGATCGGCGTGCTCGCCGGGGTCGCGAGCGACATCGCAGCGCAGGCCGCGACCGACATCCCCAACGCGACTCCACTCGGCAACATTTTCGGTCAATCGCTCAAGCCGTATCTCGCGGTGACCGAGACGGGCAACGAGCTCATCGCGTATCCGCCGGTGCCAAACGTGCCGGAGGCCATCGCCGGCAACCCGATCCGGTCGATTGGTGACGTTGCGGGCAACGCCGTGTTCAACGCGATCGACAGCCTCGTGCCGAGCGGCGTCGCCACGATGGTCCCGATGCAAGTGCAATCCGGGATCGTCCCGGTCCCGCTGACATCGCCGACCGCGCAAACCGTGCAGTTCGATCCAACCGCAGACTACGCGACCTTGATGGTCGAAACGCTCGCGCTTTTGAAAAACCAGGCCCAGACGTTCACGGTGATCGGATCGAAGCAAACGTTCACGCCCATGGTGATCGAGGAGTTCATGCCGCATCGCGGAGCCCCCGACGACACGGGGACCGGCGTCGAGATCAACCTAGGATTCAAAGAGCTGCGGATCGTGACGACGAACACCGTGGCGATCGTGTTGCCGGCGCCGACTCTCACGCGCGCGCAGCCTCCGGTGAGCCTGGGCAAGCAAGATTTCGTATACGACTCGGACTATTCGAAAACCAAGTCGGTTCTGAAGGGAGTACTGGATCCGGATAAGCCGATCAATCTGGACAACAGCGGAGCCGCGCCGGCGCCATGACCATTCTTGTCGCTCCGACGGCCAACAACGCGTTCTATCAGATCCAATCGACGCTCGAGGGCGTGACGTTCAACTTCTCATTCCAATTCAACCAGCGGTGCTGCTGTTGGTACATGAGCATCGCCGATGCGAATGGCGTCGACATCTACAACGGCGTGAAGCTGATTTGCTACCAGGCGCTTCTGCGCAAATGCGTAGACCCCCGCGCGCCGGCCGGTGATTTCCTCGTCATCTCGGCGACGACCGACGACTCCCCGCCGATGCTCAACGATTTGCTGCCGGGCACCGGTCGATGTTCGCTGCTCTACATCACGAGCGATTGGCTTGGCCTGATGACGAGCACGCCACCTGGACTCTTCCAGGTCACCAACGGGTCCTCGTCCGTCCCGTCGACGGAGAGCTTGGTCGGCCTTGTCCAGCAGGGCGACGTGCTCGCGTTCGACGGCGGCAGCCCCAACAACCCGTACACCGTCGCGAGCGTCACCCCGAGCGGGATCTCGCTCACCGGCGGATACGTCGCCCCTCCGAACGGCGGACAGGGCAACCAGGCCGCGGTGTGGACGAGCCCGAACCTCGCCGCGCTCGTCGGACGAATATCCGCGCAGGTCGCCACCAACACGACGGCCGGACAGGCGTCGACCTACGGGCAGGCTGGGGCGTAAATGACGCAGCCTGGAACACTTTTTGTACCGGAAGTCGTCGTCAACGGGATCCCTGCGATCAGCCTCTTCTCGCGCGCGAGCGTGATCACGATCGGCACCGTCCAGATCTCGAACATCGGCCAGCAGCTCGGCCTCGACGTGTGGTTTTCCGTTCGGCGCACCCTCAAGGCCGGCACCCCGAACACATGCGATCTGAAGATCTGGAACCTCAGCAACTCATCACGATTCGCAATCGAGTCGAGCTCGCAATCCGTTTCGACGAGCATCGCCAACATCGCTGCGGCGCCGGGGGCCCCGGACACCGGGGTGCCGGTCAAAATCGAAGCCGGCTACGTCGGCAACATGAGCACGATCTTCCTCGGCAACATGCGGAGCGCCCAGACCGTGCGCGACGGCGAAGATCTGGTGACCGAGATTCAGACCGGCGATGGCGACGATGCCATGCAGGTCGCCCGCGTCAACGAGCATTCCGGCCCGACCAACGCGTACGCCGTGGCCCAGAAGCTTCTCACGGCGATGGGCTTCCCCACCAGCAACACCGGCAACCTCAACGCGGTCAAGAGCGTGATGCAAGCATCGACGCTCTACCAGCAGGGCGTATTGCTCAAAGGCAATCCGGCCGACATGATGATCGATCTGTGCAAGTCGATCGGCCTCGAGTTCTCCATCCAGTCCAACCAGCCGCAGTTTCTATCGCTCGGCGAACCGCTCGCCGGCAGCGGCTACGAGTTCTCGAGCGCGACGGGCCTCATCGGCAACCCATCGGTCGACACGAAAGGGATCCTCACGTGCGTCGTGCTGATGGTCCCAGGACTCAAGCCGGGCGACCCGATCTCCATGGACGCGGAGTTCGTAACAGGCAATTACCGAATCGAGAGCATCACGACTGTCGGCGACAGCGCAGGAAACGACTGGTGCCACCGGATCGAGGCGCGTAAGCTCGGAGTGGCGACACCGGCAAAAAAAGCGAAGCACTCGCGGAGAGGTTGAGGCAAGAGGTGGAACGCCAGCTTACCGAAGTCGACGCGCAGAATGCCGGGCTCTCCTCGCTCAAAAACAGCCTATCCCATTGCTGGCCAGGCAACATCGTATCGTACGACGCGGGGCAAGAGACGGCGACGGTGCAGATCGGCGTAAACGACGTCCGATTTGACGTCGACACCGGCGCCAGGATCAGCGAGCCGTTCCCGCAGATGTCGGGGATTCCCGTCGCGTGGCCGCGTTTCGGCGGCTACGTGATCAAGGGATCGCTCAACCAGTTCGACCCGGTCATCATGCTCGCGCTCGACCTCGACCCGACGCCATGGCGAGTCGCGGGGCGCACTCTCAAACCCGTCGACCCCGCGGACGTGCGACGGTTTGGCGGCCAATGGTGGTTTGCGTTCCCGACCGATATTTCGCTCAATCCCACGCCGTCGTCTCCCGGAGGCACGCTCACGATCGGAGCGGAAGGGCAGCAACCGTTGATCGAGATCTCGGCGACGGGAATCAAGCTCGGGGCGAGCGCGTCCGAATTTGTCGCACTGGCCAACCTCGTCGCCACGAACCTAACAAACATCGGCCTCACGCTCACGCCACTCGCGGCGTACGTGAACGGGATCGCGCCAGAGACGGTCCCGCCATACGCGCAGACTCCGGTCGCGGCGTCGATTACGCAGGCGCAGTAGCCGGCCCCCTACCTTTAGCGCGTGTCGACGCTCTGCAGAACCGCGACGGGAGACGTGGCGCTCCCGCTCGCGATCCAGACGAACGCGGCGACGTTCACATCGTGGAAGCTGCAGGACGAGTTCGACCTCTTCCAGGGTGAATGGCAGTTTGATACCACGCAGGGCTTCCCGTGGGTGCCGGGTGTGCTCGGCCTCAAGAATCCGAGCCTGTCGCAGATTCGCGCGCTGCTGCGGCAAGCCATCCTGTCGACTCCGCTCATCGTCAGCGTGACCGATTTGGCGTTGACGCTGAATCGGAAGACGCGGGCGCTCGGGTATTTGTTTTCTGGGGATCTCGCGCAAGGCGCGACGGTCACCGGCGGCACCGGCGTGCCCTTCGTCGTGACACCTGGCGCCCCAGCCCAAAGTTCAGGGGTGCAATACAACCTGGGCATCGGTCCGCCGGTGAGCAGCGGATGCAGCACGGCGAATCCTTGCGGGGGCGGCGTTCCGGAAGTGGGTCCGCCAGGTCCGCCAGGTCCGCCAGGTCCCGCGGGCGCACCGGGCACCGGCGGCGGCCTTTCGCCGCTGTACATCGCCGGGCCGCAAACGTTCACGGCAAATGCCGGGTATCTCTACGTGATCGACCTCACTCTCGGCGCGGTCGTGATGAACGTTGCTGCGCTTGCACTGGCGAGTGCCTCGAACAGCGGCACGGGCTTCATTCTCGTCCATCAAGCGCCGACTTCGTCGCTGACGTTGACGGTCAATCCGCCGGCCGGTGTCCAGTTCGCGCCGCCTCCGCCCAACAACACGACCACCGTATCGTCGCTCGTATTCAACACGGCCGAGGACGCGGGAGCGAGCCTCGACATCAACAACTTCGGAACGAGCGGGGTCTACGCGACATCGTAAAATGCCGACTTACGGGATCACTCCGGCTGGCTTCGTCCCTAAGCCGTATACGCAGATCCTACTGGACTTGCAGTCGGCTTGGCTGGCCAATGTCGATCCGACGGCCGATTTGTCCGCAACCACGCCGGAGGGGCAAATCCTCGCCATACTGGCGAACATGGACGCGGAGAAGTGGGAGCTCGGCCAGGCCGCGTGGAATGCGTACAACCGTGAGGACGCCGAGGGCGCGGCGCTCGACAACATCGGTGATCTCTCCGGAAACCCCAGGGATGGCCCGAGCTATACGCAGGTGGCTTGCAATCTGACGCTGGCCTCTGGGACGTATGCGCCGGGATCGCTCGTCGCCTATGTGACCGGAAATCCAAGCCTCACGTTCTCGAACCTTTCGTCGATCACGATCCCCGGGACCAGCACGGGGATCCTCTTCCAGGCGCAGACCATCGGCCCGACCGGCACGATCAATCCTGGGACGCTGTGCAACATTTCCACTCCGGTCACGGGGTGGTCAGCCATTACCAACCCGACGTACCAGACGCAGCTCGGCGCTGACGAAGAGACCGACGACGCGTATGCGATTCGGCAGCAGCAGCAGATCGGGGCGGAGGGATCGTGCACGCCGCCTTCGATGGTGTCCGAGCTTTATGAGCTTTTCGCGACGACGTACGGCAACGCCGGGCAAGAGGGTCCCTACTCGGCGAGCTTCTACAACAACACGACGCTGGCTCCGATCAACTTCGGGACGATCGCCTCGCCGTTTATAGTGCCGCCGAAGTCGTTCGGCGTGGTCGTGTACGATCCGTACAATCTCGTGCCTGCGTCCGGTCCGGCGACCGCGCTGCCGAACTCCGGGCAAGGGTCCTTCGCCGCGACGATCTGGCAGAATTGCCCGGCGGGGATCGAATCCTTCGGAACGTCGTACGGTACGATCCTCGATCCGTACCTCGGCAGCCAAACGATGTTCTGGTCAGTCCCGACACCGATCCCTCTCTACATCTCCGCGACGGTAGCGATCTACCCGAATCAGGTGTGGAGCGGGATCGCGGCGGCGATCCAGCAGACGCTCGTGAACGCGGCCATCGCGCCGACGCAGGCCGGGCAGCTGCCGCCGATCGGGCAATTGACGCCAGGAGCGAGCATCATCGGGTCTCAGCTCCAAGCCGTGATCCTCTCGGTCCCTGGCACGTACGCCGTGCAGGCGCTCACGTTTGGATTCACGGCATCGCCCGTGAACACAGCCGACATGACCCCGCTGACGACACCGCCGGGCCCGAGCCCGCTGCAGGTCGCGACGATCTCCGGGGCGACGGTCTCGACCAATGTCCTCCTGACGCAAGGAACCTATCCGTAAAATGAACCCGACTCAGAACCTCGCCACGGTTGCCGAAGCGACGTCGTATCTCACTTCGATGTATCGGAAAAAGCCGAACATCGTGGCGATCCTGCAAGCGCTGCTCGCCAAGGATCAAGAGCTCGAAAATGCGCTTTGGGGCGTCTACCAGGATCGACGGCTTCTCACGGCCGTGGCGATCGTGCCGACCCCGGCTTATGGGACCGTCGCGACGCTCGCGAGCTCGTGGAACGAGCAGGTCATTCTGCCGCTCACGCTACCCGCGAAGACGTACCTACCCGCGACGATGGCGATATCCATCGATCAATTCCCGGGGCTCACGTTTACCAACCCTGCGTCCGTGACGTCGACGGGTGCGCTCTTGCAGATCGCACTGACGTCGACCACACAGGTCGCCGTCGGCACGACCCAAACGCAGAACTCCGTATTCGATTCGCTGGGCGCGCTCGTCGGGGAATCGCGCAACGGGCTCGACGACAACGACTACCGCTCGATCCTGATTCTCACGGTCGCCGCGAACCGGAGCGGAGGCAGGCACCCCGACTGGTCGAACATCGCCAGGATCCTGCTCACGACGTCGACGGGTCCGGTCAACTATTTCGAAGGTGAGGCCGACTTCACGCTCCAAGTGCTCGGCATGGCGCTGAACGCGAACATCGTCGCGAGTGTGCTCGCACGCGCCGTCGGAAACGGCATCCGGAGCGTGCTCGAATACTCGGTCACTCCGGGATCGCAGGATCTGCTGTGGTCGTACGACGACGCGGGTGATGGCGGGCAGCTCGGGTGGGCGTACACGTCGACGGGATCGCAAAGCCCGCCGGGCGCACCGGGAAGCGTTGGGACGGGTGTTGGCGGACTTTGGATTTCTAGCGTGGAGATGAGCTAATGGCGTACGGACTGCCGCCTCTTTGGAACTGGGCCACCAATCTCAATTACGGAGCGGGAAGCTACCCGTGGAGCGCCGGACCCACAAAGGTCGCGCCGAGCGCGCCGCTCATCGGCTTCACGCCGGGCACCGGCGCGAGTGCGCCCGAAATGAACTACAACTTGAACGCGCTCGCCAACCAGGATGCGTTGCTCCTGCAGTTCGGCGGGCTCAATCCGGCCAAGAATTGGCAGCTGCCCTTCACGATCGATGCCAACGAATCGGTCGACATGGCGTGGAACCCGGATGAAACGAACTGGGGGTACGGGTCAACCGACGATCCGAAGTGGGGTCCGTGATGCCCCAACCTCTGATTGGGACCTGGGCCACAGCGGCCAATTACGGAGCGGGGAGCTACCCGTGGAGCGGAGGCCCGACAAAAGTCCAAAACAGCGCCGGCTACTGGTCCCCCGGTACAGGGGCATCGGCGCTCGAGATGAACTTCGAGCTGAATCAGGCATTCAGCAATATCGCCGCAGTTCACGTAGCAGGCGGCGACTCGACGATCGCGCAGAATTGGCAACCGCAGTTCGTTGCCGAGTCCGGCGCGTACACCATGAACGCCATGGCATGGAATGCG
>Ga0116125_1001031_pt1 | contig 12534 bp, 9 predicted proteins | sample June2015DPH_16_1_2_FD_89729 | JGI IMG/M metagenome (GOLD analysis project Ga0116125, IMG submission 89729) | Peatland microbial communities from SPRUCE experiment site at the Marcell Experimental Forest, Minnesota, USA - June2015DPH_16_10 | ecosystem: Environmental > Terrestrial > Soil > Wetlands...
CGCCGTGCCTGAACACCGGAATATCCCATATATAACTTGCATTGAAGATATGCCGTTCGTCGAAATTCGAGCTGGCTCGGTTGGCCGCGGGATTATAGGTATTGGTGAAACTACCATCCCCGCGATCGGAGGAATCGTCGATGGAATGGCTGTAGGTGTAGGCGAAGGTCAAGTCGAGGCCGCCGACAGTGCGCCGCACTAATGCCTGAAGAGCGTTGTAGTTTGAGGAAGCCTCGGTCTGGAGGTTGGCGATGTCGCCGTACCCCGGATAGGGACGGAAGGGGTCCGCACCGGCGGGGACGCAGCCGGCGGCGATGGCTACGTTGACTGCGGGGCCAGACGGGGGACCACCGTTCACTCCGGGTGTGTAAGGGATTGGTACTCCGCTTGGGGTGGTGGCGTTGGTGGGAACGAAGTAGTTGTCCAGGTTCCCGCCGCACTCGGCGCCGGTGTACGTCTCACCTTGCTTGTAGGGATTTTGCGACGCCGGCAAAACCTGATTGAGGTCGCTTAGTCGCGTCAGGCGGGTTCCTTTGCTTCCAACGTAAGAGACGGAAGCGACCATGCTGGGAGCGATTTCCCGCTGAAAGTCCAAGTGCCACTGCTGTACGTAGGGCCACCGAGCTTTAGTTGGGATAGACGTGACACCCAATGGAAGTTGCTGACCGGCTGTGCCAGTTCCAATATTGGGATATCCACTTATGCCGTACTGCTGGGCCGCATAGGCGAGCGGCGGGGAGTTCTCCAGCGATTCGGTATTGGCTTCGTTTCCGTTGCCGTGTTCGTAGAACATTCCGTACCCACCGCGAATTGCGGTTTTACTATTTCCGAATGGATCCCAGGCAAAGCCGACGCGAGGAGCGGGATTGAATAAGTGGCCCTGCATGCAGCTCACGGGGACGCCGGGCGTCACACCGCATTGGACGATTCCGTTGGGCAAGTCAGAGACGGTGGGGGTAAGGTTATCGGCCGTAAGGTTGGTGACGACGTCGTTCGCCGGATTAATTGTGGTTTGTCCGGCAACGTAACGGGCGGGATCGAAATTGAAGGCCTGATGTTCTTTCTCGCGATAAGTGCCGAACAAGCTCACGCGCAAGCCGAGGTTCAGGGTCATGCGGCTCGTGACGTGCCAGTCGTCTTGAAAGTAGGGCTCTACGATTTTGTAGCGGTTGTAATACTTCACGGTTGCGTTCTGCTGACCGAAGGAGCAGATGTCGCCAGCCAGCAAGTCGGCAAATGGGTTTCCCGTAGTCGGCGCGGTCGCGGCACAGCCCGGATTGAATGTGATGTAGCCGGGGTAGGAGCCCTCAGAGAGTTCTCCGCCAAGTTCGTTTTTCTGGACCGCCTGGAAATAGGCTCCCATTTGGAGATTGTGTTTGCCGACCAGCTTGTTGAGATTGTCCCGGTAACTGTAGGTCGGGTTGGAGTTGTAAGGCCCGTTGGGGATATAGCCGGGATCTTCGCCGAAATTGCCGTAGATTCCGGCTGGATCTTGCAGGTTGATGCCGGGAATGACGCCACGGTCTGCGCCCGGGAAAATGGAGCCGAAGGTTGCGCCGGCAGGTCTTTGCCAGTTTCCCGTATCGCTGAGAGTGATGTGATCGGTGGTGTAGCTGACGACAAACTCGTTTAACAGCGTTGGCGCGAAGGTTGAGGACAGGCGGGCCAGCATGCTGATGCCGGGTCCGGTGAAGGCTGTCTGGATAGTAGGAAAGTTACCCACGTTGGTCCACAACGGAGTCTGATTGATGGTATCCCATGAGTCGTGGATGTAGTGGAAACTGACTCGCTCCTTGTCGGTAATGTTGTGGTCGACACGGAGCAATTCCTGACGCCAGTTGGTGGGCTGGGAAGTAACTTGATAAAAAGTAGCCTGTCCGGGAACCAGGGGGTTGGCGAAGGAAGCAGTCGGGCCAGGAATCAGCGACAGTAGGGAGTTCACATTTGGATCGGTGGGGTTGAACGGCACCTGGTTGCCGGGATAAGGCGCGCCAGTGGAAGGATCGAGCGGGCAGTCGGCGGGATAAGGGGCCACGGGAGCTGCACCGCATATATCCGTGAAATTGCCGGCGCGTTCCGCGGCCGTCGGCACGAGCTGATCGAAGGTGTAGGGGACGCGGTCGCGGCGCCACTCCTGGGACCAGAAAAAGAACGTCTTCGTCTTCTGCTCATTGTAGACATGGGGAATGTAGGCCGGGCCGCCCACGGTGTATCCGTAGTCATTTTTGTGATAGGAGGGAGCAGTGCCGTCCTGGAGGAATGACGGCGAATTGAACATGTTGTTGCGGACGAACTCGTAGAGGTCGCCGTGGAATTTATTCGTGCCCGACTTGGTTTCCACTTCGATCGTGCCAGAGCCATTCTTTCCGTACTGTGCGCCGTAATTGGAAGTGAGAACTTTGAATTCGCCGATCGCGTCAACGCTGGGAGTTACATTCAGCGTGTTGTTGCTGCCGTTGTCAAGATTGTCGCCGCCGTCGAGTTCCCAGTTGTTGTATTCGACGCGGCCGCCGTTGACGCTGAACGAATTGTTGGCGGTAACGCCCACACCGCCTTCATCGGCTCCGGTTTGGTTGCTGACGCCGGGAACCAGCGTGATCAATTGCTTGAAGTCGCGCCCGTTGAGCTCAAGCTGCGTGATTTGCTTTCCTGTAACCGTGCCGCCGAGATCGGACGACTGGGTCTCGACTTGGGCAATGTCCGCGCCTTGCACGACGACTTCGGTGGTGACGGCGCCGACCTCGAGGGCAACGTTGACGCGGGCTTTCTGTGCAACGTCGAGTTTCACGCCTCTAGCCTGGTACTTCTTGAAGCCCTCCGCGGTCACGGTGATGTCATAGCTGCCGATGGAAAGTAAGGGGAACAGAAAGTCGCCGGCGCCGTTGGCCGCGACGGTGCGGCTTACGCCTTGAGCTGGGTTGCTGAGGGTGACCTTGGCGCCTGCAACGGCCGCGCCGCTGGGATCGGTTACTGTGCCCGTGATCGATCCGGTGTCCTGGGCGGAAGCAGCCGCGCCAAACATTACGGCGAGCAACACGGTGAACAACGCGATTCTCAACCCCACACGATGCAGTTTCATGGTCACGCTCTCCCTGTGGCCCGGGCACTGCCCGGCGCGAGTTCGGTCGGCTTGGCTATGTTGCTTCCCAAGCCTTGCGGCTTGGGCTTGCTTTTTCGGACGGAAACTTTTTACCCGGTTGGTTTGAGACCCGAGACGGGTTATTAAAACGTATGAATAGTGCTTTTATGGGGTGGTCGCTGTCAAGAAAAAAGCGAATTTCCGGACCGCCGGGGGCCATTTTTTTCTGCAAAATCGATTCTTTGACTTGTCACCGATCAAGCCCCGGTTCCCCTAAGGTAAGGTCTGTGATTAAGTTCGCCGAAGCGAAAAGCAGATTTCTCGACTCCGCAGAATTGCCCCTAAACCGGGCAATTCTACTCCGCTCGAAATGACAGATTTGAACTCAATCAGAGTTTCCCTAAGTGAAACCTAGAGCAGGCTGCGCGTCGACTCGCGGACTACCAACTCTGGAGCCACTCTGCGATGCGTGGCGCTCATTTCACGTTTTTCGAGCACGCTGTTGATGCCATCGACCACGATGCCCACGGCGGACGCTCCCATGGCTTCCATGGGCTGGCGGATGGTGGTGAGCGAGGGCGTGTAAATCGCCGAAGTGGCTACGTCGTCGAAACCGATCACCGAGCAGTGCTCGGGCACGCGCACGCCGGCGCGGGTTAGAGCGCGGATCGCGCCGAAGGCGCTCATGTCATCGAAAGCCAGCAGGGCGGTGAAGGGGCGCTTTTGGCGGATGAGATCTTCAGTGAGCTTGTAGCCCGATTCGAAGCTCGACATGGGATCGCGCGATTCGGGCAGGTCCATGATCAGGCGGGTGTCGAGTTCCAGGCCGCATTGCCGGGCGCAGCTGCGGATGCCGCGCCAGCGCGGAGAACTGTCGGTGAGCGACTTGGGTCCGCGGATGAACGCGATCTTGCGGTGGCCGAGCGAATGCAGGTGCTCGAGCGCCATGTGGCCGCCGATCTCGTTGTCGACGATGATGGAACTGATGGAATCGGTTTTCAATTCGCAGCCGATCATGGCGGTGGGAATGCTGTTTTTTTCGAGGTCGCCGAGCAGGTTGATATCGAGGAACAACCAGTTGGCCAACACGATGAGCGCTTCAATGCGGCGGTCGAGGAGCATTTCAAGATAGCGCTCGAAGCGGCTGCGCTCGTTGTGCACGTCGGTGAGAATGGGAAGATAGGACGACTGGTAGAGCGTGTTTTCGATGCCGCGCAATACCAGGGTGCAGTAGGGATCGGTCATGTCGAAAACCATGACGCCGACGGTGTGGCTGCGCTTGCTGCGCAGGGAGCGAGCAAACTGATTGGGGCGGTAGCCGAGCTTTTGCGCCGCGCCCTCGATGCGCTTCTTGGTGACCGCAGGGATGTAGCGGGCCAGGGGAGCATTGTTGAGCACGATCGACACGGTGGTCGAGGAGAATCCGCTTTCCTTCGCCACATCTCGGATGGTGACCATCACAGCCCTTGCGCCGGAACCGAGGCGCCTCAGTTTAGAAACGCAGTTTAGAAACTGTTGGGAACAGCTGCCCTCACTGTCCTCACAAAACCAGAAAAGTTCTAGCTACTCAGGGCCCGGTTGCCGCTTGTATTAAAAGCGTACACTGGCGGACACTACAGCAGAGAGTGATAGCAGTGTCAAGCGGACAGATCACACGAACGTGTTTTGTTGCCCTTCTGCTGGCGGGCACGGCGATGGCTTTGCCGCCGCAGCAAGCCTCATCCTTGGGCACGCGAGGGGGGGACGCGCGGCCCGGCGATCCTGGGAAGGTTTTTAAACTCGGGCAGGATGCGCTCACTCGCGGTCAACTCGACGAAGCGGAGCGCGATTTCCGAAAAGTGCTGCAACTGGACCCGCAATCCGGCGCGGCGTACGCGAATCTGGGCGTGGTCTACATGCGGCGGAAGGAGTGGACGAAGGCTCTGGACGAGTTGCAGAAGGCCGAGCGTCTGATGCCGGAGGTCGCGGGGATCCGGCTCAACATTGGCCTTGCCTACTTCCGGCAGAACGAATTCCTCAAGGCGACTCCGCCGTTCGAGTCGGTGCTGCGCGATCAGCCAGACGCGCTGCAGCCGCGCTATCTTTTGGGACTCTGCTATTTTTTTGCGGAGCGCTATGCCGACGCGGCTGCCACGCTGGAGCCGCTCTGGGCGCAGGAATCGGGCCAGTTGCCCTACTTGTACGTGCTTTCGAATGCGGCTCACCGGGCGGGCCGCAAGGAGCTCGATGAGCGCGCCACCACACAGCTCATCAAACTCGGCGACGGTTCGCCAGCTTATCGGCTGTTCGTGGGGAAATATCATCTGAATCTCGAACATTACGATGCGGCGCTGGCGGAATTTCAAGCCGCAGCCGCAGCCGATCCGAAGCTTCCTTTCGTGCACTTCAACCTGGGATTGACTTATCTGAAGCAACGGGATTACGCGCACGCGCGTGACGAGTTCCTGAAAGACGCCGTCATTGAGCCGGATCTCGCGCTCGACTACGACGAACTGGGCGACGTGAATGCGCTGCTGCAGGATGACAAAGGCGCCGAGATGAGCTATCGCGAGGCTTTGCGGCGCGACGCCCGGCTGGTGAACTCTTATTTCGGGCTGGCAAAGATTTACGAGCGGCAGGAAAAATATGCCGCGGCTTTGACGGAGATTGAAGCGGCGGTCAAGCTCGACCCCGACCGCACTGATCTGCATTACGTGCACGGACAAGTGCTGCTGCACCTGGGGCGCAAAGAGGAAGCGAAGAAGGAACTGGAAGCGGCGGTGAATATCGATAATGAACGCCGCGCCGCTCGTCAGAAGGAGATGGACACGGCAACCGTGCCATCGCCGGAGTTGCTGCAGGATCCGCAGTGATAGAGTTTATGGCGGCCCGGCGAACAGCAGGTTCCTCACCGGGCTTTCAGCCCGATTCGGAATGACAACAGGATACTTGTTCGAAATGACATACTACCGGCAGCTGGGTACTGATCTAAATAGATCAGCACCGGCAGCTGCAGTCGCGCCGGACAGGCTGCGGCATGATGATAGTATGGATGATTCCGTGGGAATGATTCCGGGAGCGACCGCAGGATCGGGTCGTTTTAGTCCGGAGGAAATGTCTGCGGTAGAATTGGACGCAGACTTACAGTGCGCTCAGTCCGGTCCGTACAGACTGGGGCGTACGCATTTCTGCGTTGCCCCGGAGTTCGTTGGCGCGGCCGGGCAGCCTTTGGGTTGCCGTGTGAATCGAAGCTAGTTGAACCGAAACCTGCTCATGTTGAAATCCGAGTCGTCGGCGTCCGAGTCGCAGAAGTCCGAGGCGTTAAAATCGGCGTTAAAATCCTTGTTGGCGGAATCTTTGCTGGCGAAATTCTGCTTGGTGAGATCCTTTTTGTTGAAATCCTCTTTGCTCTTGCTGAAATTTGGGGTATTGCAATCCCGCTGGTTGAGATCAGGGTTCTCCGCCCGGAGCGCTTATGCCGGGGTCTCGGCTTTGTGCGTGTTGGGGGTTTTTCTGGGCTTGCCGTCGGGGGCGTCGGCGCAGAGCTTCACGCTACAGGCCGGTCCACTGTCGGAGGATGCGGTCGCGCCGGGGGGCACATCTTCGGCGCAGGTTACTTTGGGGACGTTGAACGGATTCAGCAGCACGGTTGATTTGAGCTGCCAGGTGACGCCGGCAGAGCCGCAGACCACCACGGACACTCCCACGTGCACGGTGAGTCCGGCGACGGTGACGCCGCCGGTCACTGCCTCGGCCACGATAACGACGATGGGCGGGACCAGCACGGTGCGGTACAGCATTACGGTTACCGGCACGGCAGCATCGAACGCTCAGACCACCACCACACCACCGCTTTATATGACGGTGCTCGCGCTTACGCCGCAGTTCACGATCACAGTGCAAAGTGCGGCGGTGCCGAAGAGCGTGCCGGCGGGCAACAGCGGAGTGGCGGTGATCGACATTAATCCGATCTACGGATATAGCACGCCCTCGGACCAGCACGGAGTGACGCTCTCGTGCAGTTCGATCGCTCCCCTGGTGGTGATCCCTCCGATTTGCACGTTCTCGCCTAACCCAGTGACGGTGAGCGGAACGGGTGCGACCTCTTCGACCCTCACGATAAGCACTTATGGCCCGGTGGTGACCACGGGCGCGCTGGTTCGTCCGCGGAGTTCTTACGGAAGTTTCTATGCGCGTTTGTATGCAATATGGCTGCCTTTGCCCATGCTGGCGCTGGTGGGGCTGGGTGCGGCGGCGGGCGGAAAGCGAGCGCGGAAGGCCTGGTGGCTATTGGCTCTTTTTGTGTTGAGCGGGACATTGATTCTGATGCCGGCATGCGGCAGCAACACCGCCACTACAACGGCGACGCCGAACGGAGTGACGCCAAACGGCACGTACACCTTCACCATCTCAGGCGTCGATGACAATGGCGTGGTCTCGAGCAACACAGGTTCGGGCAGCACGAGTCCAACGGTCACTCTGACGGTTACCACGGCGAACTAAGTTGAGCGCCAGCTCGGCTAAGGTAAAGCTTAGAGCCTAAGACCCAAAACCTTTCCTACGAGGCTGCTTTGCGGGCCTGGCGTTCCAGTTCGGCGGCGTGGTGCATGAGGACGTCGCGCAGCGAGACCAAGCCTTTTAGATCCTTGCCGTCGACGATGGGGAGATGGCGAAATCCGAACTCGCGCATGACGAACAGGCATTCTTCGATGCTCTCATCGGCGGCGACGGCGCGGGGGTTGGCGGTCATGACCTCGGACACAGCGGTGGTTCCGGGAGTGCGGCCGACGGCGACGACACGGTTCATGATGTCGCGTTCGGAGAGAATGCCCACCAGTTCTCCGTTGCGCAGCACGGGCACGGCGCCGACATTGTGCTCCATCATGTAGCGCGCGGCCTCGAGCACGGTGCGGGTGGCTTCGACGGAATACACTTTTCGGTCTTTCACCAGGTGGCGGAGGGTCGTCATGGGATCACTCCTTCGGATCACTCTCTCGGAACACTCTTTCGGAACAGCGAAACCTGCGGGGATGCGGCAATCTCCCACCAGCGTTTGCGGTGGGCAATACTTTATCACAGGCGGGGCGTGAGGGGCGCCGTTCTTAGGGACGCAGCTGGGCAACGTTTCTCGAGTCCCCGTTTCGGTGCACCACAGACCGAGACGCAGCGCAGCCACGACTCCACAGCCGATTCCGATTTCTTATTGCAGGTGATTCAGACGGGTCGGAGTCGCGTCGGCGGTGCTGCTGTCGGAACGCGGGGTCATCGAGACCACGATGTACTCACGCTCCTTGCTGTCGATTTCGCGAACGCGGAGCAGCACTTTGTCTTTCTGCAGGCGGAATTGCACTGGCTCGCCCACGGGCAGAAGGACGGGATGCTTCTCATCGCGCGGACGGATGCGATAGGTCACGCGGTCGGCTTGCAGAACATACTCCTGACAATTGAGCTGCCTGGTTTGCTCGCTGCCGGTGTCGGTGCCGAGCATTTGGGTGGCAGGGATCTGGGCGTCTATTTCAGCGGCGCTACACGGCACGGAATCCATCTGCTGGAGGCTTCCGCTCTGATAGGGCTTGGGATCTTTGGCATAGGCCGTAGCGGCCAGAGCCAGAACGACACAGATTATCGAGTTCGAACGCATTCCGTTCACCCCTAAGAAGGTTTGTTTCCTGGCGAAAATCGAGCCAAGGCAAATGAAATTCTCTGGCTGATTAACATTCTTGTACGGCGCGGGGAGAGAAGACAGGTCACGGCAGTAATAGACCGGAAGTTACGTCAGGGTGCACGGAAAAACCGGCGAGCTGCGCTCGCCGGACAGCCGGGGCGGCTGCTCCACATAAATCCATCGTGATCTATATATGTCGTTGCTGCTCGTGTTCGGTTACTTCTTCCAGCGTTTGGAAGAACGCCGGATAAGAGATGGCGGCGGATTCTGCGCCACGGATCAGGGTTTCGCCTTGGGCTCGCAGGGCTGCGACGGCGAAGGCCATAGCGATGCGGTGGTCGCCGAAGGAGTCGAGTTCGGCGCCGTGGAGGAGCTGGCCTCCGGGAATCTTCAGGCCGTCTTCGCGTTCTTCGACCTGCGCGCCCATGAGCCGGAGATTGGCGGCGACGGCTGCGATGCGATCCGATTCCTTCACGCGTAATTCTTTCGCATCGCGCACTTCGATGCCCTGCTCGGTGTAGGGGGCGATCGCCGCCAGCACGGGAATTTCGTCGATGAGCGCGGCCGAGTCGGCTCCGGCGATGGTGGCTCCCTTAAGCGCAGCGCCTTCGACCTGGAGCGATCCGACTAGTTCGCCGTGAATTTCGTCGAGTTGCGTGACCGAGATGCGCAGTCCGATTTGCATCAGGATGTCGAGTAAGCGGGCGCGCGTGGGATTCATCAACAGTCCAGGGACGGCGAGTTGCGAGCCGGGAAACAGAGCGGCCGCGCACAGAAAAAATGCCGCGCTCGACAAGTCGCCGGGGATGCGGGCTTCGATGCCGCGCAGGCGCTGGCCGCCGCGAATGCGCACTTCATATCCTGTAACACCGCCGGCACCGGTACTCTTGCGATCGAGTTTTGCGCCGAAGGCGCGCAGGGCAACTTCGCCGTGATCGCGGGTGCGCAGCGGTTCTTCGATGCGGGTCTCGCCGTCGGCGAATAATCCGGCAAACAGGAGACACGATTTCACCTGCGCGCTGGCTACGGGCATGGCGTAGTCGATGGATTTCAGGGCGGCGCCGGTGATGCGCAAGGGGGGCTTGCCTGCCTGCGACGCGATCTCGGCGCCCATGGCTGTAAGCGGCGTGATGATGCGCTCCATGGGCCGGCGGGAGAGTGACTCGTCGCCGATCATTTCGCTGGAGAATTTCTGGCCGGCAACGATGCCGCTCAACATGCGCATGGTCGAACCGGAATTGCCGCAATCGAGCGCGGCGGCAGGCGCGGCTAGTGCCGAGCAGCGGCCCTGGACTTCGATGATGTTGCTTTCTTTGTTAGCGCGCTCCCAATTCACGCCGAGAGAGCGCATGCAGGCGAGAGTGCTGGCGCAGTCGGCGCCGGTGGAATAATTTTCGAGGCGCGATGGGCCTTCGGCGATGCCCGCCAGCATGGCGTAGCGGTGGGAGATGGACTTGTCGCCGGGCAGTTGCACGCTGCCGCGGAGGTTGCGCGCGGGGCGCACGATTACGGGGGCCTCATGTTTCATCTTTTGTCTTTTGTCTTTTATCTTTTGTCTTTTGTTTCTGATGTTCTACAGCTCAGAGATCAATATTAGCGGATTGGGGTTGGGCAAAATCCACACTTCTCGCAAAGGACGCGAGAAATGGGGAACCCGGCGGGCGGAATGGTCAGTCCTGCGCGGCATCACACCTTTTGGTAGATGTGATAGGTCCGAGTCGGCACTTCCTGAATCCACTTGAAGTATCCGACGGAATATCGCTTTCCTTTGTTGGGCGGCCAGGGATCGTAAATCCGCAGGGTGGTGCCCTTGCCCGACTGGTCGTTGTCGCCGCGAATTCCGACGACCGCGATCATGTGGCCGGGGCTGGCGTTTCCCTTGGCGTATTCCGTGGCGTTCCACAGCATGTCGAATGCGAGGGGCCCTTTCGAGAGCATCGACTTGAGTGCCGAGGGCATCCAGGACGTGGGCGGCACCACCATCATGAAGTTAGCTTTGGCGAAGCGGGTGGGGCCGGTGATCGCGTCCTCGCTCTCGGAAAAGTTCTTCAGGCCGCCGTCCTCCGTCATCAGGTCATCGGGTGTACGCCAAACCACCGTGCTGATGTCGCTGCGCGTGACCATTGCGGTGGCCGCTACCCAACAACCGGTGGGCGTGCGCTGGGGAATGAACGGGACGGAATGAAGGATGGGAGTGTAATCCTCGGCGTCCATAAGCGCGTTCCATGTACACGGACCGGCCTCACCGTCCTCGACCAGCCAGTTGACCTGCTGAAAACGCAGAATCGCATTGCGGGTAGCGGCTCCGAACGAACCATCCGGAGGCAGGTGTGGGCTGGGAGTGAGAGCGGTATTCAGCTTGTTCTGCAGCGCGGTGACATCACTTCCGTGGGAACCCAACTTCAAGACGGTAAATGCCATTTTTTCTCCTCCGCGAATCGCCAGTGGTCCGTTAGCGGCAAACCGAAGAGCACCGGTCCCTCTTAGCCGCGGGTTCGAGGGTCAGCGACTCAGGCCAGCGCTTTGGCTTCTGCGGTTGCCTCTTTGAGGATGTTGGCGGGAATTTCTTTCAGCGTCACAGCGAACTCGAACATGGGGGTTTCGGTGCCGCGGCCCCAGCGGGCGACTTCCCAGTGGGCGCGGACGAACTTCACGTCGGCGTGCGCGGTGAGGTCGAGCAGCAGCGGAGTCTCGCCACAATAAAACTTCTGGGGAAATTCGGCGATGGATTTCGCGCCCCAGGTGGCGCCGTCGGTGGAACCGAAGATGCTGAGGCCGAGCGACTCCTGCTCGATGATCTTCGAGATGGCCAAGGTTACTAAGAACACGCGGCTGGCGGCGCCGCTCACATCGACGGCTGGGCCGTCGCCCTTGGCATTAACAATTTGCTCAGGAACCAGAACCGTATTAATCGTTGTCATATCTAGCTTGGCCATGGCGAGAGGATTCTAACAAATCTACTCCGACGGATGCGGGCCGGTGAAATCGCTGCAGCAGGGTTTCTGCGCGGGCTTGAATTCCATCAGTTCCACGCGGACCAGGTCGGGATCGTAGAGGTTCAGTTGCCATTTGCCGTCTTTGCCCAGCTTAGCTTCTTCTTCGCCGTGCGGCTTCCAGCCGTGCGATTCGAGAATCGCCTGGGCTTTTTTCATGTCGACGACGCCGAGCGAAATGTGGTTCATCACGCCGGTCAGCCGCAGGTCGGCGTGTTCGGGCTGGTTCAACATGTACTCGATCCAGTCTGTGCCGTCGGGAACCTGCAGGGCGAGCCAGTCGGTCTGAGTGTCTTTCATGCCGCCGTGCCAGTAGGGGCGGAAGCCGAGAATGTCGCGATAGAAATGGTCTTCGGCCTCGCGGTGGTAGACGAGGAAGCCGGCGTGGATTATGTGGCGCGACACGGCGGCGGCCGCTGGCGCGGCTTCGCCCTTCTCTCGTTCGACGAATTCGATAGCGTGACCATCGGGATCGGTCACCATGAAAAAGAGGGTGTGATCAGAGCGGCCTTGAATCTGCGGGGCTTTGATTCCCTGCTCGGTCAGATACTTTCGCAGCGCGGCGATGTTGTCAGTGGCGAGAGCGACGTGATCCATGCGGTCGGTGGATTTAGGATCGGGCGCGGGGCTGTAGCCGACCCACTGCTGGCCAACTACAAAGCGCATTGTGCCGCCGGGCTCGACGGGGGCGGCAGAAGCAAGGCCGAGTACGTCGGCGTAGAGCTTTTGCACGCCGTTGGGGGAGGTGGTGTAGAACGACACGTGGTCGATGCCGAGAATGTGCGGGCGGGGAGTGGCGGTTTGCGCGTGGGCGCAGA
>Ga0116125_1001036_pt1 | contig 12490 bp, 5 predicted proteins | sample June2015DPH_16_1_2_FD_89729 | JGI IMG/M metagenome (GOLD analysis project Ga0116125, IMG submission 89729) | Peatland microbial communities from SPRUCE experiment site at the Marcell Experimental Forest, Minnesota, USA - June2015DPH_16_10 | ecosystem: Environmental > Terrestrial > Soil > Wetlands...
AAATTCAGGATGAAACTGGCATCCGATGAAATGCGGATGGTCGGGCAGTTCCACCATCTCCACGTAAGTCCCATCCGGCGTCGACCCCGAAATGCGCAGTCCGGCCGCGACCATCGGTTCTTCATACTCGCGATTGAATTCGTAGCGATGCCGGTGCCGCTCGCTGATCTCGAGTTTTCCGTAAATCTTGCTGGCCAGCGTGCCCGGTTCAATCTTGCACGGCCACGCGCCCAGCCGCATCGTCCCGCCCAGTTCCTCCACGCCGCGCAACTCGCGCAGCTTATAGATCACGCGATGTGGCGTCGCCGGATCGAACTCGCTCGAGTTCGCCTCCGCCAGCCCCACCACGTTGCGGGCGAATTCAACGCATGCCGTCTGCATGCCCAGGCAAATTCCGAAGTACGGAACTTTATTTTCGCGCGCATATCGGATCGCCAGCAGCATCCCTTCGATGCCCCGCTTGCCAAATCCCCCAGGCACGAGAATTCCGTCGTAGCCTTCGAGTTGCGCCTCGTAACTCTTGTCGCCGTCCGCACTTTCCAGGCCCTCGGCCTCGATCCAATTGATCTGCAACTTCAGGTTGTGCGCCAACGCCCCGTGCACCAGCGCTTCCTTCAGCGATTTGTACGAGTCTTCATACTCCACATACTTACCCACGATCCCGATCGTGACCGTATCCTTCGGGTTATAGACGCGGTGAACAATGTCCTCCCACTTCGACAGGTCGCGAGGTTTGGCCTCCATGTGCAGCAGCTTCAGCACCAGCGTATCGACGCCTTCATTGGCGAACACCAGCGGCACTTCATAAACCGAAGCTACATCTTTCGCAGTGATGACAGCTTCATCCGCCACATTGCAGAACAGGGCAATCTTCGACTTGATGTCTTTCGCCAGAAACCGGTCAGTGCGGCACAGCAAAATATCCGGCTGAATTCCGATGCTGAGCAGCTCTTTCACCGAGTGCTGTGTCGGCTTGGTCTTCAATTCCTGCGCCGCCGCGATAAACGGCACGAGCGTGACATGCACAAACAAAGTGTCCTCGCGCCCCAGTTCCTGCCGCATCTGCCGGATGGCTTCCATGAACGGCAGCGACTCGATGTCGCCCACCGTGCCGCCAATTTCCACAATCGCGACATCCACTTCCTGCGCGACTTTCTTCATCGCCGCCTTAATCTCATTGGTCACGTGCGGAATCACCTGCACTGTCTTGCCCAGGTAGTCGCCGCGCCGCTCTTTGGCGATGATCTGCTCGTAGAGGCGCCCGGTGGTCCAGTTATTGTCGCGAGAAAGTTTGGCGTGGGTGAAGCGCTCGTAGTGGCCCAGATCGAGATCGGTTTCCGCTCCGTCGTCGGTCACGAAAACTTCGCCGTGCTGAAACGGCGACATGGTTCCCGGATCTACGTTCAGATAAGGATCGAACTTCATCAGGTTGACCTTCATCCCACGGCTCTCCAGCAGGCAGCCGATGGAAGCCGCGGCCAATCCCTTACCGAGTGAAGACACAACTCCGCCCGTCACAAAGATGTACTTCGCTGGCATCTCTTCCTCGCTTTAAATTGTGTTTGAAAATTGGTGCAGGTGGGGTGCACGATCAATTATGCCAGAACTGCCTGTGGAAAGAAACGGAAGAATTCCCACAGTGAGCGTTTTTAATTATCTGGCGGGATGCAGCCGCTGCCGCAGGGTTTCGGCGATCGCTCCGGCCAGCGCATAGGTAGCAGCATTCGCCACAAGAACCCAATAGAGGCTGATCGGATAAGAACGACCAAGAATTGCAATTGGGCAGGTGAGCTGGACCAGAGTCATCAGCGGATCGCCAAAGACCAGCGCTGGCGGCGTGCTTGCCAAGGCATAAAGCGCCCAGCCGCCGGCTACGAAAAATCCCGCACTCGCCCAAAGCGCAATTCGATACTTCATGACGCGGCTCCTGCTGTTTCTCTGCCTCAATATTCTCACACGCTCGCGGGAGCGCCTAGGAAATTCAAAGCCGTTGCACCACTACCCAGAAGTCCCGCGCGTTGACTATCTGCGCGCACTCAGCGAGAATACTTAAGGCCGTCCGCAACGGATTGCTCGTAGTGTCCCCCAACAGTGGGCCTGTGGCGCAGCTGGGAGCGCGCTTCCATGGCATGGAAGAGGTCGTCGGTTCGATCCCGACCAGGTCCACCAATTTCTTCTAAAAAGTCAGGTGTCGCGGAACGGAGCCCTGCCGGCACCTTGTGCGACCCGCGGCAAAGACGACCCGAGATTGTCCCTGCAAGGTCGCAAGAGTTTGCATCATTGCGGCACGAGTTTTTCCTAACTGCAGCTGCTGGCGCGAGAGAATTTCCCGTGCCTGATTTTCCGGTTTACACCGAACCGCAGATGTTATAAGCTCTTCGGGCTTTCGCGCTGGTTCCCCCAATCGGCCGGGCACTGCATCCCGCAGAACCGCACAGTCTGTAAGGACCTTCAGCATGCCACTTCGCTCGGGTAATTTTTGTCTTCGCACCAGGCTCACGCTTTCCGCCTTGGTTTTTTTCGCTGCATCTCTGGCCACCGCTCAAACCGCGATTACGACGTATCATGTCGACAACAACCGCACCGGCTGGAACTCCCACGAGACCGTGCTCACACCGGCCAACGTCGGCAGTTCCTCGTTCGGCTTGCTGCACACGGTCACGCTTAGCGGTCAGATCGACGCGCAGCCGCTGTTCGTTCCCGGCGTGAACATCACCGCCGGAAAGTATCAGGGCGTGCACGATGTGGTCTACGTGGCCACCGAAGAGGACAATATCTACGCCATCGACGCAGAAGCTGGCACCATACTCCTCAGCCCAAGTTTCGGAACGCCCGGCGGCCTTCCCACTGCTTGTGGCAATACCCGAACGAAGGTCGGCATCAACGCCACCCCGGTCATCGACTCGACTAGCAATACCCTCTACGTCGTCATCAACGAGCTGGGTTCGACTGGCACCCCGGCCTACTGGGTTCACGCCCTCGATCTCGGCAGCCTGACCGACAAAGTTGCCCCGCAACTCGTCGTGGCCTCGCACACCTTGGCCGACGGAACTACTTTCAATTTCAATGCCGCTTACCAGCGCCAGCGTCCCGCCCTGTTGCTCACCAACGACACTATCTACGCGGGTTTCGGCAGCTTCTGCGACTCGAACGCGAGCATTACTCGCGGCATGCTGCTGGGCTGGTCAACAGGCTCTCTGACTCCGCTCCCCACCAACGAGACGCTTGACACCCAGGCTACCTCGCCTAACGACTACTTCCTCTCGTCGATCTGGATGTCCGGCTACGGGCCCAGCACTGACGACTCCGGCAACATTCTGTTTGTCACGGGAAACTCCGATCCCTCCGGCACTACCTACAATGGCATCACCGACATTCAGGAGAGCGTGGTGAAAGTGTCATCAAACCTGACCACCGTGCTCAGCGTGTTCACCCCAAGCAACCAGCCCAGTCTTGACGCCAGCGACGACGATTTCGGCGCCGGCGGAGTCATGGTCCTTCCCGATCAGCCCGGCTCCGTGCCACATCTGGCCGTGGCCGCGGGCAAAAAGGGAAGCCTTTTCTTGATGAACGAAGATAGCCTCGGCGGATTTTCAACCACCAAGGACAACGTGCTCGGCATCTACTCGATCGGCGCTTGCTGGTGTGGTCCTTCCTACTTTGTCGATCCCTCTGACGGAGTCGGCCGGGTAGTGACCAGTGGCAACTACTCCGTAAAAGTGTTTAAAGTGGAAACCACCGGTAAGAGAACCTCTCTCTCCAAAGTGTCGTCCTCTCCCACGATTGTCGGCGTCAACCATCCGGGCTTCTTCACCACCATTTCATCCAACGGAACCTCCAACCCCATCATCTGGGCGGCATCGCACCCTACCGATGCCACCGGGTATCCGCTTTATCTCTATGCCTTTAATCCTGAATCAGTATCTGGCGGCATCATGAAGCAACTCCTGATGATCGAAGCCGGAAACGGCAACTCTAACCTGGTTCCAGTCGTCGCCGACGGTGAGGTCTTCGTAGCCAGCAACAGTCAACTGCAAATCTTCGGGATCATTCCCGCAGCCAAGAATGGAGAAGCCGCTCTTAGTCGTGAAGCCAAGAAGAAACCCTGATCCATGATTCTCGCCGGCACCGGAGGCTTCGCGAGGCACCTTCTAACTGGGCGTCATCCCGAAGCCCCGCGTTTTCACCATCGGGGCGAGGGATCTCGCGCCGAGTGGTTTCAAACTGGCCACCATCGGGTCGATTTTCCGGTTTACAAGCCAACCCTTGCCGTTGTAAGCTCTCGAAGCTTTCGCGCTGCTTCCCCCGCGCAGCCGGGCACTGCAACCCCGCAGAAAACCGCAACCCATAAGGACTCTCTGGCCATGCCGCTTCGCTCCCGAAATTTCTCCGCCCTCGTCACGCTCGCCATCTCGGCCCTGATTCTTTGCTCCGCCTCTCTGGCCGTGGCTCAAACTGCGATCACCACCTATCACGTCGATACCAACCGCACCGGCTGGAATTCCCAAGAGACCGTGCTCACTCCGGCTAACGTGGGGACCTCCTCGTTCGGGCTTTTGAAAACCGTCAAACTCGATAATCAGGTCGACGCTCAGCCGCTGTTCGTTCCCGCCGTGACCATTACCGCCGGAACGAGTCAGGGCGTGCACAACGTGGTCTACGTGGCCACGGAAGGCAACACCGTCTACGCCATCGACGCCGAAGCCGGCACCGTGCTCCTCAACCCCAACTTCGGAACGCCGGTCAACTGGCCGCTGGGTTGCAACAACAACGGACCAAACGTAGGCATTAATTCCACGCCGGTTATCGATCTAACCAGCAACACTTTGTATGTCATGATTTACACTCAGGATTCCACCGGCCCCGCCTACCGCCTTCACGCTCTCGATCTCGGTAGCCTGACCGACAAAGTCACTCCGCAACTGGTGGTAGCCTCGCACACCTTGAGCGACGGCACCACCTTCAATTTCAACGCCACCTATCAGCGCCAGCGTCCCGGCCTGCTGCTCGCCAATGGCACGATCTATGCCGGTTTCGGCAGTTTCTGCGACTATTCCGCGAACCTTTCCCGCGGCTGGCTCCTGGGCTGGTCCACCGGCTCGCTGACCCCGCTCCCGGCCAACCAGATTCTCGACACGCAAGCCACGTCGCCAGATACTTTCTTCCTTTCTTCGATCTGGATGTCCGGCTACGGCCCCGCCGTCGACGACTCCGGCAACATTCTTTTCGTCACCGGAAATTCCGATCCCTCCGGCACCACATATGACGGAGTGACCAACATTCAGGAAAGTGCCATCAAGGTGTCCTCGAACCTGACGACCGTGCTCGACCTGTTCACTCCCAGGAACCAGGGCAGTCTGGATCAAGTCGACGAAGACTTCGGATCCGGCGGATTACTGGTCCTGCCCGACCAGCCCGGTTCCACGCCACATCTCGCTGTCGCTGCCGGCAAAGCCGGAAGCCTTTTTCTGATGAACGAAGATGACCTCGGCGGATACTCCACCAAGAAAAACAACGTCCTCGGAACGTATAACGTGGGAAGCTGCTGGTGCGGCCAGTCCTACTTTGTCGACCCGTCGGACGGAATCGGGCGCGTGGTTACGAGTGGCCAAAACACCATAGAGGTCTTCAAGGTACAAACTTCGCCGAAGCCCGCTCTAATCGGAGTCTCACGATCTCCTGCTATTGTTGGCAACGTGCAGTTTCCCGGCTTTTTCACGAGCATCTCGTCCAACGGAACCGCCAGTCCCATCATCTGGGCGCTGTCGCGACCGACCAACGCGTCGGGAAACCCGATTTACCTCTATGCGTTCAATCCCGAATCGCTCAAGGGAACAACCATGACCACGCTCTTCCACCGCGCAGCAGGCGCTTGGCCCAACACCGGAGGCAACGCCAACCTGGTTCCGGTAGTCAGCAACGGCGAAGTCTTCGTCGGCAGCAACGCACAACTGCAGATCTTCGGACTCAAGGCCGCAAGCAAGTCCGCAACAAAGTCCGCCCCCAAGAAGTAGGTCGTTCCTGAGGGCACACGAAAGGCCGCGGATATTGGGGGGCCGCGGCCTTTGTGTTGGAAGCAGGCACCTGCGGGTATGGGGTGCGCCTCCGATTCCGTGATTTTTTTCTAAGCTACTGCGCCTGCATTTCTGCTTCGATTCTCCTTCGCACGCCGGGCATTTCTCTTCGGATGCCGAACATCGAAGGCTGAACATCGAGCTTCGAAAAAAGGCCCTTGGGGGAGGGCCAGTCCTCGGCAACTCCAAGGAGCCCACAATATACCATAATGTCCATTGAATTAGTCTAGATATTTTGGCGGCCGCAATTCCGCAAAATGCTACGCTGGTAAGATGTCGTTTCCGAAATCCCTGCAGCCATCTCAGATCATGTGGCGACGGCCGCCCTTCGCCAAGCTCAGGGCAGGCTCTCGGCCGTCCCTCCGGGGCGAAGCCCGGCGGTACAGCGCAACGACCGTCGCCGCGATAGCGATCTGCGCCTCGCTCCTTGCCGCCGCCCTCCCCGCATCCGCCGCCACCTGGACCATCCAAGCGCGACCCGCGCGCCTGGTCAACGGCGCTCCAGTCCTGTTTCAAGTCAAGCCCCCCGCCAAACTCGATTCCCTCTCCGGCACGTGGCTCGGCCATCAGCTCACCTTCAGCTACGACGCCTCCACCAAAACCTGGTTCACCCTGGCGGGCGTCAGCATCGAGACCACTCCCGGCAAGTACCCGCTCGAACTAACCGCCGAACGCGCCGCAACGAAAACCTCCCTCGCCGTCACCCACACGTTCGCCGTCGCTCGCGCCCAGTATCCTCAAATTAAAGTCGAACTCACGGTCGAAAAGAAATTCACCGAGCCCACTCCCGAGCAGCAAGCGCAAATCGCGGAAGGCGTAAAGATCAAGCAGGATTACCTGAGCCGCGTGACCCCAGCTCGCGAGTGGGACGGTAACTTCACCGCCCCCGCCGACGCCGCCATCTCCGACGTCTTCGGTTCGCAACGAATCTTCAACGGCAAGGCGCAGAGCCCGCACCAGGGCCTGGATTTCCGCGTCCCTACCGGAACCCCCGTCGCCGCCATGAATGCCGGCACCGTGCTGCTGGCCCGCTTCCTATATTACGAAGGCGGCTTCGTTGTGATCGATCACGGCCAGGGCTTTCTGACTCTGTATCTGCATCTTTCGGAGTTCAAGGTCAAGGAAGGCGACCAGGTGAAGCGCGGCCAAATCGTCGGCCTCAGCGGAGGCACCGGCCGCGCCACCGGCCCACATCTCCACGTCGCTGTCCGCTGGCAAGGCACCTACCTCGACCCCGCCCGCCTGATTCAATTGCCCTTGCCCTGATTTTGATTTTGGGCGGCGCAGCGCCCTTCGACTTCGCTCAGGGCAGGCTTTTCAGCGCTGTGATTCGCCGTCAGAACAAACACTCTGTCATCCCGACCGGAGCCGGAGCGCCAGCGACGGCGGAGTGGAGGGACCTGTTGTTGCTGGCGCCCATCGGCGGCGCCGAGCAATCGTAACAAAGTGAAAGGGGAAGACCGGCGCTGCCGTCCCGCGTTACCCGCCTCCGATAAATCCGTGAGCTTTAGCCGCGAAGCCACGCCGAGACTACCGCCCCTTCAACCGATCCTGCAGCGGCCCTTTCAATCCCAGGTTGCGAATCAACCGATGCAGATAATTCGGATGCACGCCCAGAATCCCCGCCGCCTCCACGTAATTCCCCCGCGCCTGCAATACCGCGTCGATAATCAACTGCTTCTTCAATTCCTTCACGCTGGCGTGATACTTCCCTTCGTGCATCTCCGCCGCCGATTCCTGCTCCAGCAGCGATTCCGGCAAGTCCTCCAGCAACACCATATCCGACGATCCCATCACCAGCGCTCGCTCGATGGCGTTTTCCAGTTCGCGCACGTTGCCCGGCCATTCGTAGTTCACCAGTGCCGCCATGGCTTCGCGCGACACCGGTTTCGGCTTCACGTTGCTTCGCTGGGCGTACTTCTGCAGAAAATGCCGCGTCAACATCGGAATGTCTTCGCGCCGCTCCCGCAGCGGAGGCATGGTCAGCCGCACCACCGCGAGCCGGTAATACAAATCCTGGCGAAACTCACCCGTACGAACCGCCTCGTTCAAGTCGCGATTGGTGGCCGCAATCAACCGGATGTCGACCTTAATGGAGTGCGTTCCACCCACACGCTCAAACTCGCGCTCCTGCAGCACGCGCAACAGCTTGACCTGCAGCGCCGGAGCGAGCTCGCCGATCTCGTCCAGAAACACCACGCCGCTCTCGGCAACCTCCAGCCGTCCTTTCTTCTGCACCGTCGCTCCGGTGAAGGCGCCGCGTTCATGCCCAAACAGATCACTCTCCAAAAGAGTCTCGGGAATCGCCGCGCAGTTGATGGCCACGAACGGCTTGTTTCCCCTTGGACTGTTGCGATGCAGCGCCCGCGCTGCCAGTTCCTTGCCCGTTCCGCTCTCGCCCTCGATCAGCACGGTCGATTCAGTCGGCGCGGCTTTGGCCAGAAACTGAAAAATCTCCTTCATCCGCTGCCCCTCGCCCACCAGACTTTGTTCCTGCCGGACTTCAGTAGTGAGCCGCTGGTTTTCCTGCTCCAGCCATTGCAGCCGCCGCGCATTATCCAACGCCACCGCGGAAATTCCGGCGATCGCCGCCATCAGCTGCAGGTGATCCTCCTGTAGCCGGTTCGCGGCGCTCGTGCTGTCGAGGTAGATGCATCCAATCACCCGCTGAAACACGGCCAGAGGCACGCACAGCAGCGACCTTACTTCCGACGCCACGCTTTCCACGTCGCGCAGCGCTCCGCTGGCCACGTCCACTCCCAGAAGCGCGACGTTGTCCTTCATCACCTGGCGCGCAATCGTCCGGCTCACCCGCACCAGTTGCGGCTGTCCCGCCTGCCGCGTCCGCGCATACAAACAGTTGAACTCCTGCTCCGCACTTTCCGCCAAAAGAATCGCGCCCCGCCCGGCCGGCACCACTTCAAAAATCAAATCCAGCAACTGCGCCTGCAGCTCCTCCAGATCGCGAATCGCATGCACCACGCGGCTGATCTTGAGCAGAGCATTCAAATTCCGCGCCACCTGCGACGACGCGGGCAACTCCCGCAGCAACCGATCGGGCTGCAGATAAACCACTTCTTTGGGATGGATCAGCTTGGTCTCAGCCGTGGGATGGCTGTCATCGAACTCAACCCGGCTGGGGGGAACGCCATGGTCCTCATCTTCCAGCAGAAACACAAACACTGAATCGCCGGTTGCGATTTGGTCGCCATGCCGCAGCCACTGTTCCTTCACCGGCAGCCCGCTCACCATTGTCCCGTTGCGGCTGTCCAGGTCTTTGATCTGAAAGCGGCCATCTTCATGCCGGCGTATCAGGCAGTGCTTCCGCGAAACCGATGCGTCGGGCACCGAAACCGCGTTCGCCGGATCGCGGCCCAGCGTAGCTTCCCCGTCGGGCAACGGAATGGTCGAATCTTTTGCGGGTCCGGCTATCACCAGGAGTCGAGGGCGCAATCAGGGGTCTCCCATTCCGTGCAAAAGTCTTATCACAGCGCGGGTGGAAATGCATGTCCTGCGTGGAAGATTCCCAATATCCGAACGGTTAGCACGACTATCCGATCGGATAGCGTTGGGCGCACCTCACCGCAGAGCGCGGCTCGCCGGAGACAAAACTCAAAATGGCTTTAATGATCTGTAAATAAAGGAGTTGTGTTGCCTTGTCCGGGGCGAGCAACCGTCGCTGCAAGATTGGAATCCGGCATGCACAGGGCAAGTCGGGCACGCTCGGCCAAAAGCGACGGGGGAAGCGCTTTCGATCAGTTCTAGCCGAGATCGCCAGTCAGAAGCTCGGGGGACCCCCTCATCGAGCTTCTGACTTTTTTTTCGTGTGGCATTCGCCAGGCAAGCAGCGGAGCGTTTGTCCTTATGTGGGGACGGGCGCCTTCGCTCGTCCCGCCAAGCGCAGCGAGGCGAGTAGCCACCACAACTCAGTAAGGAGCGCGCCTTCAGGCCGTGAACTTAAGCGCACCAGATAGTACTAGCTCGCCGCCGCCTCGCTCACAACACCCTGATCTGAAGCAGAAACCGCAACCCCATCCCGACAGCTAACAAACCGCCCCGAAATCGCCGGCACTCTATCCCCTGGCACCAGAATCCCCACCAGATTCAGCGGATCCGCCGCCGACAGCGTCATCGTCTCCCCACTCAACGGCAACCCCCGCATCCCCCGCACCGATTCCACCGCAACCGGCAAAGCGAACTGCTCGCCCAGAAACCCATCCACAAACCGCCCGCCGCGAATCTCTCCACGATCTTCGAGCCGACGGAAACCCATCAGCAACTCGCGCCAGGTCGGCAAGTTTGACTCCCGCGCCAGCAGATCGCGAATCACAATTCCATACCGCCGCAACAGCATCCAGCACGCCGCCTCGACTGCACGCGGTCGCTCCACAGCCACATCCGCATGCAGCAGCGCCCACCGCCCCGAACTGTGCCGCGGACGCGTGCTGCGCCCGCTACCCTGCCCCGCCCGCCGCTTCGGATCAATCAGCGCCCGCAGATTATCGAAGCCATCAGCCGTCACCACACCCGCCGCCACCAGTTCCCACAACGCAGTCTCGATCTCCGCCTTAAGCTTCCCCGTGCTGCGCACAATGTCCGCAAAGAACGAAGCTCCGCGTTGCCGCAAGAATTCGAGCACCAGCTGCGCCCCATGACTCAGACCTCTTCCCTCCAAAGAATCATTCGGATGCCCCATGGCCTGCCCAGAGCTTGTCGAAGGATCTCTCTGTTTTTGCGAGACCTGGAAGTTTCCCCGCGGGACCATCCAGTCCGACTCCTCCCGCACAAAAAAAGTAATCGGAGCTACGCTGGTCGGAATCACCCGCCGTTGCCGCGATGCAGGCGCATCTTCAGAAGACCCTTTCGTGCTCGCGGAACCTCCCGCATCCACCGTAGCCGGATGCGGTGACAACCTTCCCCACCCCACCACTCCCGTCATGCAAAGTTGATCCAACCACGCGGGATCATAATCCGCAATCCGTCGCGCCAAAATCTGCCGCTCCCACGCATTCGCCGGAATCTCAAATCCCTGCAACTGCTGCAACACTTCGAGCGTCCCGCGCTCGCCCACCACCTGCGTCCCCGGAGCCACGTGCTGCCACCGCAACAGCCAGCGCATGAATGCCGCCGCCGTGACCGGCTCAATCTGCTTGCGCAACATCCCCACCGTCAGCCGGTGAATCCGCGCCAGCAACCGCCGCTCACACCACTCCGTCTCTTGTGCTTCTGCCGGCACAGGATGTGTGGAAAAAGTTTGTGTGGGGACAGCCGCCCCCGGCTGTCCAGTCGAGCGCAGCTCGACCGGGTCATGTGGAGCGGACACTCCTGTCCGCTTGCCGGCAGCGCTCGTGAAGCTTCCCCGCAGCACGGTCCCGCTAGCCTCCATCCGCAACAGAGCCTTCTCCATATCAGAAGCAGGCAGCCCGAGAATCTCCCCGAGCTCGGAAGCCGTAGCCGGCCCCAGATGCGACATCCACCCCGTCACCAGTGTAAGCAGGGCATCGTCGCGCGAAATATCCACAGTCTCGACATCCGCCAAAACCTGCTCAAACCCCGCATCCGGAAACAGCGCCGCAAAACTCCGCGCCCGCTCCGCCGCCACCCAGTACCGCCGCCCCTCCAACGATGCAATCCCAGCCCGTCCCTCAACCACGAGTTTTTCGAAGAATGCGTTCCAGCCGTTCCCCGCGATGATCGTGTGGAGGATGCTCGCGTGGGGTCCGGTCTCTGACCCGGCCAGGCCGAGCCCAGCGAATCCGGGCAAGGCTCGGCTTTCCATCGGAGGCATACTCTCAGTCGTTCCCGCACGGCCCAATTCCTCCGGCAGCGCCACCAGCGTATGCAACACATCATGCAACTCATCCGCATCGCGCACATCCGGCCAAGCCTCTTCCCGCACCTGAGCAATCGCGCCCGCGTCCAGCCCCCCCACTTCTTCCAGCACCGATTCCGGCAGCACCCGCCGCATGTTAACCGCGCGCGCCCGCCGCTCCACCAGCGGTGCGTCATCCAGATACGCATATGGATTCGCATTCAAGATCTCGTGCGAAAACTGCGACGGCACCGGCGTATCCACCGCGATGACGCGAATCTCTCCAGACGCCATCCCCCGCAGCAGCGACTTCAACCCCTCCACATCCATCGCCTCGGTGAGCACGTCCTTCATCACTTCGCCCACCAGCGGATGATCCGGAATCTTTCTCTCGCCTTCAATGTTTTCAAAACAAGCCGCCGCGTCGGGAAACACTGACGCCAGCAGATCATCCGAGCGCATGCGCTGAATCTGCGGCGGAACTTTCTTGCCATTCTGAAACCGCAACAGCGCCAGCGCCCGGTTCGCATCCCAGCGCCAGCGCGTGCCAAAAATCGGAGAATCCAGCGCCGCTTGCTCCAGAATCGGCTGCACGGTCTCCGCC
>Ga0116125_1001038_pt1 | contig 12465 bp, 4 predicted proteins | sample June2015DPH_16_1_2_FD_89729 | JGI IMG/M metagenome (GOLD analysis project Ga0116125, IMG submission 89729) | Peatland microbial communities from SPRUCE experiment site at the Marcell Experimental Forest, Minnesota, USA - June2015DPH_16_10 | ecosystem: Environmental > Terrestrial > Soil > Wetlands...
AAGTCGTCCGTGTGATTTCTTCCCGAACGCTGGCGTGCTTGGCGTCTTTCACGACGCCGACGATCTCGATGTCGGGCTTTACGTTGGTTCCGCCGCCCTTGCAGTAATAGTGGCCGACGGCCCGTTGCGGCTCTCCGAAATAGTGACGCGCGAAACTCTCATTGACTACCGCGACTTTGTGGGCTCCGTCGCGGTCCTGGTCGGTAAATTCGCGGCCTGCCAGTAACGGCATTCCCATGGCCGAAAAATAGCCGGGGCTTACCGTTGGCGATTCAACTTCCATGTTTTCATTCTCTTTTTCCGTGTAGCCGGCCAGGGTGATGTTGTTTTGATGGTCGTCATTCGCCAGTTCTGGATCGGTGGTACCGGCGACGGATCGCACGCCCGGCAGTCCCGCCAACGCATGCAGCACTCGCGTATGCAGATCGCGGGCTTGCTCCGGTGGATATCCCGCAAGCGTCGGCTCAATGCCGAAAGTCACCAGATGATCCGTTTCAAAACCCACATTCAACGACTTCAGATTGTGCAGCGTGCGCACGAACAGGCCTGCGCCCACCAGCACGAGAATGCTCAAACCGATCTGGACTGCGACGGAGATCCGGCGGAAACGCAGCGTCCCGCCGCCGGCCGTCATCGCCTGCTGCTTAAGGGCCGGAGCCAGATTCGGACGCCAGAACTGGACCGCTGGAGCGAGACTGAAAATCACACTGACCAGCAGCGCCAAGGAGAAATTGAATAGCAGAATCCGCAAATCCGGGTGCGAGGAAAACGGGAGATCTCCCGCCGTGCGGCTCCAGATCATGTTGATAAGCCACGAAGAAATGCTGGGCGCAATCGCGATTCCAAGCGCACCGCCCGCGAGCCCAAGCAGCAGTCCTTCGACTAATAGTTGCTGCAGCACACGCGCGCGCTTCGCGCCCAGCGCATAGCGCACCGACATTTCGCGAATGCGCCCCGCCGCCCGCACCAGCAAGAGACTGCCTACGTTGGCGCACGCCATGAGCGCTACCAGACCAACCATGGCCATGATGATCAGCAGCGGTTCCTGCACGTCGCTGCGCAGCGGGGAGAATCCCCTGGCTCCGTCGCGCACGAACAGATGCGATTTCGTCAGGAAGCTTTCCTTGAAGCTGTCCGAGCTATGCTCCCGCTGTTTCAATTCGTCGGCGCGAATCGAATACCAGAGCGGATTAATGCCCGCTTCGGCCTGCTCGCGGGTGATTCCGGGCTGGAGTTTTCCAACGATGTTGAGCCATCTGGAGGTGCGCAACTGAAGGTCGGTGATTCCAGGCATGATCTCGGCCTTCATCGTCATGGGCACAAACAGGTCGGGAGTGTCGCCCATGACCGCACTATGAAAGCCGGGCGGCGCGACTCCGAGGATGGTGAAGGGGTGGCCATTCACCAGAATGCTCTGGTTCACTACCGCCGGATCGGAGCCAAAGCGGCGTTGCCAGTAGCTGAAGCTCAAGACCAAGACCGGATTCGCGTCCGGCACTACGTCATCGGAGGCCACCAACACGCGGCCGAGTGCGGGTTGCACGCCCAACACATCGAAATAATTTCCCGAGACCAACTCGGCTCCCACCAGCTCAGGCTGATTACGCCACCGCACTCCGACCTGTGTCCAGTCGGTGGCGATCAGTCCGCTGAACACGGAGTTGCGGTCGCGGAGGTCGCGGTACATGGGATACGAAAAGTAGTAATTCTCGTCCGTGCGAGAGCTGGTGTGGCCGTCGAAGCTGCCCGTCGATTGCAGAATCACGAGGCGATCGGCATCCTTCACCGGCAGGCGGCGCAGCAGGGCCTGATCGAGCAGGCTGAAGATTGCCGTGTTGGCGCCGATGCCGAGCGCCAGCGTGATGATTGCGACCGCGGCAAAGCTCGGCGCTCTGCCTAACTGCCGCAGCGCGTAACGAAAGTCCTGAGTGAGTCCGGTCATCATCAGTGTTAGTTTCAACCTCCTATTCGTAGCGCAGCGCCACCATGGGATCGACCTTCGCCGCTCTTCGTGCTGGAATGAACGCTGCGACAACGCCGGCGAGCGCGACTGCCGTGCAAACCAGCGCCAGCACTACAGGGTTGCGCGAACCCGTGCCATACAACATGTCCTGCAAGACGGACGCGGAAATCAGCGCGGAGGCGACGCCAAGCACAATTCCCGCCCCCAGTAGGATGGCCGCGTCCCGCAACACCATGGTCAGTACCGCGCTGCGCTCTGCTCCCAGGGCCATGCGCACGCCAATTTCACGCGTGCGCCGCGTCACCGAATAGTTCATCACGCCATAAAGGCCGACCACCGTCAGAACCGATGCCAGCCCGGCAAACGTGCTCAGCAGGATGGTTGCGAATCGCGGCTGCGACAGCTCGCTGGAAATCAACTCCCGCATCGTACGAACTTCGGTGACGGGAATATCCTTGTCCATCGCCGAAACGATTTGCTGGACGCTCGTGGCCAGGCTTGCCGGATCGAGCGACGTGCGCACGACCGTGTAAAGGCAACACCAGTTCGGCAGTTGCGCGGCCGGAAGATACATGGCCGGACGCATGTCGCGTTGTGTCGTTTCGAGCCGGATGTCACCGACCACGCCCACGATTTCCCTCCACGGCGGCCCGCCTGGCGTGCCATTGCCGGCGCCCGGCTTCAGCTTCTTGCCCAGCACCTCCTCGCCGGGAAAAAACTTCTCCGCAAACGCCTGATTGACCAGCATCACTTGCGGAGACTTCATGTCGTCGCGCTCGGAAAAATCGCGCCCTTGCAACACCGGGATTTGCATCGTGCGGAGGTAGTCCGGCGTGATTGGGGTAAGGTCTGCGGTGGGGCGCTGCCCTTCAGGCGTGGGATGCTCGGGGTCTTCGAAACTAATTACAATGCCGTTGTTCGTCATTGGCAGAATCACGGCCCCGCCTGCCGACTGCACGCCTGGCAGCGCGCGAACCTTCTCGAAGTAGTCACGATAGAACTGCGGGCGGGCGTCTCCTGTGTTGTAGCGCGCGTCGGGCGTTTCAAAGCGTAGTGTGGTCACGTGATCGGGATTGAAACCTTCGCTGGTATGCAGCAAGTTTACAAAACTCGTAATAAGCAATCCGGCCGCAGCGGTGATCACGAGGCCGAGTGCTACTTGTCCCACGATGAGCGACGAACGCAACCAGTCGCGCCCCCTGATGTCGCTGCGCCCGCCCTCCTTTAGAGTGGAAACCAGATCCGTTTTCGAGGCGGTGATCGCCGGAATGATTCCGAAGATCAACCCGGCTGTGAACGAAACGAAAATTGCGAACGAGAGGACTCGCAGGTCGACTCCCGCGTCGGTGGCGCGTGGCACGCTGTCGCCGATGAGCGAAAGTATCGCGGGCGTGCCCAGGAAAGCCAGGCCGCAACCGGCGAGCCCTCCCACGGCACTCAGGGCGAGACTTTCCGCCAATAACTGGCGCACGATTCGCGTTCTTCCTGCGCCCAGGGCCGACCGCACAGCAATCTCGCGCTGCCGCTCACGCATGCGCGCCAGCAGTAGATTGGCAATGTTTCCGCACGCGATCAACAGCACCAGGGCAACCGCGCCCTGCACGACCAGAAGCGCGGTTCGGGCATCCCCGATCAAGGCCGAAATTTCGGTTCTCACTTTCGCCGAATCGTTGCGCGTATTGGTGTCCGGGTATTGCCTTGTTAGATTGCCTGCGATGCTCCGCAGCTCCAAGTCTGCTTGCGCAGCTGTCACGCCCGGTCTCAGACGTCCGAGCACGTTCAAGAAATGTGCTCCCCGGTTGGAGGTAACAGGGTGAGGATCGGTGGGATCGTTGTCCACTGCCAGCGTGGTCCAAGCACTATTCCGAGTCGCGGTCACGGGGAACCGAAAATTGGACGGCATGACCCCAACCACGGTGTAGAGACCACCGCTCAGGTGAACTCCGCGGCCGATGATCGCCGGGTCTGCACCGAATTGCGACATCCACAGGGCATGACTGATCAAAACCACGCGCGTGCCCACCTTTTCCTCGTCTGAAGTAAAACCCCGGCCCAGCTCCGCACGGACTCCAAGTGCCGGCAGCAGATCCCAGGAGACGATTTGAGCGTCCACTTGAACCGGTCGCTCCAGTCCAGTCAGAGTAAAGGTGGTGTCGTGATACGAAACCAGGTGTTCGAGCGTGTGATTCTGAGCCCGCCAGTCAAAGAAGTCCGGATAGCAAACGTTGCGGGGCTCCGGATCATGCGAATTTATCGAATTCGCCTCGATCAGCCGTTCCGGCTGGTAGTAAGGCAGCGGCCGCAGCATAACCGCGTCGACTACGCTGAACACGGCCGCGTTCGCGCCAATGCCCAGCGCCAGCGTGAGCACCGCGACCAGTGTGAAGCCGGGGCTCTTGCGGAGCTGGCGGAGCGCATAACGAATGTCTTGCAGTATTCCAGTCATTCCGGCCATCGTGATTCTCTCCTCGTCACTCGTATCTCAGCGCTACCATGGGATCGACTTTCGCTGCTCTTCGTGCGGGGATGTAGCTGGCAAGCATCGCTGACAACGCGAGCACGGCGGAAACGGCGGCCAGCGTGGCCGCATCCCACGAACGAACTCCGAACAGCAGCCCGCGAATCAAGGTTGCGGCGGCGATCGAGCATAGAAGGCCCACGCCAATTCCCACCCCCACCAGCCAGCCCGCCTCTTTCAGGATGAGCTGATATACCGAACTCCGCTGCGCGCCGAGGGCCATGCGAACGCCAATTTCGCGAGTCCGCTGGCTCACCGAGTACGCGATCACGCCATAGAGACCGACCACGCCCAGCAACAATGCCAGCGACGCAAAGCCGCCCACCAGCCAGGCTGCAGACCGATGGAGATAAGCGGATTGCGAATCGTTGATCTTGGCTGTCATGGTGGTTTCGTTGATGGCGCCAATGCCCGGATCGACTTCATGCACGGCGGCGACCAGCACGGGCAGCAGAGACGCTTCATCCTGCGAGGTGCGCGCGACCACAGAGAAATACGTGTCGGCATTTTGGCTGAACGGATAATAGACAGCCGGCCAGATGTCGGAATCGAGCGAGCCATCTTTCACATCTTCGACGACACCAACGATTTCCTTGATCGACTTCGGGGTCAGCTCGGTGTCGCCCATCCTCTTGCCGATCGGGTCTTCATCGGGGAAATATTTCCTGGCCAGAGTCTGATTGATGATCACAGTCAGAGGCTTCGACGCATCATCAGCATCGGTAAAATAGCGGCCGCGCAGCAACTTCGCATGCAGGGTCGAGAAAAACGCGGGACTGATTTCCCGTTCGTTCACTTCAATGTGTTGGCCGTCGTACGGCCGGCCTACAAAACGGATCCAGTCGGTGTTGCCATTAAAACTCACGGGCAACACGGAGGAGACTCCCGCCGATTCAACGCCCGGCAAGCTTTCGACGCGGCTCACAATCTGCCGCTCGACGGCAGCGACTTGCTCATCTTTCGGATAGCTGGCGTCAGACAACGAAATTTGCACCGTGGCCAGATGATCGGGCTGGAACCCAATCTCCACGTGGAGCAAGCGATAGAGACTCTTGCCCAGCAACCCGGCGCCAACCAGCAGAACAACTGCAATTGCGAGTTCAACCACGACTAGGTTCATGCCAAAACGGCGCCACAAAGTTCCGGCGTAACCGCGTCCGCCCTCGGTTAAACCTTCCCGCAGTTTGGTAAGAGGCAGGCGCACCATGGGCGGAAGAGATAAGAGCGCCGCTGCAAAAACAGAAATGGCGGCCGCAAAGGCCAGCACGTGCGGGTTCAGCCCGAGCCCGCTTAAATAGGGCATGCCGTCCATCATGTCTTTGGAGATGAGCCGGGTCAGGATCTGCATCGTCCCACCCGCGGCGACCAGGCCCAGTACGCTGCCCGCTGTTATCAGAACTAATCCTTCGGTGATGAATTGGCGGATGAGCCGGCCGCGCGTCGCTCCCAGAGCGCCACGCACCGCAATCTCACGCCGGCGGCTTTCGGAGCGAACTAATAACAGGCTCGATACGTTCACGCAGGCAATGACCAGCAACAGTCCCGCTCCGCCCAGCAGCGCGAGCAGGATGGGACGAATATCTTTAACGATGAATTCGGCCAGAGGCAGGACGGTTGCCCCCTGGCCACGATTGTCTTTGGGATATTGCAATTCCAATTGGGCGGCAATCGCCTTCATGTTGGCCAGAGCCATCTCGACGGAAACGCCGTCCTTGAGCCGGCCGATTCCGATGAAATTGTGGCAGCTTCGCCGCAGCGCGCAGGAATCGGAAGCGTGCAGCGTCGTCCAGAATTCCTCATTCCCGCCGCCGGGAGCGAACTGGAAGTCCTGTGGCAGGACGCCGACGATGGTGTAGGGAATGCCGCTGAGAGAAACGGTCTCTCCCACAGCATCATTCCTTCCGCCAAACCGCTTCTGCCAGGTGCTGTAGCTGAGGATCACGGTCTTGGGAGCGGAGGGCAGATCCTCGCCAGAATAAAAGTCGCGTCCCAGCACGGGGGCGACGCCCAAAGTGTGAAAGAACCCATCACTCACGCGAAGACCCGACACCGGCTCGGCGCCGGCAGGCGTGCGAAGCAGATGGCCGGTCCAGCCATAGGCCTCCATCGAACTGAAAACCTGGTTCAGTCGCTTCCAGTCAAGATAGTCAGGATAAGAAAGGTTGGCGACCGGAAGCATTGCAGCGGTTTCCGTCACTAACACCAGCCGGCTGGGATTCGGGTAAGGCAACGGCTTGATCAGCGCGGCATCCACAAAGGCAAAGATGGATACACTGGCGCAGATTCCCATGGCCAGCACGACGATTGCGGTGCCGGCGAAGCCCGGGCTCTTGCGCAGCTGGCGCAGCGCGTAGCGCAAATCCTGCAGAAAGTTGCTCATGCGTTCCTCCTATCGCCTCACTCGTAGCGCAACGCCACCATGGGATCGACCCTCGCCGCGCGCCGCGCAGGAACCCACGCCGCGAACAGCGCGATCATCACTAGCAAGATTGCAGCTTCAGCCAGCGTTACAGGGTCGTTCGCGTGCATGTCGAACAACAGTGAACCGATCCAGTGGGCGACGGCGAGCGAACCGAGAATCCCGGCGGCGGCGCCGATGCAAACTGACCTGCAGGCCTGCCATACCATCGTTCCGATGACACTTTTGGGAGTTGCTCCCAGAGCCATCCGGATGCCGATTTCCTGCGTGCGCTGATTCACCAGCAGCGCGACGACTCCATAGATGCCAATCGCCGTCAAGAGCATGCCTACCACGGCAAACAGAGAGAGCAGCGCCGCGCTGAAGCGTGGCCGTTCAGCCAGCTTGGCCACCGTCTGGCCCAGCGTACTCACATCAACCGGTAACGTGGGGTCGAGGGTCGCAACGCTGTTCCGCAATTCCTGAGCCACCGCGGCCGGCCCAACTGCGCTTCGAAGCAGAATGCTGATGTGTTGCGATTCCGGATAGCGAAAAATCGGGTCGTCCTCGCGATGGCTGCGCACCAGGTAATACTCCGGTCCGACCCGCCCCCCGAGCCCTTGATTCTGGGCGTTGCCGGCCACACCGATTACGGTAAATGCGGGCTCAGCTCTGCCGTCCCCCTGGGGAAGGCGAACCATCCGGCCCAGAGGATCTTCGGCGGGAAAAAGACGCTGGGCCAGTGCTTGATTGAGGATGACCGCACTCGCACCCGGCTTCCGGTCGGCTTCATCGAAGGCACGCCCGCGCAACAGGAGAATATTCAGAAGCGAAAAATAGGCTGGTGTGACCGACCTCCATCCCACTACTCCGCCAATGCCCTGCTCTTGGGGAAGCGGCGGGCGTCCTTCGGCCTCGACCGCCACAAATGGCACGGTGCGGGCCGTTGCAGCCGGCGGCAGCGAGTCACTGAGGGCCACGGAACCAATCCCGGGGAGTTCTTGCAGTTTCCGTTCCAGTTCTTCATAGAACGCAAGCCGCTGCGCAGCACCGGAATATTGTTTCTGCCCCAGCGTGATCTGCGCAGTCACGATGTTTTCAGTATTCATCCCCAGGGGTTCTGCTTCCAGCTTCAGCAGGCTGCGTACGAACAACAATGCGCTGGCCAGCAAAACTACGGTTGTGCAAACCTGGGCGACCAGCAGCAATTGCCGAAACCGGGCCCGCCGCATACCGGCGGAGGCCGCGACCACAAGCTGCTGAGTGGTGGGTTTTTCCAGCGCGGGCACAGTTCCGAAGATTATCCCCGAGGAAAACGACACGATGATCGCGAACAGCAATGCGCGTCCATCCACCGCCGCCTCGGGCAGGCGCGGAATTCCCGCTGGAGCGAGTGCGACAAACAAACGGACGATAAGGTATGCCAGACCGGCACCGGCAGCACCACCCACCAGGGCGAGCAACGTGCTCTCAGTGAGCCTTTGCTGAAACAGACGAGCGCGCCCCGCACCGAGCGCGGATCGAACTGCCAACTCGTGACGCCTGGCCGCGCAACGGGCCAAAACCAGATTGGCAGCATTGGCACAGGCGATCAGCAGCACAGCCAGAGCCGCTACCAGCAGCAACCAGGCTGCCCGGTGGGAATCATGGATCTGCAAGTCCCGAATGGAGCGCACCTGCAGACGCAGCACCGCGCGGAAGGGCGGCGGAGCGGATTCGACGAAGTCATGAAACAGCGGCTGCAACTCAGACTTTGCCTGTTCCATGCTGGCTCCTGGCTTCACGCGCCCGAATACGCGAACCACCGGTCCCATCAAATTACGTTGCACAAGCGATTCGTCGAGCGCCTCGGGGACCAACAGGCCCGTCGGGGCGAGAGTCGGGAATTCGAAATCACGCGGCAAGACTCCAACGATCTGTGTCGGTTGGCCGTCCACTGAAATCGTACGGCCCACTACGTCGCGCATTCCTCCGAACCGATCTTGCCAGAGCCCGTAGGCCAGCAGCGCCACCTTTGGCGTGTTTGGCCGATCTTCTTCACGAGTGAAATTTCGGCCCAACACAGGCTTGACACCAAACGTCGGCAGGAAAGTCGAGGCTGCCGCAGCGCAGGTGACGCGCACGGGATGTTCCGCGGTGAGGTCGCAATCATTGACGCCGGTCGTGGAAGTGAAACCGGCAAAAGCAGTCTGGTGCTCTCTCCACTCCAGATAATTCGCCGCGAAGAGAAACTCCCCGTCGATGATCGGCGCGATCACTCCAACGGAAACGAGCTCATCATCATGCGGGTAAGGCAGGCTGCGAAAGAGGATACGGTCCACGAGGCTGAACATTGCGGTGCTAGCCCCGATTCCCAGCGCCAGAGTCAGAACGGCCACGGCCATGAATCCCGGGCTGTTGCGCAGCTGGCGCAAAGCATAGCGCAAATCCTGCAGAAAGCCGTTCATGCGTTCCTCCTATCTCCTCACTCGTAGCGCAACGCCACCATGGGATCGACCTTGGTCGCACGGTAAGCCGGAATCACGCACGCCAGCAAAGCAACCGCCGCCAATAAGATTGCTACTGCGAGAAAAGTGATGGGGTCCGAGGGCCGCACATCATAAATCAGGCTCGACAAAAAGCGTCCCAGCGCCAGTGCTCCAGCCGCCCCAATTGCCGCGCCCAGCAAGGCCGGCTTCATGCCTTCGACCACAACCCCGCGCAGCACGTCGCCAAGCCGGGCCCCCAAAGCGAGACGTATTCCGATTTCACGCACACTCTGCTTCACGCTATACGACAGGACGCTGTAGATGCCCACCGCGGCCAGCAACAACGCGAGCGCGGCGAATCCTCCGAGCAGCATCATGTTGAACCGTTGCTGCGAGATGGAGTTCGCAACCAGGTCTTCCATCGTCAGAATGTCGCGCAATGGCATATCCGGATCAACGGCGTGCACGGCGTTCGACACGGCCGAGACTATCCCCGCCGAGCCGGAGCTTGAGCGCACGACCAGCGTCATCGGAAAGGAATTCCATCCGCCTGTCGATGGCGTGGAGACCTGGTCGAGCGGGAAATAGAGAGTTGCGTTTGGCCGGGTCTCATCCAGGCTATCGAGCTTCACGTCACCGACAACTCCAACCACTTCGCGGACCGCATCCGGGAAAAAAGTCATGGTCAGGCGCTTGCCCAGTGGGTCTTCGCCCGGCCAAAACTGCCGGGCCATGGACTCGCTGATCAGGATTGCTGCCGGCCGGCCGGCGATATCAGTGCCGTTGAAATCGCGGCCGCGCAAGATCGGAATGTGCAGCGCGCTCATGTACCCCGTGCTGATGAGGCGAACGTCGACCTCAGGTTGTTCGGACATGGGCACCACTGGACGGCCTTCGATCGCGATGGGCTGGTGCGAGCCTTCATTGTTCAGCGGGATATCGTCAATCACAGCGGCGGATTCGACCCCGGGCAATCCTCGTACGTTCTGCAGCACTCGCTCGAAAAAACTAACCTGCTGGGAAGGCTGCGGAAACTTCGCCCTGGAGACCATTGCGTTCATGGTCAGAACATTCTGAGAATCGAACCCGGGATTCACCCCCTGAAGTTTCTGAAAGCTGCGAATCATCAACCCCGCGCCCACCAAGAGAACGAGAGAGAGTGCGACCTCCGACACAACAAGAAAGCCGCGTGTGCGATGTCCGCCGGAATCCGCATCGGTTCGGCCAAGCCCCTGTTTGAGCGACTGATTTAGGTCGCCTCGCGTCAGGCGCACAGCCGGCAGCACGCCCGCAACAATGCCGCTGACCACGGAAATGACAGCCGTGAAGGTCAGTACCTGCCAGTCGAGGGCGATCTCAGTCGCGTGCGGGAGTTTGTCCCCGAGAAAGGCCACAATCAAGAGAACACCGAAATGTGCACAGGCGAGTCCGAGTGCTCCACCCGCGAGCGCGAGCAGCACCGTCTCGCTGAGGATTTGGCGAAGCACGCGCGGCCAACTCGCGCCCAGCGCCGTCCGAATCGCAATTTCTTTTTGGCGGCTGAAGGTTTTCGCCAGCACCAGGTTGGCCACGTTGGCACAGGCAATCAACAGAACGAAAGCCACCGCTCCCCACAGAACCAGCAGCGCTGGGCGAACATCGCTCACCAGATCATCATGCAAGGGCAGCACCGTCGCGCCCCAACCTTTGTCGTCCGCCGGATAGAGTTGCTGCAGCCGCTCGGAGATTGTGTTCATCTCGGCCTGCGCTTGTGTTATTTCAACTCCGGGCTTGAGGCGCGCGATGACCGCATAGTGGTGCTCTCCGCGCACTGCACGCTCTTGATCGGTCCAGGCCATCGGCGTCCACAGCTTGGCGAAGTCAGGGAAGCGGAAGCTCGCCGGCATGACTCCGGCAACCAAGTAGCCTTCGCCATCCAGAGTGATGTCATGGCCCACAATCTCAGGATTTGACCCGAAATGCTCTTGCCAGAAACGGTAACTGAGAACCACCACGTGCGAGTGGCCCACCTGATCTTCGTCGGGGGAAAGCGCGCGCCCCAGCATGGGTTGGACACCCAGAGTCGGGAAGAAACCAGCGGACACGGCGCCGGCAGCGACCTGTTCAGGCTTCGCGCCCGTGGTCGTGAACCCGTGGTAAGTGTAGATCGCCATGTCGTCGAATACATGATTTTGGTTTTCCCAGTCGGTGAAGTTCGCCGCGGACACGGCGAACATCGTCATTCCAGGAAAGCTCGCAGGTGGAGGGACATGCCAGACGCGGACCAGCCGGGCGGGATCCTTAAACGGAAGCGGCCGGAGCAAGACTCCATTCACAACGCTAAAAATGGCCGTGTTTGCGCCGATTCCCAGCGCCAAAATTGCGATCGCGACCGCCGTGAACCCGGGGCTCTTGCGAAGCTGGCGCACAGCGTAGCGAAAATCCCGCACAAACCCGTTCATGCTCTTCTCCAGTTTTCTACTCGTAGCGCAGCGCCACCATAGGATCGACGCGCATGGCCCGGCGTGCGGGGACGTAACACGCCGCCAGTGTGACCACAGCCATGACCGCGGCCACTACCACGAACGTAACCGGGTCCGCGGGGCCAACACCGTAGAGCAGGCTCGCTAACAGCCGCGTAGTCACGAAAGCGCCCGCCAGTCCCAGCGCGATGCCGGTAAAGGCGAACTTTGCTCCTTCCTTCATCACCAGCCATAGAACGTTGCGGCGCTGGGCGCCAAGCGCCATGCGAATCCCCATTTCTCGTGCGCGCTTCGATACCAGAAAGGAGAGCACTCCATAAATGCCCACCATGCCTAGCACCAGAGCCACTCCCGCAAAAGCAGCAAACAGAAAAGTTGTGGAGGCGGGAGTGGAAGCAGCTTCCGTCACCACCGCGCGCATGCTGCGAATTTCGCTGACCGGCACATCCGGGTCGAGTCGGTTCACGATCTGGCGGATCGTCGTGCCGGCCTCCGGATCGTTCGCGGCGGTGCGCACCGCAATCGTCATCTCCGCGGGCACTCGTCCATCTTCCAGCGTGGCCATGGAGGTGTAAGGGACGTAGGCTGTGCCCTGCATATAATCGGGAACGCTGCTTTGCAAATCGTAAGCGTGCACGTCGGCGACGACACCGACG
>Ga0116125_1001041_pt1 | contig 12456 bp, 8 predicted proteins | sample June2015DPH_16_1_2_FD_89729 | JGI IMG/M metagenome (GOLD analysis project Ga0116125, IMG submission 89729) | Peatland microbial communities from SPRUCE experiment site at the Marcell Experimental Forest, Minnesota, USA - June2015DPH_16_10 | ecosystem: Environmental > Terrestrial > Soil > Wetlands...
CTGCAGCGCATGAAGGCGGGCGATCCGAAACTCACGCTCGAACATCGCGAACTTTTCGAAGATCAATCCATTGGCGGCGACTGGACATTTGAGTTGATCGCCCGCACGCCCAAAATGTATAGCGAAGGCGATTTGCTCTTCGGCTTCAGCGGAGGCGGTCCCGGCTACGGCGATCCGCTCGAGCGCAAAGCCGAAGACGTGGTGGAAGATCTGAAGAAGAAGATTGTTTCGGAGTGGACCGCGAGCCAAGTCTATAAAGTCGCGCTGCACCCCGAAAGCCGGAAGCTGGACGCCACGCGCACCGAACAACTCAGAAACGCGGAACGCAAAGCCCGCCTGGCGCGCGGCCAGAGTTATGACGACTTCATGGCGGAGTGGACCAAGCTTTCGCCTCCACAAGACATCTTGCAGTTTTACGGAACCTGGCCCGACGCGAAATCCACGGGACCTGTGTTTCGTCCCTAGAAGCTTCGTCCATAGCAGCGAGGAGAACGGTAGTGGAATCGGCGACGCCGCGAGCCCTGATCCGTGCCATGGTGCAGGGCGTGCGTCCGCCTCGACCGTTGCTGCTACCCATCGTCTTCTCTCTGGGTGCTCGTTTGGAAAACGTGCCGCTGCGGGCGTTTCTCTCCAACCCGACCAAGATTGCGGGCGCGCTGCGGCAACTCCGCGGCGCGCTGGCCCTCGACGGCGTGGTTTGCTACTTCGATCCATATCTCGAAGTAGAGGCCCTGGGTGGCGAAGTCCAAGGGTATGCAGACGGCGCCAGCCGCACTCTGCGAGCGGGGTCGACCGATCTGGATACGCTACGCGAGCGCGTGCCATCTCCCGGCGAGATTGGGCAGTTCGGACGCATTCCTGTGGCTTGCGAAGTTGTGCGCCGCCTCAAGGTCATGCTGCCGGGAGAACCAGCCTTGGCGGTCTCTGTGAGCGGTCCGCGCGCTCTGGCGGCGCAGCTTACGGGTGAAGCGCCTGGGGAATCCGTTTTCGAGGAAGCCACGGAGTTTGCCGCCGAAGTCGCGCTCGCATTGTGCAAGAGTTTTCTGAATGCCGGCGCGAGTGTAATTTTTCTGCGCGAGGATGCCGGCGCGATTCGAGATCCGCAATGCTGGGCTGACTTATTGAATCCTATAGTGAATGTAATCCGTTTCTATGAGGCTCTGCCGGTGCTGCTGCCCGCCAGCGCATCAGCCGGGGACGTACCGATCGCCGCGAGTGAAGCTTGTGAAGGGCTGATTTGCCCACGAACGATCGATTTGTCGGCGGCAGCACTCTCGCCACAGAGTGCGGCGTTGCACTCGGCGTATCTGCCAATCCAAGAACTGCTTTCGTCGGAAGCCAGCGAGGCCGCTCTGATTACGTTCCTGCAGACGCTGCCACCGGACCTTGGCTATGGTCTATTAACTACGCAGAACGATATTGCCGCGGAAACGGACATAAAGCGGCTGGCGAGCTTGTTAAAGACCCTGCAAGGCGGATCGCGAGCCGTCGCGTGAAATTCTCGCTCTGAACAGAGCTTAAGGGCACGAGGAAAAACTCGGTTCCTTCTCATTCGTAAGAAATCAAGATTTGAGCATAGCGTACTCGCGGTTGAATCGTTTGCAGCCCCACCGCCCGAACCCGGACGGCACCGGCTGCCGGAAAATATTCGCTTCGAAAAAGGTTGACTCAGTATTATCAATAGCTTCCAGATATTATCAATAAGTTACGGACTTTTTCAACAACTTACAAGGAATTTCGCATTAGAAGCGATTTAAGCAACGTTCTTCGCGCGGAGGGCTTTCGGGTTGTTCGGGTCGCTCCGATGCGATCTGAGGTCGATTCTGTGCGTTTGCGGGGCATTCTGGGGGCGGTCCGCTCTGTGCGATTGAGGGGGAAGCAGCGAGCGCGCGCAATATGTTCTCAACACCTTACGGATACCCGCACTGAAAAGAAAGGACTTGCGGCGGCGGCGGCGCTCCCGATGCCACAGCTTTAGCTATAGCCTAAAGATACACATGGAGAAAACGATCCAGTTTAGGAGAAGGAATGAAGCGAGAGCTTCGGAAGGATGTTAGAACTCGTGCCCAGAAATCGCCGTCAGGCGATCAACTTCCCGGGTCGTCCATCGGCAGGCCGACGTAATTCTCTGCCAGGGTTTTGGCCGCTGCCGTCGAGCTGGTTACGTAGTCGAGTTCGGCGAGTTGGCGGCGGAGATCAAAAGGATTTTCGTCCGGAAAACGGTGCAGCATCGACGTCATCCACCAGGAGAAGCGCTGCACTTTCCACACCCGCCGCAAGCAGGTTTCGGAGTACTGGTCGAGCAGCGACTTGCTGCCGGTTTTATAGAAACGATCCATCGCCCGCGCCAACACGCGGACATCGGCGACCGCCAGGTTCAAACCCTTGGCTCCGGTCGGGGGCACGATATGGGCCGAATCTCCGGCTAGAAAAAGCCTTCCGTACTGCATAGGTTCGACGACAAAGCTGCGCATTCCGGTTACACCTTTTTGCAGGATGCGCCCCTCGGTGAGCTTCCAGCCGTCGGAACTGAGGCGAGTCTGCAGCTCCGACCAGATGCGCTCGTCGCTCCAGGCATCAATGTCTTCGTTAGGATCGCATTGCACGTAGAGGCGCCCAATGTGCGGCGTTCGCATGCTGTGCAAGGCAAAGCCGCGATCGTGATAGGCGTAGATGAGTTCCTCGGTCGAGGGCGGCGCTTCGGCTAGAATGCCAAGCCATCCAAAGGGATACACCCGGTCATATTCCGTGAGCACTCCTGCGGGAATGCTGGGCCGGCAGATGCCGTGGAAGCCGTCGCAGCCGGCTATGAAGTCACAGCTGAGTTCGTGCTCGGCGCCGTCTTTTCTATAGCGGATCTTGGGCTGATTGCCCGCGAGATCGTGAACGCTTACGTCTTCTACCTCAAAAAATACTTTGCCGCCGGTCGCGATGCGTGCGTTGTTTAGATCTTTTAGCACTTCGTGCTGAGCGTAAATGGTGATGCCTTTTCCGCCGGTCAGTTCCTGAAAATCGATACGGTGGCCGCGGCCTCCGAAACGCAACTCGATCCCGTAGTGAATCAAGCCTTCGGATTTCATCCGCTCACCGACGCCCATTTCGGTGAGCAAGTCCACGGTGCCCTGCTCCAGCACCCCAGCCCGAACCCGCTCCTCAACGTATTGCCGGCTGCGGTTCTCGACTACGACGGCATCGATGCCAAGCAAATACAAAAGGTGAGAGAGCACTAGACCCGCTGGGCCTGCGCCGACGATCCCGACCTGTGTGCGCTCCGAAATCGGCACTGGACTGGACATCCGATAGGTTGCCGGAAAGTCGCTGGCACCGGCTACTTTACCTGCAGGGATTCGATGTAGTGGTTCAGATTGGCAACGCGTTGCTGTACTTCCCCTTCATGTCCTCCGCTCATGCGCCAGAAGACGGCGCCCCACACCGGCATTTCCTTGTTGCCGTGGGCGGCGAGGTCGGTCTGGCCGTTGAGTATCGAGGTCACCTTATTCGCCGGGTATTTGCCGCCGTTGTTCTTTGCCAGCACGGTCAGATCCGCGGGGGCAACTTTGAGCGCGCTCGCCGCGGGACCATCGCCCTTGGCAGATTTGCCATGGCACGCGGCGCAGTAGGTCGTGAACATGTCATGGCCGGACGCGGGAGAAGTTGGCGCGGCAGCCGTATGTTCAATCTTAGCGGGCTGATCTTGCGCGCGCGCCAGTTTCGAATGGCCGAGCGCCGCGATAACAGTTAACAGCAGGAAACAGAAAGAACTGCGAGTTTGCATGGATTACTCCTCCTTACTTACCCCTCCAATGCAGCGCCGCACTTGACGCAGTGATGGACGCCGGGGACCAAACTCTTAGAACGTAAACTTCGCGGAAAATTGAAGCTGCCGCGGGTTGAACATGGTTCGTGGTGTACCAAACAAGGGGCTCGGAAACGGAGCGTGGGCGAAGGCCGCGTAGGCGCCAGTATAATTCGGACAGGTTACCTGGCCCCGCTGAATGGCGAGCGAGGTGGCGTCGTTGTAGTGCTGCGGCACGGGGCCGTTCAGCGCGGTGGTACCGCCGCAGAAATCGGCCGTCCCGCCCCCGTAAACGGAGGTCACCTCGTTAATGTTTTGCCGGTTAAATACGTCGAAAGCATCGGCGGCCAGCAACACCCCCAGGTGCTCATTAAACTTGATTGCACGCGAGAGGCGGAGATCGAAATTATAAAAATGATCTCCCCGATAGGCGTTGCGCGGAGACCAGCCCACGCGGTCGGTCACGGGATTGGTGTCGCCATTCACATCGTTGCCCACAAACATCGAAAACGGGCGCGGAGTCTGCAACTCAGTAATCATGCTGAACTCAAAATTCCTCAGGAAGCTGTCCTTGGGCGCATCTGCGGTGAGATTTCCTACAAAGCGATGGCGAACGTCCTGCACCGAATCCGCACGCTCTAAATTGCGCCCGTAAAGATCTTGTGGCGTACTGACGAAGGTGGTGAAGGTGCCATCGTCCTGCGTGTGCGAGTACGTATAGTTCGCGTTGAAACGGAAGTGCTGCCCGAAGCGATCGGTTACCGAGATCGTGCCGGCGTTATATTCCGCGTTCCCGCTCCCGTCCAGGTAGTACATCAGGCCTGCGTTGTTATACTGCGCTCCGCTGAATGCGGCTTTGCCATCGGGCATTACATTGTTTGGAAAGGGGCCGGTGGGGGTAATGGGCGGCCCTGGCGTCGTGTCGGCTGCAAAGCAAGTAGCGGCGCTGTTGGAAAGTCCGGCGGAGGGGCAGACGTTCAGGTTCTCCGGCCGTATCTGCTTGTGCGCCCGCAGGAACAAGTAGCTGAAACTCAGGACGAGTCCCTTGCCGAATTGCTCGTCAATTTGCAGGCTGGCCTGCTCAGAGTAGGCGTATCGCATATTGCGGTCGATACCCCCGCCGCTGTTGGTGACGAACGTCCCTCCGGGGAAAGCTGGATTTTGTCCAGGGCCGGGGCCGGTGCTGAAGTTGGGAGGAGTCTGCCCCGTGGTGATCAGCGTTGCCGCCGCTTGCCAAGGCGTGGGCACTGTGGATCCATCCGGGTAGGGCAGTGGTGCGAAACCATTGAGCGGGTTCGGCGCGTCAAAGCTGAGCTGGTTCAACACCCACGGCGCCGTTGAGTTGCCATGTCTTACCCAAGGTTGCGGGGCGTTGGGAATCACCACCTCGCGCTGAGGATCGGTGACGAAGAAGAACGTCATGTTGTAATGGTCGTCGAATATCCCATAGCCGGTGCGGATCACGGTTCGCTTGTTCGGCGAATAGGCAAAGCCGATTCGGGGCTGAAAGCCGCGATGGTCGGGATTCACGAACTGCCCCAAACCTGTTTCCACGTCCCATCGCACGCCGTAATTCAAGGTAAACTTCGGGGTCACCCGCCACTGGTCCTGCACAAACCATCCGAAATAACCGTGGTTGAGTTTGACGTAGTAATCCTGAGGATCGACATAGGCATTCTGCCAGGTCGTGGGAATCGGCGGTGGCAGGCTGCCTTGCACGATGGGGCCATTGCCCACCGGAGCGCCCCAAAACACGATGGGCACGCCATTGAGCGGATCGTTGGGATTGGGGCCGGGTCCCGTCGCCGGAGCCGTTCCTGTAGGGCACGGTGCGCCCGGAGCCGCGGGCACATCGGCGGTTACATTGACGAAATTGGCAAAATCCACCAAACAGTTGTCGCCCGGCAAAATAATGCGCATTGGGGTAAAGCCGGGCCAGATTACGAAGTTCTGAATAAAGTTGGAGTCGACACCAACCTTCAAGTAGTGCGTGCCCTTGATCCATGCCAGGCTGTCCGAAATCTGTTGCCGGCTTTCATTGGTCGCATCGAAGGTGCCGAAGTTGTGGCCGAACGAAAGCTCGTTGGGCAAATCAAGGTTCGGTTGCCCGGTTACCGCCGGGAAATTGTAGTGTCTTCTCGCATACTGGATGAGAAACGTATTCACGAGGTCGGGCCTGACGAGAGAATTGACCGTGCCTACCAGGGACTGATCGCGCAAGTAGGTGTTGTGCCCGTCGCTGGGCGCGCCGATGCCGCCGCCATCGAGGGTGTCGCCCACCAGCACGTTCAGGTCGCGCGCGTCGACCACCCCGTAATGAATGGTGAGCCGGTTGTTGGTGGTGAGCTGCTGATCGAAGCGCGCGAATCCGTTGTCGTTGTCGAGCGTCTTGAGCGTGCTGAGATTTTCCGGAGGCAACCCCAAGGCCACCTTGGCAGCCTGGAATATGCCCAGATTGCCGATCAGCGTGATCGGATACGTTGGCGATTCACCCAACCGCTGGCCTTCATAATTGGCGAAGAAGAACGTCCGGTCCTTCTGGAGAGGGCCGCCGAGAGTAGCTCCGTATTGGCCCCGGCGATATTGATCGTACTGGTCGGTTTGCAGCAGCGACTTCGAGTCCCAAACCTTGTTGCCGAGATAGCCGTAAACTGAGCCATGCAAGTCGTTGGTGCCCGACTTGGTGACCACGTTGACGATCCCGCCCAGCGCCCGTCCATACTCCGCGCCAAAGCTGTTATTGACCACGCGAAATTCGCTGACCGCTTCTTGCGACGGCGTAGCGCGCTGCGAGCCCGTGGCTTCGTTGACGTAGTCGGCGCCGTCGACCGTTACCGCATTGCTCAGGTCGCGCATCCCGCCGAAGGAGATGCGGGTGACTTCAGGCTCGGTAAACGTGGACTGGATGCTGGTTCTGCCGGTGGCCACGCCCGGAGTGAGCAGCGCGAAGTCGACGAATTGCCGCCCATTCACCGGAAGCGATTGAATCTCGGGCGTGCCAATCACCTGGCTGATTTCGGTACGGCTGGTTTCGACCGGCGGCGCCTCCGTGGTCACGGTGATCGTCTCGCCCACGGCTGCTACCTTGAGCGATTCATCCAAGGTCGCGGTCTGCCCCACGGTCAAAATAAGTCCGGTTTGCACAGACTTGGCGAAGCCCGCCGCCACCACGGTGACTTCGTACGCCCCGGGCAGAAGGTTGGGCACGACATAGAAACCGTGCCCATTGGAGGAAGCAGTATAGGTGCGGTTGGTGGCCTGATCGCGCAGCGCGATCGAGGCTCCCGCGATCACTTGCCCGCTCGGATCGAGGATCGTTCCACTAAGTTGAGCGTAGCTGACGGTCGCCTGACCGAATGCACTCGGCGCCCCAAGCGCGGTTACCGCAACCATCCCCACAGCCAGAATCAGACGACGTAGTCTCATTGGCTTCTGCTCCTTCGACGTTGCCACCGTCCATGTAGCGATTTTCGATGAATGTGGATCTGAAAATATCGGCGCTCCCGAAATCCTCTCGTGTTTCCCGTGCCACCGACTGCGAACAAAACGAACGGCGCGGTAGAAATTCCACATCTCGCGCGCAACCCACTTCGCTCCCACTTGCGGCGTAGGATCGTCCGAAAGCGAAAAAGTGTCCAATACATATTTAGTAAACATCTGATACCTCTTGGGTATTAGCGGGAAAAAGTATAGAATTTGCGCCGTGGAATTGCGTCACGTACGTTACTTCATCGCTGTCGCCGAGCACTTGAACTTCCACAAAGCCGCATTGCATCTCCACGTGGCACAGCCGCCGTTGAGCCGGCAGATCCGGCAGTTGGAGGAGTTTTTGGGGGTTACTCTTCTGGTTCGCGACAAGCGCAAAGTTGAACTTACCAAAGCCGGCCACGTTTTTCTGGAGGAGGCGCGAAAACTCATTCTGCAAACCGGCCGTGCCGCCGCCGCCGCTCGTCATGCCCAGAAAGGCGAATCGGGAACCGTTCACATCGGCATCGCCTCCGGGTTGGGAGGCGCGGTCAGCAAGGTCGTGTTTGAACATCGCCGCCGTTTCCCGGCCGTCGAAATCGAATGCCGCGACCTCTTCTCCAACTTTCAGAACGAAGCTCTGCGCAAACACGAAATCGATATCGGCTTTCTGCGCCCGCCCGTCGATCAGGTGAACCTGCACTGTGAACTTCTGTACGAAGAGGAATTTGTCGTCATCGTGCCCAAGACCCATCGCCTGGCCAAACGCCGCTCCTTGCGATTAGAGGACATTGCCCAGGAACCGCTGATTGTTTTCGACCGTAGTTTTTCCAGCGGCCTGTACGACAAGATCATGAGCCTGTTCAATCGGCAGGGCTTCACGCCCCACCTGATGGTCACCCACGTGGAGGCACATGAAGAAGCCGGCGCCATCATGGTGGCATCCGGCAAAGCGATCTTCGTAGGCGCGGGCGCTATCGTCAATCGATCCGTCTCCGGCCTCGATCTGGTGTCGGTGCATCTGAACGAAGCCGACGCTAAAATCGAAGTCTACGCCGCCTGGCGCAAAGGCGAAGACTCGCCGATTGTCCTGGCCGTGCTGGATTCCGTGAATCGCGCGCTGAATCCCCCAGGCCACGCGAAAACCGCCTAGCGAAACGCCGGTCAACAGAAGCCAAACGACTTACGCGTTAAGCTTCTGGAGAGCGAAGCCGAAGGCGAAGCGAGCCAGTTAGTCGGCCAGCAACTCCGTTTTATCCCCGCTCCGGTTCGCGCACAAAAAGGGCCGCCAGAAACAGCACCGCGCTTCCGCCCGCAGCCAGCCACATGGTCAAGCCGAGCCCATGTTTTTCTGCCAAGGCGCCGGCCAGCAGAGGGGCTCCAGTGGCGCCCATAATCTCACCCGCCAGAGTTGTCAGGCCGATGGAGGTGGCCCGGAATTGCGCCGGAACGCTCTCCGTCGGAATCAGCACCATGACCAGGCTCGCAATGCCCTGGCCGGTATTGGCCGCGAAAACAATGGCCGCCAGCAGCAGCGGATGCGCATACAACGCGGGAACCAGAAACGCGAGCGGCACCAACGCGGATGCCGCGGCCATCACCAATAAAACCGGTTTCCTTCCCACCCGGTCGGAAAGCGACGGCAGAAGAAATCCTAGAAAAAAGCTCCCCAACCCGCTCGCGCCCAGCAGAAATCCGGCAGTCGTCGCGGGCTGATGCGCGACTTCGGTGATGTAGAGCGGCGCGAAAACATTCAATGCGAACAACCACGACATAAAACCTGTCGCCCCCAGGCAACACAGCCAGATGTTGCGATAGCGCAGGATGGAAACGTACTCGCGCAGAGAAGGTTTCCGGTGCGTCGCCGTTTCGCCGGCGGAGGGTTCTTTGACGAACCTCCAAATGAGCAAGCCGGCCAGCAATCCGGGAATGCCCGCCACAAAAAAAGCCGATCGCCAGCCCCAGCGGCTGGCTATTTGTGTGGTCAATACGGGCGCTGCCGCCAGTCCGACCAAAGCAGCGGCGCTCACCACCAAACCAATATTGCGTCCCCGCCGCGTCGGTGGCGACGACTCTTCGATCAGCGCGGTCATGATCGACCAGGTCGGGCCCTCCGCAATGCCCATCAGGGCGCGGATCAACAACAGTTGGTGATAGCTGTGCGCCAGACCCGATATCCACGACAAGGCGGAGAAGGCCAGCACTGCGGGAATCAGCACCGGCCTTCGGCCGACGCGGTCCGAGAGCGCCCCGAACAAGAATGTCGATGCCGCCCAGGCAATGGCCAGCACCGAAGCCAGCGTGCCGATCTGCTCGCGGTTGAGATGAAATTCAGGCGCAAAATATGGGGCCAGATACAGTTGCGACATGCGGTCGAGGAAGACCGTGCCCCAGGTGAAAAATAAAATCGCGACCAGCGTGTTTTCATAGCGCCTGCTGGAGCCGCCGTTTGCGTTCATGGGGCCGCATGATAGCAGAGAAGGTCCCTTCCGGTTTTTCCGGGAACTGAGAACCGGGAACCGCCTGTACATTATTTTCGGCGGCACAACATTTCGGCTGCACAACCCGACCGTTCTTGCTAGTCTTCTTCCCATGAAATCGCAAATCACGAAATTCTTTTTGACTTTGATTGTTGTCGGCTGCCTCGCAGGGATGATTTGCCCACAAGCACTCGCGCAGAAGTTTGCCGAAGATCGCGTCATCGGCACACTCGATGTGGTGGCAACCTTCAACGGCCCCATGCCGACCGGCGTAACCGTCGCCGACAACGGACGCATCTTTGTGAACTTTCCCAAATGGGGTGACAACGTCGAATACACCGTCGCGGAAGTGAAAGATGGAAAGACGCTGCCCTATCCCAACGCGGAGATCAATCGTTATGCCGAAGGCAACAACCCTGCCGACAAGCTCGTCTCCGTGCAGAGTGTAGTCGTCGATCCTACGGGCCGTCGGCTCTGGATTCTCGATACTGGCAGCCTGGCCTTCGGTCCGGTCAAGCCGGGTGGCGGAAAACTTATCGCCGTCGATCTCGACACAAATCAAGTTACGAAGAAAATAATCTTTCCGCCGGAGGTTGCCCTGGTTACGACGTACCTGAACGATGTACGCTTCGATTTGCGTCGCGGCGCCGAGGGCATGGCCTTCATCACCGACTCTTCCGCGCCCGGCCCGAACGCTCTCATCGTAGTCGACCTGGCGACCGGAAAAAGCTGGCGCCGCCTGAACAATCATGCCTCCGCCCGGCCCGACCCGGCCTTCGTTCCGGTCGTGGAGGGAGAAATTCTTCAAATACGTTTGCCCGGACAACTGCCGTCGAAGTTTGCGGTTGGTTCCGACGGCATCGCCATCAGCCCCGATGGAAAGACCCTGTTCTACTGCCCGCTCACCAGCCGGCATTTATACAGCGTCAGCATCGACGCGCTCGCGGATCGAAACAAGACGGAGGCGGAAGTGGAAGCGACGGTGAAAGATCTCGGCGAGAAAGGCGGCGCCGGCGACGGACTTGAATCGGACGCCGAAGGCCGCGTCTATCTCAGCGACTACGAGCATGATGCGGTGCGGCGCCGAACAGAATCCGGTGAGATCGAGACGCTCATTCACGACCCGCGAGTGCTCTGGCCAGATACGCTCTCTCTCGCCGCCAACGGATATCTCTACTTCACAGCCAATCAGATCGAACGCAGTCCCGTATTCCACAATGGACAGGACCTGCGCCAGAAGCCCTACGTATTATTTCGCTTCAAGGTGGACGGAAGACGAATTAGTCACTAAGCGCTGGTGATGAGTCGATAGCGTATCCGCGAATTGCGACCACTAACGACTGACGACCAACGACCAACGACCGGCGGCGCTCAGTGCGGATCGCTCCACGAGTGCTCCAACCCCTTAACGAGCTGCCACACGGCGCGATTCAAGGGCACTGGAACACCCAGCTTCTCTCCCCAGTCGGCGATCGCGCCATTGATGAAATCCACTTCCGTAGGCCGCCCGGCCATCACATCGAGCAGCATGCTGACGTTTCTCTTGCCCGGAGCGTTCGCTCCTTCGGCAATCATGGCGCGCATATCTCCATGCAGCGTGATGCCCATCGCCCGCGCTACCGCCTCGCCCTCTTGCAGCAAGTTTTCATAGAGAGAAGCCGTGGGCAGGAAGCGCTCGGCTGCGCCGTGATGCAGTCGCGTGAGAGCGCCCACGGGATTTACCGCGGAATTGAAAATCAGCTTGGTCCACTGCGCGCCCCGCGCATCCTGCATGTGTACCACATGCAAACCAGCGCGGCACATGCACTCGGCCAGTTGCTCCACCAGTGCGAATGGCGTCCCCGAGGGTTCGAAGGGACCAATCCACAAATTGCTGTAGAACTCGAAACCCGCGTGTCCCGGTCCGCGCATGTGCGCGGCCATCGTGGTTGCCCCGCGAATCACATAGCGAACGTGTTCGGCGATAATCTCTTCATTGCCAAGTCCGTTCTGCACCGAACAAACTGCCGCCGAATCGCCGAAAATGCGCGCGCTCTGCTGCATCGCCGCGCGCGTGTGTATGCTCTTCGTCGCGACAATTCCAAAATCGCAAGCCGGTATCTCGCTGGCCGTCGAAGTCGCATGGAACTTCACCGTGAACTCCGCCGCGCCGCTGATTTGCAACCCGCGCTCCCGAATCGCACGCGTGTGCTCCTCCGAAGCGTCGTAAGCGTAGACCTCGACATCGCCAAGCCGGGCCAGATGTCCGGCGATCACGCTGCCCAGCGCCCCGCAACCTACAATGCAGATTTTCATGCCCTAAATATACTGTCAGGCTGAGCGGCCACGCCACCGGCCTGACCGCACGTTCAACCGCGGCCCAACTTCCCATTGACGCGCGCTTGAATTCTGATGGTATAACTTCCCAGAAGTCATTTGCGTCCTGGAGCCGGCGTGAGCACCGTACGAGAAGTTACCTATCAATTGCTGCGCGATCTCGGCATGACCACAATCTTCGGCAACCCGGGATCGACGGAACTGCCATTTCTGCGCGACATGCCCGCGGACTTCCGCTATGTCCTCGGCTTGCACGAACGCACCGCGGCCGGTATAGCTTTGGGCCACTCGCTGGGTACGGGAAAAAGCGCGTTCGTAAATCTGCATTCGATCGCCAGCGCGGGCAACGGCCTCTCCGCGATCCAGGATGCCTGGTACTTGCACGCGCCGCTGATCGTC
>Ga0116125_1001042_pt1 | contig 12456 bp, 8 predicted proteins | sample June2015DPH_16_1_2_FD_89729 | JGI IMG/M metagenome (GOLD analysis project Ga0116125, IMG submission 89729) | Peatland microbial communities from SPRUCE experiment site at the Marcell Experimental Forest, Minnesota, USA - June2015DPH_16_10 | ecosystem: Environmental > Terrestrial > Soil > Wetlands...
CCCCACAGCGCGGAATCCGTTCGCGACGATCACAAGATGACGGTTCAATGGCGTTATTGTAGCGCCCTACTCAAGCCCCCCGTCGTCTCGGCCAATATCCGACCAAAACCAAGTCGAGGCGAGCAAACCGGCGACTTCAACGCGGTCTCTGGACGCGCGAAAAATCAGCCGAAGCCGAAACAATACGGCCTTACGCGAGGCCGCGGCCCGCTATCGCGCACCCAAGAGTTTCGTTCACGGCGATGAAACTGTACCTCTCGTACACCACAAACGAGCACGAGCCGTGTGTCTCGGGGCCACTCGCTACCCTCTCTCATCCGCGAAATGGAAGCACTCCGGCATCGCCGCATAGGGCGCTACGGTACCAAATAATCAGCGCGAAGTCGCTGCCTGGGCAGCGGACCGCCATCGATCCACCCAAGGAAAGATCTCATGGACACTATCGTTCTTCCGCTCGCGAACCGAGACGGAATCAATTGGACAGCAGTGACCGCGTTCGCCATCTTTCATGTGGAGGCAGTCGCGGCCTTTTTCTTCTTCAGTTGGCCGGCTTTCTTCACCGCGCTTGCGCTTTACTGGGTTTCCTTGAGCCTCGGCATTGGAATGGGCTACCACCGCCTGTTGACCCATCGTTCCTACAAAACGGCGAAGTGTATCGAATATTTCCTGGCCGTCTGCGGATCGCTGGCGATGGAAGGTGGTCCCATTTCGTGGGTTACCACGCACCGCATCCGTCATGCGACAAACTGCACGCCAGATCAATACGAGCATTATTCCCCAGACCTCTCGAACTACCGGTTTTTGGTCTGGCTGTCGAAGTATTTCTATTTGCCGTTGGTGCTCGTGAGTATCGTACCGCTGGCGTGGGGTGGGCTGCCGTTTCTTCTGTGGGGCTTGTTCTTACGCGTCACCATAAGGCTGCATACCACCTGGCTGGTCAATTCGCTCACGCGCTTTTGCGGAAGCCGGCGGTTTGCCACCCGTGACGACTCCAGGAACAACTGGTTCGTCGCGCTGTTGACTTTCGGCGAGGGCTGGCACAACAATCATCACGCCTATCCCTCATCGGCGCGGCACGGACTCGCTTGGTATGAGATCGACATGAGCTGGTTAGGAATCCGGTTCTTGCAGCTAGTGGGCTTGGCCAAGTCTGTAAACAGTGCCAGTCTTTAGCGGCGGCGCTTGACTGAACGCTTCTTAACCGCGAGTTTCTTTCCGGAGCTCTTGACGACGCTCTTGCCGGCTCCTCCTGCCGACGCCGCCTCGCCCAACTGTTCACCCAGCTGTTCAATGGACGCGCGGATGTAACAACGCACAAAAGACCGCTCCAGATCCCGCTGGCTCGCGAATTTGATGTGCCGCATGGCCTTGCCATCGCCTTCCAGCACACCATTCGGATCGGGCAGGGTCGAGCCTCGCGGAAATCCCAGATTGATGTGCAGCGCGTTGGTGGCGATGTAGCAGAACATGTCCTTCATCTTTCCACTGAAGCCGAACCAGATCGCGACCGTGTAGACCTGATAGATCGATTCGGACGCCTCGGGCACCTCTTCGAGGATGATTTCACGGAGGGCCAGCGCGAGGTCGGCGATCGGGCGGTCATAGGCTTCTAGAAATCCGAGTAGTTGAGGATCGGGCGGACGTCGCATGTTAAGAAGAAATATACACTGAAATTCTGTCTGCTGGAACCTGCGCCGAATGGGACTTCGTGGGAGCTTGTTGATGACAAGGAGATTTTACGCCAGTAGTTTTCCGCCTGGATTGCCGAACACTGGACGACTTGCTGGTACTAATCCCGACGGCACTTCCGCAGTTTGAACGCCGTTAGCACATCATTTTGTGTTCGCCTTACTCGTCTTCACAACCACCCCTCCCTTCACGACGATGCTGACACGCTGGAGCGCGGTGATATCTTTCAAGGCGTCGCCCTCTCTACGTTTGCTGCTTCAGCCGTTCTGGGCATTCGGATCCTCGGCGAAACGCCTTGCAATACCCCGTAGTCTCGTCCAGCTCAGTTCAATGAATTCTATCGGTAGTGCTCACGCCGGCCTTTCCCGACATCCCCGAAGCCTCCGCGTTAGCACTCCCGATAGAATCCTCTGATTTATCGGCGTCTTCGTGTGGAATAGTTTTCGATTGACGAGTCTTTCTTGCGGTTAGGGATGAACCGTCTCACTGGCCATAAGATCTCTTACACTGATCGCCGGAAAGTCCCATCGCGCGCCCGTAACTTGCGTCGGCAAATCACTCAATCAACCGGAGCTCAACCGATTTCATCGGTCGGATTGGGTTTGAACCAGAACCATTCGAGAGAGCCGAGCTAGACAAGGCAGCAGGTGGCTGCGCAGCGCTTCGTTAACTCGATTAAACCTGCAAGGTGTCTTCGTCGCTGGCTACCAGGGAGTAGAGGACTGGGGCTAGGAAAATCGATAGCAGGAGGCGGGAGGCCAGGCCGCCTACGATCACGATGGCGAAGGGCTTTTGGGAATCGCTGCCGATGCCGGTGGACATCGCGGCCGGCAGCATGCCCAGGCAGGCCACCAGGGCGGTCATCAAGATGGGTCGTAGGCGCAGCAGGGAAGCTTCATGCGTCGCAGTCACAATGTCCTTCCCCTCCAGCCGCAGTTTGTTGATGAACGAATACAGAATCACGCTCGTCTGCACGGCCACCCCCATCAAGGCTACGAAGCCTAGCAGCGACGAGACACTGAAGTTGGTATGTGTAAGGTACAACGCCAAGAGGCCGCCTACCGGCTCGGTCACCAGCACGCTGAAGAAGATGATGAGCGGGAATTTCAGGTTGCCGTAGAGCGCGAAGAGAATCATCAGAATCAGCAGGACGGTGAGCGGGCCGATCAGCTTCATTTGGTCGAGGGAGGCAAGATAGTCCTTGTACTCTCCGCCCCAGTCGAATCGGTAGCCGATAGGGAGCCTCACATTCTTGCTCACTCTCTGGCGCGCTTCGCCAACGGCGCTCGCCAGGTCGCGGTTCTCCACGCTGAACTGAATCCCGATGTAGCGCGAGTTTGATTCGCGGTAGACGAAGGAGGCGCCGCTATCCACACGGATGTCGGCGAACTGGCTCAAGGGGAGCTGCTCGCCGTCGGGCGTGGCAAGCAAGAGGTTCTTAATGGCGTCCATGTTCCTGCGAAATGGCTCCTGCATGCGCACCACCAGGTCGAACTGGCGCTCGCCCTGGATCACTTGCGTCACCGGCTGCGCTCCCAGCGCGGTGCCGATGAGCGTGTTGATGTCGGCGACGTTCAGACCATAGCGCGCGATCTTGGCGCGGTCCGGCACGATGGTGAGGCTGGGCTGGCCCAACTCGCGCACAATGACGACGTGGGTGATCCCGCGCACCTGCGCGAGCGATTCCTTCACCTGCCTGGCCTTTTCCTCCAAGGTGGCCAGATCGGTGCCGAAAACTTTTACCGCGAGCGAGCTCTTGAGTCCGGTCTCGGCTTCATCGACGGCGTCCTCAGCGGGCTGGGTGTAGTTGAAAATGACCCCGGGAAATGCAGAGAGCTTTTTCTGGATAGCGTCGATGAGTTGCGGCTTAGTGTGGATGTCACCCTTCCAGGAAGCATCTTCGTAGGATTTCAGTCCCACGTAGAACTCGTTGTTGAAGAATCCGGTGGAATCGGTTCCGTCATCAGGCCGGCCCAGCTCATTTGCCACCGTCGTTACTTGCGGAAAGCTCGACAGGATGTCGCGGATTTGCGGGGAGAGCTTGGAAGCTTCATCGAATGAGATGGTGTAGGGCGCGGTAGCGCGAACCCACAGAGCTCCTTCGTCCAGCTTGGGCATGAACTCGGCGCCGACGAAAGGAATCAGGAGCAACGAAGAGCCGAATACTCCCAGGCAAACCAGCACCGTGAGCCAGCGGAAGCGCAGGCACCAGCCCAGCAGCACGCCGTAACCGTCGCGTAGGCGGTTGTAGAAGTGCACTTCCGGTTCATGGACGTGCTTCCGCAGAAAATAAGCGCACAGGACGGGCAGCAGGGTCAGAGCGCACAACAGCGAGCCCACTAGCGCGAATGACATGGTATCGGCCATGGGTTGGAAGAGTCGGCCGGATGGACCGGTGAGCACATAAATGGGCAGGTATCCGGCGATGATCACCGCCACGGCGTAGAAGATCGGCCGCTCCACGTCGTGGGCGGCTTTGCGGATCACGTCGAGCAGGCGGTATTCCTGGTGGTAGCGGGACGCCAGTTCGCGGAAGATGTTTTCCACCATCACCACCGCGCCGTCCACGATAATTCCGAAATCGATGGCGCCGATGGACAGCAGGTTCGCGGGGATGTGCCTCCAATCGAGACAGATGAAAGCGAACATCAAGGCGAAGGGGATCGTAATAGCGACAATGAGCGCCGTGCGCACGCTGAAAAGCAGCAGTCCCAGGATCGCCAGCACCAGCAACATGCCGCGCAACAGGTTTCGCTCCACGGTTCGCGTGGTTTCGTCGATCAAGTAGTGACGGTCGTAGTAAGGGACGATCTTCACATCCGGCGGTAATACATGCTGGTTGAGATCGTCAGTGGTGGATCGAACACGGTCGAGAATTTGTTGAGCCTGTTCGCCGACGCGCATCAGAATCACGCCTTCCACGGCTTCATCCTGTTTCATGTATCCGAACTGGCCGAGGCGTATGGCGTGGCCGATCTCTACTTGGGCGATGTCGTGCACGTACACGGGGATGCCGTTGTGCGCGGCCACCACGATATTCCCGATGTCCTCGGTGTTTCTGACCAAGCCTAAGCCACGGATATAGTAGAACTGGCCGCCCTGGGAGTAGAAGCTTCCACCGGCGTTGGAGTTGTTATTGCTGAGTTGCTGGCTGAGCTGCGGGATGGTGACGCCGTAGGCGAGAAGCTTATCGGGATTGAGCAGCACGTGATACTGCATGGTCGTGCCGCCGAACCCCGAATCGTCGGCTACGCCCTCGATAGCGCGGTAGCGGCGCTCCAGCACCCAATCCTCGATGGTCTTGAGTTCCTGTGGCGTCCGGTCCGGGCTTTGCAACACGTAGCGGTAGATGAGCCCACTGGGGCTGAACAGCGGTGAAAGTCCCGGTGTGACACCGGAAGGCATCTGGGCGTTGGCAACACGTTCGAACGCCTGCTCGCGTACGAAGTAAGGGTCGACGCCGTACTGAAAATTCATCTGAACGGAGGAGAGCCCGTAGAGCGAAATGGAGCGAAGAGTATCCAGACGGGGGATTCCGTTCATCTCGATTTCGATGGGTATGGTGACTAGCCGCTCCACTTCCTCGGCCGCATGTCCTGCCCATTGGGTGATGATCTCGACGTGCGCCGGTGAGAGATCCGGGTAGGCGTCAATGGGCAGTTTCGAAAATGAGACGGCGCCCCAAACCATGAGCAACAGCGACGCGGCGATCACCAGAAACCGCTGCGAGAGAGCGAAGGAGACGATTCGCGCGATCATCCTGGATAGGCCTTATTGCTCACTGGAGAACTGGAGGAAGACGCTGCCTTCGGATACCACCCGGTCACCCGTCTTCAGCCCTCCCAGCACTTCCACAGAGTCCTTTTGTTCTGCTCCGGCGGTGATCTGGCGCTGCGCGAACTTACCCGGCTCCACTTCGACATAGACGAACGGCTCGTTTTGCGCGTCATGCAAGACGGCGGAGACTGGAACCGCGAGAACATTTTTCTGCGTTCTGGTATGGACGTCGGCCTCCACGAACATGTCCTTCTTTAGCAGCCCTTCGGGGTTCTGAGTGACGATCCGAACGGACGTGGTGCGAGTAGTGGGATCCACCAAGGCGCCGATGTAGGACACGACGCCATGAAAGCGGCGGTGAATGGACGCGTTGCTTTCATCCACGGTGTCTCCCACATGGATGGAGGGCAGGTCGCGATCGAAGATATGCCCCTGAGTCCATACCGTGGAAACGTCGCTGAGCACGAAACAAACGGTTGTTCCCGCCTGAATGAACTGCCCCGGCAAAATCAGCTTTTGCACTACCACGCCGGCGATGGGAGAGCGCACGGCCAACTCGGGGCTGATGGGCACACCCTGGCGCTCAGCCTGATCGATCTCTTGCTTAGTGATACCGAAAATCTTCAGGGCCTGCAAGCTGTTCTGAACGTCGGTACCCGCGTCGTTGTAGTCCGCCTGCGCGTTTTCGAGATCTTTCTGCGCGATAGCGCCATGTTCCAGCAACTGCCTGGAACGATCGAGAGCACGCTGGGCCAACTCCTCCCGGTTACGCGCTTTTCTATAAGTGGATATCGCGTTGGCCATGTCCGGGCTAGACACATAGAGCAAGGGAGCAGCCGCCGTCACGGACGACCCATAGTCCACCAGAATGCGTGAAATTGGGCCATTCACCTGCGTAATAGCCTGCGTAGTATGATCCGCATCCCAATCAACGGTTCCAGTCGTGTGAATGGTGATCGACCAAGTGGTCGTGCGCACCGGCAGGATCGTCAAGTGCCCAATTTGCTCCTTGGAAACCGTAAGCAGCTTGGGTTGCACCGGCTGATCTTGGCTAGAAGTGCCCGACGTGGCCTGATTGGAGAGTCCACACCCAAGCTCGAGCAAGCCTACAAGAAGCAAGACGGTAACTGAGTTCGCCCGGCAAATCGTTTCCGCGTAGCTCTTCACGGTAGCAGGATTATGCATCCTAAGGCTGATCCCTAGTTTATCCTTACAGATACAACCGGCGCGATGATTTCCGGTGAGCGGCCAAGAGAATGCCGCAAACGGGCTTAAATTGGCTGCAAGCGGAAAGTCAATTTCGTGAGTCTATGAATTGCCAGCCGAACCGGAGCGAGCGAAGAAGTTTCGAGGCCGGGGTGCGCAGCTTCCAGGATGGATGTGTCGCAAAGCCGTATGGCTCGTCCCTTACGCTTGGGCTGGTTGGTGTAAGCTTTTTAGAGGCTTTCAATGGCTGAGCCTGCGCAAGTGCTAGAATCCCCTCGCTCCGCCGATTCCCCGCGCAGTCGCCGCCAACCCGGCGGCCAAGAGTTTCTAACTGTCCAGCCAGCACTTCACGTTGAGGAGCTTATATGGCAAATCCAGCTCCACTTCCGCCGATTGTTAATGGACCGATATACACCACAAGCACGCGAGTTTATGTCGACAACGTACTACCGAACTCAATAGTTACGGTTTATCACGACAAGGACGGCACGCACCAGCCCGGAACGGCTAAGACGTCCTCGTGGATAACTTCCCGACGGCCCGTGATCCAGAACCGGGCTGATCGCTTGGGCTAGAATCGTCAACATAAGTCGCCGAAGTTTCGTAGGATTGTTACTCACCCAAGGTGAGCTAAACGCAAAGAGTATGTCGCTTCACGCACGCTATGTCGCCGTCTACGGCAAGACCATAAAAAAACGACTGGCGTTTCTCAAGAGCTTGATCGGGAACCAATATGGGAATCGATTCATATGACCCCGGAACGCCACGGGCAAATTCAACAGATCTTTGAGGTTGCTGCAGACATCCACGGTGCCGAGCGCGAGGCCTATCTCGACCAGACGTGCGCGGGCGATGCTAATTTGCGTGGCCGCGTCGAGAAGCTGCTCGCTGCCGCCGAGCAGAAAACCGGAATCGCAGCACCCCAGTTCTTGGAGCGAGATTCGAGAGGCGCCAATCGGCTGGGCCATTATCGCCTCCTGCAAAGAATCGGAGAAGGCGGGATGGGCGAGGTCTGGCTGGCCGAGCAAAACCAGCCCGTACGCCGCCGGGTGGCTCTGAAGTTGGTCAAGTCCGGAATGAGCACGCGCGAAGTTATCGCGCGTTTTGAGTCCGAGCGACAGGCTTTGGCCTTGATGGACCATCCCGCCATCGCTAAAGTGTTGGAGGCCGGTTCTACGCCCGATGGCGCGCCGTACTTTGTCATGGAGTACGTCCCCGGAGTTCCGATCACAACTTATTGCGACAATCATAGGCTCAGCACACGCGAACGGCTGGAATTGTTCGTACACGTTTGCGAAGGGGTACAGCACGCCCATCAGAAAGCCATCATCCACCGCGACCTGAAGCCCTCGAACATCCTCGTCACCGAAGTCGATGGCCGGGCCGCGCCGAAGATTATCGATTTCGGAGTCGCTAAGGCGCTAGGCCAGAAGCTCAGCGCCGATACCATGTTCACGCGCGTGGGGGCGCTCATCGGAACTCCGGAATACATGAGCCCGGAGCAGGCCAATTCGTCGAATGAGGATATTGACACGCGCACCGATGTCTACTCTCTCGGCGTCATTTTCTATGAGCTGTTGGCCGGGGCGCCGCCGATCGATCTACGCAAAATCGCTCTTGAGGAATTCCTCCGCAGGCTGCGCGATGAAGAACCGCTGAAGCCAAGCACCAGGATCCGCACCGAGGACCAGGTCACGTCAACAGAAGTGGCTCGCAGGCGCCACACCGAGCCGCAGGCCCTTGCCACACAGCTACGTGGCGATTTGGATTCGATCGCGCTGAAGGCTCTCGAAAAGGAACGGTCACGGCGCTACGGTTCACCCTCCGATTTCGCTGCGGATGTTGGGCGGTACCTTAGGCATGAGCCGGTGTCGGCCATTGCGCCTTCCGCCGCGTACCGGGCCCGCAAGTTTGCGCGGCGCTATCGTACGGCGCTGGCCACTATCGCCGCGTTTATCCTGGTACTCGTCGTGGCGGCGGTTGTGACCATTCGGCAGAGCACACGCGCTAACAGAGAATCGGCGGTGTCGCAGGCGGTCAACGATTTTCTGCAAAACGATTTACTGGCGCAGGCCAGTGCGGCCAACCAGGCAGGGCCGCGCACCAAGCCCGATCCACACTTGGAGGTGCGCACCGCCTTAGACCGTGCGGCGGCGCGGATCGCGGGGAAGTTCGACCGGCAACCGGAGGTGGAGGCTGCTATTCGGAGCACTATCGGAGAGACCTACTTAGATCTCGGGCTGTACCCAGAGGCACGGACGCAGTTGGAGCGTGCGCTGGAACTGCAGCGCCGGGTGCTCGGGACACAAGATCCCGAGACCATCAAAACTATCACACGCCTTGGACGCACTCTCTCTCGTCAGGGCAAGTATCCCGAGGCTGAAGCACTCTACAATCAGGGCCTGTCGGTTGCGCGCCGCGTTTTGGGCCCCGAGCATCCTGACACGCTGGCTTCCATGAGCGGCCTGGCGGCTGCGTATCAGTTGCAGGGCAAGTTGGCGCGAGCCGAGGCCCTGGACAGCCAGGCCCTGGAGATCCGGCGCCGTGTGCTCGGTCCAGAGCATCCCGACACGCTGAACACCATGAACAATCTAGCCATGGTCTACTACTTGCAGGGCAATGACGCACAGGCTGAGGCGCTCAACATCCAAGTCTTAGAGATCATGCGGCGCGTCTTGGGCCCCGAGCATCCCGACACGCTGAATTCGATGCGCAATCTGGCTAACGTGTACTGCTCGCGGGGCAAGTTCGCACAGGCTGAGGATCTCCACGGCCAGGCCTTCGAAATCATGCGCCGGGTATTGGGTCCCGAGCACCCAGCCACGCTGAACTCCATGATCCTTCTTGCGACCGACTACTATTCGCAGGGCAAGTACGCGCAGGCCGAGGGGCTTCTCAGCCAAACCTTGCTGATCCAGCGCCGTGTGTTGGGATCCAACCATGCCCAGACGCTGGGGTCCATGAGCGATCTCGCCGGCTATTACCTGCTCGACGGCCGGTACGCGCAGGCCGAGGCCTTGTATAGAGAGACCCTGGAGATTGAGCGCCGCACCTTGGGTCCGGAGCATCCCCAAACTCTTGGCACTCTTTCTGGTTTTGCCGGGATGTACCAACGACAGAGCAAATACCCGTTGGCGGAGACTTACGCCGCTCAGGTCCTGACGGGTCAACAGCACACCTTGGGTCCGGAGCATCCGGACACGATGGCATCGGCGGACGACTTGGCGCTGGCCTACCAATCGCAGGGGAAGTTCGCCGAAAGCGAGCCTCTCGCACGCGAGGCCCGGGACTTCTATCAAAAGAAGCAGCCGGATGACTGGCAACGATTCCGCGCCGAGAGCCTGCTGGGCGCTAGCTTGGCGGGACAGAAGAAATACGCCGAAGCAGAGCCGCTGTTGCTCAGCGGTTATCAGGGGATGTTAGCGCGGAAGAACCGGATGGCCGTCCCGGACTGGTATCATTTGGACCGCGCCAGCGAATGGATCGTGCAGCTCTATCAAGCGTGGGGCAAGCCGGAGAAAGCCGCCGAATGGGTGCGACATCCAAAGCAGAGTAAAATCGCAGCCGCTGCGAAATAGCCACGGCCCCCCACCCGCCCCGACGCCACCAAAGACAACCCCCCCACCTCCAATCTCCGCCTGCGCATCGTATCCTGGCCTAAATAGGATTCCCATGCGACACCACATCTCCACCCCAAAACCCTGCACAACCCACTCCGCCGCGAGATCAGCCCCGACTTTACGCATCGTGAGCGCGTTAGCGAGGGACCGGCATCCCCATAAGCCTGCTGGCTCACCAAAATTGAGTCCACCTTCCACCAGTGTCGATTTTGGCCTTCCCCAATCGACTACATATAGGCGGAGGACCAACCCACCGCCATCGAAAGAGGAAAAACCGATATGCAAGCACTTTTGGTGAAAATGACGCTGCTGATCGTTCCTGTCGCGGCTTTCGAAGCTCGGGCGCAAGTTCGGGATTCTCCATATCCTCAGATGGCCCCCATCGGCCAGTACCTGATGGCGCCGGACGCCGAAATAGCCTTGGCGCGGAGTGCAGCCCCGGAATCCGTCTCGCGCGATGCGGAGGTCATGGTCATGGACCAACATGGTTACAAAACCGTGGTCAAGGGCAAGAACGGTTTCGTGTGCCTGGTGGAACGATCCTGGACCGCCCCCAGCGACAATCCCGACTTTTGGAATCCCAAACTGAGAGGCCCCCTCTGCTTGAACGCCCCGGCCGCACGATCCTACCTTCCCCAAACCATCCGGAAAACCGAGTTGGTCTTGGCTGGACGATCCAAAGCTCAGATGTTCGCGGATATTTCAGCCGCTCTCGACAAAAAGGAATTGCCGTCGCCGGAAATCGGCGCGATGTGCTACATGATGTCAAAGCAAGGGTATTTGAGCGACAGCGATGGGCACTGGCACCCGCATTTGATGTTCTTCCTTCCGCTCACAGATCCTAAAGCTTGGGGCGCGGGCCTGCCGGGCTCCCCGATCTTAGCATTGAAGGATACTGCAAGCCGGCTGACCATTTTTCTTGTTCCGGTCAGCACCTGGTCGGACGGTACGCCCGGACCACCAATGCAGGGAAAATGAAGCGCAAGTGATTTACGCGCGCTCGACGGCGAGAGTCTGCCTGGCGCAGGCGCTTTCGCCTGCGAACTGGGTGGTAGGGGACTTTTGCCACAGGCTGCTGAAGAAGAGCGGGCCACTTTCTGGCAGCTCAGGCGCTGGAATCGGTAAATGCGGGGGCAACAGTTCGGCTAAGGAATGGAAAAGTGTCTGTCACCGATGGGCCGTTTGCCGAGACCAACGAGCGAGGCCATCCAACTGGCCTCGCACATTCCACCAGGCCGGCTTTGGGGAGTCGAGGTGCGCCCCGTGAAAGAACTGGTACCCAGCAACACACGAAAATAGGAAAAGAACCGCCGATATCGTGGAAGCAGCGTATCGCTAGCCATCCAGCACCAGACCGATCAACAGGAGTCCCCAAATAACGACTCCGATAACCAGGCAGAGATTCTGTCCCCATGACCAACGGTGGAACTGGTGACCAGAACTCCGCCGTTCGGTCACCGAGTTGACGTATTTCTGGACGGGAACAAGGCAGAGGAAAGTTGGGATGAATGCCGCAACTATGCTCGCGGGAATACCCGGAACGCGAGATAACGCGTTCGAGATGATCGCGAGCACAACCCAGCCAGTCGCAAGGCCATTAGGCGAAAATGAGGGCACTAGAAGGGAACGCGCATCCTTGTCTTCATGAATTCGACGCAGCAGGCTATGGCAATAGAAGATGCAGAACACGGCACGCCAGAACGGATTGATCTGAAGATTGTCTCTTTCTTTGACATATCGCCAGTTCTTATAGATCCAATACACCTCGAAGAGGCTGAAGGACAGAATGGACATGAGAATCAGTCTCGCCACTGGAATGTACAGGAAAAACGGCTGAGCGTGCGAAACGTCGCTGACCGGCGGGGAAGGCATCATCGGAGGGGATGGGTTCCCGGTAGCCACGCTCACGGAGGATACCACAACGGAGGAAGGCGACTGGCGTTCAGTTCGGAGAATGGGAGCTTTTCGGCGAGTTCTGCTCGAGTTTTTAGCTGACCGGCTCTCCAGTAAAGTCAACGGCTGCGTCCGGCCATCGCCGGCCCGCCGTTCAGAAGATCGGCTTCAGGACCATGCGCCCGTACGCGATGAACGCCATCAGGAGACCCAGCACGCCGCTTAAGATAATGGTCGTGATCTCGCCGTACTTGGCGTGCACCCACACGAA
>Ga0116125_1001043_pt1 | contig 12449 bp, 11 predicted proteins | sample June2015DPH_16_1_2_FD_89729 | JGI IMG/M metagenome (GOLD analysis project Ga0116125, IMG submission 89729) | Peatland microbial communities from SPRUCE experiment site at the Marcell Experimental Forest, Minnesota, USA - June2015DPH_16_10 | ecosystem: Environmental > Terrestrial > Soil >...
CCCGGAGCGTCTGGGATTTCAACTGGAAGGGGTTCTTCGGAAAGCCCAGTTCCTACACGGCAAATATCTGGACAGCAAGGTCTACGGAATGCTGGCACGTGATTGGAAAAGAGCGGCTAAATAGGCAACATGTCGAGCGCAGCTTGTAGCTCACTCTGAGTGTGCTGATCGCCGCTGCGCGTCGTGCTCTCAATCCCTTTCTGATACATCTCGCGGGCGTCCTCGACGCGTCCTAGCTTCTCGAGCGCCTGGCCGCCATGGAAGTATGCAGCAGCGTAGTCCGGATTGTACTGCAGCAAGACTCCGAATTCCGTCACGGCCGATTCCAGCTCTCCGTTGATGACGTGTTCCATCGCAAGGCCGTAGCGCGCGAAGCTGTCGCGCGGATTTTCGGCCAGCATGTTCTTGAGGATTTCCATTCGATTGGCAGGCATATCTCTACGTGTTACTATACCGAGCGATGGCATGCCCGTACTTTTACCCGGTGGCCCGGTTCGAGTCGAGCGGCTGGGTGGTGCCGCCGCGGCTGCCTTTGGGAGATCCCTACACGGGCGAGTGCCGCGCGGGGGATGAAGTGTTCCAGCCTGACGAGAGAAGGCAGCGCCAGATCTGCAATCTCGGCTACGGCCGCAGCCGTTGCGACCATTTTCCAGCGCAAGCGCTGACCGACGCCGTCCGCTTTCATGTCGCCGAAGACGCCGGCGAGCTGATCCGCATTCAATATATCTTCGAAAAAGAATGCTGGCCCCAAGAACACGGCGTTTTCGAATGTCACAGCGCAACTGGAGACCTTTCGAGCGGACCTGACGCTCTGGTCCTGCGAAAACAGGCGTCCGCATTCGTCGAAAGCTATCTGCGAAGAAAGAGCTGACCTCCAGTGGATTCCATTGTTCCGGGCCGTTTTGTGCGCGAGTCTGTCTCGGAGTACTCCGAATTCGCGCTTCCGAACGACGCCAACACGCTAGGCAATGTTCTAGGAGGCAAAGTAATGCACCTGGTGGATATCGCCGCGGCGCTGGCTGCTGTCCGCCACTCCCGCTGCGCCGTGGTAACGGCTTCAGTGGATCACATGACTTTCCTGCATCCCATTCACATTGGGCAGCTCATCGTTTTGCAGTCCAGCGTGAATCGTGTTTTTCGGACTTCCATGGAAGTGGGGGTGCGCGTCGAGGTGGAGAATTTAGTTACGGGCGAGATTCGGCACACATCATCTGCTTACCTGACCTTCGTTGCTCTCGATCCAGGCGGCCAGCGAAAGCCGATTCCCTGCGTGATTCCAGAGACGACCGATGAGAAGCGCCGGTATGAGGAAGCCGAGCAGCGCAGAGCGTATCGATTGGCAATGCGGGAAAAATCGTTGGAAAAGAGGCGTTAGTGATCTGACGCCTTGTACATGTACTTGATGTTCGGCTTGAAGATGAGCAGATTGGGAGCTCCTTCGCGATTGATCTTCAAGCAGGTCTTGTCATACCACTCGATGATGCCTTCCAGCGTCTCACCATCTTTCAGTACGAAGACCATGGGTGTCTTCGCCTGCATTTGTTTCATGTAATAGAAATTTTCCGCGTTGGTCTGATCGGGAGGAGCGGACTTCTTCTGATGGTTATTGCGGCGGTCCCGCTGGTCCTTAATTTCGTTCAAGGACGGACGTATTAATTTACGATTGACAGACTCCACGGCAAGACTCCCTCATTCCAGATGATCCGCTCAGGTCCCGCACGCTAGGAAACTACTTGGGGCCTTTTGAAGGATTGCTTAGATGCTCAACTAAGCATTATTGAACCATAACGACGGTCTTCGCCGCAACCGGCGCTTCGTTACGCGGCAAGCCGGCGCAGTTCCACCACCAAAGCGTCCAGCGCAATGGTTTTCTGGATGTTCCTGCGCAGCAACTCGCCCAGTTCGTCCACTTTCTTGACTGCGGCGCGAATCCAGTCGAAGGAAACATGGGACGCCAGAGCTTCGATCTCAGCACGAATGTCGACGTTCCGAATTTCGCCCGTTTTTTGCGCCGCCAGCAACACATCCTCCAACAGCACGTAAAGAATATTGAGGAAGAAATCCAGTTTCTCTTGTTTGCGCCCGGACATCGCTTCGGCGTATTTCACCCATTCGGCGAAAGGCGCGCGTCCGGCCGCGGCTTGCAGAAGTTTCAGCATGGCGGAGCGGCGTTCTTCATACAGGTCCAGATCCATTGCGATTGCAAGCCCGGGGCTGCCTGCAGATAGCGTGATACGGCGTCCGGCATCGGAAAGGCCGCGCTCCGTGGCGAAGGCTTGCATCTCGGCAAGTGTAAGTGGGCCCAAGTGGAAGAACACGGCACGCGAGCGGATGGTGGGCAGCAGATCGTAGGGATTCTCGGCGGTCAGTATCAGGATCAAGTGTTCGGGAGGTTCTTCGAGCGTCTTCAATAACGAATTCGCGGCCTGCTCATTCGCGCGGTCGATGTGATCGATCAGGAAGACGCGCCGGTTCCCATGCAACGGTTTAAACTGAGCGCGCTCCTTCAGCAGACGCATTTGTTCGATCGTGATCTGGCGCAGCGGCCCGTCGGGCGCGAACGTGATGAAATCCGGATGCGTGGCGAACAGCAGCGGATCGTCGTTGCGCTTGTCGGCCGGCCATTTCTCGCGATCGGCGATGATCTCAGTGTTGTGCTCCAGGCTGAGATCATCCTGTTCGATTTTCCCTGCGTCACCAAGCAGCGTGGCGGCAAACCGCCGGGCCAGTGTGGCTTTTCCCACTCCTTCGGCTCCATCCAACAAAATAGTTTGCGGGATGCGTCCCTGGCGCGCCATGCCGAACAGAACGTGAGCGATGGCGGAGTTGCCGTGGAAATTCTCGAACATGTGGCCATGGTAGCTTACTTGAGGAGGTGGACATGAAGAAACTCATTGTGCTGAGCCTGGCAAGCGCGTGCCTGATTTGCGCGCAGGCGCCGGCCTCGAAACAGGTCGAAGTATTCGGCCAAAAAATTCACTACCTGGAAGCGGGCAGCGGCCCGAACGTGATTCTGCTGCATGGCCTGGGCGCCGACGCGAATAACTGGGTGATGAACACGGCGGCCCTGGCCAAGAGCTTTCACGTGTTCGTTCCGGACCAGATCGGTTTTGGAGAATCGGACAAGCCACCGATCAACTATCGCGTCGGTACGCTGGTGGATTTCCTGGACGGTTTCTACAAGAAGGTTGGAATCACGAAAGCGACTGTGGTGGGCAACTCGTTGGGAGGCTGGACGGCGATAGCCTTCACGCTGGCGCACCCCGACAAAGTGGAGCGAATGGTATTGGTGGATAGCGCCGGCTATTCCTTCAAGAAACTCGGCCAACCGCAGCCGACTATCGAAACCATGGATGGCTTGAATCCCTCCACGGTGGCTGGCAGCAAAGCCGTTCTGGCTCTAATTCTGGCCAACAAGTCGCTGGCAACCGATCAGGCGGGAGAACAGTTGCTTGCCACGCACCTCAGGAGCAGAGACGGCTACACCATCGAGCGATTCATTGAGTCAGTTCATCGCGGCGAAGACGTGGTGGACGGCAAGCTGGGCGCCATCAAGATTCCGACTTTGATCGTCTGGGGGCGGGAAGACGCTCTCACTCCTTTGGCCGAAGGGCAGCTGTTCGCAACCGAAATCGCTGGTGCGGAATTGGTGGTTTTGGATCATTGCGGCCACATTCCTCAGTTCGAATGTGCAGCGCCGTTCAATGGAACACTGCTGAAGTTCTTGAACAGCGGGCAGCCGACGGCGAGTAAACAGTAGCTCAGAATCCAGGAGCCAGAATTCAGAATCCAGAAGCCCGAATCGCCGCTGCGGGGAACTCCTGGATTCTGGCTCCGGAATTCTGGATTCTTCGGCGTTCCTGCGCTACAATCAGGATTCATGGCGATTGCGGTCCGCACATGAGGCTGGGAATCGATTTCGGCACCACGCGCACGGTTGTGGCTGCGGTGGATCGCGGGAATTATCCTATCCTTCCGTTTGAAGATCCGGACGGCGCGGTGGTGGATTGGTTTCCATCGCTGCTGGCGGTCCGGCACGGCCAACGGCTTTATGGCTGGCAAGCGTGGGCCTGCCAGCAATATCCGAATTGGACCATCGTGCGGTCGTTGAAGCGGGTGCTGCAAGATGCCGGCCCCTCCACCATCCTGCAGTTAGGCGACGAGCAAGTTCCGTTGGTCCAAGTGCTCCACGAAATGACTGCGGCGCTGCGGGCTGCGCTGCCGAAAGAACGGCTGGAAGTGGTGCTGGGAGTTCCCGCCAACGCGAATAGCAATCAGCGGTTTCTTACGGTAGAGGCTTTCCGCGCAGCCGGCTGCGATGTGATCGGCCTGCTGAATGAGCCATCCGCCGCTTGCATTGAGTACGGCCACCAAACCAAAATGACCGGCCTGATTCTGGTCTACGACCTAGGCGGCGGAACTTTCGACGCGTCGCTGGTGAAGATCGGAGAGAAAACCCACGAGGTGCTGGCCACCGAAGGGATTCCAACCTTAGGCGGCGACGATTTCGACGAAGTGCTCGCGGATCTCGCGGTGACGGAAAAGGACCGCGATGAACTCTCTCAGTCCGAGCAGTTCCGTTTGTTGTTGGAATGCCGGATGAAAAAAGAGGCTGTGCATCCCAACACACGCAAGATCGTTCTGGATTTGGATAATGTGCGCGAAGGTTGGGGCACTGTAACCGTGCAGGCGGCCGATTATTATGAGCACTGCCGGCATTTGGTGGAAGAGACATTAAACGTGGTGGAAGATCTGCTGGTCAAGAACGGTAGCAGCGATTTGGAAGCCATGTACGTGACCGGCGGCGGCAGCGAGCTGCCCATCGTGAATCGAATGCTGAAGGAACGCTTCGGCAAACGCGTCCGTCGATCGGTGCACGCGCGCTCGGCGACCGCGATCGGGCTTGCGATTCAGGCCGACCAGCAGGCCGGCTACGTGCTGAGCGACAAATTCTCACGCTACTTCGGCGTGTGGCGCGAGAGCGATTGCGGGCGCGGCGTGTTTTTTGATCCGCTCTTCACCAAGGGCACGGTACTGCCGCGTTCCAGTCAGCAGCCTCTCGAAATCCGGCGCGAGTATGCGCCGGTGCACAATATCGGCCATTTCCGGTATATCGAATGCACGTATCTGGTTGACGATGGACAGCCCGGCGGCGATGTTACGGTTTGGGATGAGATTCGCTTTCCGTTCGATCCGGCGCTGCAGGCTTCCGACGGTCTGCCGGTGGAGCACTCCCAGGCTGTGACATCACAGAGCATCGAAGAACGATATTCAACCGATTCCAGCGGAGCGGTGATGGTCACCATAACGAATCTCACCGCCGGGTATTCGCGGCAATTTCGATTGGGCCGATGGGCGTCGCCGGAAGCCACGCCGGCCAAGCCCAGAGTTCGCCATCGAGCGTACAAGCCAGCATCGCTACGGGCCAAGCGTAGCCGCGGATGAGCGAGTTGGTCGACCGGATTCGCCAGTCGAAAGTCTACGACTTGGCTCAACCTTATTTCGTGGGGATGCCGCATTATCCAACGCATCCGCCGTTTCTTTTTGGACTGACCAAGAAGCATGGCGACCTGGTGGCGGAAGGCGGTGTCAGCTCGGCCGCCGATTCCATCGCGCTCGGCAGCCACGTCGGCACGCACATCGACGCGTTGTGCCATTTTTCCTGCGGTGGGAAGCTTTTCGGCGGCATGGAGGCGCGGGCGGTGCAAAGCGATGCCGGCGGCGTTCGCGAGCATTCGGTGGATCTCGTCGAGCCGATCCTGCGCCGTGGCGTATTGCTGGACATGGCCGCGCAGATGAATATGGATGCGTTGCCCACCGATTTCTCGATAACGCCAGATCATCTGGAAAAAGCCGCGCAAGAAGTAGAAATCCAAAATGGCGATGTCGTTCTGATACGGACCGGCTGGGCGCGTTTCTGGAACGATGCCGCGCGTTACATCACCGGCGGCTCGGGAGCGGTTCCATGTGGTCCGGGCCCAGAACTCGACGGGGCGCACTGGCTGAGCAAGCACGGGATCTTTGCGGCGGGCTCCGATACTGTGGCCTTCGAAAAGGTGCCATCCGGGAGCATGCCCGTTCACGTACATCTGCTGGTGGAGAGCGGAATCCACATCATCGAAGCGCTGAATTTGGAGGAATTGGCGCGCGATCGTGTTTATGAATTTGTGTTTGTGGCCGCGCCGCTGAAGATTCGCGGCGGTACGGGATCGCCGATTCGTCCGCTTGCGCTGGTCTGAGGGCTAGCCCGCCAAGGCGGTTAGCGGCTTCCAGCCGCGTCCGCCGCTTCAGGATGCAGTCCGGAATGCGGCTTGACGCCGCTGTCTTTCCACGCGCGCAGCTCGGTAAATCCGGCCGCAATCTCGGCGGGCAAAATGGCGCAGTGTCCATCGTGTTTCACGTACTGCTGCACGAACATGGCTTGCGAACCGGTTTGCTCCGTCAACTCCGGATAGCGGTTCGGAATGCGGACTGGGACTAGCGGATCGTAACTCGTATGAATCGCGAGCATCGGATGAGTCAGCCGACCGGTGGGAGTGTACCAGGCGCGAATATATTCCGAGGCGTGCGGATCGGCCTTGTAGCGCTTTACTCCGTCGTTGAGAGCGTTGTAATCGTCGGGGCTCTCATAAATCACGTCGCGATTGTCGAACGGATTGCCGCCGGCGCGGCGCTGCAGGTCGAGCAGCATGAAGGTGATAAATGTCAGCGTACCGGCCAGATCTTTCGTATTGTGAGCGCCGGAATAGCGGAGCAGCGCGGCGGCTTTCTCGGGCGCCGCGTCGATCACCGCTTGAAGCTGCTTGGCGGCGTCTGGCGTACTCTGATAATCCGCTGGAACTTTGTCGGCCGGCGGCAGCGCGCCGGGGAAATAATAATCAAACACCACGCGAGGCGTCGAATGCGCCGCGCTCCATGAAATATGTGGTGGGCGCCAGAGGGCCGCACAACGCGAGGCCGGCGTCGTACGTAGTGGGGAAGCGTTCCATGAACATCATGGTCAGGAATCCGCCCATGGAATGTCCCGTGATGAATGTTTCCTTGGGCTGACCATATTTGGAGCCGAAGTACCTGCGTAGCGCTTCCGTGTCCTCGACGGCTTCCTGAATGGCCCAGCCGCCGGCCGCGTATCCGGACTCCGCGACGGCGTAACCCTGGTCGGTGAAAACGGCAAGCACCGGAGGCAGCGTGCCTTCCTTGTAGGTGACGGCGATGGGGCTGTATCCATGACAGTACATCACCAAACCGCCGTTCCAATTGGCTGGAATATCAATGCGGAATTTGGCACCGTTGATTTCGCCCATCTCGACTTTGGGTTCGCCCGGCGCAGCCGCGCAGAAAGTTGCGCAAGCCAAGAGGGCAGTGATTAGTCTCATCGTGGAGCCTCCTCGAGAGTTACCGAAAGTATAGCAAGCAGGTGGCCAGGCGGCAGGATGCAGGCGGCGGCAAGCACCGCCGGATTACCGGTCTCTCCACTGCCTCCTGCCGCCTGGCGCCTGCCGCCTGGTCAATATCGCTGCAAAAAGCCGCCCAACTCCTGCCCCATCGCCTTCCGCTTTGCGATGCACAGGTCGATTTGTTCCAGGGTCTGGGCGAGATTTCTGGGGCCGCCGGTGAAGGATTTTACGCGATCCGCGAAGAATGTTTGGACGGCATCGCGATGAGATGCATCGCAGAATGCCCCTCCCACAAACGGGAGGTCCGCGGCATAGTCCTCCCCCACTTCGCGCGGGATCACCGTCAGGAGCTTGTCGATGTTTTGCTCGACAAATTGGAAGGGCAGGTCGCGCGTTTCGGGATAGGCACGAGGCCCGAACAGCAGCGCAAAGAACGATTCGCGGGCGTCAAACTCCTTCGTGAGCATCAACGCCAAAGCCCGGCGCACGATCTCCGGATTCCGGAATCCGCCCAGCGCGCCGATGATCAATTCGCGCTGGTGTTGATTCTGTTCCTTCGCCGCAGCCTCGTGCAGGCGATCGAAGAGATCGCTCGTTCCAAATTCCGCCGCCGTGCGCAGCACCGGGGAAATCATATCCGGATCAATGCCGTTGCGGTCGCTCAGCCATTTCCGTGCTAGCGGCTCGACGCCGGCTATCAGTTCGCGCTGTTCTCCCACGCCCGCCACAAAAGGCACCAACTCCTGCCGCAGCAAGCGCGTGTCTTGGGTTTCATCGGGCTTCGCCACCCACCCCAATTCCAGGGCCCGCTTGCCGAACACTTCACGGATGAACTGCGCGCCCTTCTCGCGCAATTCCTCGGGTACGGCGCTGGTCCTCAGGACTCCCGCGATGTCCATCACCTTCGATACAATTTCCCGGTTCGGATCCTGGCTGAATTCGGAAACCAGATCCAGCGCCGCTCGCGGAGATATGTCTCCGCTATTCATGAGCGATTCCACGTTGCCGAGCACGCCCACGCGTTCCGCCAAGCTGAGATGCGATCCGTGATCGGCCAGCACCTTGTCCAGCAGGCCGTTCTTGTAATCGACCTGGTAATAGCCGTTCTCCCCGTCATTCGGCTCCAACCAAACCGGGCAAGTCTTCGCAGATGCCAACACCATACGGGATCGAGGATCGGAAAGCAGCTCGCATTGACGATGCTTCGTGCTGCCGGATTCGTACGCAACGCAGATCGGAATCAGCCAGGATTGCTTGCCGGAACCCGGGGAGCCGATCGGCAGCAAACGCTTTTGCGACAACTCCAGAGCCGGTTTCGCCGTGCAATCCAGCGCCACCGAAACCTCGGGAAATCCGGCTTGATTCAGAAAAGTGTCGAACGCAGGCGCGATGTCGTGGCCGGCCGCGGCGCTGATTCCGGCCTCGAAATCCTTGGCCGTGGCCGCTCCCCAGGCGTGTTGTTTGAGATAAAGCTGGATGCCTTTCCGGAATTTCTCTTTGCCGATCCAGGTTTCAAACATCTGGATCACCGCCTCACCCTTCTGATAGGTGATGCCGTCGAAAGCGTTTGCGATGTCATCGTTCGATTCGATGGGCTGCCTGATTTTTCGCGTCGAAATCAAGCTGTCTTCGCCCATTGCAAAAAGCCGGTCGTTCACCATGGTCGCGTCAATGTGCCACTCCGGCTTCCACTCGGCAACGATCTTGTTTTCCATCCAGGAAGCGAACGCCTCGTTCAGCCAGATGTCGTCCCACCAGGCGGTGGTCACGAGATCGCCAAACCATTGATGCGCCATTTCATGCGCGGTAACGATGGCACACTCACGCCGGCGAGCGATGGTGTCGTCCTCAGGTTTCGAAAGCAGCAACGTCTCGCCGTAGGTGATCAGCCCGGCGTTTTCCATCGCAAAATTGCTGATGGGCATTACGATGGAATCCAACTTTTCGTAGGGATACGGAATGCCGAAATAATCTTCCAACAACTTGAGGAGCTCCGGAATGGATTCAGCCGCGTACTTCGCGTTGACGCCCTTGCCGCGCGGCGTGATGATGCGCAGCGGCGTCTTGCCCAACTTCCCCGCGTCGACAATGTCGAAACGGCCTACCGCCAAAGCCACCAGGTAACTGGGCAGCGGTTTGGATTCCTTGAATTTCACCGCCCGCATGCCGTCCGGTTCGTCGGCGTGGGAGACTTCAGGCGAATTCGCCACAGCGACATCGTCCTTGGGCACGTGCAACGTCAATTGCCACGGGACTTTGAAACCCGGCTCATCGAAGCAGGGGAAGGCGCGGCGCGCGTCCGTTGGTTCGAACTGGCTGTAGACGTACCACTGGTCCGCTTCTTTCATCTGAAACAAGCCGGCGCTGCTGTTCCGGCTGATTTTACCCTGGTAGGCGACGTGAAGAATGCCTTTTCCCGAAACCGGGTGGTCAAATGAAAATCCGGCAAAATCTTTTCCACCGTCCAACACTTCGGCTTTTGACGGCGCTCCGGATGCCGGCCGGAAGCTGGCCTCCTGGATCTGTAAATCGGATGCGTTTAGCCAGATGACCGGCGTCGCGGTGCGAATGTCGATACTGATATCCACAGCGCCTCGAAACGTATCGCGATCTGGAACGATGGTGAGATCCACTGCGTAGCGGATCGGCTGTACGTTATCCGGCAGGCGCAGCTTAGGAGGTTCCAGTACAGGTGCGGCCAGAGCAGCCGTGAGGGAACAAGTAGCAAATAAGACGAACAATCGCATGTTTGTGGAATTTAAACTCTAACTTCTAAGGGCGCCGGTACGATTTCAACGGCGCTCTTCTGCAGCCACACTACCGACAGAGCGCACAAATAAAGTCCGGCGCCCACCAGCACGGTGGCGCGCAACCCGATGTGTATGGCGAGGAAGATTGCGGCCGCTGATCCTAATACGCTGGATGCCGCATTCAAAGCCCAGGCCCAGCGCACGGCTTGCGGGAAGCGCATTTCGAGCCACGTCAGGCCGGTGGGAAACGGGATGCCCATCAGGAACGCTGCCGGCGCAATCAGACAGACGGTCACCAGGATCTTCGCTTCCAGGGGCCAGCCCACGCCATATTCGCTGATAGGAGACGCAGCGAAGGCGATCACGGAAACAGCCGCCGCCACGCCCATTAGAGTGATGATCAAACGGCCGCGGTGTGCGCCGCGAATTATCCGTCGGCTATAAAAACTTCCCAGCCCGCTCCAAACCAGCATGGAAAAAACGATCACCGTTAGGGCATACGTGGGATGGCCGAGGAACAGAATGAACTTCTGAATTAAGGCCACTTGAATCATGATGTACCCGGCGCCCAGGCACAGGAAATACAGCAGGAATCCTCTGAGGCCCTTTTCAACCGGAAGCCGTGCGCGGAGCAGCAGCGGCGGCAGCGCCAGAATCACAACGGTGGCAACCACGCTCACTCCCAACAACTCGAAAAGCAGCGGTAGCGCGTGATTGATCTTCGAATCCGCCGCGTCGCCCGGCATGGCGATGTATTTCCATAGATCGCGGGTTTGAACCGTATAGAAGAAAAACGGCCGGTCATCGTCGATGGGTGAAACATCGAATGGGTAGTTCGCAAGGAATTTGTCCGGGTCCGGACTCAGAAGAAACTGCGAAAACGCATTGTCCAGTTTCTCGCCGGGCAGATACACACGCTGTAAGTGGCCGTTTCCACTGGCTGACAATGCTCGTGAAATATCGGTGCTGGTGGCGGGCTTGCGAAAGATCACCACCGTATCCTGCGAGCCCCAGCCATTCAACTTCTCGGCATCCGCCCGCACCACCATAATATGCTTGGACGGCTCAGTTTCGCCCAACTCCGCCAGCGCCGACCGCGCCAGCGAGAGCAGACGTAGGGATTCGCGCGGAGGATCGAAACCCCAGCGCGTGAAAGCCATCAATCCGTCGTCGGTGAGATGCTCGAGATAATCGCGGAAGGCATCCGTGGTATACAGATTATTCTCGGAAAGCGCGAACGCGCCCGCCGCCGTAGAAGCCCAGGTATCAACTAGGGTAGCTTGCAGAACCTGATATTTCTCCTGGCTGTGGCGCACAAAACTCCGTCCGTCTTCCACAAACAAATGCACCTCGGGACGGAAATAGAGGCGATTGCTGAGATCCGGAAATCGCTCGCGCATGATGGTGTTCGCGATAATCGGATTGATCTCAACCGCGGTGACATCCTTGCTTCCCGAACCGATGGCGCGAGAGACATCCCAGCCGCCGCCCGGTCCGATGATCAAAGTCTTCGCGCCTGGCCGTAAGACGTACGGGAAGCCCGGGCCCTGACTCAGCAATTTCTCTTTCTCAGCGGCCGTGAGATGATCCAGATCGAAGCGCGGAACACCGGTGGAAGCATCCGCATCGATGAGGATTGAGGCCCGCTGACCGGGCTTGTTCACCAATCCGATTCGCGAAAAGCTGTTCCACTGTACGAACTGCTCCTGGGGAAGCGGCATACCCTTGGCGTAGTGAATATCGATGGGATGCAGTTTCCAGTTGTAAACAATCAGCGCGACGAATCCGAGGGCTAAGACCACGGCGGCCACGCGCCCACGCAGCGTGCCGGCCAGGTTGTACCAGATGGCCGCCGACACGGCGAACAGAACGGAAGTGGCCAACACCGTGTTCGGACCGCCGAATTGGTTCAACAACGGCACCAGCGCCAGGCATCCGCCCGCGGCTCCGAGCAGATCGAAGAAATAGACCCGGTCCACCCGTTGGATGGCTTCGGCGACTGCTAACGAGACCACCGCCCCGGAAAAGAAAAACGGCAGCGCGCTCGCGAAGAACACCACGGCTAGCGTGCCGTTGTCCATAGTCGTGCGCGAGAGGATGAAGATCAGGCACAGCACCACCACGAAGCTGTTGAGAACTGCCAGCGTTCCCAGCTTGAAATATATATTCTGTTTCCAGCCCGCTATTACGTATGAAAATACGCCGCCGGCGCCCAACCCGAACAACGCGATAGAGATTGCAAGGAATGCGAAATGATAATAGAAAACCACCGAGAAGATGCGCGTCAGCGACAGTTCCAGGA
>Ga0116125_1001046_pt1 | contig 12401 bp, 7 predicted proteins | sample June2015DPH_16_1_2_FD_89729 | JGI IMG/M metagenome (GOLD analysis project Ga0116125, IMG submission 89729) | Peatland microbial communities from SPRUCE experiment site at the Marcell Experimental Forest, Minnesota, USA - June2015DPH_16_10 | ecosystem: Environmental > Terrestrial > Soil > Wetlands...
ATAGTTACGTCGTGCCAGGCGGCCGTTTCAACGAAATGTATGGTTGGGACAGTTATTTCATTATTCTGGGGCTGCTGCACGATCGGCGAATCGAATTGGCGCGCGGAATGGTGGAGAACTTCTTCTTTGAAATCGAGCATTACGGAACGATTTTGAACGCCAACCGCACCTACTATCTGACCCGCTCCCAACCACCGTTTCTTACTTCCATGATCATGGAGGTTTACAACGCGCAGAAAGCCGCGGGACACGACGACAAAATCTGGCTGGCGCGCGCCTATGAATTCGCAGAGCGGGACTATGAAATGTGGACCCATGAGCCGCATTTGGCTGGCTCAACCGGACTTTCACGTTATTACGATTTTGGCAGCGGGCCGGCTGCCGAGGGTGCGCAGGATGAAGCGGGACTCCATCGCAAGGTCGCTGGCTATTTTGTCATGCATCCGGAGCTGGCCCGAACCTACGTAGTTGTAAAAGATGTCAAGCAGCAAGCGCAGACAGCTGGACCCGAGTTCAACGTGCAAGTCTGCGATGCTGCCCAAACTATGGCCCACCCCGGATGCGACGATGTCGCTACCGTGGGGCTGACCGCTGATTACTACAAGGGAGATCGCAGCATGCGGGAATCGGGGTTTGACATTTCTTTCCGCTTCGAGCCTTATGGCGCAGCGACGCATCACTTTGCTCCAGTCTGTCTGAATAGTCTTCTATACAAGACCGAGAAAGACCTCGAAGAAATTAGCCGCCTGCTCGACAAGACTGCCCAAGCCGAACAATGGAAGCAGCGGGCAGAGCAACGCAAGGAACGAATCAACAGATATCTTTGGGACGACCAGCGGGGGCTGTTCTTTGATTACGACCTTCGCACCGAGTCCAGATCAACCTACGAATATCTGACCACGTTTTATCCGCTGTGGGCCGGGCTCTCCGACCCGCAGCAGGCACGAGCAGTAGCCCGAAACGCGAAAGTCTTCGAACAACCGGGAGGGCTAGCCACGAGCCCCAACGATACGGGCGTGCAGTGGGACTATCCGTATGGATGGGCCCCTCTTCAATTACTTGCCGTGGAAGGACTACGCCGCTACGGATTCACGGACGATGCGAATCGAATTTCGTACGAATTTCTTTCTACTGTGGCGGAGAATTTCAAGAGAGAAGGGACGATCCGGGAAAAGTACGATGTTGTGACGCGGTCTTCGGACGTGCAGGTCAGCGCGGGATATCAAGCCAATGTGGTTGGCTTCGGCTGGACAAACGGAGTTTTTCTTCAGCTGTTGCAAGATCTGCCAAAGGAAATGATCGACCGATTGGCGAGGGAGCAGGACAGAGCCCCGCAATCAAGCCACGAGTGATCGACAAATAGAAGGGGGAGGGTCTCTTCTGTTCCGCGAAGCCGGATTCAGGCCATGCTGGAGCTTGTCGATGGTGCTTGTCGCCGTCGCCGCAGAAGCATCGCCCCAAAGCATGACAGCCCCGCGAAGAGCAAGTACAGTGCGGCTGCGCCGCCCTCGGGCACCATCATCAGGAACTCCTGACCTGGGCAAGAACCCGGGCCATTGGCGCAACCCTGCGGCGTCAATATAACGAAATTGGCGAATTCGCCGGGCGTCAAGTTCGACGGAACTTTACCGAGCCAACTGTTCACGCCCGCCAGCTGAGTTGAAGTGAGCCCGTTGAGAGCGGCCTTGTCAAATAACGACCAAATCGCGAACGAAAGATATCCCACCTGCGAGGCATTGTTCGGGTTGCCGTTCAAGGAGAGCATCTGGAGAGTCAACCAAGCTGCTGCTTCATAATTCTTGGTCTGGCTGCCCCACAAGGCGCTGCCCAGAGTCGAGAAGTTGTTGCTGGTGAAATTCCACGAGCTACCGATATAGCTTTCGTCGGCGAAGTCATCGCAAATGACTGGCGTATTCGCAACGCCGTTGACTGTCGCATAATAAGGACCAACATAGACGCCGTCCATGACGTTGTTTCCTGCACCGGTCATGGTCAGATTGCTATTGGCAAAGGCGCACGGCGCAAAGCACAACAATGCCACCGCGACTGCACTCCACCACTTCTGGGTTAACTTAATCATTTTTTCTCCCTACGATTTCTTTAACTGGGGGAAGTTTGTCTTGGGGGGAATTACTGGGTATCGGTGATTATCAGGAGGGGAACCAGCTCACCAAAATCCGTAACACACTGTAGGCAATGTATCTCGTGGATAGGCTTGGGTCAAGATTGATAATTTTTGCAACCATCGCAAGCGCTTGCAACTACCCGCCAAGCACCGGCAAATAATGTAGATACGGGTAATCGCGCCACGGGCAGCCTGGAAATTGGCCTTGTCTCGGACGACGTTGGGCCTCGTAATCGGCCATGGGAGCGGGTTTCGGCCCGACTCTAACTCTAACGTTAAATGTCTAACGTTAATAATAAGGAGACTGCGATCAGAGAGATCAGAGTTCGATTGGATCAGGAAGCAGCACGGCGTGATGGCGAATTGGATCTTATAAACTCGGCTGTGTCCACCTCGATCGGCTGTCCGGAAGAGCGCGATTCTACCGCGCGCAAAGTGGCCAGAGTGGTCGAAACCATTTCATCAAACGGAATTGGAAGTTCGCCTTGACTGCAAGCGGCCGCAGCAAAAGCCTCCAGTTCTGCGTGATGCCCTTTGTCTTGACGAAAACGCGAGCGAAATGTTTGTTTGCGACCATGCCGCACGAGTTCCAAGTGCCGAAAATCTTCCAGCACGGCCACCGCCCCGCCGCCGAAAACTTCTACTCGTTCCTTGGAATAGGATCGGTCGCCGTTTGCAAGGTAACTGATGGTGCCCTGCGATCCATTCGCAAATCGCAGTGCAATAATCACATTGTCGTCGGAGTACGTTTCAAGACCGTCCACACTGCGTGTCTGCACCTCGATCGGCAGGTCGCCGGCAAGGAAGGTCAGGAAATCTACGAAATGGCAGACTTCCCCGAGAATTCTTCCGCCGCCTTGCTCAGGATCGTTGACCCAGTGATCGCGCGCGATAAAACCAGCGTTGACGCGGTAGTGCAGCGCCATCGGCTCTTGCATTACTCGGAGAAACGCTTTCATCTTTACTGCCATCGGAGCAAATCGACGGTTGAAGCCAACCATTAGCAGGGAACCGCGCATTCGGCTCGCGTATGCATGAACAATTTCCGCGAGATCGATTTCGTTCAGACAAAGCGGCTTTTCACAAAAAACATCCTTGCCCGCTTCGAGCGCCGCCAATATCTGGCTCGCATGTAAGTGATGTCGCGTGGCAATCACAACAGTGTTGACATCCGGATCGTGAAGGATCTTCTGCTCCTCCGTCGCGCAATAGCGGAATCCAAACTTCTCTGCCGCGTGGCGCGCGTGCGAACCATTTGCAGCACATAGTCCAACGAACTCCACGGCGCGAAGTCGTTTGATCGCAGGCAGCAATGTGCTCATGGCAAAGTTACCCGCACCCAGAACCCCAATCGCTATCGAGTCCTTATTGGCACGAAGTGTCGCGCTTCCCTTCCCGCGCAATTGAACTTCGTGAGTCTCTTCAGCCTGCTCGGGATATGTGATCAACACACCGAGGAATGGATGGCCCACCTTTCCGGTGATCAAATCATAGGCGCCCTGAGCACGTTCGATAGGGAAACGGTGAGAAATCAGCGGTTTCACATCGACTTCGCCGTCCGACAGCAGTTGGAGAAAAGCCTCCATGTTTCGAGTTTCGGTCCAGCGCACATAGCCGATGGGATAATCGCGGCCCTTCTGCTCGTACGCCGAATCGTATCGCCCCGGCCCGTAGGAGCGGGAAACGCGGAAATCCAGCTCTTTTTCAAAGTAGAGCTTGCGTTGGATATCCATGCCAACCGTTCCGACCGCTACGACTACACCACGGTCGCGCGCGACCTCTCCCGCCACGTCGACAGGTTCGCTGCTAGCCGTCTCTGCCGTGATCAAAACGGCGTCGGCCCCATAACCGCTGGAGTGCTTCATGCACAGATCGCGCAAACCATCTCTTGATATGCTGACGTCGTCCGCGCCCGAGCGCAACGCCAAATCGGCACGTTCAGGCGCAATATCCATTCCTAGCACGCGGCACCCGGCTGCTTTGAGGATTTGTACCGTCAATTGACCGAGAAGGCCAAGACCGATGACCGCAACCACATCTCCGAGGTTCACCTCTGCCATGCGGACGCCGTGGAGAGCCACGGCGCCCAGAGTAGTAAAGGCAGCGTCCTCAAAGCTAACGGCTGAGCCGGGACGAATCCTGGCGACCAGCAAACGCGGAACACAGGCAAACTCAGCGTGCACGGCGTAACTCGCTCCGGCGCACGCAACACGGTCACCCACCTTGAGATCGGTAACGCCTTCTCCCACCCCAATGATTGTTCCAGCACTGCTGTAGCCCAGCGCGTTCGGCTGATCGAGACGGCTGCGAACTGCAGCGACCGCTGAGAAGACGCCATCGCGTCGACCTTTGTTGATGACCTCGCGTACCAGGTCCGGGCGGGCTTTCGCTTTTTGCAGAAGGTTCTTGCTGGCAAATTCGTAGGAGGCCCGTTCCGTGCCGGCTGAAACCAGCGACGCCGCAATCTGTACCAGTACACATCCTGGCAGCAGCTTGGGAACTGGGACTTCCATCACCGAAATCTCGCCCGAGCGCGCCTGCTGGAGCACTTGTCTCATGCAGTAGGGGCCTGCGTCAGCGTGATTGAAATCTTAGAGTGTCTTTGATCCTGCAAGGGAACCATTCCGTTGCCATACTACTCGGAATCTGCTCCTTTTCTGGTTGACACAATGGGCACATGGATCGCGACGGTGGCCCGTCACCGGTTTCCTGCTACAAGCTCTTCGCTTGGGACTCCTGAAGATCAAGCCGCAGTTGCCGAAGTCTGGTTGCCTTTGCCGGGTCGGTTCCAGGCTGCAGATCGGTTTCCTCCAGGAAATACCGCCAGCCTGCGCCTCGGTCTTCCTGGCTTTGGCACCACTCGAAATCGTTGAGAGCCCTTTGCGCGCTCTCCGTTCCTTTGACGACGGCCATGACCCCACCCGAAATGTAGGTCTTCTCGTTGAACCGAATGACCGCAAAAGAGTGCTCAGAGTTGTTTGTCATTTTTCAATTTCCGAGTCGGAGATTCGGACAGGCAAGCACGTCGCCATCGGATGAGCACGCGTGACCCCACAAGTCACGCATGCTTCATGAACGTTCTTGCCCAAAAAACTCGTCGCAGTCAAAATACTTTTCTTAACAGATTTGGTAAATGGCCTCTTGGTGTAGTCGTGTAGCACGGGTGGGGTAAGGCTTCGTTCGGACCCGAGGCACAAACTGGGATGGTCGAATCCAACCACGGATGGGACACAAGCCTCGCACACGACGTCATTGCGTGTGGATTTCTTTCTTGGGAATCGACTCGTGGCGTAGAATGCCGCCGGAGACACCCCACATGAAACGCTCCTCAACTTTTGGAATTGTGGCTTGGCTACTGTTTGCTGCTTTTCTGTTTGCGCCGAGCGCGCATTCGTCGACAGGCGCAACCTTCGAGATTGGACTTGAAGTGCTCAGCGATACGCAGGGGTTGGATTTCGGCCCCTATCTGCAGAATGTGGAGAGGAGTATCAAAGCAAACTGGTACAACTCGATCCCCGAATCGGCCCGTCCACCGATTTTGCAGAAAGGCGATGTCGGCATAGCATTTGCCATCCTGAAAAATGGCAACGTAACAGGTATGAAATTGGTCTCGTCTGGCGATGTGCCGCTGGACCGCGGTGCATGGGGCGGCATCACGGCTTCTAACCCATTTCCGCCACTGCCAACCGCGTTCACCGGCAAGTATCTCGCCCTTCGGGTGCACTTTTATTACAACTACGACCCCGATTCCTCACTTTGGGTCCGAGTGCCCGAACAAGTCCGTATGAGCGAAATACTGATTGCCGTTCCACCGCACTCTAATTCTGCCCAGATAGCAGAAGGACAACACAAGACCCAGGACCTGCTTGACGCTATTCGGCGAGGCAGCGACTTCGCGGACCTCGCCAAGGCCAACTCTCAGGGTCCAACGGCCGCGCAAGGAGGCGACCTCGGCTATTTCGACCGAGGTGGCCTGGCTCCGGCTATTGCGGAACTTGTTTTTCAATTGAAAGTGGGTGACGCTTCTGATGTCGTTCGGACAGAGCAGGGGTTTCTGATCTTCGAAGTGACAGAACGCCCGGCGGCTGCCAATATTTCCTTGGAAGTCTTAGGTCAGCCGATTACCCGCGAACTGGGAGCGTATCTGGCTGAGGTAACGCAGAAGGTGCGGCAGAGCTTGGACAAAATAGCTCTGACGTCGGCGGGCGCCTCGCAGAAAAGAGAGACTGACGTTACGATTCAGCTCTTGATAGAGCGAAATGGGGTCATCAGCCATACCAAGGTCGCATCGCGCTCCGGCAATATCGAACTCGACGATGATGCATTGAACGCCATCCGTGAAGTCCGTCCGCTTTCCCCATTGCCAAGCGCAACAAAGATCCGTCATCTCGAACTGCGCGTTCACTTCCATTACGATTCATCCAAGAGCTCGGTAGCGGGATAGCCTGCCGCCGACTCATAATTCTCAAAGTCGCTCAATAAAGGCTATTGAGCGTTGCATCCGGATTTCTTAGAAAGAATGTTTTAGATTTGTTCGAAAACAGGAGAGGCGGAACTGAGCTACAAAAGGTAAAGGCCGTGATATTGGTTATGCTCTAGCCGCCCGCTCCTGCGAGGGAGCGAACTGCGTGGAGTATGCACCATCACGGCCCTTGATGCGATCACTGCTTTCGCAGTCCCAAACCCCAACTACCCCTCGCAGAGCAGTCGGTTTTTTCGGGTCTGGTCGTTCTCCGGGTCACCCCAGCGAACTAATCACCCAGCTTACTTTGGACTGGCCACGGTTTATTTTGACCAACCCTTTCAGCCGTCGACGGGGCAAAGGTAAACACTCCATTCATAATTGTCAATGCCGATTGTTGGTGCAAACTGCGCGCGCAAAAACTCAAAACACGAACTACGCAGCTCATTGAAGAAGCACTGCTTAGAGAACAGGAAAATTGCATTTCCTGTTTTTCCACAACCTTATGCACAGCGAGCCGCTATGGATTCGAAGCCACTAAAGTGCCCGCGAACCAACAAATCATCTTGACGTCGAAGCAGCGCGTACCGCATGTTGGTTGCAGGAGAGAAGTGAGAATGTCAGATGTAGTCGCGTACGTGGACGGCGGCTCTATGGGCAATCCGGGACCGTCCGGAATTGGAGTCGTGCTAGACAGCTCTGAAGGCCGCACCATCAGAATCGCGAAGTGGATCGGGCGCCAGGATAACAACGTGGCCGAATACGTTGCCCTACTCGAAGCCCTGCAATGCGCGTTGACGCTAAAGGCCACGAAGCTGCACGTCTATTCCGACTCTGAAGTGGTAGTCCGGCAGATGAAAGGCGAATACACATGCCGCAGTCCGCGCCTGTATTCCCTGCACTGGATCTGCCGCAAGCTGGCCCACTCTTTCGATTTCTCCATCTCGCACGTCCGCCGCGAACTCAACGCGGAAGCAAACGACCTAGCCAACGCGGCGGTTCGGCAGCACCTCGCGTAGCCCCAGCCGATGCATCGGGTTTCCACGACTTAAAGCTTGGCGGTCGGTACGGAGGTTTCCCACCTAATGCTTCCAGCTCCAAACCGGGTTCCCTTTGTCGTCGCGCAACACCAGCGTGTCCGAGCCCTTCACAACTTCCCGCGCCAGGATCAGATCCGCTCCACCATATTTCACCTTTGATCCGGTAAAGGCCACTTCATCGCCTTTGCTGAACGCAACTCCCATGTCGTCCATAAATGATTTTGGGCAGAAGTACAGATCAACCAGATCCTCGCCGTTCTTCATCATCAGGTGGACAACGTCGTTCGCTTTCGGTGGCAGCCTAATTTCTTCCACCGTGCCTTTGAGCTTGGTCTCAGTGTGCAGGTCATACTTGGGCAGCGCAGTCTGCGCGTTTAAAGCACTCCACGCGAACGCGAGAGTGGCGATTGAAAAGAATATCTTGCTCCGGCAACTCGACGCGCCAGACTCACTCGAACGACGCATGGCTCCCTCCTCAAGGAGTAAAGAGAAACACCTACCTCTGCAAGGAAAGGTTCTCAATTCATTCCCCATTTTTTAAAGATAGGATTAAGCCAGTTCGTAAGTACGCACCATCGTACTCCGAACACGCCGCTTGTCCCAATATTTCTCGACGCCGCGGTTGGACTAACTGGCAAACGCAAGTCGTTTAGAAGCGCAACAAATGCGGGAAAGTCTGGATTAAAGGAGGTCACTGAGAGGGCACGTCTGGATCCCGAGAGAAAGCCTTCAGCAGCCGCCTCCACTCGCCTAGATCTCTTTTATCGACTTCTTCAGCATGTCCTACTGCACGGTTATCGTGAGGGTCGTGCCATGAATTAGGCTTCCCGACTTGGCGGTGACCGTGGCTGTGTACGTCCCGGCTGGAGTGCCCGGCGTTTTCATTGAGGATGACCCACCTCCGCATCTTGCGAAACCTAACAACACGACGGCAATCATGGGGATCACTAGAGCGGGCATGCGTCGCCGATAGCCCGCCAAAAGAAGGCCGGAGGCTAGCAGAACTATCGTCCCAGTGATCGGCATCATCCCGGGCGGCAGCTTGGCCTGCGAAACCGATCCGGCGATTCCGCCGGCGGTCGTGGATATCTTCGCCGTCGCCGCCGCCGCTGTTCCCTCTGTTACGTTGACGGACGACGGCACCGTGCATAACGGAGCTGGTGTGACTGCGGGCGTGATTGCGCAACTCAGACTCACCGTTCCACTGAACGATCCAGCCGGCGTAACCGCCAGATCGAAGGACGCTGTTTGCCCTGCAGTGATCGTCGCAGAGTTCGAAGAGCCCGAGGCCGGTCCTATCGCGAAATCTGGCACTGCCGCGCCCGTGCCGGATAAATCGACAGCTTGCGGGCTGCCTTCAGCATTGTCGCTGATTCCGAGACTTGCGGTTGCGCTCGCTGCCGCTGTTGGAGTGAAAACGACTTTGATCGTGCAATTGGCGCCCGGCTGAACCGTGGTGCAGTTGTTAGTTTGGCTGAATTCGCTTGCGTCGGCCCCAGTAATCGACACACCAGCCACAGTCAGAACAGCTTTACTGCTTGTGTTATTCACGATCACGCTGGCAGGAGAGCTGCTGGTTCCGACCGCCTGTGCTGGAAAAGCCAGAGCTGAGGGTGTCACAGTAACAATCGGCGCCGTGGCCGTGCCGGACAAGGCAACTGTTTGCGGACTGCCTACTACATTATCGTTGATCGCGAGACTTGCCACCGCGTTGCCGCCCGCAGTTGGCGTGAAGACGACGTTGATCGTGCAAGTCGCTCCCGGCTGAACGCTGGCGCAGTTGTTGGTTTGGTTGAATTCGCTGGCATTGGTTCCGCTAAACTTGACGCTCGAGAGCGTCAGAACGCCCTTGCCGATGTTGCTCACAGTGACACCAAGAGGAGAACTGCTGGTTCCGACCGGCTGCGATGGAAAACTCAGCGCCGAGGGAGAGACAGTTGCACCAGCCGCCGGCGGAGTCGTATTCAGCAGAATCTGGACGCCGACGAGGTCTTGGGGCGTGATCCCGAAAGCGAAATGGCCCCACGAGACCGCTAAATCGGGGCGGCCGTCTCCGTTGAAGTCTCCAGACAACCCAAATGTTGTCAGAAGGCCAGCTTCTCCTAGCACGATGGGGGATTGAAAGGTCCCATTTCCGTTCCCCAAGAATACGACCGCTATGCTACCTGTGGCCTCAAAGATGTCCGTGTTAAACAGGTCTACGTAGCCGTCGCCGTTGAGATCGACGGCGATGCCCCCAAAATAATACTCATTTACAGTTTCCGGCTGAAACCCTCCTTTGCCATTGCCTAAGCAAAGCCCGGGTCCGCCGAGCCCGTCCAGATTCCCGTCTCCGTTGAAGTCTGCAAGAGGGTTGCCAGGTGTACAGGTAGTCAGATAATTTACCCCCTGGAACGTACCATCCCCGTTGCCTAAGAAGATGGCCCCTTCGTTCCCGCCGGCAACAACCGCGTCGAGTATGCCATTGTTAGTGAAATCGCCGAGAACGACCGAGCTTGGTCCTGTGCCGTAAAAGTAGTTCACGGGAGAAGCAAAGGTTCCGTCGCCGTTCCCTAAGCAGATCGAAAGCGACTGACCACTGGGAAGCGCGAGATCAGATTTGTGATCGCCGTTCAGGTCTCCGATTGCGGGGACGGTGAGGGCTGACGGCGGGCATGCATTGGACTCCACCGGCGAACCGAAACTGCCGTCCCCGTTCCCCAATAGCACCGCCCACTCTGAATTGACCGTTGTGATGAGGTCAAGTTTGCCATCGCCGTTGAAATCCCCAGTCTCTAGAAATCCGCCCGGTACCGCATAGGTGTAAGCCAGAGAAAGCGTTCCTGTAGCATTTGCCAGGTAGATGTATAAGCTTCCGCTCAATGAAGTGGCAGACAAATCTGATCTGCCGTCTCCGTTGAAATCACCGATCACCGCGGAAGTGATTTGGTCCCCGTTGGGCAACAAAACGGCCGGAGATGCCTGGAGGGTGCCGTCTCCGTTACCAAACAGGATTGACTGGGCAGCCGTTATGTCTGGTTTTCCGTCGTTGTTGAAATCACCCACAAATATGACGCCGCCCTGGAGGCTTACCGAGTTGTAGGAATAAGCTGGACCTGGGGTAAAAGTGCCATCTCCGTTGCCGAGGTAAACCTGCAGGAAGGGAAAGCCTTGAACCAGTAAATCCAATTTCCCATCACCATTGACGTCCGCCAAAGTAGGGCTGCTCGAAACTGTGGGGGTGAACTGGTTACTTGGCTGTTGGAACGTGCCGTCGCCGTTTCCGAACATCACTGATATTGGCGCTACATATGTATAAACTGACGAGCTCTCAAGTACGAGGTCGAGCTTCTGGTTTCCGGTCAAATCTCCGACTGTGACGACACCCCACCCGCCCGAATAAGTCGTGATCTTCGCCGCCTGAAAAGTACCGTCGCCATTGCCCGGCAGAACAAACACCCCGCCGCCTCCGTTTGCGAGAACGTCGGCTTTGCCATCGCCGGTAAAATCTCCCACAAAGAGCTGGCCAGCGTAGGGCGACGCGTAGTTCACGGGCGCGGCAAAGGTGCCGTCGCCTTTGCCCAAGAAAACCAGTACTCCCCCAGTCGGATTAGGTACCACAACATCAGCATCGTTATTACCGGTCACAAGGTCCGCAACCGCCAGGCCGGGGCTGTAGAGTGGAACTCCGGTATAGGTCTCCACCGGTGTCTGGAAGGTGCCGTCGCCTTTCCCAAGATAGACGAACAGATTGCCACTCTGAGTGAAGGCAAGCACATCAGGTATGCCATCGCCATTGAAGTCGGCAACGAACGATGGAACGTTGCTCAGCGTAGTGCCAGTGGTAAAAGTGCCGTTGCCGTTTCCTAGCAGGACCGTTCCGGCGCAGTTGATGACGTCCAGGTTACCGTCGCGATTGAAGTCCCCGATTACCGCTGCGGCGCAACCCGGAATTGTCGGTGTCCCGTAGAAGCTGATCTGGCTATGCGCGAACGGCGCTCCGAACACGGCTGTCAAGGAAAGAAGGGCGACTACATGAACGACGCGAGCGACCAAGAGCGACGAAGCCTTCATGGTGCGAACTCCTGGAAAGATGTAACTGCGAGGGCCCGGCCGCACCGGGAAAGTGGGTGCGGAATGGTGACGCCGATTTTAACCCCGGGGCAGAGGCTTAGTTGCGGAATTGTTGGAGAATAACGAAGGGCGATCAAATCCTCTCTAAAACGGGGTGCCGTCTGTCGAGGATCACAGACCCATTCAAGTTGCAACGAGTGTACAATGAGGTCCGTTTCTGAAGCCGAGAAGGGGATTTCGGAACGAGGGGAACTTTAGATGGGTCTTAAAACGCTCTGCTTCTACTCTGTTCTGTGCCTGATCGTTTGGGCCACCGGCTGTGGCGGTGGTCAATCGTCGTCCTTGGTTGGCAAAGTCTCGGCGACAGCGAACCCGCAAGTGGCGGTCTATTCCGTTTCGACGAGCGCGCCGGGAGATGTGTCTGTGCAGTTTGGACTAGACACAAACTATGGACTAACCACTTCGACGCAACCATCGCCGGAGGGGGGCATGACCAACTTGTTGGTCGCTGGAATGAAAGCGAATACCCTCTATCACATGAGGGCCGTCGTACAATTCACCGATGGCACGCAGTTCTTTGATAATGACCATTCGTTTACAACGGGTGCCCTCGATCCCAAGCAAACTCCGACCATAACTGCCACGACAACTCCTGGCATGACGCCGCAGAGCGGCGTGGAGCTGTTGGATTTGATCGGTGGGAACTCGAGGCCGGCAATTA
>Ga0116125_1001048_pt1 | contig 12394 bp, 8 predicted proteins | sample June2015DPH_16_1_2_FD_89729 | JGI IMG/M metagenome (GOLD analysis project Ga0116125, IMG submission 89729) | Peatland microbial communities from SPRUCE experiment site at the Marcell Experimental Forest, Minnesota, USA - June2015DPH_16_10 | ecosystem: Environmental > Terrestrial > Soil > Wetlands...
CACGGATCTCCGAGGTCATCGCACAACACGACGCGGCGCAGAGGAAGCGACCAGCCATCCTGCAGCAGGTCTCCTCCTACTGCGTCGGCCTCGACACGATGAGGGGCTTCGTCGGCGCCCTTCGCCTCGCCGACGCGCTTGCCCAGACACGCTGGGCCCTTGGCTTCGAATACCCGCTGTACGAGACGTTCGCGCGGAGCGTGCACCGCGGCACGCTCCGGCCGCTCATCTACTGCGTGGGTCACGGATGCTTCGTCTCGGCCGCCACCCTGAACGCGGTCGGCGGATTTCCGACGATCAGCCCGAACGACGATCTTGCCCTCGGCTATCTGGCCTCGTCGAGCGCCTTCGACGTCCACCCCATTCCCGCGCTCGACTATTGCGAGGTCGCTCCGAATCCCCTCGTGCTGATCCGCCAGGCGCGTTTCTGGTACGCAGGCTCGGCGCGCTTCTGGAAGGACATCGTTGAATTCCGGCGCACGTTTCCGGTCAAAAGGAACGTTCTGCAGGACATCGTCCTCTGGTCGTCGGGTCACGGCCGGCGGATCGCGTGGGCATGGCGCGCCGCTCTCTGGACCTTCGCCCTCGTCGCCGCGGGTCGTGCGCAGGCGTGGTCGCTCATCATCGCTCTCGTCGTCCTCCACGCCCTCTACGTCCACGCGGGCTTCTTGCAGACCATCTTCGCTCTTCGCGAGATTCCGTGCGCTGCCGACGTCATCGGGCTCCGCCGCGTACGCGCGTCGCAATGGCTCCTGGCGTTCGCGCTCGCAAGCTTCGTATTCGTCATTCGGAGCCTGGGACCTCTCTCTGCGGCGCTCGTGGGTCCTGCCCGCGGAGCATTCAAGACGGAACGCTGAACACGATGACCACCACCATGGATCCCAGTCTCGACGTCCTGGCCATGAACGGCGGACGCGCCGTCCGCACCACGAAGTTCCCCGTCGTCTACGACGGAAGCGGGCGGCTATTCGACGACCTCGAACTCGGTTACCTGCGTGAAGTGCTCGCATCGGGCGCGCTCGGACGATGGGGGGGGACCAAGACGCTCGCGCTCGAGAAAGCGTGGGCCGAGCGCGCGGGGTGCCGGCACGCGCTCGCGGTCTCCTCGGGTTCGGCCAGCATCCACGTGGCGCTGCGGGCGCTGCAGCTGCCGCGCGGGAGCCATGTCATCACGTCACCCATCACGGACATCGGAACGGTGCTCGGCATCTTCAACTCCGGCCTCGTCCCGCGCTTCGTCGACGTGGACCCGTCGACTGGCCTGATCGACCCGGATGCCATCGATCGTCGCGGCGCCGCCGCCATCCTCCCCGTTCATCTCTTCGGACAGACGGACGGCATCGAACGCATCCACTCGCTGGGCCTGCCGGTCATCGAAGACGCCTCGCAGGCGCACTTCTCGACGTTCGCGGGTCAATGCGCCGGGAGCACCGGCGCCTTCGGCTGCTTCAGCCTGCAGCAGTCGAAGGTCGTGAGCTGCGGGGAGGGCGGCATCGTCGTTACGAACGACGACGGCCTGGAGGCCTTGGCCCGGCTCGCCCACAACAAGGGCTGGGACAAGGACGTCGCGGGGCCACGCGCTTATCGTTTCATCGGCTCGAACTACCGAATGTCCGAGCTCCAGGCCGCGGTGGCGCTGGCCCAGCTCTCGAAGGCGAACGAGATCATCGCGCGTCGTCGCACGTCCTTCGCCGCGCTCACCGGAGCACTCCGGGGCATACCCGGCATCCGCCTCCCCGTCGAGACGCCGGGCCGCGTCAACAGCTGGTGGTCGTTCTGGATGCGGATCGACGAATCGAAATTCACGACCACGCCGGGCAGGATGGTCGCGGCTCTCCGGGCGGAGGGCATCCCGTTTGCTCTCGGCTACATCGGCCATCCGCTCTACCGGACGGAGGCCGTCGTCGCCGAGCTCGGGAATACGCGACCGCTCCCCGGCGCGGAGGACTTCTGCCGGACGGTGGCGACGCTCAGCTGGAACGAGCGGATCGAACGTCGTGACGCGGACGACGTGGCCGCGGCCGTCCAGAAGGTCGTCGACGCTTTCGCGAGGAGGGGAGTATGAGCCGACATCTCCTGTCGCTCGATCCGGGAACGCTTGGGTTCCATCTGCCCTTCCACAATTTCGCCGGACACGCCGCGGCGGCAGGGTTCGATGGGATCGAGTCTCCTTGCAAGGATGCGCGGGCGTTCGGGTCGCCGTCGGCGCTCCGCGCGTTCCTCGACGGGCATGGGCTCGACTCGAAGATCCATTCGTGTCCGTGGGCTTTGCCTGCGAACGGCGCTGTCCCCGAATCGGTCTTTTTGGCCCGGCTCGAGGCCATTCCGGAAATCGCACGCTTCGCGAGGGACTCGGGCGCCGACGCGCTGTCGGTCTTCCTCCGCTGCTCGGCCGAAGGGATGGCGCGCCTCTCGCTCGAGCAGGTCGTCGCGCGCATCGGGGCGCTGGCCTCCGCGGCGGGAGAGACGGCGATCACCGTCGAGCTGAACGACCCAACTTATCTCCGGCAAGCAGCGACGATCGTGCAGTCGGTGCCGAACTGTCGTCTGCTCGTCGATGTCTTCCACGTCATCCGGTCCGGACTCGACGCGACCTGGATCGCGTCGTTGCCGCGGAATGCCATCGGCTGGGTGCACCTCTCCGACGCCGGGGCGGAGATCTACGAGCGAAGGCCCGACGACGTCCCTCGCGAGATGCCAGGCGACGGCGTTCTGCCGTTGCGCGAGTTGATCGCGGCGATCGAAGAGACGGGCTACCTCGGCCCGTTCTCCGTCGAAGTGCTGAACGATCGCCTGCTATGCGGAGATCCTGCGGATATTGCCCGAGAAGCCTTCGACAAAGCGAGACGGGCCGTCCCATGATGCGATCATTCACCCCGAAGACCACGTCGGAGCTCGAGCTGCCGCCGGCGCCCATCGCCGACTTCCGAAGCGGTCGTCCGAACTGGCGTCCTCGCGTTGGCATCATGGGAGTTGGCGGCGTGACGCGCTATGCCCACATGCCACATTACCGCCGCTTCGGAGTCGAGGTCGTCGCTCTCTTCGACAATGATGCGGCGAAACTCGCCGCGGCCGTCGCGGCGCTCCCATCTCCTCCGGCGGTCGCGACGAACGATCTCGGCGAGTTTCTCCGCGCGGCTCCTGCGCTGGACCTCGTGGACATCGCGACGCCGTCGGAGACCCACTACGCGGTCACGCGCCCGCTGGTCGACGTCGTCGAGCGGACCGCTCTTCTGGTCCAGAAGCCGCTCGCGACGACCGTCGATGACGCGAGGAGCCTGGTCGCCGCAGCCGAGAAGAAGGACATCACGCTCGCGGTGAACGTCAACGCCCGCTGGGTCGCGACGTTCGCAAAGCTCCGGGAGCTCGTAGCACAGGGCTCCGTCGGGCCGCCCTTCTTTATCTCGATCGTCAATCGCGGGCTGAACGTGAAGAGGCCGGACGAATGGCGCGCCGGACTGGGACGGCTCATCATCGCCGAAATGGCGGTCCACTACCTCGACTGGCTGGTGTGGACCTTCGGGAGACCCTCTCGAGTCTACGGGCGCACGCGCACGATTCCGGGCGCCGGCGTCCGCGGCGACAACCTCGCGGTCGTGACCTTCGACTGGACGTCGGGGTTACTCGGCTCAATGACGCAGGACTGGTGCTGCGTGGATACGTCAGCGTGGACGTACCATCCGGCAGGCGAAGCCATCTTGATCGAGGGACCTGAGGGCGCCATCCAGGCGACGCCCCGGGAGCTTCGATTGACGCGCCACGACGAAGCGACAATCTGGAAGACGAGCGAATCATGGTTCCCCGACGCGTTCGCGGGACCGATCGCCGAGACGCTCGCTCACGCGCATGGCGGAAAGGCGCTCTCGATCTCCGGTCGTCAGCACATCGACGTACTCGAACTGGTCGACGCGGTCTACGCCTCGGCGCGGTCCGGCGAGTCCGTCGTCCTCTGACGACGACTCAACTCGCCTGGAGCGCTTCCACGAACGTGTCGAGGGCGGCATCGAGCTTCATTGGATTCTTGCCGCCGGCTTGCGCCGTCTCGGCTTTGCCTCCGCCCTTTCCACCGACCACCTGCGCAGGGGTTCGAATCAGGTCGCCGGCGTTGTATCGGGTGACGAGGTCGGGCGTGACCATGCAGAGGAGCGACACGGTCTCCCCGTCGACGCCGCCAATGAGGACGATTCCGCTCTTCAGCTTCTCGCGCCACCGGTCTCCCATTTCCCGAAGGCTCTTGGGATCGCCGAAGGGGGCGCGAGCGACGAGCACCTTGACACCATCCGGCGTCGTCCTGATGGTCTCCTTCGAGTCGGCCCCTTGGCCGAACGCGAGGCGGTGCTTGAGATCGGCGATGATGCCGTCGCGTGCCCCGAGTTCCCGTAGCAGGCCCTCGACCTTCGTCGGGAGCTCGCTCGCCGGAACCTTCAGCGAAGACGCCGCTTTTTGCAGGAGTCGCTCCTCGTCCCGGAGGTAGCCAAGGGCCGCCGCCCCGGTGAGCGCCTCGATCCGGCGGACGCCCGAACCGAGCGGCGTGGACGAGACGACCTTGACGAGACCGATGTCCCCGGTCGCGCTCACGTGCGTCCCGCCGCAAAGCTCGTAGCTGTCGTGGATCTTGATCGCCCGGACGCTCGAACCGTACTTCTCGCCGAAGAACGCGATCGCCCCGCGGCTCTTTGCCTCCGCGATCGGGAGGACCTCCGTGTTTGAGCGAACGTTGTCGCGCACCATCCGATTGACGATGTCCTCAACGCTCTGCAGGCTCTCAAGCGGAGGCGCCCCGTCATGAGAGAAGTCGAACCGGAGACGGTCGGCTTCGACCCGGGACCCTTTCTGGGCCACGTGCGTTCCGAGGACGGCTCGAAGCGCGTGATGCAGCAGGTGGGTCGCCGAGTGGGCAGCGCGAATCCGCCGCCGCCGCTCGTCGTCGATCCGCAGGGTTGCCGGATCGCCGACCTTCAGGACCCCGGACAGCACGACCCCGGAATGAACGATGACATCGCCGAATGGCTTCGTCGTGTCCGTCACGTCGACGGTGCCGGCCGGGGCGGTCATGGACCCGATGTCGCCGACCTGTCCACCCGCTTCGGCATAGAACGGAGTTCGTTCCAGCACGACGTCCACTTCGTCACCCTCGGCCGCCGAGTCGACGCGAACCGGAACCCCCTCGCCGTTTCGCTTCAGGAGCGCGAGGATCTTCGACGTCACCTCGTTCTCCGTGTATCCAACGAACGACGTGGGGGGCAGGGTCTCGGTGAGAGCCTTGTAGGCGTCCTCGACGATCTTCCCACCGAGCTTCTGCCGCTTGCGGCCACGCTGCTGCTGCTCCTCGAGAAGATGCTCGTAACGTTCCTCGTCGATCTCCCAGCCGCGTCGCTTGCCGACCGCGCTGATGAGTTCAACGGGGCATCCATACGTGTCCTTCAGGCGGAACACCGCCTCGCCGCGCAGGGTCCTGACGCCGGCGGGGTCGACGACCCAGATGGCGGAATTGTTTAGGTCATCTTCCATCTTGTCGAGACGCGCGAGGCTCATCTCGATCGTGGCCCGGAAGGCTTCTTCCTCACGGCGAGTCTGGGAAAGGATGGTGTCGCGGTGCTCGCGGAGCTCCGGATACGCCGGCGACATCACGCCGATGACGGCGTCGACGATCTTGTGGAAGAAGACGTCCTTGATACCGAGCAACTCGCCGTGGCTGATCCCGCGACGCATGAGCCGTCGCAGTACGTACTCACGGCGCGTGTTCGCCGGGAACACGCCTTCCGCCATGCAGAACGCCGTCGCGCGCGCGTGGTCCGCGATCACGCGCATCGAGATGTTGTCGTCGCTGCTCCAATCGGCCGAGTCGGCGCGGTATTGCTTTCCGGAAAGGGACCCGACCGCGTCGAGCAGAGGGAGGAAGAGATCCGTGTGATAGTTCGACGTCTGTCCGTTCAGGATGGCGGAGACGCGCTCGAGGCCGACGCCGATGTCGATGCTGGGGGCGGGAAGGGGCGTCAGCCCCCCGCCTTCATGCATCTCATATTGCATGAAGACAGTATTCCAGAACTCAAGCCAGCGGTCGCAATCACACGCGGGGCCCTTGCACGAGCGGCCCGCGCGCTCCTCGGCGCACGGGAAGTCGGGCCCTTGATAGTAGTGAATTTCGGAGTTCGAGCCGCACGGGCCCACGGGACCCATCTGCCAGAAATTGTCCTTCGCTCCGAGACCGATGATCCGGTCGTCACTCACGCCGGATACCTTCCGCCACATCTCGCGGGCCTCGTCGTCCGGAGCTAATTTCAGCGACGGATCGCCGCCGAACACGGTGAACGCGAGGCGCCTCGTGTCCATGCCCCATACCTTCGTGACGACGTCGTGGACCATCGGGATCGCTTCCTTCCGGAAGTAGTCGCCGAACGAAAAAGACCCGAGCATCTCGAAGAACGTGTGGTGTCGCGCCGTCCGCCCGACCTCGTCCAGGTCGTTGTGTTTGCCGGAGACGCGGAGGCATTTTTGCAGCGAAGCGGCGCGCTTGTACTCGCGAGTTTCCTTTCCCAGGAAGAGATCCTTGAACGGCACCATTCCCGAGTTGACGAAGAGTAACGTCGCGTCGTTCACCGGGACGAGCGGCGCCGAGGGAACAGTCACATGCCCGTTCCGCGCGTAAAAATCGAGATAGCCGCTCCGGATCCTCTGCGAGATCATTGGCGGCCCCGCATAGTCCAGATTGGCCCGGCCCGCAACCGCGGTACCTCCGAGCTCTCCGATCGGTGCCCGTTCGCGGCCACTCGGGTCCACTCTCTCGCCCGCGTTTCAGGCAGGACCGCATTGTCGAAGATGGTCCAGGTACCAGTCTTCGAACCCGGCCTGACGTCGGACCGTCTCGTTCACCGGACCGGGCGGGACTCGCACCACCTCGTCTGCGCGCGCGACCGCCGCTGCATAGCGGTCCCGCGATCCTTGACAAAGATAGCGCAGCCACCGGTTGCCGATGGATACGTGCAAGATCTCGTCGGCGATGATCCAGTCCATGGCGTCCGCCTCCTCCCACCAGCCGAACTCGCGCATCTCCCTCGTCGTCTCGATGACCTTGTCGAGCGAATTGCCCTCCTGCACCACCTGCTCGATGGCCAGCTGCTCGCAGAGGTCACGGCCGGCGGCGTAGCGGTCCCAGACCAGGCTTGTATACGGATAGAAGCCCTCGGGCGCGCCGTGCTTCGACGCGAGGACGCCCGCCACCACCGCGTGACGGGCCTCGTCCCAGGCTTGTCGGGCCATGTCCAGCTTGAAGGCGAGCGGCATATCGCGATAGGCGACAATGTTCCGGGCGCAAATCTCGACCGCTGGAATTTCGACGTCGGCGTACATGAAATAAAATAGTTTGCTCATTCCCCGGGCGCTCTCGAGGCGGTCCTCCACCGTCATCCCCGCGATGATGGGGGTGCACGAGCGACTCAGCGCCGGATCGCGGGCGGGCGAGTCGACCAGCGGAGGGAGGCGCTCGTGCCCGTCATAGGCCGTCGTCGCTTCCGCCCCGCCGTCGTCCAAACCCCGGATCGCGCGCTCCCCACCGCCTGCCTCCTGTAGAGCGCGGCGAGCAGCCTCCAGATCGGCCACCGCAGCGGCCAGACAGCTGCCGGTAGGCTCGTCGCGGACGTCCGCCTGGTCCGCGAGGACCGCCCGCATGCTCCTTTGCAGATCCCCGAGGATCGCGACCGCGAAGCTCGTGACGTTGGCGCTCGTGGTCAAGACGCAAGCGTCGACGAAGTTCCGAGCGTAACTCTCCGGTGCGCGAGGCACCGCGCTGCCCGGCGCGAGCTCCTCGAATCGCCCGGAGAGTTTGCCCAGCCCGAGCGCACAATGGCCAATCGCGCGCCCGAGCGCGATCTTGGTGGCGCTCTCCGGGACGATCGCCGCCCAGGCGCTCTCGAGCTCCACGAGCCTGAGAAGACCGTACGAGTACTCGGCTAGCTTCTTCGCCCGAGCGCTAACAGTGTTTCTCATTTCATACACATCCATCCTTGGACTCGAAAGCGTCCGTGCGAGCTCCAGTCACGTACGTTCGTTTTTCGTGAGTTCTTCCCTCCCGGCGACCGCGCTCTCCGATGCCGGACGCGGGCGTTCGTCCCGCGGGATGCGGGTGACCGCTCCATGCCCGACGAAAATTCGTCCCTCGCACACACCTCATGCGGTCGCCGAGCATGCCAGTCAGACGTTTACTATACAAGACAAACATTTTGTTTGGTGGACGTCAGACTAGGTTGACTGGGTCGGCTCGGTCGGCGTAGGACCGACCAAGGCGGGTGGCCGACATGAATCCGGACCAATACTTGACGATTGCGCCCGAAAAAGCCGCAGTCATAATGGCCGAAACGGGCGATGTCTTGACGTATCGCGAATTGGTCCTCCGCTCGCGGCGCCTGGCCCATGCGTTGCGAAGCGGCGGCGTCGTCGCCGGCGACCACCTCGTCGCTCTCGTCGATACGCCGTTTCGCGTATTCGAGATTGCGTGGGCCGCTCACCGGTCAAATCGGTTCGCCGATTCAGCGATAACGAACGCCCCTAAGACGCGATATGTTTCCGCGGTGGCTTCCGCGGGCTCTTCGTCGACCGACGTGCTTTGGGCTTACTACTCGCCCAATGGGGCTTCAAGGGCTGGCCAGGGCTCGCGATCGCCGCAACGCGGCTCTTGGCGGAGCGCTCGTCGTGACCCGCGGGGTCGAGCGGGCACTGCATCGAGTAGCGACGGCCAACCAGGGCTGCCGCATCCTTGTGCTTGGCAACGGCGGAAGCGGAAAGACCAGTCTCGCGTCGACCCTCGCCGCGGTTTACGGGCTGAAGCTCATCAGTGTCGACGCTCTCCGTTGGGATGACGAGTGGACCCAGCGCTCGTCGGAGGACGTCCTCGTCCGACTGCGCGCAGCCCTGGCCAGCTCTCGCTGGGTCGCCGAGGACGGAGCGCTCCGCTGGCTGCACGTTCTGGTTCCCCCAAGTGACATCATACTGTGGCTCGATGCGGACCAGCGCCGATGCGCCTTCCGCGTAGCGAGACGGGCCTTCAGGCGTCGACTGGGGACGGAGCCGCGAGAACGCGCAAAGCCCGAACCCTGGACGCTGGTGCTGCGTCATTGCCGCTGGTGCCTTCGATACAACGCGGAGCGGCGCCCTACGTACGAAGAAATACAGCGCGCGAACCCCGCGCGGACACTGCGGCTGAAAAAGGCGAGAAGTGTTCAGGAACTGCTGAAAGCGCTAACCACAGCGTCGAGCGCAGACGGGACCCCTTATGGCGGTGAATGAATGAGACCTCGAGCCAATCGTGTCGTTATTGTTGGTCTCTCCGCTTCCGGGAAGACCTCCTTGGTGCGGCGTCTGTCGACCGCCTCCGGCATCGCGGTGATCCCGGAACACAACGATTGGATCGGCGGTAGCAAGAACTTTCCGCCAGTGCCAAAGACGGTTGAAGAAAAGAAAGCCAAACAGCGGTTCTTTATGAACATCGACCTCAACCGGGAGCGATGGGCGCAAGACCATTCGCACTTGGTGGATACCATCGTGGCGGACGCGGACTTCCTGTCTCCTCTCGCCCACAACTATGCCGAGCGGTGGTTGTATCCGGAGCTGGACGTCTATCCTTGGATGGTGTCCGAATACTCGAGCGCCTTGCTCTCGGGTGCCCTGACTTCCGCCGACTTGTACATATATCTTGATGTCCCCACGGTTACGCGCCGAGAGCGCCGGTCAGTCGACGTCCACCGCAAGCGGAACGACGTTTTCTTCAGCGGGCCCCTCCCGGAGAACATGCGAAGGTTCTATCGGTCGCTCCTGCATGAAACCTCCGAGCGCGCGAGTCTTCCCGCCCTCTGGCACGACGACGCCCTAACGGTCGATGCCACGGCCCAACTACTTCTGAACACGCTTGCGAAACTCCCGCAAGCCACACGGCTTGACGTGGCTCGCCTCGCTCAGATGCTCGGCGCCACAGTCGATGACGCGCCGCTCTCTGAAGAGGCAGAGAGGAGGGGGACGTGAGCCTGGCCCGCGCCGGTAGATGTAAAGGGGACTGGAGAAGACTGGTCGGAGTTGTCAGCGTCTTGCCCGGGTGGCGCGCGCGTGCGCTGGGCATCGGGGTGACAAGCCTCGCGGCCGCGGCGAGCGCAACGGCGTCATCGTATACGTTCAAAGGCATCGTCGATGCGCTGGCGCATACGTCGCGTGCGGAGGGGGCCGAAGTCGCGCGTGCCGTGGTGAGTGCCATCGCGGCGTTCGCGATATTGCGTCTGACGAATGTGGCCTTGGGGCACTTGCAGGCCTGGCAGTCGAACGACGTCTTCGTGAGGCTGATTGCGGCTCTCCGACAACGAGTCATCGAGACGCTCCTGCGGCGCCCACTCGCCTGGTACACGGACGCGTCCGTGGGGGACGTGATGGACCGCTTCGCCGGGACTGGACCCATCTGCGTGTGGTTCTCTGGTGTAATTGAAACCAATCTCGCGAGCGTGCTGCAGGTCATCGGCATCCTGGTCATACTGAGCCTCAAGGCACCCATCGTGGCGGGGCTCCTAGCCGTGACCGTGCCCGCTGTCACCGTGGACGCGTACCGACGAATGCGGGACGCGCGCCCGTACCGCCGCGGGTGGCAACGCCTGGGAGGCCAGATGTCGGCGCTCGTGGCGGACGTCGTTGCGAACATCGCGACCGTGCGTGTGCTGGGGGCGGAGCAAGGCCTGCTCGAGCGTTACCTGGAGCGCCAGGCCCAGTGGCGCGAGCAGCGCGACCGACTCTACAAAGTGAACTCCCGCTCCAACACGCGACGGGCCACCACGTACAGTGCCGTCGTGACAGTCTGCCTGGTCGTCGTCGGCCTAGGGGGGCTGGCGGGAAAGCAAACCCCCGGAGACATCGTGCTCGTTTTGAGCCTCGTGCAGGCGGCAGTCAGCAACCTCGCGACGCTGACCGATGTCTTTAACGAGGCGGGAGAGGTCGCGGCCCTCGCCGAACGTCTTGAGGGGCTCCTCCGTGAAAATAACGAGTCGACACACCTTGTGGGTACAAAGCCTCTAACGAATGTGAGCTCGCTCGAGTTTCGCAACGTGACGTTTGTTTATCCCGGGCAGACGAGACCAGCCGTTGAAAACGTGAGTTTCTCCCTCGTGTCTGGACAGCGCGTGGGTCTGGTCGGCAGGAGTGGGGCCGGGAAGTCGACCATCATCAAGCTCCTGATGGGGCTTCATGAGCCGTCCTCCGGGACCATCTTGGTTAACGGTCGTGACATCAACGTCTACGATCGCGACAGTGTGCGGAGGAAATGTGGCGTAGTGCTGCAAGATACGGCGTTGTTCAACGACACGGTCTCCATGAACGTCCTCTTGGGGAATGAGGAGCCATCGGCCGAAGCGCTACGAGCGTCACTGGAGTTGGCGCATGCGGCCGAGATTGTGGCGCACCTGCCAAACGGCACCGAAACCGTACTGGGCGAGCGAGGCGCAAGGCTCTCGGGCGGAGAGCGGCAGCGGCTCGCGATCGCCCGTGCGGTCGCGCGCGACCCTGATTTGGTGCTCCTAGACGAAGCCACCAGCGCGCTCGATTCGGCTTCGGAGGCGGCAGTGCAGCGAGGCCTCGACGCGCTGTTGCGGGGGCGTACGTCCCTCGTGGTAGCCCACAGACTTGCGACCGTGGCGCGATGCGACGAGGTGCTGGTTATGGACCAGGGCCGCATAGTTCAACGCGGGCCGCACAGAGACCTGGTGGCGGACGCCACCGGCTTGTACGCGCAACTGAATCGGTTGCAGCTGACGCCGTCGTCGGCGCACGTCCAAGACGCATAGAACACCAACAGGCCGGAGGCGACGAGAATGTCGAAGCAAGGCGAGAGCGAACACGTGCGGATGCAGTTAAAAACTCCTCGTGGCGCGATAATCGAGATTCTGCAGGACCGCCCGAGGCTCGCGGGGAGGCTTCCCGTCGTCGTTCTGGCGGGCGGCACGTTTTACAACGTACGGCAGCCTATCTTCGAGAGCCTCGCAGAGGCCCTGACCGATGCCGGCATCGGCGTGATCCGAGTGGAGTGGGCCTACCGCGTCAAGGATCCGCAGTGCAAGCAGCACTCCCCGGACCGTGCAGCGGAGATCGAGGACCTCAGGGCCGCCCTGGCGCACGCCAGAAGCCTGGAATGGGTGGATCGACAGAGACTCATTCTTGGCGGAAAGTCATTGGGCTCTATCGTGTCGTGGCACATCTTCCGAGACGAACCGGAGCTGCGCGCGGCCGTGCTCCTGACGCCCATCGGAAAGCCCCAGGAAGCGGGGCCGCGCCTTCTCGGAGACAACAATCGGTTCGCCGATTCAGCGATAACGAACGCCCCTAAGACGCGATATGTTTCCGCGGTGGCTTCCGCGGGCTCTTCGTCGAC
>Ga0116125_1001051_pt1 | contig 12374 bp, 14 predicted proteins | sample June2015DPH_16_1_2_FD_89729 | JGI IMG/M metagenome (GOLD analysis project Ga0116125, IMG submission 89729) | Peatland microbial communities from SPRUCE experiment site at the Marcell Experimental Forest, Minnesota, USA - June2015DPH_16_10 | ecosystem: Environmental > Terrestrial > Soil >...
CTGGTTGATAGACGGGAAGTGAAAGAGCAGCAATGTTTGAAGCTTACCCGCACTAATCGCCCGTTCGGCTTGACCATAAAATTTACTCGGTGCATTAAAACAGCCGTTAGCACTTAGCATTTAGCACTCAGTCAGAACCTGGATTGAGCTAAAGGCGAGTTTCAAACGCTGCCAGAACTTGGGTGGCGTTGAGAGTCAACGCTAGCGACTGTGCGCCGACGAAAAGCCGAAGTAAGACGTGGTTGAAATCGGAAGTAAGCAAAGATGAAAGTAAGCCACACCCAATCTATTCAGTTGTGAGGCATCGTCCTCACGATCTTTGAAAATCGCATTTAGCACATAGCACTTAGCATTTGGCCCTTTGGGGTTTGGCTAAGTGCCGAAGGCTAATTGCTAAAAGCTTCGCGCTCCGCGCGATCAAGTTGTCGGTGATCTTACCGCGGGGGCTCCACCCGTTCCCATCCCGAACACGGAAGTTAAGCCCCGCAGGGCCGATTGTACTGCACGCGAAAGTGTGTGGGAGAGTAGGTCGTTGCCGGCATTAAATAAAGGCCAGTCTGAGAAATCAGATTGGCCTTTTCCGTTTTCCAGTAGCCTGGCGCCCCTGCGGTCTCGCCTGCGGAATTTTGCGAGCTAACCCAAAAGCAATGGTACTGGCACGTGATTACTTTAGGCACTCGCACGTCTGCTGCGCCTGTGGCAGTCTCAGCGTTGGTGCAAATCCGCGCGGAAGACAAAAGAGGAGTCTGCGATGAAGGTATTTCAGAACATTCTCTGCATTGCGCTGCTGGGCTGCCGCAGTTTCGGCCAGGAGGCGAGCCCGAAACTTCACGTGCGCAATGCGAAGGCGGCGATAGAAATTGGAAAGGCCGAACTCATTCGACGTTACGGACGGCAAGTCATAAATAGCGAGCAGCCAATCAGCGCCAAGCTCGAGGACAGGACCTGGACGGTAAATACTCCTCAATGGTGCCAGGAGATGCTACCCGCCCAGGGTTTTTACTGCCATGGTGGACATTGGGTGCGAATCTCCGGCGACGACGGGCGCGTCGTTGCGGCAGGAGCTTACCCCGACTTGGCGCAGTGACGATGACGTTCTGGACGCATCAAGTTGCCGGTGATCAATAAAGGCCACGTTCAGAATGAGCGTGGCTTTTCCTTTTTTGGGATGGACGTCCGCAATCACACGTATCGATTCTCGTAGAAGAAGACCGATGGAGTTATATTCAGGAGATAGGCAGTCAGGAGAGATTATGTGCGTCGTGTGTGAGCACGAACTATGGGACGAGCACCGGGCGCTCGAACGCGAGTTCTTCAAACCTTGCAAGATGTGCAAGAAGTTCCCTGGCGCGAGTTCCGAGGGAACCTGCTATCACTGTTGCGCGATTGGCGAGATGATCGACGAGTGCCCCGAATGCGCGGGCAAGCCATGGAGCGAGGAATTCCTGGAGGCCAAGAACGAAATCGAAGGCCTGGACGAGCTCGCGCTGCCTTTCTAGCGCTGGGAAGCGTCATCGTTGCCGACCTGGATAAGCGCGGTCGAGAACAGTCTGCTCGAAACGAACGGCTGATCACCAGCCGATCCGCTTGATGCCGGTTACCAAATCGAAATGGCGATCGCGGCTCAGGAGGGGCAGAGAATGCTGGCGGCACAGTGCGGCAATCCACAGATCATTGGTCGGAATGGGCTTGCCTTTGCGCTTTAGTTCGAGGCTGATCTCGGCGTAATAATGAGTGGTCGGCTCCTGAATGTCCAATACCAGGCAGTCATTGAGCAGCGCCTCCAGCCAGTTTTCGTAACTTGTCCGATGACGCGACTGGGCGATTCCGTGGCGATACTCTCCAAGCACAATTACTGGGAGCGCGATCTGTTCGGCACGGGCGAGAACCGCCACCAGGCCGGGATCGTCATCAGCTACGGCTGACAGGGCATTGGTATCAAGAATCATTTCCAGAGAATCACTGCCAGACTTCCCGATCGATCTGCTCGAACGCTTCTTCCACCCGCTTTTCGATTTGCTTGCGGTCTTTATGCAGGTGTTTGAGTCGTCCGACGTGCCGCATCCAAGGCTTTTCCTGGGATGTAGTTTTCAATTTTTCCTGGACCGCCTCAGTGACGAGCTGGCGCAAGGGAATACCGCGTTGGGCGGCGGCGGATTTTGCGCGGCGGAACAGGAAATCGGGAATTTCGAGGGTCGTCTTCACGTACCCATATTACCATATTTATGGATCTAGTTGCGAAAATTACCGTTTGCATCGCCCACACGGTCCGGTCGCTGCCGGCATTAAATAAAGGCCACTTCCGTTAGAGCGAGCGCCGAACGGGGGTCAGCCCAGCTACTCTTTCTCTTTGCGAAGCCTCCGATAATGGTCGATCAAGGGGCTCGACAACTTCGCCCGTGTCATTCTTCCGAAATACCTATTGAGCCTCTCGATACCGGCCTCGGCTTTTATCATTTGCTTTGCGCTCCATACTTTCTCACGGACATGCTGTGCGAGCTCTTCCTGCTTTCGAGAACTTTTCATGCTCGCGACATCCTCAGCTCCCATGAACGTGCCGACGCAGTGCAGCGTCAATTCTTCATTCAGATACATTGCATTCGCATCGCAGTACTCGGCGAGGCCAAGTACAACCGCCGAAATCATCGCGTGGCGCTCTTCCGCAGGCCGTTCATGTTTTTCCATAACGTCCTCCGCGACGGCCTGCCCATTGCTCAATTTGCGGAAAAGCTCCTCGTAGATCTGCATGCGCTTTTCGAAGACCCGCGGCGCGTAGTTCTCAATACGGTTTGACCGCCTGAAAAACTCGGATAAGCCCGAGCCGAGCAGCACCCCTACGAGACCGCCAATGACACCAACCCAGGCACTGTCCATAGCAACTCCTACTCTGCCGCAACCTGCGCCCCGAGTCTTCAAAGTGGTGCCGGGCCGCAGTAAGGCCGATTGTACTGCACGCGAAAGTGTGGGAGAGTAGGTCGTTGCCGGCATTAAATAAAGGCCAGTCTGAGAAATCAGATTGGCCTTTTCCTTTTCTGTCGTCAAAGTGTGGCGCGGGCGCCCTCGCCCGCGAACCCGCATCAGGAACTCAGCTCTGGCTCGACCCACAACCAGAGATAATCCTCCGGCCTGGCCACCAAACCCGCCTTGACCGGATTCTGCCGAATGTATTCAGATTTTTCCCGCAAACTCTCATCCGATCGCAACACATGATCGAATGATTCCTCCTCCCAAACTGGGCCTGAAGTCCGCAGAAGTCTGTTAATGCGATGCGCCGTCGTGCTCTTCAAGCACTGCAAGATGTCTACCAAAGCGAAAGGCCGGTCATTTTCATCCCGCAAAGGCAAAAACAATAAATGAACATGATCCGGCATGATCACGGCTGCGTGCAGATGAATTCGCGGCGGCGGTGTGGCGCGGGCGCCCTCGCCCGCGAGTGGCCGAAGGCCGCCCTCCCGCAGACAATGTTCAAGCACAAGATCGCGAGCCTGGTCTGGCAAGATCAAATGCGCACCAGTACAGAAAGTGACGAATAACGCTGCGTCCGCTTTTTGCAGATGAGGTAGCCTCCGGCGATAGCAATACTTGGTCGGTGCACTGGTGGACATGAGGCTCGGTGTTGGGCGGGCGCTTTCGCCCGCCATCTTCATACCACAAATACCCGCTACCAGATTTCGTGTCAGTGACGGTCGAACAAGTTTGTCTATGCGCTTCCGGAAATGGGATCTCAGGCGAACTGAGCCGTTTTCGCGGGCGAGGGCGCCCGCGCCACACGTGTGTGGGAGAGTAGGTCGTTGCCGGCATAAATGAAGGCCACGTTCAGAAATGGGCGTAACCTTTTCCGTCAGCTGAGCGACCACATCGGTCCGCCCTGGGCGGTTTTTTCTTGACTTAGCCGTGCGATATTGTTTATTGCGATCTTATAGCCTTAATGGGTTTATGAGGCCTCTTCGGACTGCATTGTCCGAGGGGGCTTTTTGTGTCTTGGGTGATTGTCGCGGGGACAAATGCAGATCCCTCGGCTTCGCTCGGGATGACAATCTGTTGGGGGATGACAGTTTTCTCGGGATGACAATTTGTTGCGGGGGGAACGCAAGGTCCCTCGACTTCGCATCAGGTTCGCTTTCGCGAATCTGATGCTGCGCTCGGGATGACAAATTTTGGTCGGGATGACAGATTGTATTTAGTGATGGAATTAGGAAAATAAGGAGAGTAAATCGATATGAGCTTGGGTGTTTTGGTTGGGGATTTGTTTGGTTCGGTCGAGGTTGGGGATGTGTTTGCTTCGGCGGAGCGTCGGGACAAAGGCGGGATGGCTCGGTTTACTGGGAAGCGGCGCGGGGAGATGGCGGAAGCGGCGTTTGTGGCTAAGGCGGTCAGCCTGGGATTTGGCGTGGCTAAGCCTTGGGGCGACAGCGATCCGTTTGACTTTATTGTGCAGTCGGGTGGGAAGCTGTTGAAGGTGCAGGTGAAGTCGGCGCATTGCGTGGGCGAAGACGGCACTTACAGTATTCGGGCGCACGGGCATGACATGAAGGCATATCGGGCGGATCAGATCGATGTGCTGGTGGTCTACGTGGTTCCGGAGAACGCGTGGTATGTGTTTCCGGTGCGGGTGATTCGGCGGATACGGAGTTTGAAGTTGTTTTCTGGGAGCCGGAAGCGGCGATCGAAGTTTGAGAAGTATCGCGAGGCTTGGGGATATTTGCGGGGGTGAGGTTGGGTAAGGGCGGGCCAGAACAGGCCCAGTACAAATATCAGGCCAGGTTCAGAAATGAGGGTGGCCTTCTCCGTTTTCCATTATTCTTGTCCGATGCCGGGGGATGTCTTTGGCCATGGAGGAATCTTGAAAAGACTGGGAGTGGTTCTGCTGCTTACGGTCGTTGCTCTTGCTCAGAATTCAACACGGAATGATGGCTCGCCGGATGCCAAGTCGGCGAGTTCGCCGGGTGCGCAGGGTACGGACTTGGCTTCGCAGGTTCCCTCTCCGCGCGCGGAAGACGTGAAGTCGCTGGATAACATTTTGCTGGCGATTTATGACGTGATCTCGGGTCCGGCGGGTGATCGCGATTGGAAACGGTTTCGTTCCCTGTTCGTTCCTCAGGCGCGCTTTACACAGACGATGAAGGCGCCGGACGGCAGCGTGGCGGTGAATTTGTTGGGGGTCGACGATTTTGTGATGATGGCGGAAGACGTGTTCAAGAAGGATCCGTTCTACGAAAATGCGATCGTGAATCGAGCGCAAAGTTTTGGAAACGTGACGCAGGTCTTCAGCAGTTACGAATCGCTACGCGCCCCCGGAGCCAAGCCGTTTGAGCGGGGCATTAACAGCATTCAACTGATCAATGATGGGAAGCGCTGGTGGGTGCTCAGTATTTTATGGGACGAGGAAAGGCCCGACAATCCTTTGCCGCCGGAGTTTGCGGGCGAAGCGGCAAAGAATAAATGACGAAATCTGCGTGAATAAAGGGCCACGTTTGGAAACGAGCGTGGCCTTTTTCGTTTTGGATGGCTCTAAGCGGTCGCCGTTGCCTTCTGAATCCTGGGTTGTCTATTGTCGCGTGCTGCGCTAGTTGGTTGCGCCGGATTCTCCGCCGTGGTCTGACTGTAACCATGGAGACAGCGGAATAGACCACACGTTGGCGTAGCCACTGAACCATCCCCAACTTTCCAAGCGGTTGAAATCCTGTTGAGCTTGATCCGGTGTGCGGGGAAAATCCGCCGGAAGGGCGCGATCACTGGTGAAGTAAAGTGTGCGATGGTCGAGGCCGAGATGCGGTTCGTCATCCGTGCTGTAGCCGTCTTTCTCGTCGCCAGCGTAATGGATCGGCACCACCGGTCCCCATTCGTCGGATTTTCTGAGAACAATAAAAAGATGATCTTTCTGGTCGTCCGGCAATCGTCCGGCGCTGCAAAACACGAGGAACGATCCGTCGGGAGCAATCTCCGGATCGACGTCCGATGTGGTGCCATCGCTGAAAGGAAGCGGTTGGGCTTGCTGATAGCTGCCATTCGCGTATCGGGCGGAGTAAAGACGCTTGTTGCGCTTCTCGTCGATGGAAACGAAATAGATGGTGCCATCGGCAGCGACACTTGGCTTCCATATCGCGTGACCGATGTTGACAGTGTCGGGGAGCCGTGTGGGGTTGGTCCAGCCTGAGCCTACGCGGTCGACACGCCAAAGGTTGGATATGCGGTGAATCTCTTTAGGATGGTCGGTAGACGAGGCTGGAGTCGTGGGGCGGGTGGATTGAAAGACGATATAGGAGCCGTCGGGAGACATCTCAGGCGAGGATTCAGACCATTCGCCGGAGAATGGCGCAAGGGTGGGACGTGACCAATGACCTTGAACCAGGTGTGACTCGACAATCATTGACCAATTGGAGGTGCTGCGCGAAAAGAAGATGGTATTGCCGTCCGGTGAAAACGTCGGTGAGCCGTGATTTGCCGGACCGGATACGACTCCAGGAGCAAAGATTTGCGGTGAAGGCACGGAGGCCGGATCGTGAGTTGTCGCGGGCGAAGGCGCTTGCCCGAAAATAAGCGGAGTTAAGAATGCGAAGGATAACAACCAACAGATTTTGCTTACGTGCATAAAGTCTCCTGTGCAGTTGGACGGAAGGAATGCAACCCGGAAAGCATGCGGGCAGCAGGATTTTGCGGAAGCGGTTCGAAGTGTGTGAGGCCCTACGACTTCGCTCAGAGTAAATCCGGTCGTTGAGGGTATCGATAAAGGCCACGTTCGGCGATGAGCGTGGCCTCTTGGGTTTTGGCGCGAGCGCGAGATTTCCGGCCGGTAGTTTTTCGCGGGCGAGGGCGCCCGCGCCACACGAGGTTACGCCGCTGTCTGCTGTTGGTAGGCTGGGACGAAGACTTCGGCGACGAAGTTTTCGTAGGTCGTCGGAGTTGTGTTGCGGGATGTGCGCGGCTCGCCGGCGCGCATGTATCCGGAGTTCAGGGAGTTCGACATTTCGAGGAGCAGGTTGGCAAATTGCTCGGACATCCCAGACTGAACCAGCGCGGGCCGCATCTGTTCGTCGGGCGGTTGCCTGTATTTGAGATCAGGCTTGCCGATGGCCTTGCCGATAATCGTGACCACATCGTTGTAAGTAGTATCGCGCGGACCCAGCAGTTCCTGGGTTTGCTTGCCGCGGAAGTCGAGGCGTAGAAGTGCATCGGCGGCAAAGGCTCCGATGTCGCGGCTCGCGATCATGGGAAGTTTGAGGTCGGGGCGAACTGGCCCGGCGGAAAAGCCCATCTTGGAGATGACGACAGCTTGCGGCAGCGTGTTTTCCATGAAGTAGGCGGCGCGCAGAAAGAGTACGTTGACGCCTTCGATCTGGTTGAGTTTTTGCTCGAGTTTGTGAAGGCCGATCACTGGGCCAGTTCCCTGGCTTTTGTCGGCTCCGATGCTGCTGAGCACGACCACATTCTTGACGGCCGAGTTTTTTAAAGCGGCCGCGATCGCATCGCTGACGCGTTCCGAATAAGCGAGCGGATCGTTGCTGGTGGGGTTGGGTGGAATCAAGACATAGGCTGAGTCTGTCTTGTGAAAGGCTTTGGTGAGGGCGGCCGCATCGGTGACATCGGCGATGAATACATCCGCACCTTGCGCCGCGTGAGCTTGCAGGTGAGCTGCGTTTCTGCCGACGACGCGAACCTTTTGCTGACGAGCCAAAAGATTCTGCGCCACAATGTGTCCAGTATGGCCGCTTGCTCCAAGTACAACGTGCATAGGTTCCTCCTTGTTATATACAAGATTGGATGCGGGAGGGTGGGCTGAGACTCCGCCGTTTTGGGTTAGCTGTGGAAGAATAGGTCTTTGCCCACTTCGTGGCAGACCATCGAAATTGCAGTGATAGCTATCCAGAGGTCACGGTTCTAGGCTGCGGTCTGTTCAAAAAAATCTTCGATTTCGTTTATTTCCTTGTCGCTCAGTTGGAACTCTCCAGCGCGCATTACGCCATCGGCTTGCCGGGCAGTGCGGGCGCCCACAATTGCGCCGGTCACAGCGGGATTCCGCAGCGTCCAGGCAATTGCCACTTCACCCGGCGGGCGCCCATGACGCTTCCCGATTTCGCGTAGCTGCTCGACCAGCGAAAGATTCCGCGACAACCTCGGCTCTCTGAATTCGGGATCGCTGGCGCGCCAGTCGTCCTTTGGCAATCGGGCGGCACGTTCGCGAGTCATCGCACCCGTCAAAAGCCCGGACGCCATGGGGGAATAGACGATCACACCGATTTCCTCACGCAAGCAGTAAGGCAGAATGTCCTCCTCAACGCCGCGATTGATCAGCGAGTAAGGCGGCTGCAGAGAAGTGACAGGAGCGATGCTTTGCGCGCGGCGCATTTGTTTGACGTCGAAATTGGAGACGCCGATCCAGCGCACTTTGCCCTGCTTTTGCAGGGCTGAAAGAATGGACCACCCTTCTTCAAGGTCCGGCGAATTTGAATCTTCGGGCGGCCAGTGGATTTGGTACAGGTCAATCGTCTCCACATTCAGGCGGCGCAGGCTGTCTTCGAGCTCGCGGCAAATTGAATCGGCGTGCAGGTTTTTTTGGATGTTGCCCTGTTCGTCCCAGCGCAATCCGCATTTGGTGAACACGTAGGGCTTGGCGCCAGACCACTCTTTGAGCGCGCGCGCGACCACTTCTTCAGAATGCCCAAGGCCGTAAACTGCAGCCGTGTCGATCCAGTTGACGCCCAATTCCAGCGCGCGATGAATGGCGGCGACGGAATCGTTGTCATCCTGCGTACCCCAGCCGAACTGCCAGCCGCCGCCTCCGATCGCCCATGCTCCATATCCGACGGGCGTGATATTCAAATCGGACTTGCCAAGTTGCCGGGTTTCCATTTTCATCTCCTATGTCAGGTTTGCAGGTTTGTTGGTATCTTAGATGATCGCTACAGCATGAACGTCGATTCCGTTCGAGGCTATTGTCTTTCTTTTCCGCAAGCAAGAGAAAACTTGCAGTGGGGCGAGACGGTTTGCTTCAAGGTGGCGGGGAAGATCTTTGCCACGTTGAGCCTGGACTCGGTTCCGCCGAGCCTGTGCTTGAAGTGTTCACCGGAGAGGTTTGCAGAGTTATGTGAACAGGAAGGGATCAGGCCCGCGCCGTATGTGGGCCGCTACAAATGGGTATTGCTGGAACGTTTGGATTTGTTGAGTGATGAGGAGTTGACTGATCTGATTTGCCAGTCCTATGAGATGGTGGCAATGAAGGCAAAGCCAAAGCGAAAGTCGAAGCGCGAGTCAGCCCGCTGAATTTGACTCCCACTCGCTCCCTACGCTAGCCTCAAGGGTCTGCCCACAGATTTAGATTCCATGCGATTCAAGTGCGAGCGATTAATCGTGCTGCTTGCAGTGCCGGTGGCTTTGGCCACTGCCGCGCCGGCGGGCGTGCAGCCCATCCACGCGCCTCATGCTGTAGTAGTGAGCATTCATGAACTGGGTTCCCGGGCCGGATTAGACATTCTGCGGGCAGGGGGCAACGCCGTTGACGCCGCTGTAGCTACGGGATATGCTTTGGCCGTGGTTCACCCGCAAGCAGGAAACTTGGGCGGTGGTGGATTCATGCTCATCCGTTTAGCGGACGGACGGACGCACTTCGTCGACTATCGCGAGATGGCTCCCGCGGCAGCGACGGCCAATATGTATCTCGACGCGCAAGGCAATGTCATCGAAAACGCCAGCCTGATCGGTTATAAAGCTGTCGGAGTGCCGGGTTCGGTGGCGGGCATGGTTTACGCCGAGAAAACGTACGGCAAGTTGACTCTAGGTCAGGTGATGGCTCCCGCAATCAAGTTGGCGCAGGACGGTTATCCGCTTGCCTGGCAGGAGACACAGGATTTCCAGGACGAAGGGTTGGCCAAGTTCCCCGAGTCGCGGCGCATCTTTCAACGAAATGGAAATTACTATAAACAGGGCGAAATCTTCCGGCAGCCGGAGTTGGCACGGACACTGGAGCGGATTGCGCGCGACCCGGCCGATTTTTATCACGGCGCGATGGCGCGTGAATTAGCGGCGTCGATGCAGAAGGGCGGCGGCCTGATCACCGCTGAAGATCTTGCACACTATGAAGTGAAGGAACGCGAGCCGATTCGGGGAACCTATCGCGGCTACGAAATCATTAGCGCGCCTCCTCCGTCCTCGGGGGGGATTGCGCTGATCGAGATATTGAATATTCTGGAAGGATACGACCTCGCCAAGGCGGGCGACCGGTCCGCGGCTTCGGTACATTTGACGGTTGAGGCATTCCGGCGGGCGTTTTATGATCGAGCCGAGTTTTTGGGAGATCCGGATTTTTCCAAGATTCCGGTCGCGCAACTCATCGACAAAAAGTATGGCGCGGCTTGGCGGGGATCGATTGATCCGGCGCAAGCCAGCGTCAGCAAGGATCTGAAGCGGCCAGCGATTTTCAGCGAGCTTGAACAGTATGCGGCGCAGCATTCGCAGCCGTTGGCTGGGCGCGAACCCGCACACACCACGCATTATTCCGTTGTAGATTCAGACGGCAACGCGGTCGCAGTGACGACCACGTTGAATGACAGTTTCGGTTCGCGGGCGACGGCGGAGGGGTTGGGTTTTCTGTTGAATGATGAGATGGACGACTTCGCGGCGAAGCCGGGTGTGCCCAATCTCTATGGGTTAATTCAAGGGGCCGCCAATGCCATTGGACCGGGTAAGAGACCGCTTTCCGCCATGACGCCGACCATGGTGCTGAAAGATGGAAAGCTCTTTCTGGTTCTTGGTTCGCCAGGCGGACCAAGAATTATCACGACGGTGGCCAACATCCTGATGGGCGTGGTCGATTACGGAATGAATATTCAGGAAGCTGTGAACGCTCCGCGATTCCATCATCAATGGCTGCCCGACGTCGTGAATGTCGAGCGGTGGTTTTCTCCGGATGCCGTGAGGTTGCTCGAGCAAATGGGACACAAGGTCGAGAGCGGAGAAACCGCGGGCGAAGACCGGGCTCCCTACTGGAGCGACGGCGAGTGCATTGCGATCGACCTGAAAACCGGCGAGCGTTTGGGTGCAAGCGACGTCAGGAATAACGGAAAGGCAGTGGGCTACTGATGCTGAAAGCGATATCCACGCTCGTTTATGTGAAGGAACGGCTGCATCCCGGCCTGTTGGATGGATTGGTGCGAGGCGGGGCGCAGGCCATTGAAATTTTTGCCGCGCGACAGCACCTGGACTATGCCAATCGCAAGCAGCATGTCCGGGAAATCGCCGACTGGTTTCGCACCAGCGGAATTATTCTGAACTCGGTTCACGCGCCTCTTTTCGCGGATTACGAATGGGGACGGGCCGGCGCGCCGCAAATGAACATTGCTTCAACCGACCGGGCAAGCCGGATCGAAGCCATGGACGAAATTAAACGTGCCCTCGAATTAGCGGAGCACATTCCTTTTCGGTTTCTGGTGCAACACATCGGGACGACTGGGGAGTCGTTCGACGATCGCAAATTCGAGGCTGCGATGACTTCAGTCGAGCATCTGCGAGCCTTCGCCAAGCCGCTCGGAGTGCGAATTCTGCTCGAGAACACTCCTAACGAATTGTCCGTGCCTGAGAGGTTGGTGGAGTTTATCCGCGCCGCCCACTTTGACGATGTGGGCGTGTGCTTCGATTTCGGTCATGCGCACATGATGAGTGATGTGCCGCAGGCGTTCGAAACATTAAAAAGTTACATCCATTCGACCCACGTTCACGACAACGCAAAGATTAACGACTCGCATCTCTGGCCCGGCAGCGGATCAATCGACTGGAAACAGGCCATGGAGTTGCTACGGTCGGCCCCGCACACTCCGGCGCTGTTGCTTGAGATCGAGAGCGACGAGAAGATTAACCCGGTTGAAAAGATGAGTGAAGCATTCGACAAACTGGAAGCAGCGTAAGAATATGTCATCTCCCGTAACTACGATCGTCGACGTTGGCAAACATGAGGGTCAGAGCGTCACCATTCGTGGCTGGCTCTATAACCTGCGCGAGAGCGGGAAGCTGCTGTTTCCGCAGCTTCGCGATGGCTCCGGCGTAATTCAGGGCGTCGTGCCTAAGAATGCAGTCACGCCAGAAGTCTTTGAAGCAGTAAAAGGCCTGACTCAGGAATCAAGCGTAATTGTTGAAGGCGAGGTTCGCGCCGACAAGCGCGCGCCCGGCGGTTATGAGCTGGACATCTCGAATGTGCAGGTAGTTCAGAAGGTCGCCGAAAATGACCCCTATCCGATTTCGCTGAAAGAACACGGTGTCGATTTCCTGATGGAACATCGGCATTTGTGGGTGCGAACCCCACGCCAGGCTGCCATTCTTCGCGTGCGCGCTGAGATAATAAAAGCTGCGCGCGATTTTTTTGACGAGCGCGGCTTCACCCTGAC
>Ga0116125_1001060_pt1 | contig 12278 bp, 10 predicted proteins | sample June2015DPH_16_1_2_FD_89729 | JGI IMG/M metagenome (GOLD analysis project Ga0116125, IMG submission 89729) | Peatland microbial communities from SPRUCE experiment site at the Marcell Experimental Forest, Minnesota, USA - June2015DPH_16_10 | ecosystem: Environmental > Terrestrial > Soil >...
ACGGCGCTGGCCTTCGTGCTGATCATCGGGACGGTGGAGAGGTTCAAGTGCGGCAAGCAGATCGGCAGCTATGTCGGACTGATTCCATGCGAGGACTCCAGTGCGGGCCATCAACGACTAGGCCACATCACTAAGCAAGGTAGTTCGCTATTGCGTTTCTTGCTGGGGGAAGCAGCGCAAGCGGCAGCACGCTGTGATGCGGACTGGAGACGACGGTACCTGCATCTGGCGCTGCGCCGGCAACGGAACATTGCCAAGGTGGCTATGGCCCGAAGACTGGGAGTGCGATTGTACTGGATGTGGCGGAAGGGCTGGGAATATTCAGAGTGGGTCAAATTCGGTTCGCACGCGGGACAGCTCGGTACCGGAGATGGCGTGCAGTAGAACGCCGTCCACTTGAATGGGCATCCCGCTCCCTCGCTGGAGGGAGTTTGAACGAGTAATCGTAGTCTGAAGCTGGGATCGAAGAGATGTGTGGGTCGGACTGAAACCGACCGAGCGATTACAAGCGAGCCCTGGTCCTCGACACTGGGCCAAAGGAATCGACGAAATCAAACGCTCTTCGGAGTGAACCGAGAAGTTTGTTCTAACAAAGAATTGACGGAGCCGGCGTTGTTAGAGATGTCCGGTAAGTGCGTTAATCGCGACTTAGGGCACCTGAGACCATTCTGTTTGGGACGAAGACCTGATCGAGGAACGGTCCAGGACCCTCTTTAATGTGGCTGTCAAAATCGGGTCGCGACGCTAGTCTCCCGGCCACGGTTTGTGAGCAATGGTGGGTACCAGTCCAAGAGCTGGTGTTTGACGCCCGGCGCGTGAGGACGATAGACTTCGGTGAAAGTCGAGCAACCTACAGTTGGCGGAGTGCCACCATGAATGATTCAACGACAAGAGAGCCGGCCAACGATCCCCAGGATTTGGAGCGATTGTTGGTAGCGCGAGAGAACGCGGGAGATGTTGCTGGCATGACGGCGTTGTTCGAGCCAGACGCGGTAGTCGACATTGGCGGTGGAACGTTTTTGCGTGGCAAAGCTGCCATTCACGAGTTTTTTACGAAGCTCCAGGTTACGGGGTTTGGACCGGAAAAACGAAAATTCGAGTTCGGAGAACAGCGACCAGCGCTCGTCTGCGGTGATCTGGCCCTCACCTCGACGCGCAGCCGTAATGGTACCGTGACCTCGGAAGTTGCGCGGCGCCAGAAGGATGGAACGTGGCTATGGGTGATTGACAGGTATTCCGTCTCTTGGTGATTGGCAGGTATGCCGTTATGCGAGGCTACTTTCGGCGATTGCGAGGGCCGTGAGTCTGTCAGCCTCGGAGAAGTCGCGTTACCGGACTGATAGAGCTTTCCTGCAAGTGTCTGTTGACCGCGTTAATGAGCCGTTGACTCTCACTTGATGCTGCAGATAATCCATTTTCGACCCAACTGTATTAACATGCACTCGGACTGGCTGTTCTCAGAGGGTTTTGGTGCCCGGGCGACGGAGACAAGGAGAAAGATTATGAAGCGCAAAATGACGGGAGCGGCGGGATTGGTTGGGGCGTTTGTGGCGGGCATTTTGGTGGCGACCGCGTTGGGTGGGGGAATGGCTACGGGGGAGGCCAAGTCGCTTGGGGCAACAGCGGCGGGGCAGCAAGTCAAGGTGGAGAGAATCATCAGCCCGACGGTGACGGAGGAGGACATTGCTTTGCTGCGCAAAGATCTACGGGCAATGAAAATGCAGGTGATTGGGCAGAATATGTCCCTTTCGGATGAGCAGGGAGAAAAGTTCTGGCCGATTTACAACCATTACGTGAAAGACTTGCAGGAAGTGAACAACCAGAAATATGCACTGTTGAAGCAGTACGCGGAGATGTGGCAGACAATGTCAGATGAAGATGCCTTGGTTTATGTGCGGCACTGGCTGGAGGCGGATGTGCAAGCGCAGGATCTGCGATTGAAGTATGTTCCGACAGTGAGTCAGGTGTTGCCGGGACGAAAGGCGGCAACGTTTTTTCAGTTAGACCGGCGGCTGAACATGATGATCGATCTGCAATTGTTTTCGCAGATTCCGCTGGCGCATGTGAAGGAGTAGTCGGGAAGAAATATCAGACAGCCATGATCAGATCACCTCTCCAGGCGAACTCCCGACGCCTGCTCAGTATTTCCAGTGCGGCAGATCAATCCTTCCTATCTATCCCGTTCGATCGCAGAATCAGACTTAACTCGCCTGGGCGAGTTTGGCCAAAGCTTCGCCCCTGTCGCACAGGAATTTGCGACCCAGGCGCTCTGTCCTGCTCATCCATGCGTCCGTTAATTGCGCGCCAATCATTGGGAGCGCCGCACGCCGAAAAAGCGTGAGCCAGTCCTCCAACAGCTCTGGGGTGAGGCTGGCACGTACGCGCCCCGGAATCAAGTCGCAATCAGCAGTGCGGAGACGTTGGCCGCCGAGCGCGACCCACCAGAAATACGTCAGACGCGCTCGTTCGCTGCCCCAATCCGCGGTGCCGTAAGACAATTCTCCGAGAGTGCGGTGAGTCCGAAGCTGCACATGCAGCTGGTCGATAACCATGGCAATCCGGCATATACCAATTTCGTGCGCCAAGCTGCGACTCTGCTCAGGTCTAATCATGTCGAGCCTCCTATTGGCTCCGCTGTTCGGTAAGGCAAGGCGCGGGCCAATCTTAAGTCCTTGGTCAGGCGTAATTTGGCGAATTCCTGCTGGCAGATTGACGCCGCAATTTTCCGAGAATTCGTGAAATCCCGAATCGTCCGCGAAGGGTGTTCCTCGTAAGCAGAGGTTCTTGAGGGGTTTAGTTTGGTATTCGTATTGCCTTGAAGAGGGCTGTCGCGCAGGTTTTTCGGCGCAGTGGTACGAAGCATTATGGACCCAAGACGCTTTTACTAGGTTTGGCTTTCCTGCCTTGCGGTGGGCGCAAATGGTAGCTGGCTACTCGACGCACGGATGCGGCGACCGGGCCAAGGATTAAAAGTTTGTGCGAACTATCGAAGCAACGGATTTAACGATGACGGACGCTGCGACGCCAAACGACGCGCGGGTCGGCAAAAGCCCATTCGGGATCTTGGTGAGCGCATCAGCGTGGCTCGACCGAATTGACCCCGGTACGCACCGGCGCATAAAAGGGCTTCGTCTCGTCACCTCCTACGGAATCGCAGCGATGTTCGGCACTCTGCTCGGCAATTCTCGCGGCTCATTGAGCGGCGCACTGCTCGGCTCTCTCGCGGGTGGCTTTGCACTATGGGCCAGTGTCTTTGAAGGTCAATCAACCAGGGCGTCCTCCAGTCGTGATTTGGCTCTACTGTGCACCGCGGCTGTTGTCGGCGCTATCAGCATGATCGGTTTTTCTCCCTTCCTCGATCGCACGGGCTGGCCAGGTGCCGAACTGATGCTGGTCACCGGAGCTTTCCTGGTCGGATACCTGAAGCGTTACGGAGTTCTCGGCGCGGGCATCGGATCACAAATTTATATCGGACAGCTGCTCGCTTATGGTGCGGGCGTGAAGCGCGCGGATCTTGCGATGGTTGTGATCGCCGGTGTAATTGCGGCTATCGCTTCGATAGTACCGCGCGTACTTAGCGGCCCGGCGGAACATCCGGTGCTCGCGCAGCCATCCAACTCGGTTATCGCGACCAACAGTGTGGCATCGAGCGAACTTCGAATGGGCTTACAAGCCGCGATCGCGGCCCTTGTCATCGTTTTGTTGAATCATTGGGTTCGCCTCGAAGAATCTGCCTGGGCGATCACCGCGTGCACATACGTTATCGCGGGCACTACCTTCGGCACCCTCGATCGCGTACGCCGCCGCATCATCGGGACCATGATAGGTGTTCCGCTCGGCCTGGGATGCCTGCCAGTAGCCTTGCACGCGCCGATGGTGGCTTGGGCGCTCGCTGCGCTGGCGATGATCATTTATGCCATGGCGCTTCCCGAACGATATGATATTGCCTGCGGCGCCTACGCGTTCACTCTGGTCGTGACGCTCGCGGTGAGCGGAGAGAGTTCCGCATTCGTGTTAGCTTCGCGAGCGTGGGAAACGCTGATCGGTGGCGCGCTTGGCCTTGTGACGGCCTTGGTGATTCTGCCGCTTCGCACTCCGGGGTCCGCCAACAAGCAACTCGTCAGCTAGAACCAGAACGACGCCAGCGAAATTCACCGAGCCAAGGAACTGCCCGACTAGAAGCGCACCCCGGGGGTGTGCAAACGCCGACGCAAGCATTTGCGCTGCAGATTTGCTTGTGGGGTGTGAGTCTCGGTCCGACTCCCTACCGATTGCAGAGGCGGCTCGGTTGCGGAACTGAGCTATGCCATTAGTCTTGCGGCCTCGGCGTAGCCGTTTCTCTCGCGATCCATTCACGGATATAGGGTGGACAATTCCGAAGCTGGGTGCCATTCGCCTTGCAGCATGCCAGAAAGGTGACGACGTGCTGGTCTACCAGCTTAACGTCGCGAAGATCCAGCTCGACTCTTCTCCGTGCGGTCTGTTCGGACGACACAGCTCTTTCAAGCTCCGCCAATTCCTCCGAGGCGAGCCTGCCGCTTATGTTGAGAACGACAGAGTCGCCGTCAGATATCTTGTGGATCCTCCACATAATCTTCCTTTCCCCCGGTTGGGAATTACGTTCACTTGTTAATCGCTCTAAAACCTATTCGGTCTGCGCGCGAGCGAACGCAGCCATTGGCCTTTCGAGAGACCAACTTTGAGTAAAGCACGGCAACCACCAATTGTAAGTTAAAGAAAATGAAGCAGATGAGTGGAGAGAGAGCTCCCGACGGCTTCGGGAATTCTCGAATCCTCGTGAGGGGGAGTATGGCGAGTAGTCAGCTGGTTTGGAAGCGGCGCTTGTCGATCTTCATTGATTTGATCTTCGAATCTAGCGTGGATGCGGGTATTCCGAGCTTCGCGGCGGCACCGGTCGGCCCGGAAACGCGACCCTTGGCCTCGGCGAGGGCGGCCTCTATCCGGCCTTTTTCTTGAGCCTCGAGATCGTCCGCCAATGGCCGGGTGGCGGCGGGCTTGAGGGAAAGCCAACTCTCGTCAACGGAAAACTCGCTGCTGTCGCACACGATCACCGAGCGCTCGATGACATTTTGCAATTCGCGAATATTCCCGGGCCAGGAATAGGATTGCAGGTGGGACAAACTTCTCTTATCAATGCTCGTGATCTTCTTCCCCAGTTTGCTGGAATAGCGGTCAATGAAATATTCCACCAGCAGACGAATATCCTCCTTGCGCTCGCGCAGCGGGGGCACTTCGACGGGAAACACATTGATCCTGTAATACAAGTCGCTGCGAAATGTGTCGGCGGCGATCGCAGCCGGTAAATCCCGATGGGTGGCCGCGATCACACGCACGTCAGCGCGAATGGGGCGGCTGCCACCCACGCGATCAAACTCTCGTTCCTGCAGAACGCGCAGCAACGCCACCTGAGTCTCAGCTGTCAGTTCCCCGATTTCGTCCAGAAAGATGGTACCTCCCTCGGCTAATTCGAAACGGCCGAGGCGGCGTTGCAGGGCCCCAGTGAATGCTCCCTTTTCATGTCCGAACAATTCCGAGGCGATCAGATCCCGCGGGATGGCGGCGCAGTTTACACTCACGAAAGCTCGTGCGCTCCGCGGTGAGCGTTTGTGAATCGCGCGAGCGATGAGCTCCTTGCCGGTGCCGGTTTCCCCGGTGATCAACACAGTAGAGTCGCTCGGAGCAACTTTGGCGACGCGGGCCAGCACAGCCTGCAGCGCCGGCGAAGTTCCGACGATCTCTTCGAACATCGAAGCCTTATCGACTTCCTCGCGCAGGGCCAGGTTCTCGTGTTGCGTTTGATCTTGAGCCCTCTTGCGTGCGTCAATATCCGTCCGCACTCCGCACCAGCGAAATATTTGGCCTTGCGCATCGCGAATCGGAACGAGAGTTTCTAGAAACCAACGATACTGGCCGTCGCGGCCGCGCAGGCGAGTTTCCACACTGAAAGCCTCTCCCACTTCCCTTCCTCTCAGGAAGGCGTGCCACATGTTGGCTGCATCGTCCGCATGGACGAACTTGGAAATAAATTCTCGCGGGCCCAGTGCGCCATAAGGTTCGAAGTAGTTGAGGCACGCGCGGTTCGAGCTAGCGGCGCTACCGTCGGGGTAGATCGTGAACATGTGCTGAGGAACCGCATCCATCACTTGCTGCAGTTGGCTGAAGTGTTCGCGGAGAGCCATGAACTCCTTCTGCGTTTTCTCGCTGGCCCGTTTCCGATCATCAATATCAATCCGCGTGCCGCACCAGCGGACAATTCGGCCTCTTTCGTCTCGCAGTGGGATCAGCCTGTACTGAAACCAGCGATACTCGCCGTCATAGCGGCGCATGCGGGCTTCCATTTCGAACGGCTCTCCGCGCTCTCTTGCGCTCGTGACTCCGTCCTTGAGCCTTTCCACATCCTCCGGATGCGTGACCAGCGTAAGAAAATCCAGGGGATCCATTAGCGGAATGGGCCCGAAGTAGTCGAGCGCCGTCCGGTTGCCGTAGGACGCGCTCGCATCCGCCTCCCAAATAAACATGTGCAAGGGAGCGATATCGATGACTTGCTTTAACTCCCTGAAATGTTCCTCTTCTGCGGCCTGTGCCCGCTCCAGTTTCTCAAAGGCTTGCGCATTGGCGAGCGACGCTGCGGCCTGGTCCGCAAAGATTCGCAACCAGACAAAGTCTTGTTGCTGCAGAGGATCGCGGCTGAACACGCCCAAAACGCCGAGAACTTTGTCGCGAAAAACGAGCGGGTGACCTGCGAAGCTACAAATCCTTTCACTGCTGGCCCATGAAGGACGCGCGATCCATTCGTTATTCAAAGTAACGTCGGGGATCAGGATCGACTTTCCGGTCCTCGCAATCGCCCCGACCTTGCGGCCAGCCAGAGGAATTCGCCTGAAATGGCCCTGTAAGAAGGACCAGTCCTCATCGGTATTGAGCGACGCACCGGCGCTCGCTGCGAGATGGAGACACTGGGATTGATCGCGACATTCGGATCGCATGAAGCATTCGCTGCAAATGTCACCGGGAGCCAGCAGCCAGATTCGCGCCAAGGCAATTCCAGGTTGCTTGGACAGACCTTGAACGACGCCTTCGAGAACATTTTGCACAATGCGCTCGCCGGCAACGGCAGCGGCGGTCGAAAGTAGGGGTTCAGCTTGCACAACAGCATCCTTCGCGTGACCGATTCTACATCAAATGCGGAACCCTTCGTCCGCTCACGTGCCGTTCGTTCCTCCTACATTCCGACATTCCCATTTCCTGAGATTTCGTGAATTTTCGAGGCCTCGTGAGCTAGGGTTTCCGCTAACGCGCAGAAAATTAAGCACTTGGGTTTGGTTCGCAGGTTGCTTTTACTACTGCCAGCGACGGCACGAACAACAAGTCGCAAAGCAAGCAGTTGGAGGATGTCATGAAGAGAATCAACGCGATCCTGAGGTTAGTTGCCATTATCCTCGCGTCGCTCAGCGTTTGCAAAACCACGATGGCCCAGCAGCCGCCCGACAACGTCGAAGGCAGCTGGACCATTTACTCAACAAACATCGAGAACGGCGAGACGGTCGTCAAGCACGTGCAAATCGCGCAGTACGGAAACAGGATCACCGGATATTTTGAAGGGCCCAATCAGTCGGGACCAATCGAAGGTGAAGTCAATGTCCATCACATCCGATTTAGCACCGTCACTCGCAACGTTTTGACATTCCGCGGCCAGATCTACGGCGACAACATCACGGGATCGTACGGTCTGCATGGCCGACACGCCGCGTGGCAAGCTATACGCGCAACGCCAGTCGCGCAGACAGCTCCAGCTCCTTCTGCAACTGGGACTGTTTACGCATCTCAGCCTGTGCTCGCGCCACCGGCGCCGGCTCCCGCGCCCGTAGTCGTCGCGCCGCCAGCACCCGCTCCGGCACAACCGGCAGCGGCGCCCCAAGGCAGCGAAGCTCCGAGCGCGTCGCCAATGTCATCAGAACAATTGGACGCACTGGTTGCGCCGATTGCGCTTTATCCTGATTCGCTCGTCGCGCAAGTGATGGCGGCTGCGACCTTCCCGGACCAAATTGCGATCGCAGACTACTGGCTCAGCCAAAACTCAAGCCTTACGGGTCCTGCTCTCACGCAAGCCGTGGACCAGCAAACGTGGGACGCGAGCGTCAAAGCACTGACTCAGTTTCCGTCGGTGCTGCATGACCTGGCAAAAAATCTTGCGTGGACGTCCAGCTTGGGTCAGGCGTTCAACAATCAACAATCCGACGTTATGGCGGCCGTGCAAGTGATGCGCGCGAAGGCACAAGCCGCGGGTACGTTGCAGTCCTCATCGCAGATCACCGTGACGCAGCCTTCTTCGAACGTCATTGTGATTCAACCAGCGAATCCTCAGGTGGTTTACGTACCGCAATACAATCCGGCGATCGTGTACGGCGCGCCCGTCGTTGTGCCGCTGTACACGCCGCCGGTCGCCTTCGCGGCTGCAACGGTTTCGTGGGGTTCGGGAATTTCGATCGGCGCCTTTTTTGGAGGCGGTGGCGGCGGTTTCGTAGCCGGCGGTGGCTTTGGTTGGGGCTTTCACGCGTGGGCTTGCAACTGGGGCGGAGGCGGTGGCGGCAACACGATCATCTATAACCACAACACCTACATTACGAACAACACATGGCGTAACAACAATTACAACGGCTACCACCCTTGGTCCGCCAACAATACCGGCTATCATCCCGGCACTGACACGCACTATGGGCCCAACGGCGCTTACCACCCGAACGGATATTACGGCCCCAACGGCGGATTTCATCACGACGTTCCTGGAACCAATCCCAACGATCAGCCAAATGGCGGACATAACGGCAATCACGGGTTGATCGGCGGGAACGGTGGAGTGGATCACGGCCCGAATGGCGGCCGCAACGGCAATGGCGGCTTGATCGGTGGCAACGGCGGTGTCCGCGACAAAAACGCGGGCATGAATGGACCGGGCGTCGCACCGGCTGGCGGCTATCACGATCGCGATGAGAATCGCATGCTCGGCGATAACCGGTCGCGCATGAGCGGCGATGGCGGGGCAAATCGGTCAGAGAGTGAACGCGGCCGCGGCAGCATGGCCGGACGGCGCCCTCAGACGCACATGGCTCGGGAACACGCGCCCGCTCAGCACCATTCTTCGGGTGGCGGACACCGTCGTTAACGGTACGGGTGCAAATCAACGAGTTCAACAACGAAAATACGAGAGATCGAAAGGAAAATGAGAGGGAGATTCAAAATGAATACGAATGCAAGCAGCAAACGGAAGTGGATAGGAATTGCAGTGATCGCGGTGCTGGTATTTGCTGGTGCGGCTCTGGCCAGTCGAAAGGTGCAGCCCAAATTCTGGACGCTGGCGAAAAAGCCAGTTGCTCAGGCTACATTCCAGTCGCCCTCGGAGGCCGCCGTTGCACTGGCAAACGCTGCGAAGGCGGGCGACCAAACCGCACTGTCCCGGATTCTAGGCCCCGACACGATTTCGCTGGTGATGTCGGGAGACACAGAATCGAACAAAACAGCCATGGACTCCTTCGTGATCAAGTATCAACAGATGAGTCGCTGGGTGGACATGACCGACGGCAGCCGCATTCTTTATATCGGCGCGGACAATTTTTCCTTTCCCGTACCGCTGGCCAAGAATTCGGCTGGGCGGTGGTACTTCGACGCGGTTGCCGGCGCCCAGGAAGTGCGAGCACGTGACATCGGCAGAAACGAGCTTCTGGCCATTGACGCCTGCTATGCACTCGCCAATGCTCAGGAGATTTTCCACGACTCCGGCCCTTCATCGGAATATGCGCAGCGAGTCATCAGCAATCCGGGACTGCAAGACGGTCTGTATTGGCCCGCGAGCGCAACGCAGGCCTCCAGTCCGCTGGCGGACCTCGACCAACTGCCGAAGTCCTCACTTGTTTCGCACTCTCCAGACGGATCTGTCGTTCTCGATGGCTACACGCTGCGCATTCTGACGGCTCAGGGCAATGACGCCGAAGATGGCGCGCAGAACTATCTCGTGGACGGAAAGTTGACGGGCGGATTCGCCGTACTTGCGACCCCTGTCAAGTACGGAGAAACCGGGATCATGAGCTTCGTGATCAGCCGCGAAGGCGTTGTTTACGAACGTGACTTTGGCCCCGACACAACCAAAGCCACCGCCGCTATCCAAGCTTACAATCCAGACGAAGACTGGTCACCGGTTGACTAATCGTTGCACACAGCCGGACAACGGGAGCCGCATATTCCGTGCGTCTCCCGTTTCGTTGTCTGCTCCCGATCTTTCCGCTCGCATGGTCTTCCACCACTGAAAATGCAAAATCGTGACGATAGTGGGCCCTTGCTATGACTCATTGGTAGGAGAAGCCTTTCATGCCGATGATGAAGCGCAATCAACGCGCTGTGCTTTCACAAGTGATTTTAGAACTTTTCTCGGCGAATTCGTGGCAGCCGTGACACAAATCGAGGCCCCGGCTGCGATGCGCCTTTAGCCGGTTCCCGGTGGCACCGACATCACGGACCGGTTATCGGGCAATGAGCGAGCCTCTGCTATTCTAGATATCATGCGGTGGCAATCCGCAGTGCGAATCGCGATTGTGGTTGCGCTCGGTCCCGTACTGGCTGCGTGCAGCGCCGGTTCCGAGGAACAGGGACGCATTCGCGTTACTGCGGCGGATGTAGTCGGAGTGTATCGTTCAGGGACTGAAAGACTCGAACTCCAGCCCAATGGAACGTATGTCCAAGATATTCCTTCCGAATCTCCGCCGATTCATCACACGGGTCGCTGGAAAATATTGACCCATTTCTTAGACGGCAGCGAGGTCCTCCTAATCAACGCTGCTGTTGTCGAACCTTCAACTCCAACAGACCCGTCCCCACATCTGTTTCTTGGGGACTTGCCAATGTTTGCCCACAAACGTTCTGGCCAAATAGCGCTTGCCCGTAACGAAGTCGCAGACTGGTATTACGAACGCTCAAAGTGACGCTAGAGCTCGCAAAACTCTGTCAAGTGCGGACTGTCAATTTCGCTCGGAAGGAAGCGTCGGCTCCAGAGTTCTAAACGAACTGAAGGGTATCGTCAGAACTCGTTGAAAATAAAGTTCGCAAAAAGTGGCGCGCCCAAGGGGACGATTTTAGAACTTTTTTAAACGAGTTCGTGTCAGCGCTGCCACAAATTGGCTTTTCTGCTGAATTGAGGTTGTAACCTATTCGAGCACCCGACAGCCACTTTCTCGATTATCCGACGCAATATAAAAGGGCGCCCCAATTGGAGTAGGTTTTGAGTGTTCGGCTCGAACCTATCCCCGAAAGGAGCGCCCTGTATGGATAACATGAAGTATATCGGGATGGATGTGCACAAGGAAGCGATCTCGGTCGCGGTTCTAAACTCCCCGGGCAAGCTGGTAATGGAATGCACGATCGAAACCAAGGCCAGCACGATTCTGGATTTTCTCAAAGGCCTGCGCGGAAGTTTGCACGTAACTTTCGAAGAAGGCACCTGGGCCGCCTGGTTGTATGACTTGATCAAGCCGCACGTCACCGAGTTGGTGGTGTGTAATCCCCGCCGGAATGCTCTGCTCAAGGAAGGCAGCAAGAGCGACCGCATCGATGCGCGCAAGCTGGCTGAGTTGCTGCGCTCGAACACCGGCATATACTGCATCGATATTTGCCGAGCACCCCGTCAAGGACTCGAATGGCAAATCAGAAAACGCACCTAGTCCACGACATAGAGAAGGACGTAAAGAACGACATAAAAGCAGCGAAGAGAATTCCTCGCTTGCCCTGGTGGGCGGTCCTTTGTCTGATAATCGCCTGTTTTTTTCTCGCTGGGCTTTTCGATCATTTTGGAAGACTCGATCTCACATTGCCAGTACTCGACGGCGTTGCGTTATTTGTTTTCATAATTGCCGTAAAGTGGAAGCTGAGACGGTGCGTCTGGTTTTGGGTCACCATCACAGCCATTCTGGCGCTTCATGTTCTCGGGATTCTATATGTGCCGTGGACCACAAAGTCGGTGCCCGCTGCGGCAATTGCAGGCATCCTCTGCATAGATATGTGCGCGGTATTCGTGATTCTAGATGTTGTTGAGAAGTTTGTTGGAAACGTTGAAAACCTCTGAAGCATGAAGCGTCTTCGATGGCCCGAACCGGTCCCGTCGGGTTCAAACTCCTTCCATGAGAAGGCCGGTCGGAGTCAAGACAGTTTTGTTTTTCCTCTCTGTGGACCCTAACCTTTTCACCGAGCCGCCTCTGTCGCCATCCTTCCAT
>Ga0116125_1001061_pt1 | contig 12269 bp, 8 predicted proteins | sample June2015DPH_16_1_2_FD_89729 | JGI IMG/M metagenome (GOLD analysis project Ga0116125, IMG submission 89729) | Peatland microbial communities from SPRUCE experiment site at the Marcell Experimental Forest, Minnesota, USA - June2015DPH_16_10 | ecosystem: Environmental > Terrestrial > Soil > Wetlands...
GCCTGCGCCTGGCTGCCCGACACTTCCGACTTCCACTCGCCGAAGGTCAGTTCGTCACTCAACACCAATTCCAGCGACGCGCCCTTAAGCGGCCCGTAGATGGCTTTGCCGGTGATCTGCTGCCACCACGTGCCAGTCTCTTTATCGCGCATCAGGAAGTTCTGATTGTTGATGCCGGCCAGATAAAAATGCAGTGCTCTGCCGTTAACCGTTCGTGTCCACACCAGACCGGTGTGACAAAGCGTTCAATAGGTGGCCACAACCGGAATGCCGCCGACCACATCGTTCAACACATGATGGTAGGCCATTTGGCTGATGGGGTAAGCGCGAGCGTCGGGCCCGAAGCGGACGGCGAGAATCATCTCGCCGGAATCGAGTTTGCTCATCCGTGCAGATTCGAATTGCGCGCTGTCGATGGGATGAAACATCCACTCGAAATAGTTCAGGCGCGCCATGACCGTGGAAAACACCACCAGCAGCATCACGACCGACAGCACGATCTTGCGCCACCGGTTCGAAGCTCGCCAGAGCACGAGAGCAAACAGCAGGCAAACAATAGCCAGTGGCAGGGTTCCCCAGGGCGCGCGCTGCCGCAGGGCCATCGCCAACGCCAGACCCGCGGACGTCTGGTGAGTGAACGGGCGGATGATGAACGCGGGAACGAAAAATAATCCGATGCACGCCAAAGCGCACGCGCCGAAGAGGAGCCACAGAGAGCCGCGAGGACGGGAAGCTGATTGCATTCGTGATTACAGCGCCACACCAACACGCCGACTAGCCATGCTGCGCGCCACTGATTGTAAAAGAAAAGCCCCGGTCCGCAGAGCGGAACCGGGGCAAGGCATCAGCTTTTTTTATACTACTGCGGTGTAAAGTTCTGGTGATAGCTCAAGTTGTCAATATCCTGGAACTGTGGCGTCGCCGGCGGTAAGTTGCTCGGCGTCAGGAACAGCACGTCGAAGTAATAGTTTCGCGGCGGAGGCGCGTACACGTCGCCGCCGGGACCGTCTTTATACGTGCCTGTGTTGTACTCAGAGTAGTACATGCTGACCAGCGAGCCGTCATAGTTCAGCGTCTGCCCCCAGCTCTCCAGGTAGCGCAGGAAGTTGTGCATGCCTCCGTCAGTTCCAAAGTCATTGGCAACGTTGGTCCAGGTGGGCTGCGGGAATGGAACGCTCTTGCCGCCCGAGATCGCGGTCCGGTAATACGCCTGGGCCGACATGGTGCGGTTGCCCGAGACGTCTGGGTAAAGCAGACTGTTAAAGTCGTTCCACGAGTTGGATAGCACCATGACCGAGTCGGCGATGATGGATGCCGCCGAGTGCGGCGTCTGCGTGGGGGTTGCGGCCGTAGCCGTGCTCCAGAACGGATCCGACCCGTTGGTGTTGTAGTTGCCCTGGATGTAGACCGGATTCTCGGAAACGATGGTGAAGCCGCCGCATCCCGTCGGGTTCGCCGCGCTCTGCGAGCAGCCGCTGGTCGCCGGCATGACCGGCAGGTAGCTGACCAGGCCTGCGCTCATACCACCGTCTACCAGCTTCAATACATGGCGAGCGCCGCTTACCGGATTCGCCGCACCCTCCTGATCACCGGCGCCGGTAAGTATGGTGTTGGTTGTGGTGTTCAAGCCGGCGCAGTCGGCATAGGCGGTGTAGGTCGCCCCGGAGGTCACGCCCACTCGCTTATACCCATTCAGCGGGGCAGTATTGGTATTGATGCCGAAGCCGTAACCCAGGTTTTTCTCGCCCCAGTTGTCGAGGAATCCATTCTGATCGACGTCCTCCGGCGAGTAAGTGTAGTACGACTTGGTTTCCAGAGCTCCATCCGGCGTGGTAGAGGTCAGGATCGCCGACGAGTTCACTACGTCTTCCAGACCTGATTCTCCGCTCTTCACGCCGGCCGGAGTCTGGCCGCCGTTGGAGGGATTGGGATCGGTCTCCATGCCGCGGTGATCGGAGAAGTAAAGAACGTAACCGTTGTTGGCGGCATAGTTCACACTGGTGCCGTGGCCGGGGATGGTGCCGTTCAACCACAGGGCCAGGTTGCCTACGTCGAGTTCCACGGCATTCATGATGCCCTGGACCGAGCAGGAAGAGTAAGTAAAGGTATCGGGATTGCCCGGTTTCCCAGCCGCCGGGGTGAGGGTGGTGTTTGCGACCGTGTTGTCGCGCATCTCGCCTTCGCGCGCGTCGTAGAAGTTAAGCGGCCACCAGTCGCCCGAAGTTCCCGCGCTGTGAGCGGTCGCCGCCCCCAGCGTTGGACGAAGTTTCTGCAGAATGAGAATGGCATTGGAATCAACCGTGTTCGAACAAGCCGCGTTGTAGGGAGTGCCAGGGCAGGTGGGCGGGCTGGTGGCGATGCCCGGATTATTAACATCGAAGAGGCGTCCGAAGCCCAGTCCCAGCCACTCAGCAGTGACGCCTACCCAAGCGGCTCCGTTGTAGTATTCCACGCGAATCCAGGGGCCACCGGTCGCGCTACTCATCTGAGCCAGAGTAGTGGGATTGGTGGTCAGTTCCCCGATCAGCGGAAATCCGCCGGCCGTCCAGTTTTCAATTCCCGTATCAATGTAGGGGTTCAACCAGCCGTTTGCGGGGTTAACACCTGCACCGGGTGTCGCCCAGCCAAAATATTCGTTCGCTCCCGAGGTCAGAGCATACTGAGTAGCTGCGGATGTGGGGAACTCGTAGTCGCTGGAGTCGAGCGAAGCCGTTCCGCGCTCGGGGTGCAGATCGGCGAGGGTGTCGGCGATCAGAATCCGGATCTGCGCCTTGTTGTACAGACGCGAAGTGCCCAGCGTGCTACTCGCCGACTCGCCCACCTGCGGCTTGCGGATAATCGAAATCGGGTCGGTGCAAGGCGGTGGGTTGCTGGTGCAACTGTTTTGCACGAACGGCAACTGCATGTTCTTGGCGCCGGTAAGCGAGTTGGTTAGATAACCATTCAGAGTTCCGGTAGAAAGGCTGGGGAAATTGATGTTGGCGGATCCGCCCACTGTAGGGTAGCCTCCGCTCCAGCTGGCGTCGCCCGGAACCGTAGCTGCGCCGGGAAGAGCAATGCAGTTCGCCTCGCCGGACGGCGGAATCGGACTTAGAGCGCAGCCGGCGTTGGCTTTCGGAATATAGACGGTGCCACCATATCCCACCGTGGTGGAGTGGCCGTTCTCCAGTTGGTCCATCACGATCTGCTGGTAGGCCGAAACCTTGTCGTCGAATACCAGGTTGTCGCCGGAGGCGAGGAAAAGGTTCTGATTGGTGTGAACGCGGCCGCCGAAGGCAAAGTTCGGGCCGGCGAAGTAGCTGCAGTCATAACCGCAGAACACGCCAAACTGAAACACTGGAATCAGCGCGACTTCAATGTTGCGCGTGATGTTGATCGAAGCTCCCGCCGGACGGCTGGCGATGACCTGCAGGGTCATGGGAATCAATTCGGCGTACAACCCCTGGTTCGAACCGGAACTGACTGTATTCCAGCTGCTGACCGGTTCGCCCGTCCCGTTGGTTGGGTAGGTAATCGTCTCGGTGTAGTTCATGTTCGGGACCATGGCCGCGGTGGGGGGAAAGGTGGCCACAGCCTGGATCTGCGCGTTAGTAGGGACCTGGTATTGGGAGTACAGCGACGAAAGGTCGGCGGTGAGCTTCTCCATACCAGACTCAGCGCCGTAGAAGGCTAGATTGGACTCCAGGTCATTGCCGCCCATGCGGGCTTCGTTGGTGACCATGAACAGAAGCCCAGCCGCTGCGCCCGAAAGCATCACTAGAATCAGCAGCGCTGCGATCAGTGTGAAACCCTGCGAGCCTTTTTCCTTTTTTCCCTGTGTCATGCTAAGCCCCATGCTAGTTCGTCCCATGCGTTAGTCTCCTGCCCCGAAAAAAACGTTAAGCGTTCATGCCAAGAAAGCTTTAATAAACGTTGCGAAATGCCATGTTGCGCGCGCTGACGTCGGTCGCCAGATACATGTTCTGCGACTTGTTGCCATTGTTGAGAATGCTCTGGCCCATCACCACCAGATTGATCTTCTGGATATTGTTGGGCGACTCGCCGACCCCGATGGGGTTCGCCTGATTCGCGTCGAGGGCCGCGGTGGTCGAGTTATAGGTGTCATAAGCGACTTGCAGGTTGATGATGTCGTCGGCCACGGGCACGGGCAGGAGTCCGTTCACCTGGCGCATCAGGCGCGGAGTCTGGCCGGCAGCGGGAACGGTGATGTAATACGTGACCGCAAACAGCCGGTAGGCGGTTCCCTGCGTGGTAGCTGGATTGAGCAGAGGGAAGGCGTAACCCGTACCGCCGCTCACGGCCCAGATGTTGTTGGTGACGCCGGGCGGTGTCCCGGTAAAGTTCATGTTCAGCGGGTCGAGATTGCCAAAAGTAATCGAGGTCGCGTTGAGATTGGTCACTTCGCCAACCGCGGTGGCGCCGTTGCTTCCGTTGATAAGAATCAAATCTCCCTTTTGTATGCCGCCGGCAGCGGTGGGAAGCGGAGGCGGATTGGCGGTGTAGGAACTATTCACCGTCAGGTTGATCTGGGTTCCGTCCGGAGCCAGTGGGAAAGTGACGTTGTACTCAAACAAAGGAAAGTTGTAGTCGCAATAGATCACCGTGACGCTGTCGTTCACAGCCGGAGCGGGCGCGGCTGGAATGCTGGCGCCGCCTTCCACTCCATTCAAATAGCCGGGAATAATTCCATACATGTAGTTCCCGGGATAGGTGTAGTTCACGACGTGGCAAGCGCCGCTCTGGTCGCAGCCAAACTTCGCGTCCGTGACTCCGGCGCCCTGCGGCAACTGGACTCCGCCCGAGGGCAGACCAGCGCCGGCCAGACTGAGATCCTTCACCATAAGGTCGACGGCCGCCCGCATGTCCTGTTGATTCTCGGCGCGCTGCGTCACCAGCATGACGGAGTTCATGCCGCTCTTGAACAGGCTGGCCATGGCCGTCATTACAAGCAGGCCCAACGCCGTGGCAACCGTAAGTTCCATCAGCGAGAAGCCGCGTTCCGAATTGCGTTTCTGCATTCTCATGTTTTCTATCCCTGGCCTCTTAATTCCTGGCCCCTCTAGCGGAAAGCTGAAATCAATGCCTGCACGGTGTAGGTCCGCGGAACCGAGGACTGGTTCGTCATATACGTGACCGTAACGGTGATCTGCTTCAGATTGGGGTTGATGGTGCCATCTGAGTTCAGGACCGTACCGATCGTGATCTGGCGGGTGAAGTTCGCCAGGCTCATGGACACGTCATCGGGCGTGCCCAGAATGCCGTCGGGGCCGGGCAAAACCAAACACTCGGGTCCGGCCGCGCAGGGTCCGGTGGCAGGGTAGTTGACGTCATCGGCGGTGTTCACCAGCCCGTCGGGACCAGCGGCCAGCAATTGGGTTGCGGCATTGGTGAAGATACCGCCGCTCGAGATGTTGGCGATTTGCGCGAAGGTGACTTGCTGGGTATTGCGCGCGGTATAGATGCTTTCCATCGCCTGCAGCGCCTTTTCCCGGGCGATAAGATTCTGCTGCGCGTTCTGCGTGCTGCCGACGGCAGTAGCAAAGGCGGCGACCAGGGTCAGAATGCCAATGCCCATGATCGCAATCGAGATCATGACCTCGATCAGCGTGAACCCGTGCTGGGTCGAGTTAGCCTGGGTCGAGTTAGCTCGCCGCGATGAGTGAGATCTGCGTTTCGTCATTGTTGTGTCCACACATTGACTCCACTCTGGTCATAGATCCGCCAGCCGCGGATTCTTCCTGTCGTTCCCCACACCGTGAGGGCGCGCGAGCGGTACGCATCATTGGTGCGGGTCATATAGAGAATGCCGCTGTTGTAGTTGCCGAAAATATCTTGCGACGAGCCGTCGGGCATGAAGATGACGTAGTTCTGGCTGCCCAGGCCCATGAGTTGGTCGAAATCGATGGCGGTCGTGCCCCCGCCGAATCCATCCGGAGCCGCTGCCGGGAAGATGGCCTGCACCCCGAAGGTGACGTCAGGCGGCAGCGTATAGGTAGCGACCGTCACGGGGGCCGGCGACACCGGGACGGCGTATCCCCAGAGTTGCACGGTGATGGTTCCGGGGGCGGTGAAAGTGACGATGTAGCGATTACTTTGCGTGATAGCCAGGTTCCTGTAATTCCGCAGAACCGACAGCGAAGTGTCGTAGGCCTGGTCAATGTGGTTCTCGTTCAGCATCGGCATCATGGCCATGACGCTGATGCCCGCCACGGTCATGCCAATGCCAATGACGATCATCATTTCCATCAGCGAGAAGCCGCGAATCTTTCTCGAAGTCATAAGATCTCTGATCTCTTTCGGGGGAGGAGAAACAATCTTTAAGCGTTCGCTCGCGCTCTCACTCCCGGTTAGCCATGCCAATCACGGAGCAGGACCGCAGTTGCCGCGCCCACAAAAAAGCGGGCTCGCGTTCTTTCACCGCGTCATTGGTCATCGTAGGAACAAGTCGCGGTGCCGTCAAAGCACCACAGGTCAATACCGGGGTGTTGTCCTTTTGGACTGCGCTGGTTACCGAAGTCACGGATTGACAGCATGACAGTTAACGCCGCCGGGCCCTTGTCACTGTGACTCTGGTAACTTGTGGGACGAACGGGTGGAATCCTAGGATGGGGCAGGTATGACTCTCTCTGCCCTGCTCGTGTGCGTTGAAGAGGCGCCGGCCGAGGTGCTGCGCCGGGTCCTGGAAGAACTCAGCATTCGAGTTGAGTCTTGCCCGGACTTCGTGCGGGCCGCCATCCGGATGGCGCAAGAGCGCTTCGACGTGGTCATCGTCGACGGCGATTCCGACAAGGAAGTGCTTGCCCTGTTGCGCGAAACCCAGCTGTCGCGGCGCAACGATGCGACCCTGGCGGTTACGGTCGTGGCCGTGGCCGGGCAGGACAGCACGCGGGAAATGTTCTCGCTGGGGGTCAATTTTGTTCTCTATAAGCCGGTGGCGTACGAACGGGCTCTGAGCAGCTTGCGTGCGGCGCGTGCCGTCATGCGCAAGGAAAAACGCAAGAGCGCCCGCGCCGCGGTGCATACGCAGGCGACCATCGATTACGCTAACGTCGAGCAGGAGCGGGCCACGCTCATCGATCTGGCGCAGGACGGCATGTCGGTGCAGTTCGGGAAGAAACTTCCGCCCACCAGCAAGGTTTATTTCCAGTTCAAGTTGCCGGGACAGATGGTGAACATTCGTCTATCGGGCCAGGTGGTGTGGCAGGACTGGAACGGCCGCGCCGGAATTCAGTTTGTGGATGTCCCCAAGACCTCGCGCCGAATGCTCACCGATTTTCTAGCCGTCAATGTGCCCAGCGAATCCCGGCCCGAGGAGTTCTCCGATGTGACGGTTGAGGTGGACGAGCCGCGGCAACTGGCCACGATGTCCGTGGCCGAACAAACCCATGGCAGCCGCAGGCCGCAAAGCAGTCCGCGCCCAGTGGCTGCGGACGGTGCGGGGCCGTCTGATCCTGACCACCGGAAGCAGATCCGTTATGCCTGCCGGCTGGGCGCGGAGGTTTTCCGCACCGGGGTTTCGGTGCCGCATCACTGCTGCCTGACCGATCTGAGTTTCGGGGGATGCTATCTGGAAGTCACGGGGCGCTTTCCGGAGGGCGCCGCGGTGGAGATTGTAGTTCGCACCTATGAAATGAAATTGCATGTGCGGGGGAAGGTGCAGGCGTCACATCCCGGCTACGGGATCGGCGTGGCATTCGAATTAAAGACTCGCGATGAACAGGCCAACGTTAAAAAGCTGACTGACTTCGTGGCCTCGACCACGGCGCCGTCGTAACTCACAGGCTGCGCATTCCGCGTAAGTCGTTGCATCTTCGTGTAAGTCATTGAAATGTCGTAGAGGGCCTCTGGCAGGCTCCAGGACGAGCTTTTTTGCCGGGGATGACCTTGCCCCTGATGCTCAGGACAATCGTCGATGGCAGAGGTGTTTCCGGCTCCGGAAAGGGCATCGTGGATGTCGGACGAAACGCGCCCGCGCGGCACCGCAATCGCAGCGTCTCATGATGAGACGGTTAGCATACTTATTTGTAGATGCGGGCGTGTCACCCTATTAGTGTACGTAAGAAATCGTACGTACCGTTGGATACCTACTTCTGTCGCTGATTGTTCGCCGCGAAGAATATGCAAATGTCGCCCCGTAATTCCGGCGAATCGTTTCCCGGAAGAAAGCGCGCCCACTATTTCAGTACTGCGCCTTCGGAAATTGCCTTTTTGAAGTAATCGAGAGAGAGACGGAGGCCGGTCTCCAGGTCAACCCTCGGTTCCCATCCCAGTAACTGGCGGGCTTTGGTGATGTCGGGGCAGCGTTGTTTGGGATCATCCGGGGGAAGCGGTTCGTAGCGAATCTGGCTTTTCGACCCGGTCACTTTTAAAACCAACTGCGCGCATTCGAGGATGGTGAATTCATTGGGATTGCCGATGTTGACCGGCAGATGTTCGTCTGACTTCGAAAGCCGAATGAAGCCGTCGATCTCGTCGCTCACGTAGCAGAAACTGCGGGTCTGCTGGCCGTTGCCGTAGACGGTAAGCGGTTCGCCACCCAGCGCCTGCTTCATGAAATTTGGTACGACCCGGCCGTCATTGAGTTGCATGCGCGGGCCGTAGGTATTGAAGATGCGGACGATGCGCGTATCGACCTGATGGTAGCGGCGGTAGGCCATGGTGACGGCCTCGGTGAAGCGTTTGGCTTCGTCGTAGACGGAACGGGGGCCGATCGAGTTGACGTTGCCCCAGTAGGTTTCTTTCTGGGGATGCTCGAGCGGGTCGCCGTAGCATTCCGAAGTCGACGAAACGAGATATTTCGCGCCGTACTTGTGGGCGACGTCGAGGGCGTGGAACGTACCGAGCGAGCCGACCTTAAGAGTGGGAATGCCATGAATGGTGTAATCGACGGGACTGGCCGGACTGGCGAAATGAAACACATAGTCGACGCGGCCGGGGTCGAAAGGTTCGCAAATGTCTTTTTCGATGAATTCAAAACGCGGGTCATTCTGCAGATGGGAAAGGTTGGCGCGGCGGCCGGTGAGCAGGTTGTCGACGACCACCACGCTGTAGCCTTCGCCGAGAAGAGCATCACAGAGGTGAGAGCCGAGAAATCCGGCGCCGCCGGTGACGAGCGCGCGTTGGGTGGTCATGTTTAGTTGCCGTTCTTTATTGATGAGATGTTGATCATGAGCACGCTCGCGTTATTCCGTTCCATTCTTTAGGTCGTCCTTCAGCGCTTTCTTTGAGGCCACGGCGGGCACGCCGTCGGGTTGGGCGGCCGGGCGGCCCACGCTGTAGTAGGTGAAACCCTGAGCGGCCATGATTTCGGGATCATACAGGTTACGGCCGTCGATCACGATGGGGTACTTGAGCTCCTTGTGCAGACGGCTGAGATCGAGATTGGCGAATTCCTCCCACTCGGTGAGGATGAGCAAGGCGTCGGCGCCGCGGGCGGCTTCGTAGGCCGAGTTGGCGAAGGCGATGCCGGACGGCACAACTTCGCGCACTCGCTCCATGGCGGCGGGATCGTAGGCCGTAATTTTGCTGCCTTCCTGCAAGAGCGCCTGCACCAGAAAAAGCGCGGGGGATTCGCGGATGTCGTCGGTTCCGCCCTTGAAGGCGAGGCCGAGCACGCCGAGATGCTTGCCGCGCAGGGTCCAGAGCGCGCTGCGCACTTTGCGCAGAAAGCGCTGGCGCTGGTCTTCGTTGATGCGCATCACTTCATCGAGCAGGCGGAAGTCATAGCCGGACTCGCGAGCCACGGCGCGAAAGGCCATGACATCTTTCGGAAAGCAGGACCCGCCGTAGCCGATGCCGGGGTTAAGGAAACGGGGCCCGATGCGCGCATCGCTGCCGATGCCGTGGACCACCTGATTTACGTCGGCGCCCACCGATTCGCACACCGAGGCCACGGCGTTGATAAAGGAAATCTTCATGGCCAGGAAAGCGTTGGAGGCGTGTTTGATCAACTCCGCGCTCTTGCTGCTGGTGACGATGAGGGGAGGGGGAATCGAGGCGCGATCGGGTTGAGGGATGGCGTCGCTGCGCTGGTAGTAGCTGCCATCGGTGAGAGGAGCGTAGACGTGGCGCAAGACTTCGGCGGAGCGGTCGCTGTCGCAACCGATGACGATGCGGTCGGGAAAAAGGAAGTCGGTGACGGCGGTGCCTTCGCGCAGAAATTCGGGATTGGAAGCGACGTCGAAGGAATCGGGGCTGGTGCCGTTGCGCAGGATGATGCGGCGCACCCAATCACTGGTGTAGACGGGAACTGTACTTTTCTCGACCACGACTTTGTACTCGTTGATGCCGCCGGAAATTTCGCGGGCCACGGATTCGACGTAGGACAGATCGGCTTCTCCGCTTTCGGTGGGCGGCGTGCCGACGGCGACGAAGATGACGGAACTGAGGCGGGCGGCTGCGGTGAGGTCGTCGGAGAAAGTCAGGCGCTGCCCGCGATGGCGGCTGAGCAGTTCGGGCAGGAATTTCTCATGAATGGGGACTTGGCCGTCACGCAGCGCGGCCAGTTTCTGCTGATCGTTGTCGACCAGGATGACGTCGTGGCCGAGGTCGGCAAAGCACGCGCCGGCTACGAGCCCAACGTATCCTGAACCCACCACTGCAATACGCATCGGCGTAAACCTCGAGAGAATAATAACGGATGACGCAGGCTGAATTTCTGCCGCTTTGATTTTACAAGTTGTCGAGCCGGGGTTGCGTTTCTGGCAGATGAAAACTTACATGAGCACGCGCCCGTTAGCCAAAACGGGAACTATGTGCGCGATACGCAGACCGGTCTTCAGCCAGCGCAGGAGCAGGAAACGAGACTTGTATCAGGGCACGCCTGCAGGCTTGCCGGCTCTGCGCGAGATTTGAAATCGGCTTTAGCCGCTCGGCCCCGAGGCTAGCTCCCAGCGGCTAAAGCCGCTTTTTCTCTAAGCCGTTATCGGCATCGCTGAAGCGATGCCCTGATACGAACCTCTTTCCAACCGCACCACTTTCCAAGAGCTCCCCTTTGGTGGTGTTGACATCCGTAATAGATCGCGCCAAACTCCGCATAAAGACGGACGGCCGCTGAAGTTCAAGGTTCCCCGTATGCCTCAAAACTCCATGCTGCAGCCGGATTCGCACGGGACGCCATCGCCGACGCCTGAGAAATTATGGGACGAGAAGTCGTCGGATCAAAAATCGTCGCGTGAGAAGTCGTCGGACGGGAAATCAGAAGAGAAGAAAACTTCCGGTCCGGTGGGCGAAGTCGTCTCCTCGAACGATCCGCGCGACGTCGCGGAAGTGGCTCGAGCGCTGGCGGCCCACGGGGGTGGAGCGGCGTCGTACGATTTGGCCCTGGATCTGGTGCTCAACCAGGTGGTCGAGGAGGCGCGGTTTGCCACGGGAGCGACGGGGGCAGCGATTGCCCTGGCGCGGGCGGGGGAGATGGTGTGTCGCGCCACCAGCGGCCCGGATGCTCCGGACCTGGGCGTGCGCGTGGAGACGACTTCGGGACTCTCGGGAGCGTGCCTGCAGACGGGAACGATTCAACGATGTGGTGACACGGAAACCGACCCTCGCGTGAATGCCGAGGCCTGCCGGCGCCTGGGCGTGCGTTCGATTCTGGTGCTGCCGTTGGCCGATGGGCCGCAACCATTTGGAGTGTTGGAAGTTTTCTCCTCGCTGATCGATGCGTTTGGGGATCGGGATATCAGGGAGCTGCAAGTTTTGGCGCGCCGCGTGGTGGCGAATAAAAGAGGCGCCGAGGATGGTGCGGCGGTTCTTCTTGTGGAAGTTCTTGCGGAAGTTCCGGCGGAAGTTCCGCCTGATGTTCCGCCTGATGTTCCGCCGGGTGGAGTTCTGGCCAGCGCGGTTCCGCCCACGGTGGGGGAAAAGGCGTCGGCACCTGCGATCGAAGTTGAGACTTCGCCTGAGCTTGAGGCTTCGCCCGAACCGGAACAGAGGGCGGAATCGGCTGCCGCGACCTTTGCGGAAGGAGGCTACACGAGAAGGAATGACATCTGGACGGCGGTGCTGGGAATCCTCGTCATCGTGACGGCTGTATTGTTAGGACTCGCGCTGGGATGGCGGGGAGCGATCCGTCGCGGGCAGAACGGTGGATTGAATGGAGGCGTGAACGGAGGACCGAGCAGAGAGTCGAGCACTTCGTCATTAGAGACGACGGCGAATCGTGAGGGCGATTCCGGCTTGCAGCAGCGGACGGCGGCTGCGGCGTCTCGTGATTTGGCGTTGCCAGCGGAAACGGCGCCCGGAGGTTCGAGCCTCCCGACTTCAGTTGAGCC
>Ga0116125_1001065_pt1 | contig 12252 bp, 4 predicted proteins | sample June2015DPH_16_1_2_FD_89729 | JGI IMG/M metagenome (GOLD analysis project Ga0116125, IMG submission 89729) | Peatland microbial communities from SPRUCE experiment site at the Marcell Experimental Forest, Minnesota, USA - June2015DPH_16_10 | ecosystem: Environmental > Terrestrial > Soil > Wetlands...
GTAAGCGGCCGGGCTCATACTCGCGACGGCCGGCGTGGTCGTGTTGGCAGTGTTCGAAGTGCCGGTGGTGAAGGTGCTGGTGTACGGGGTGATCACGTTGCCTGCTTCGTCGGTCGCACCACTGACGCTCACCGTGTAGGTTGTGCTCGGCGACAGAAGAGACGTTGAAACGAAGCTGAGCGTCGTTCCGCTGCTGCTCAGGCTGACCGTGCCGGGTACCGAGACTCCACCCGCGGAGAGCGTGACCGTTCCGCTTCCCACACTGGTCCCACTCAAAACAGTGCTCACGTTGACATCGACGCGAATGTTGACCGGCGTTCCAGTTTCCCCGTTCGCCGGACTCACCAGCGTCACCGTCGGCGAGGTCGTATCGGAATTCGGGCCTGTGTAAAAGTAGGTTTCGTAGTATTGCAGCGGGTTGCCGGCAACGTCGGTAATGCCGTTGCTTGCGATCACGAGGTAGGAAGCCGACGGATAGAAAGGAGTCGTAGGTGTGAACGTCGCAGTCAGGCCGTTGGAAGAAACCGCGATTGTCCCCGGCGCATACGTATTCGTACCCGATGGGATGAGTTCGAACGTTGTGCTGGTCACGGTCAGCGGGTCAATGGGCTCACTGAACTCCAGCTGAATCTGGCTGTTCGTGGGCACACCAGTTGCATATGAGACGGGACTGGCGACACTCACTTTTGGCGTATTCGTGTTCGTCGTTGTGCCCGTCACAAAACTGTAAGTGGCAGGATTCGACAAGGCGAGACCACCAATGTCCGTCACCTGGCTGGTCACAGTCACGTTATAAGTCGCGCTGGCAGTGAGTCCTCCCGTAGGCGTGAATGTGAGCAACTCATTGCCATTCGACATGGCGACTCCGCCGGCAACCGGCTGTCCACCCGATTGCACCTGGAATCCGTTCGTCAGGCTGATGGGATCAATGGGCTTGCTGAAGCCGAGCACGATCAAGCCATTGGTGGGAACATTGGTCGCACCGTTGAATGGACTGATTCCTGCGACTTGGGGTTGCGTCGTGTCGGGGGAGAATGACGTGGTGAAGCCGAACTCGATGCCGCTCCCGGTCAGGCTGTTCCCCGATGTGTCTTCAACCGACGGAGACAGGTACACCTGGAACTGGCGGCCCACGCCGAGAGGCTGCTGCGGAACAAAAGTCGCGATCGTTCCAGTGGCAGCGACTTCGACGGTGGCGGCCAGGTACACGCCGGCCGTGTCGTCATACACCGTGAAGTTTTGCGGCGTGAGCGTCGCCGGATCCATGGGCTTGGTGAACTGCGCCACGATCGGCGCGCTGGTTGGAATGTTCGAATTTCCGCTCTGCGGACTGGTCAGAACAATCTGCGGATTAGTAGTGTCTGTAGTCGAGCCAGTCGTGAACGTGCTTTGGAACTCGGGCGAAGTCTGTCCTCCGGCGACATTCGTGACGGCCACTGAGTAGCTTGTGCTGGCTGCGAGATTTTGCGATGGTGCGAAGGTGATGGATAAGCCATCGTTCGACAGCGTCACTGTGCCGGTGATGCTCGTGCTTCCCTGCGACAGCTTGAGCGTGCCGGCAACGATCACACTCGACTGAACGGCTTGCGCCAGACGCACCACCACGCGGCCATTCTCAGGCACACTGGTAGCTCCGTTCGCCGGCTGCACCTGCACAACCGCGGGCAGGGTGCTGCTGACAACGGTCATCAAGACGCCATTGCTGGCGACTCCGCTGACTGTGACCACGACATTGCCCGTCGTCGCTCCGGTCGGCACAGCAGTAACGATAGACGTTGCGCTCCAGCTTGAAACCGATGCCGCAACACCGTTAAACGTGACAGTACTCGTTCCCTGGGTGGCGCCGAAGTTAACGCCGGTAATGGTGACCGATGTTCCCACGGTGGCCGAATTCGGCGAAACACCAGCGATATTCGGCGTCGTCAGCACGGTGAAAGACACGCCATTGCTGCTCAATCCATTCGCGGTGACAACCACGTTGCCCGTCGTGGCGCCATTGGGAACAGTCGCCACAATCGACGTCGCGCTCCAACTGGCGACCATTGCCGCGAAACCGTTGAAGCTGACTGAGCCCGATCCTTGCGTCGCGCCAAAATTCGATCCGTTGATCGTCACTGAGCTTCCGACCACTCCGGAGGTTGGAGAAAGGCTGCTGATGCTGGGGCCCTGCAGAACGGTGAACGACACGCCATTACTGCTCACACCGCTGGCGTGGACCACTACATTGCCCGTAGTCGCGGCCGTCGGCACCGTGGCCACGATCGATGTCGCGCTCCAACTCGCAATCGCGGCTGTCGTTCCGTTAAACGTGACCGAACCCGAGCCCTGGGTTGCGCCAAAGTTCGATCCGCTGATCGTCACCGCCGCTCCGGCCCCGCCGGATACAGGTGAAATACTGCTGATGTTGGGTGTCCCGAGAATCGTGAACGAAACGGCATTGCTCCAGACGCCGCTCGCGTACACGGCAATTCCGCTTTGCGGCCCCTGCGTCTGCGGCCCAAACACGCTGGGCACGGTGAACACGATCGAGGTCGCGCTCCAGCTGGTATATCCGATCTGGAATCCATTGAGCGAAATCGTGCCTGCTGATGCGCCAAAGCCCGTCCCCGTGATCGTGACGGTTGCGCCCACAGCTGCACCCGTTGGCGACACGCTTGCCACTACCGGAGTCGGCAGCACAGTAAACGACACACCATTGCTGGGCACTCCGCTGGCGTTGACGATGACGTTGCCGGTCGTCGCTCCGGTTGGCACCGTGACCGTGATCGAAGTCGCACTCCAGTTCGAAACCAGCGCCGATACTCCGTTGAATGTGACTGAGCCTGAGCCCTGCGTCGAGCCGAAGTTTGTGCCTGTAATCCCGATCGTCGCGTTGACTGCATCCGAGGTGGAGGACAGGCTGGTAATGCTCGGCGCTGGCAGCACAGTGAATGCAACGCCGTTGCTGGCGTTTCCGCCAACTGTAACGACTACATTTCCGGAGGTCGTTCCCGCCGGAATGATGGCAACAATCGCGGTGGAGCTCCAACTCACAATCGAAGTTACCGTCGTGGTGTTGAACTTCACCGTGCTCGATCCTTGCGAGGAGCCGAAGTTCAATCCGCTGATCGTGACTGCTGCGCCGATGGCAGCGGACGACGGCGCCACACTGCTGATGCTCGGAAACACAGTGAAGAGCACGCCGTTGCTGTTAACGCCACTTGCGTACACCACAACATTACCCGTGGTCGCTCCGGTAGGCACTGTCACTTTGATCGACGTTGCTGCCCAACTCGTGACGGTCGCCGGCGTGCCGTTGAAACTTGCCGATCCCGTGCCTTGCGTCGAACCAAAACTCGTTCCCGTGATGGTTACGGCCGTGCCCACTGCCCCGGACGTCGGAGACAACTTTGTAATGCTCGGAGCCGCTACTACTGTGAACTTCACGCCCTTGCTGGCTACGCCGCTGGTGTTGACCACGACGTTGCCTGTAGTAGCTCCAGTCGGCACAGTCGCGACAATCGAGGTCGCGCTCCAGCTCGTGATCGTCGCTTTTGTTCCGTTAAATGTGACCGTGCTGGTTCCCTGGGTTGCATTGAAACCCGAGCCCGCGATGGTCACTGACGCGCCGACTGCGCCTGTCGATGGAGACAGAGTAGTAATGGTCGGGGTCGGCAGAACAGTGAACGACACGCCGTTGCTCGCGACTCCGCTGGCGTTGACCACCACATTGCCCGTGGTCGCAGTTGGCACCGTCGCCACAATCGAAGTCGCGCTCCAACTCGTGATCGTCGCTTTTGTTCCGTTAAATGTGACCGTGCCGGTACCCTGCGTCGATCCAAAAGCTGTACCGCTAATCGTTACTGACGCGCCCACGGCAGCCGACGATGGCGAAAGACTTGTAATATCTGGAGCCGGCAAAACGCTAAATGACACCCCGTTGCTGTACACACCGCTGGCAAATACAACGACGTTGCCCGTGGTCGCCCCGCTCGGTACCGTGACTTTGATCGACGTGGCCGCCCAACTGGTAATCGATGCAGACACGCCATTGAACGTGACCGTTCCTTTCGTCGAGGTGAAGCTCGTTCCGGTAATCGTCACCGCGGCGCCGACCGCGGCTGAAGTTGGCGACAAGCTCGTGATACTCGGCGCGGCCACGACGGTAAAGGTCTTCGAGTTGCTGGCTGTTCCTCCGACCGTGACCACCACACCGCCGGTCGTCGCCCCGATGGGTACGATGGCCACGATGGAGGTCGCGCTCCAACTCGTAATGCTCGTCACGGTCGTGGTATTGAACTTGACCGTGCTCGTGCCCTGCGTTGAGCCGAAGTTCGTGCCCGTAATTGTGACGGACGCTCCTACGGCGCCGCTGGTCGGCGAGAGACTCGTGATGCTGGGAGCAGCGGCCAGCAGACTAGCCGGCAATATCATGCTGAGAAGCAGGAAGAAGGCGATACGGCACGAGATTCGAGTCACGATGCACCTCACGGCTGACACGTTCGAGGATCTCCTTTTCAACTGCTTCACTTTCACTGCTTCACTGCGAGACGTAGACCTCGGCCGCGGGTACTCCAAAGGCGCAGGGCAAGGGATACTGCACGGTGATCGCCTCGGCTCCCAGCGCGCGAGACGACGTCAGGCCCTGGCCGCACGAGTTGTAGGTGTGGGACTCCAGCACTTTGCCGTTTGAATCGAGAACGGAAGTGATTCGAAAAGACGAGTCGAACTGAAATGACAATGTTGTGAGATCGGGCTCCGTGACCTGCGCCAGATGTCCCAGGCCGTCATAGGTGTACTGCAGACTCACGCCGAAATCCGAAGTTACGCTGGTTACGAGATAGCTGGTCGGAGTTGCGTAAGAAAAGTAAAGATGGTGAGAAGCGGCATCGGCGACGGTTGCCAGACGGTAAGAGGCGTCATAAGTCAGAGTGGTCGTGTTGCCATTGCGGTCCGTGATGGAGAGGAGCTTTCCGCTGAAATAGTCATAGACTCGCGTCTCGCCGTTTTGAAAAGCCAGCGTCCAGTTGGGCTGAGCCTGCATGACGATCTCACTGAGTTGGGCCGTCTGACTTGCTGGTGCGCCGACTGAGAAAGTGGGGTTTCCATTGCCATCCCATGTATTGAACCTGAACCACCAGGGGCTGCCGTCTCCGCGCAGCAAGGTAACAAAATTCCCGGTGTCGACAAAAATGCTTTCCTCGTAAGTCGAGGTCCATTCGAAGCCAAACATACCCTGCGTCGATCGACTGGTGAAGGGGACACTGTGCCAGGTTCGCGAAAGCGTCAGGCCTCCTCCCAAGCCCGGAACCCTGACGTCGGTCTCCGTGATGTACGTGTCGCCGGTAGAAAGGTGAATAGGGCTGGCGCCCTGGGCGTCGCAGTACGGGCACGGCGGCGGGCAGATATTCAGTGAGCACTCCGCGGAAAAGGGGCCTACCGTAAAGCAGTCGTACGCGCCGGCCGGCAACGCCGGCAGGCAGGCCGCATAGTAGAGCGAATAACCTCCACAGCTAACCGGGACGATGCAGCTCTGCGCATGCAGCGCCGCACCGCAGCAGACGGCGATGACGATAACAGCGAGGGGCAATACAAGTTTCTTGACCACGGTAAGACCTCCAGGTGGGACTGCTTGCTTACACATTGACTACACCCTTGGCGACAGGAGTCAGTGAGACACCAAGCCAGGCGGGCGATGCGTGCCCGCAAGCAATTACATGACTAGCGATTAAACCAGCGCTCTGCTCCTACGGAGACCGCTGTTTAGGGGAGGACGCTGTTGCTACTGGGACGTTACTTACTACAGGACGAAGGCAACAAAGTCAATCGCAAGATTTCCACAAACAATAAATCCCCTCGGATTTCTGATTTCGTAACAGCGTAAGAAGATATCTGACGCCCTGCCGCCAGCTCCCAAGGCATAACTTATGTATATACAACTGGTTATAGACTGGCGACAGCGCACTTCAGGCAGTGCACACTGAGATATGCAGAGCGAGACGCCGAGTGCTCCAAACAGTCGAATTTACGAAATGCGAACACCTAAATCAGTGACCACTAGCGGACGGTCACCGACAATGGAATGACATGGACGGATAAGGGCGTAGCGTGTCTGCCGATCGCACCGAGCTCGGACGTTAAGTCGGACGGCTGGTGTCCGTCAGGATTGATTCGATAATATCGGGTGCAGGGAAGGCGCACGAAGACTTCTCGACGTAACGCTCCGCCAGTCGTGCCAGGGATCTCATGTTCGGTGTTTTTCCCTGAATTAGCTGGATCTGATCTTCTCTTATGACAACTCGTTCGCAGGAAACAAGACAGCGGATGATCGCGAAGACCACGAAAGGAAGGGCAACTTGGCCGCGAATTTCTTCGCACCAGCTACTTGCCGCCGTAATCTCGTCGGAGCCGCCCATCTACCTGCAACTGATTTAACCGTTTTCCAACGACATGAAAATCGTCACTTATAGCGACCTGCATCTGGAATTTGGCTCGGGCTGGATGTTACCGCCAGACGCTGATGGAGATGTGATGATCTTGGCAGGCGATATCATCACGCTCGGACAATATGACCCGCTCGATCGGCTCTTACAAAATTGGAAGAAACCCGTCCTTTATGTGACAGGAAACCACGAATATTACACGCGCAGGCCGATCAACGAAGAGGATCAAAGATTCAGGGCGTGGCTCTCAACCGAACATCCAAACGTGAAGCTGCTGCTTGATGAAGAGGCCAGCATCGGGGATGTCCATTTCTTCGGTGGCACGATGTGGACGGATTTCCATGGGGAGAACTTACGCGCCATGGACACCGCCCAGAACCAGAGGAACGATTTCCGATTGATATACAATCCCGACCGAACACCCTTCAGTCCAGCCGACTCCGTTGCCCTGCATAAAAACTTCGTATCGAAATTGCTGATCTGGCTTGGCAAGGATCTCAGCGGTCCGCGCGTGGTCATCAGCCATAATGCACCTGTCATCAATCCCAACACAAGCCGACTTCTGGCCCGGTCCCGTTTGACCGATTGCCAATGGCCAATCACCTTCCAAGAGCCGACTTGAGCGAAGCCGCTTTGCGGCGGACGCTATCGCGTGCCCAAGGGAAGCGACATCGGAGATTGCAGTCGCCGTTTTAAACCTATTCAACGCCCCCGGTCAGCCCGGTGGACGACATCCGCACTTGTTCGGATGTCGAACGGGCATCTTTCGATTTCACACACTCCGACCTTCGGCGGATTACGACGCCTACGCTGCGTTGTACTCTCAAGGCGCCGTACAGATTGACTTCACAGATTGACTTCATCGTGGCCCAAAACTTCGGCTTTCATTCCGCTACTGTTTCCGTTGCGCTAATGGCTGTTGTGCTCACGGCGGTGTCGTTGTACGCCAGCGACCATCCCAATCCCGTCGTCATCGATGCTGCGAGGAAGTCCCCTCGACCGGTGCCTCTTCCTTTCCCCGTCGGCGGTCAGTCGCCGAATGGACACGTCCTGTCCGCCAACAGCCGCTACCTTGAGCGAGATGGAAAACCCTGGTTTCCAGTGATGGGCGAGTTCCAATACTCGCGTTACCCTGAGGCAGACTGGGAAATGGAGATTCGGAAGATGAAGGCTGGCGGGATCCAGGTCATCTCTACCTACATTTTCTGGATTCACCATGAGGAGTTAGAGGGACAATTCGACTGGGCCGGAGCGCGGAATCTTCGCCGCTTTATCGAACTCTGCAGCCAGAATGACCTCGACGTCTGGATTCGAATTGGACCTTGGGATCACGGTGAAGTCAGGAACGGAGGGATTCCGGATTGGGTGATCCAGAAGTCGCCCATACGGGAAAACAATCCCGTTTACCTTGCAGCCGTTGGCCGCTTCTTTAACGAAATCGGCAAGCAGGTACAGGGCCTGTTTTGGAAAGATGGCGGCCCGATCATCGGCATTCAGATCGAAAATGAATATAGCGCGCGCGGTCCGGGAAAAGGGGCTGACCACATTCTCAAACTTCGCGAACTGGCCCGCGAAGCCGGCTTGGACGCTCCCTTCTACTCGGTCACGGGATGGGACGATGCCGTCATCCCACCGCGCGACTTCCTACCGGTGTTCGCTGGGTACGCGGATGGATTTTGGTGGCGTAGCCTCGATGATCTCCCGCCCAATCCAAATTACTTTTTCACAGGAATCCGGTGCGAGGAAAACGTCGGCGATGATCTGCGTTCCAAGCGCCCGGACATCGATGCACTCGATCTCCCGTATCCCTTTCTCACGGCCGAGATGGGCGCAGGCATGGAGCTTTCGTATCATCGGCGGCCACTATTGAGTCCCAGTGACACGGCGGCCATGGAAGTTGTGAAGCTCGGATCGGGCGTTGCCATGTACGGCTATTACATGTTCCACGGGGGCACCAACCCGGAGGGAAAGAAGACAACGCTGCAGGAGTCGCAAGCAACGGGGTATCCGAACGATCTGCCCGTTAGATCTTATGACTTCCAGGCCCCGATCGGCGAATTCGGGCAAATGAATCCGTCCTTCGGTGTTCTCAAGACTCTCAACTTATTCCTGGGAGACTTCGGCGCGAGTCTTGCGCCGATGACTTCCTTTTTTCCCACGCGAATGCCGGGGAGCAAGCGCGATACCCAAACCCCCCGCATCGCGGCGCGCCTTCAGGATGACCACGGATTTATTTTCCTCAACAACTACGAGCGTACTTACCACCTGCCGGAACATAGGAATTTTCAAGTCAAGCTGGAGCTTCCCTCAGGCGCTGTCGACATTCCGCGGATTCCGTTGACAGTCCCGAGCGGCGCCTATGTGATCTGGCCGGTGAATCTCGACCTCGGTGGAATGCGGCTTCGCTTTGCAACCGCACAGTTGCTGTGCAAATTAGATGACCCGAATGCTCTGGTCTTTTTTGCCTGGCCAGGCATCTCGCCGGAATTCGCCTTTGAAGAAAAAGATGGCGCCTCAATCGAGATCCCGCAGGGACAGGGTGAGCATGGAAAAGGCCAGATCGTTCGCGAGCGCGGAGTCGCTTATGTAGACGGAATCGAACCCGGAACACAAGTCGCAATTCGATTGCACCGGGCAAATGGTCCTGACGTAAACATTGTTGTCTTGTCGCGGGACGAGGCCCTAAACACATGGAAGACCCGCATTGGCGGACGAGAGCAACTAATGCTGTCTACCGCTCAGCTCTATGTCGATCACGACAGCCTGCATGTTCTGACCGGTGACGCATCGTCAACTGTGGGCCTGTTTCCAGCGCCGGAACATGCTGTCGCAGGCTTTGTCCGTGACGGCGAGGACGGAATCTTCCAACGATACACAGCGCGTATAGAGCCCATTCACAGGTCGGCACAGGTCCAGAAGACCCATGACGCGGGTGTGGATCCCGCGCCGCGGATGGGCAAAGAAATGATGGGCACGGAAGTGGTTCTGGCTCCGGACGATTCTGCCTTTGAAACTGCCGCCAGTTGGACGATCGATGCTTCGGCGAACCAAGTTTCGACGACTCATGTTCCCTGTGTCGACTCTGCAGCCGGGAAGATGTTTCTGCGGATCACGTACGAAGGGGACGTGGCACGCCTCTATGCCAATGGAAAGCTGGTCACAGACAACTTCTACAACGGCACTCCTTGGCTGGTCGGGCTGGACCGAATCCCGTGTCGGGAGTGGAACCAGCTTGAGTTGAAGATCCTGCCTCTGCGCAACCAAGCGCCGATTTACCTTCCGAAAGGCGCTCGCCCGGCCTCTTCTGCGAATGGTCAGGTAGTGAGTCTGAAAGAAGTGCAGGTGGTTTCCCAGTACGAAACGATCTTGGACTTGAAGCCTTAATTCAGGAGTAACAGGTGGAGACACAGGGGTCATGGCACTGCGACGATCTGCCATTGTTGCGTCTGGGCGCTGCTACTGGCGGATTCCTGCACCACGAATCCGGCGAGCGCACCCGACCCTCCGCTCGTGTCCAAGGCCAGGCCGCTCAGGCGATTTACCAGGTTGAAGTAACCGTTGCCGGCGGAGACGATGCTCCACTCTTGCTCGGTCGAGCTGTTCGCCGTCGATTGGACGATAGCGGTTCCGTTCGTTGTTGAAGCCCCGGAGTCATCCAGCACGTTGGTGGTATTACCGGCGCCGGGATTGAGACTCGCAATCTGAAAATAACCATCCTGATTACTGGCAATGCGCCACTGCTGGCTGAGCGTCGGACTCCCGCTGTTAGCCTCTGCATCCAAAAACGCGCGGCTGGAATTAGAAGCCTGGTAGACAGCCAGAATGTTCCCGCTACTGCGGTTGACAAACTTATAGCCCAAGGTCGAATCAAGATTGCCGCCGAGCGCGTCTATACCTGGAAGCAATTCTGAGTAAGTGGGGTCGTTCACGCTGGTAGTTCCTGAGGTGTCGGCATTATTAAACAACGTCAGACCATTCCAGGTGTAGATCGTATTGGCCTGGTTGTCTCCGTTGATAAATCCACCGCTCAGGCTCGGTATGTTCACGCCCGCCGCGTCCCAGTATTCAATACCCATCCCAAGGTTGCTGGGCAATCCCTCCTCTACTCCCTGTAAGTCAAGCAAAAACTGTTGCTGCTCCGCAATGCTTGGTGGCGTATACCAGGGGTCGTTCGAGTCAAATCCATTCTCGTAATGTTCTCCCGTCTCGATGATGAAGATCGGCTTCCCCATGTTATTGGAAGCGGCGACGAGTACGTCTTGTTCCACTGGCTGGTTGTCCGGATTACTTTGTGCTGACTGTGCATCGGTCAAAGGCCCGTGAAAAAAGGGATAGTAACTCTGGCATATCGCGTCGTAAGTAATGCCATTCTGATTCGCGAGCGTGAAGAACTGAGTTAGATCCCAGGCCGGAGTGATATGGATACAGGTCAACGGTGATGGAATCGCGGGGCCGATCGAGGTGTCCGCTGCCGCGTCGGCCACGGCCTGCAGGGCCTGGATCTGCAAGGATGCAAAGCCGCTGAAGTCAGTTCCCGTAGGACTGCCGATAGAGCCCAGGAATCCGGTGTCGACTTCGTTGCCGATTGCCACCAGGTCGGGCATCGCACCTGCCTGGCGATACATCTCCACTTCGGCCTTGACGTAGTTGTAGACGTCCGTCTGTAGTTGCGCAGGCGTGTCGTTCGCCCACGCGGGCGGCACGCTGGCGGAGCTTCCACCGTCGAACAGCAGCGTAAGCTCCACACTCAGGCCGAGGTTCTTGGCGCGCTTCGCGAGGTCCAAATCCTGGGCGTCGGTCTCCGCGTAACAAGCGTTGCCGCTGCAGCCGGTCTGCGAGGGATCGGAATATGGAGGCGCAGAGCTCGGTCTTAATCGGATTATGTTGACGCCGTGGTTCCGCAGCATGGCAAGCACGTCCAGCGGCTGGCCAGCGTCCTTCCACCAAGTCAACCCTGTCGAGGCGCGCGCCGCTTCCTGCTTTTCCAGCAACGCATTATCAACCCCACGGAAGAAGGCGGGACGCAACAGCCACTGCTGGCTTTGAGCCGGTGCGCCGGGAGAAGTCAATGCAGTTTCGTCGAGCAGTGCACCGGGAGATGTCGAGCCCTGATACAGGTCGATCAACAGACCGGTGCTGCTGTTCGCAATACTGTAGTAACCGGCGCCGATGGGACTAAGCGTCCACTGCTGCGTAGAACTGCCCGCGCATGGATTCTGTACTACGTACACGACTCCTGAGATGGTTGCGCTATCCAAACAAAGGCTGTTGAGAATATTGCTGATCTGCCATGCTCCGCCCGGGAGCGTTGTGAAGGCCCATCGTTGGCTCTCGTTCGTGAATGTTCGTGGCTGCTGGACAATGTTGGCGCCAGCGATCGTCGAATTGTTATTAAGGTCGATCTGCAAGCCGCTCAACTGATTCACGACGTAATAAACCTCGCCGTTGATGGGACTAATGTTGGTGGGCTCCGCCGGTTGCTGGCTCGGCCCGATCACGGTGATCTGCGCCGACGCGGTTCCGCCATTTCCCGCCTCCGTCGAGGTCACTGCGCCCGTGACATTGTTTTGCGCGCCAGCGGTTGCGCCCACAACGTTCACCGCAAAGGTGCAAGAAGCACTCGCCGCCAGGATGGCTCCTGACAGACTGACGCTGTTCGAACCAGCGGCCGCTGTAATCGTTCCGCCTCCGCAGCTTCCACTTAACCCGTTTGGCATAGACACTGTTAGCCCAGCCGGCAGAGCGTCAGTGAAGCCGATCCCGCTCAGAGAAATCGCGGCGTTGGGATTCGACAGGTTAAAGCTTAGCGTGGTGCTGCCGTTCAATGCGA
>Ga0116125_1001066_pt1 | contig 12251 bp, 10 predicted proteins | sample June2015DPH_16_1_2_FD_89729 | JGI IMG/M metagenome (GOLD analysis project Ga0116125, IMG submission 89729) | Peatland microbial communities from SPRUCE experiment site at the Marcell Experimental Forest, Minnesota, USA - June2015DPH_16_10 | ecosystem: Environmental > Terrestrial > Soil >...
CCGCGGTATTGCTCGCGCCATTCTTCCGGCTTGAGCGAAAGCCACACGGCGAAGGTTTCCGCGAAATCTTCGTCCGGATGGGCTTGCGCGTACCAGTTGGGCAGATGACGCACAAAGCCTTTGCTGTAGGGCCGAGGCTGATAGGTTTCGGGCGCGTATTCGGTTTCAGGGCTGCCGAAAATAGCGCGCCAATCGTCGCGCGAAGAGAATCGATAAGCGTGATCGATGGCGTGGCCGCACTCATGCCGCAGCAGTTGGTGGCACCATTCCGGCGTTCCACCCTCCACTTCCAGCATCTGTCGAAGCTCCAACGCCTTTAGACGCGGATGGGCTAGATAAAACGGAATCGCGATGGCGGGGACGCCGGCCGGCGAAAACCATTCGTCGCCCAGATAGCAGGCCGGACGAAACGCCAAGCCTCGCGCCGCCAACTCCTCCTGGAACTGCGCTACTCGCCCTTCCAACTCGCTTCCCGTGATGTGCACACCCAGATCGCAAATCCGGTGGGCCAACAATTCGTCGTCCTTGAGGGCGGCCCAGGTTGGAGCAGGGGTTGGAGCAGGCGTTGGAGCCGGAGCAGGTGTTGGAGCATGTGTCGGGCTAGGAGCTGGTTCCGCGTGATCGTGAGCTTCCACGGCTTCATGGTATCGGACCATGCCAGGAAGCGCACGGCGCCGTCCCACAGTACACTCGAAAGTGGAGGCTGCGCCATGCCGAATCAAGATTTGTTGCAATCCAGGGAAGGCACTCTGGGTATCATCACGCTCAACCGGCCCGATCGGCGCAATCCGCTTTCGCTTTCGCTCATGCTCGACCTGATTCGTTCCTTGGACGAATTCGGCGCCGATCCCAACATTCGCGCGGTCATCCTGGCATCCACCGGGAAAGTTTTCTCCGCCGGACACGATTTGAGTGAGATGGTGGGCCGCAACGTCGGCGAATATCGCCGCATCTTCGACGTGTGCACCGAATTGATGACGCGGATTCAATCTATCCCGCAGCCGGTCATCGCGCAGGTGCAAGGCGTGGCCACCGCGGCCGGCTGTCAATTGGTGGCAAGCTGCGATCTCGCAGTCGCCAGCGAGCAAGCTACTTTCGCGACGCCTGGCGTGAGAATCGGACTCTTCTGCAGCACTCCCATGGTCGCGTTAAGCCGTGCCGTGGGCCGCAAGCGGGCCATGGAGATGCTGCTCACCGGAAAGCTGGTGGACGCGGCCACCGCCGCCGAATGGGGACTGGTGAACCGCGTCGTCCCGGCCACGGAGCTTGAAACCGAAACGCGACGGCTAGCCTGCCAGATCGCCGAGGCCAGCAGCTTCACGGTCGGGCTTGGCAAGCAAGCCTACTACGCGCAGATCGATCTTGACCAGTCCAAAGCCTACGCCTACACCAAAGAAGTAATGGCCATGAATGCACTCGCGCAGGATGCCCAAGAAGGTATCTCGGCGTTTCTGGAAAAGCGCACGGCCTGCTGGTCTGGTAAATAGCGCGTCACTTGCGGTGATAAATAATTGTCGCCTGAGTCCTTCCCACTTCCCGATACCCCGCCAACCACTCCTTCAGATCGGGGTAATTCGAAATCGCAAGCATTGGATTATAGGGCGCGAGTCCATCCACGATCCAAGCCGGCGCCGTCTTCGACAACTCTTTCCGATTCTCCGCCGCCCACTCCGGCGCGATAACGGCTGAGTTGGTCAAATGGCGATCTGCCAGAACGCCGGTCAGCGGTTGCGAATCCAAGAATCGCGTACCCGCCTTCATCCGCGTGTAGGCGAAAATGTCCGGTCGATAGCCCCACACCAGCAGCGTGCCGTCGCGTCCAATCCGATCCGCGGCCGCGTGGCTGTCCTCGTTCATAGCAAGATCGCTCCACTGCGTCTCGCGATGCTGCACCAGATCCGAGGCCAGCGCGACATATCGCGGACCGAAGCGAGCTAGCGGAATCAGTAGAAGCAGCCAGACAACGGCTCGATATCGCCCCAGCAAGGTATACCCGCGCGCGGCCATCAATGCCATCACTGGCAGCAATTGGAAGTAGTATCGCGGGAAGAATCGCCAACCGGCCGCAACGGCAGCTAGGCTCAGCAGCAGCCAGACCAACATCCTCCATTGCTTCTCTTTCCAAAATGCAAACGCCGCGGCTGTTACCAGCGCGCAGTGAAAGCCGGCCCAGCTCAGAGTGCGGGTGATTCCTGTCGAAAGCGCGAACGTCTGCTTGGAATACAGCGCGCCCCATTTCCAGACTTCCTGAATGTAGGGATGTCCAAAAATAGCCAGCGCCGCCAGATTAGGAAGTGCGAACCCGGCAAGCAACCAAGTCCATGAACTCCCCGTCCACAACGCACAGGCAACCAGCACAAAGATTGCCTTGGGATTCACCAGCATCGCGACCCCGGCGGTCAAACCGCTAAGAAACGCGCGTCCGCGCCAGGCCAGATAAACGGCGGCGATATGCGGCAACACCATCAACAGATCCGGAGCCAGTGCCATCACCGCGGACGGAATGCCGAACGTCAGAAAGAAAGCGACGAAGCATGCCGCCGCCATACCCTCGCGAGGCCCCCACATATCACGCGCGAATCGCCACGCCATCCAGCAGCAAAGAAAAACGAAGATTGCGCCCACAATCCGCAGCGGCACTCCGATGCGGGCGTCCCACAGCAGATATGTGTATGCCGCGAGCGGCGGCTTGTCAAACCAAATATCGCGATAGAGAAGCTTGCCGTCCAGAATCTGGATCGCCGCCGCGGTGGGATAGCCTTCCTCCACCCAAACGATGCCGGTGTGACAAAGTCGCGCTGCTAACAAGCCACAGAACAACAACGCCAGAACAATACGTTCGCGGGTTTCAACAACTGGGGAGTGGTTTTGAATATAACTGGTGTAGCACAAGCGTGATCCAACTAGAGGCCTCATCCACCGACGCCGGCCAACGCCTGGACCAATTCCTGCACAATCAACTTCCGCAATACAGCCGGTCGCGGCTGCAGGCGTGGATCGACCAAGGCCGCGTGCAGGTGAACGGCACACCCGCCAAGCGCGCTTATTTGTTGAAAGGCTCGGAACAAATCCAGATAGAGCCGGCTGATCTCGTTCCGCTCCACGCGGTAGCCGAGGATCTGCCGCTCGAAATCCTCTATCAGGATGACGATGTGATCGCGGTCAACAAACCCGCGGGCATGGTCGTGCACGCCGGCGCGGGCCGACACTCGGGCACTCTAGTGAATGCGCTGGTACATCGCTTCGGAAAGCTATCGAGCGTGGGCGGCAATTTACGGCCCGGGATCGTGCACCGGCTGGACCGGCTCACCAGCGGAGTGATCCTGGTAGCGAAAACCGACGCCGCCCATCGCCATCTTGCCGCGCAGTTTTCCAACCGAAATGTCGAGAAAATCTACCTTGCGCTGGTGCACGGACACATGAAAATGGATCGGGGACAAATCACCAAGCCCATCGCCCGTGATCCAATTCGCCGCGTCCGCATGACGGCCAAATCAGCAGCCGGGCGCCAAGCGATTACCGAGTATAAAGTGCTGCGGCACTTCGAAGGCTATAGCTACCTGGAAGTGAGAATCGGAACGGGCCGCACTCACCAGATCCGCGTCCATTTGGCCAGCATCGGCCATCCAGTAGCCGGCGATAAACTCTACGGAGCCCCACCAGCCACGCTATCGCGCTTTTTCCTCCACGCCCACCGCATAACATTTACCAGCCCGACGACAGGCGAAAGAATAAGCATCACTGCCCCCCTCCCCCCCGAACTCGAGGAATTTCTCGAAACCCTCCCCGCCAGCAACCAGCAACCAGCAACCAGCTACCCCAAGTCCCTATAATGGAATTACGTCAATGAAACCTGCTGTTCTCGCCGCAGTCGCACTCTGCGCGTTCACGTTCGCCCTCACAGGCCAAAAGAACGACAAGGCCTCGGCGCAAGACGCCCCGGACAAAACCCGCATCACAGTGGACGTCTCGCGCGTCAACATGCTCTTCACCGTATCCGACAAGAAGGGCCGATTCGTCACGGATCTAGCCAAGGATGATTTCGAAGTCTTCGAATCCAAGAAATCACAACCCATCGTTGAATTTGCGGCTGAGACAGATCTGCCGTTAAGGCTTGCCATCCTCATCGACACCAGCAACAGCATTCGCGACCGATTCCGGTTCCAACAGGAAGCCGCCACTGCTTTCATCGATAGCACCGTCCGCCCGCATCAAGATAAAGCGCTGGTGGTGAGCTTCGATACCGCCGCTGAACTGGTCACCGACCTCACCGACGATATTCCCGCTCTCGATAAAGCAGTCCAAAGTTTGCGCCCCGGCGGCGGAACGTCTCTCTATGACGCCATCTTCTTCGCCAGCCGCGACAAATTGATGCAGGATCAGCCGCTCTACAAATTTCGCCGCGCCATGGTGATCCTGAGCGACGGCGAAGACAACCAGAGCCGCTACACGCGCGATCAGGCACTGGAAATGGCGCAAAAGGCCGATGTCACCGTCTACACCATTTCCACCAACATCTCGCGCATCCCCACCGATGGCGACAAGGTGATGCGCTACTTCGCCTCCGAAACGGGCGGTCGGGCATTTTTTCCCTTTCAGGCGTCTGATTTGAACCAGTCTTTCGAAAACATCTCGAACGAGCTTCGACATCAATACAACATCTTTTATCGCCCCGAACCTCTCAAGACCGACGGGCTGTATCACTCCGTCGAGATCCGGGTGAAGGGCCGTAAAGATCTTCTGGTGAGCTGCCGCAAAGGCTACTACGCGCCGAAGATGTAAAACCGTTTCTGGTTTCTCGTTTCTCGTTTCTCGTTTTCAAAACCGCTACAATAGGACAGCATCATGGATGAAAAAGAACGCGCCCGCACTCTAGGACTCACGCTAACCCAGATCGAAAAACAATTCGGGAAAGGGTCCATCGTGCGACTGGGATCGAAGGAGGCCGTCGTACAGGTGGCCGCCATCTCCTCCGGCTCTATCTCGCTCGATCATGCTCTCGGCGTCGGCGGATTCCCGCGCGGCCGGATCATCGAAATCTTCGGCCCGGAATCGTCTGGAAAGACAACCATCGCGCTGCAAGTGATCGCCGAAGCTCAGAAAGTGGGCGGAATGGCCGCATTCATTGATGTGGAGCATGCGCTCGATCCGGCCTACGCCCGCAAGCTCGGCGTGGATGTAGACAACCTGCTGGTCTCGCAGCCGGATTACGCCGAGCAGGCGCTCGAGATCACCAGCGCGCTCATTGTGTCCGGCTCTATCGACGTTTTGGTGGTGGATTCCGTCGCCGCGCTCGTTCCCAAATCCGAGTTGGACGGTGAAATGGGTGACAGCCACATGGGTTTGCAGGCGCGCCTGATGTCGCAGGCCATGCGCAAGCTCACCGGCCACGTCTCGAAATCGAATACCTGCCTGGTCTTCATCAACCAGATCCGCGAAAAAATCGGAGTGATGTTTGGGAATCCCGAAACTACCACCGGTGGCCGCGCGCTGAAATTTTATTCCTCCGTTCGCGCAGACATCCGCCGCATCGCCGCCATCAAGGAAGGCGAAGTTGTCGTCGGCAATCGCACCAAGGTGAAGATCGTTAAGAACAAGGTAGCGCCGCCATTCCGGGAAGCCGAGTTCGACATCATCTACGGCGAAGGCATTTCGCGCGAAGGCGATCTCATCGATCTGGGCGTGGCGCAAAACCTGGTCGAGAAGAGCGGCTCCTGGTACAGCTACAAGGGCGATCGCATCGGCCAAGGCCGCGAGAACGCCCGGCAGTTTTTGAAGGATAATCCGGACATCCGGCAGGGACTCGATACCGATCTGCGCAAATTGCTGGGAATGATGCGGAAGGATCCGGTGGCGCCGGCCGGTGTCCCGGTGGTCGCGGAAACTCCGAAGCCGGCTACGGCCACAGCGGCGCGCTCGCGTTAGGCGCGGTTGGCAGACGAAAGCGCCTGCCCCACTGCACGATGCGCTTCTAAGATCGATGTCCGGTGGTCCATAATCCCGGCCAGATCAGAATTGGCGAAGCTGATCCTGTCGAATGGCGTGTTGCGTAGGACCTCTCCCGGCCCGGGCTTCCCGTCTTTTCCGAAAAAGAACCCAGGTTGCGCGCTTAGATACGCGTGACCCCAGCGATTTAGAATAATGCCGGCGATATCGCGCAGCGCGTCGAATCCCAAGCTGCCGAACAGCATGCTTAACTGTTCCCGGATTCGCTTTTCGTATCCTCGAAAAGGCGTTCCGATCAGTTCGACACGGCCTCTGGTCACCTGCTCGCCAATGGGCAGCTCCGGATTCGAAAACAAAATCTTGAGCGTGAGCACAACCGGAGAATCGGGCGATAGCGTGGGCGACACCGCTCCGAACGTAGCCAGCTTTCGAACCGCAGTATAGTTGCCGATGCCTTCGAACCACTGGCATTCGCTAATTCCCAGCTTATAGAGAAAGCGCCAATTCCTGACGGCCACGTTCGCCATGAGACAAGGCGCGCGGTAAAACTGCGCGTATGCATCGCGGTGAGACGTCGGCAGGTCCTTCACGATATGTTTCGCGGTCCAGCTTCCACCGGCCACGACAACGCTGCGCGCCCTCACGCTCGCGAGTTTTCCAGCGCGCGCATACACCACCTTGACGCCTCCCGCTTGATGTTGAACCGAAATCACCGTGGTACGCAGGCGAATGCGCGATGCTGCGGCCTGATCCATCGCAGCAAAATCCACCGGCGTCCTGGATACTGATTCCAGCGTCGCAGGACCAGGAATCGCATCCGGAATGAGCAATTTGACGATGTGCCGGGCTACGCCAGCATTGCCTCCCGGAAACATTTGCACGCCTTTTTCCTGATCCCATGGCAGCAGCACATCGGCCGCGTAATCCGCATAGGCAGACAGCGCGTCCGCTCCCAATCCCGACCCTCCGCCACTGACCGGAGACAAAAATGTTCGAACGGTCTCGCGGCTCAGCCCGAATTTTTCCATCAGGTGTTGCTCGAAACTCATGCTGTCCAAGCGGCGCGAGATTTCGTCGCCATGCTGCTTCGGCGCTTGAAAATCTGTGGCGCCGGCCTGCATCTTCAGCAACTCGCGCCGCGCTTGCGCGGAGATGGGAGCGCCCTCCAGATTCTTCCCCCACGGGTCGGTCAACCACATCCCCGGCGTTTTCCCAAACCGCGGTCCGAAAAAGAATCCGGAGTTGCGCCCGCCTTCCGGATACGGCGTCTTCGCGACCGCCAACGCGGGATCTTTCCCGGTCCAAGTCTGATACGGGAATGGGTCCGGCGGGATTCCAATGGACTGGTAAAAGTCGGCCAGAAACGTTCCGGCGAACGGCGGGAAATACATCGCGGAGCCTTGATGCGCCACCACGCGCTGGCCATCCACCAGAAATTCGTTGCCTTTCGCCTCGCCGCCGAAGATGGGATGATTCTCCAGCACCAGGCACGTCTTGTTAGCGCCGCCTTCGCGCGCGAAAAACAGCGCGGCCGCAAGCCCGCTGATCCCGCCGCCCACCACCACGCAGTCGTATTGCTCGCCGGTATCGGGAACATCGGCAGGCAGCGGTTCGAAGACGTGGTCGCGAATCTTATGCGCCTCCGTCATCACTTCGTAGGTATTTCCGTTCGAATTGCTGTATTCGCCCACGCCGCCGTAGCCGGTCCATTCGGCCTGCTGCGCAAGCAGCTCCATGGGGCAGGCTCCGGAGAGCAGAGCCGCGCCGGAAGCCACCAGTGTCGAGTTCAAATAATCGCGCCGAGTTATGCCAGCATCCATTCCGAGTTTGTCGCGAGCAGCCATACGCGTATAATATCTGTTTGAAGCGCCGCTGGAATATTCCGATTTGGGCCGGATTCGCGATTGTGCTCCTGTCCGTGATCAGCTACATTCCGGTATTCACTCCCTTCCCCATCACGCGCGATGTTCCTTGGGTGAACTATCTGCTCTTTCTCGCCGGCGGAGCGTTTCTAGCTATCGGGCTGAAGCGCGCCTATCGCGAACCGGATCGATACCACGGCAAGATCAGCGGCCCGATTCTCAGCGTGCTGAGCCTGCTGATCGCAGGATTCTTTGTCGTAGGAGTTCTCTTTCTCACCAAGCAATTGCCTGCGGCTTCCGGAGCTCCACAAGTTGGCCGGCCAGCGCCTCAATTTACCCTCGCGAACATTGACGGAAAACAGACCGCCCTCGCCGATCTGGTAAAAGGCCACCGCGGCGTAATCCTGATCTTCTATCGCGGATATTGGTGACCATTTTGCAACTCCGAGTTGCGGGGCTTCGAGAAGCATCTGAGCGAGTTTCATCAGCACGGCATCGAAGTGGTGGCCATCAGCGTCGATTCTACCGAGGAGTCCGCCAAGCTCTGCCATTCTCGCGGATACACCTATCCGTTTCTCTCCGATCCTAAGGCTCGGGTGATTCGCAGCTACGGCGTCTTGCATCCCAAAGCCGGCGAGGACGGCCAAGACATCGCCCGGCCGGCCGAATTCTTCGTCGATTCCGCGGGCGTCATCCGCTGGGTGAACTTGACGGACGATCTGCGAATTCGCGCGCGTCCAGAGGCTGCTCTCGAAGTGATCCTGAAGCAGATCGGCGGTTAGCGAGCAGTATAATGACTGCTTGCCAATCCGAACACTGCTGATCGCGAACCGGGGTGAGATTGCGGTTCGCATCGCGAACACTTGCCGCGCCATGGGCATCTCTCCGGTGGCTGTGTTTTCGGATACCGATCGGAATTCTCCGCACATTCGCGCAGGCGATCAAGCAGCCGCCATCGGCCCATCGTATCTGAACATCGATCGCATCATTGACGCCGCGCGCAGAACGAACGCGGACGCGATTCATCCCGGCTACGGATTCCTGGCCGAGAATGCCGATTTCGCGGAAGCTTGTGAGAGCGCGGGGATGGTTTTCATCGGGCCGTCACCCAATGTCATCCGCATGATGGGCTTGAAGACCGGAGGCCGTGAGATTGCGGCGGCGGCGGGCGTTCCGGTTGTCCCAGATTATGATCCCGCCAGCCGTGATATACAGTTTCCCGTGCTGATCAAGGCGTCGGCGGGCGGTGGTGGACGCGGGATGCGGATCGTTCGGGAATCTTCCGAGCTCGCGGAAGCGCTCGATTCCGCGCGCCGTGAAGCCGAGCGTGCCTTCGGCGATGGATCGCTGCTGATCGAACGTTTCATCGAAGACGCGCGCCACGTGGAATTTCAGATCTTCGGCGATTCGCACGGCAATCTGGTCCACTTGTTTGAGCGTGACTGCTCTGTGCAGCGGCGCCATCAAAAGATCATCGAGGAAACTCCGTCGCCAGCTCTCTCTGACGACCTGCGGCGCCGCATGGGTGACGCCGCGGTGGCGATCGGACGCGCGATGGGCTACACCAATGCCGGAACAGTGGAGTTTCTGCTGGCGCCCTCCGGCGAATTCTTCTTCATCGAGGTGAATACTCGCATTCAGGTGGAACATCCGGTGACAGAACTGGTCACCGGACTCGACCTGGTGCGTTTGCAGATCGATATCGCAGAAGGTAAACAGGTTCCCAAGAATCCGCGTTCGATCGGCCACGCGATTGAGGCGCGCCTCAATGCCGAAGATCCGATGAATGGTTTTTTGCCGTCCACCGGCATGGTCCATCGCTGGCGGCCACCCGAAAATGTGCGCGTGGACAGCGCGCTTCGCGATGGCGCCGAGGTCGGCGTGCATTATGATCCTCTGCTCGCCAAAATTATCAGCTATGGGATGGATCGTGAGACGGCGTTGCGGAAGTTGGTGTACGCGCTGAAATCCACTTGCTTGCTCGGCGTGACAACCAATCGCCAGTACCTGATCCAGATTCTGGAGAGCGATGAATTTCGGGAAGGCCGTGCTCATACGGCCTTTTTGCCGGCCCCACGCGTTGTAGATGACGATGCCGCGATAGCTGCCGCGGTCCTGTACGTTGACCAGACACGCAAGACGCCATTCCGGAATTACCGGAACAATCCCTATCGCGATCCATCGATGAAGGTGCGCGTGGGCGGCAGGGAGATTGCCGTTAAGTGGAAGAGTCTCGGAGGGAACCGCTATCAAGTGGATTCACGTGAGTTGGAAGTGGTAGCTGTTGAGCCCGGTCAGATCAAGCCCGATATCGGCGGCGTGACCCACGAATATGAAATCGCACAGACCGCCGATCAAGTCTTCGTCCATTCCTCAACATCCGACACCACTATCCAACGCCTCCCGCGTCACCCTCGCCCGGCCAGCGCGACACAGCATGAAACCGCAAACTCACCCATGCCCGGCCAAGTCCTGCGCATTCTGGTTCAAGAAGGACAAAAGGTGAAAACCGGCGATTCGCTAGTGGTGCTGGAAGCGATGAAAATGGAACAGACAATCCGAACTACAATCAACGGTAGAGTCCGATCTGTCCTGGTCAAGACCGGACAGGTTGTCGCGCCCGGCCAAATGCTGGTCGAAATCGGCGCGGAGGAGAACGAATCATGAGCCAAGTTGCCACTGCCACGGAAACCAAGCAGGAATTTCCGTATTTCACAGAAGAGCACGAGATGATCCGGCAAACCGTGAAACGGTTCTGCCGCGAAGAAATTGCGCCTTACGCCGAAGAATGGGATCACGCCGGCATCTTCCCCAAGGAGCTGTTCAAAAAAGCCGCGAACCTCGGACTCTTCGGCATCCGGATCGACCCCGAGTGGGGCGGCCTCGGCCTGGACTGGTGGGCCACTGCGGCGTTCCTAGAATCGATGGCGTATGCCGATAGCGGCAGCATCGCGATGGCGCTGATGGTGCAGTCGGAAATCACGTTGCCGGTGCTCGACGAGCTCGGTACACGCGATCAGAAGGAAGAATTCCTGCGGCCCGCCGTGGCGGGAGACACGATCGCGGCGCTCGGCATCAGTGAACCCGGCGGCGGCTCGGACGTGGCTGCGCTTAAGACCCGCGCGCGCATCGACGGCGATGAGCTGGTTATCTCCGGGCAAAAACTTTGGATCACCAATGGAACCCGCGCCGACTTCATCATTCTCGCGGTGCGGACCGGCGGCGAGGGGCACAAAGGCGTCTCCCTGGTTTTGTTCCCTACGAGAACGAAAGGCTTCTCGGTTGGAAAGAAGCTCGCAAAAATCGGCAACATGGCTTCCGACACCGCGGAGCTGTTCTTCGACGAATGCCGCATTCCCGCCCGCCACGTGCTGGGCGAGATGAACAAGGGATTTTACTACATCATGCATAACTTCCAGGGCGAGCGGTTGGCCGCTGCGCTGGGAGCAATGTCCAGCATGGAAAAATCGGTGCGCTACGCGCTGGATTATGGCGCCGAGCGCACCGCTTTCGGCCAGCCCATCCGGCATTACCAGGTTTGGCGACACCGTTTCGCCGAGCATCTAACTAATATCGAAGCCGGTAAATGGCTGACCTATCGCGCGCTTGATCTGATGAATCGCGGCCAGAAATGCGTGCGCGAAGTCACCATGGCTAAGCTCTACACCTCTGAGCTTTCGCAAAAGGTCACCTATGATTGCATGCAGATGTTCGGGGGCTTCGGCTACACCACTGAATATCCCATCGGCCGCGCCTGGCGCGACGTTCGATTGAACACCATCGGTGCGGGGACGTCGGAAATCATGAAAGAGATCATCGCCAAGGAAGAGAAGATTTGATCCGCATCGCCAACGGTCAAGGTTTTTGGGGAGATTCATTGGAAGCCCCCCTGGAGCAAATGCGTCGCGGGCCCCTCGACTATCTGACACTCGATTACCTGGCCGAAGTCACGATGTCGATTTTACAGAAGCAGCGATCGCGCGATCCGCGCGCGGGCTACGCGCGGGATTTCGTTGAGATGATCGGGCGCGGAGCGGTAGACATCGCGTCCAGCGGGATCAAAATTGTAGCGAACGCGGGCGGCGTGAATCCGGACGCCTGCCGCGATGCAGCGGCGAAGGCATTGAACCGTCCTGGGACGCGGATCGGCGTAGTGGCCGGAGACAATATTCTCGATCGCCTGGAAGCTCTGACCGCCCGCGGCGTGGAGCTGAAAAGCATGGATACGGGAGAGCCGCTCGCCTCCATTCTGCCGCGCGTCCAGAGCGCTAATGTTTATTTTGGTGGAGAAGCGATCGCGCACGCTTTGGCGCAAGGCGCGCAGATTGTCATCACCGGCCGCACCACCGACACTGGATTGGTGCTCGGCCCCATGATTTACGAATTCGGGTGGAAGGCAAACGAATGGGACAAGCTCGCCGCTGGCACCATCGCCGGACACAC
>Ga0116125_1001067_pt1 | contig 12246 bp, 10 predicted proteins | sample June2015DPH_16_1_2_FD_89729 | JGI IMG/M metagenome (GOLD analysis project Ga0116125, IMG submission 89729) | Peatland microbial communities from SPRUCE experiment site at the Marcell Experimental Forest, Minnesota, USA - June2015DPH_16_10 | ecosystem: Environmental > Terrestrial > Soil >...
AGAAAATCGCTTCTCCTCATGGGTGTGGCTACGAAACGCTTGAGCAGTTTGCGCTGGCGCATATCCACTAGCGCAAAGCCAATGCTCCACATGCCGGAGTTCATCAGATTCATCCCGATCAATCCTGGAATGAGGAAATCGATATAGCGCGATCCAGGCTCGTTCGAGATAACGGATGATGTGGGCAGTGCGTTCTTGCGGCCAGCCGCAACTTGTAGAGCGTCGTCGACCTCAGCCCGTGAGAGCACACTCTCGGGACGCGCGGGATCGTAGAGATATTGAAAGCCGCCCTTGCCGTCAGATTCGATCACCAGATCGTACTTGCCGAGGCGGAAGCCTTTAAGTGCCGCGGGCTTGTCGACCACCTCAGCATGGATGGAAGACTTCTGCGGCGAACGGTCGATGAGGGATAAGGCATCTTGTGCGCTCGAGCCCTGGACAATCGCGACGAAGGTCACATCAGCCGGCTTGTTGCGAAAAGCAATTCCAAGCCCCAAGGCCAGCAGCAGGGGAAACCCGAAGACCCAGAAGACAACCTCAGGCTCGCGCTTGAGTTCTTTCATTCGCACGGTTACGAGGTGCGAAAAAGCTGACCAGCGGCCGTTGCGCCGTACGGGAGGCCGAGTTGGCATTGGCGGAGTTTCTTGAGCCAGGCTCATGGTCGGAGTTCTACCATTCAACGATTTCTACATTCGCGCCGGATGGGACAGAGACCCGCCCCACACATTACGAATCCGACTGTTCACTGCTCCCTCAAGTGGCGGCCGGTCAGGTTGACAAACACATCCTCGAGGCTCGCCTGTCGCGTGGTGAGGTGCAGAAGTTGCGAGCCATGTTTTTCGACCGCGTCAAGCAACGCAGGAATCGTCAGATGCGGCTCGCGCACCGTAAGGCTGACCAGACCATCGTCGTGACGCACGGACTCCACGCCGGGCAAAGTCCGCCAGGCGTTGAGGGCCGTACCGTCGCTTGAGTTGCCGCTAGCCTCAAACTCCACCACGTGATGCCCGCCAAGCCGCTCGATCAATTCAGGAGGCGTTCCTTCGGCAATAATCTCGCCATGGTCGACGATCGCCAGCCGATCGCAAAGCCGTTCCGCCTCGTCCATGTAGTGTGTGGTTAATAAGACCGTCCCGCCATTTCGCTGGAAGGATCGAATAATGTCCCAGAGTTGGCGGCGGCTCTGCGGATCGAGTCCGGTCGTGGGTTCGTCGAGAAACAAAATTCTGGGATTACCCACCAGCGCCGTGGCGACTGCCAAACGCTGCCGCTGCCCTCCGGAAAGCTTGCCTACAAAAGCATCCGCCTTCTCGCCGAGTTGCAGGTCGTCGAGAACATCGTCAGCGGAACGAGGCTCGCGATAGAAACTGGCAAACAGGTCGATGGTCTCGCGGACGGTCAATTTCTCCGAGAGCCGAGTCTCCTGCAGAGAAATGCCCAGCCACTCGCGAACCTCGCGTTGATTCTTCTGCCAGCTATGACCAAGAATCGTGACCTCGCCGGACGTGGGATCGAGCAGTCCTTCAAGGATTTCGATGGTCGTGGTCTTCCCCGCTCCATTCGGGCCCAAAAGGCCGAAGCATTCTCCGCCTTCGATGCGCAGGCTCAGCCCGCGAACAGCTTCCACTTTCCCGTCGTAGGTCTTGCGCAAATCGCGGCATTCGATGGCAGCAGGCACGCTAAGATTCTAACGTAGGCCTTGTGAATTTTTGTCAACGGTGCGTCTTCGTTAGCCACATTGCAATGTCCAACTAAGAATGCTATCTCTCGTTTAAAATATGTTCCTGCTGAATAGAGGAACGTCCTCTTATGCCAGTGCCACGATGCGGCTTCACTTGACGGTCCCACCTTTAAACGCCCGTGCGTCGTTTCCGTTCATAGTTTGAGTCTACGAAAGGAAGCTGCTCATGCTAAGGAAGCCATGGCTTTTGCTGCCTCTATTGATGCTCACGTTTGCCGGGATTGCGTTGGCACAAGAAACTCGTCATTTCACTTTTCATTATGCCTTTACTGTCAAAGATGTTTCCCCCGGCGAGAAAGTGCGAATCTGGATTCCGCAGTCGCATTCGGATGCCTTTCAGACGGTCAAGGTCATCTCTGCAACCGGTGACTTGCCGCTCAAGAAGACTCACGAGTCGAAGTACGGAAATGAAATGTATTACGCCGACGCTTCAAAAGCCAAGCAGCAGGAACTGCATTTCGAGGTCGTCTACGATGTCGTCCGTCACGAGCGGCTCACGTTTGGAATCTATTCTCCACATCTTGAGGCAGTGAAACCTAGCGACCGGGAGAGAAAGGAATATCTCGCGCCGGATGCGCTCGTGCCTACTACCGGATTGCCAGCGGAACTAGCCATGAAGGTTACCGAAGGCAAGACTGCGTCGCTCGAAAAGGCGCGCGCTATCTACGATTACGTATTTGCGACCATGCGCTACGACAAGACAGGCACCGGCTGGGGACGCGGCGACGTGCTCTACGCCTGCGACGCCAAAAAAGGCAACTGCACCGACTTTCATTCCCTGTTCATCGCCATGGCACGTTCGCAGGGAATCCCAGCGCGGTTCGAAATAGGATTTCCGCTTCCGCCCGACAAGCACTCATCCGAAATTGCGGGGTACCACTGCTGGGCTGAGTTTTTCGAACCGCAGCACGGATGGATTCCGGTAGACATTTCCGAAGCCTGGAAGCATCCGGAGAAAAAAGATTACTTTTTCGGCGCGCACGACGACAATCGTGTGGAATTTACGATGGGACGCGACCTCGAGTTGAGCCCAAAGCAGGATGGGAAGCCGCTGAATTATTTTGTGTACCCGTACGTCGAGATTGGCGGAAAAGAATACCCAAATGTCTCGAACGCGTTTTCATTTGCCGACGTGGACGCCGGAGTAACTGCCCAACGTTGAGGGATTAACGCACGCGTGGGGGCACGCCCTCGTCCGGGTCTAGGTGATCAAAGGCAGAGTCAATCGTTGTCCGGTTTGGATTGGTCGCGGAACACTTTATGTTGGGCGGCCGGCATCGGCTGATTCCCCTTTCGATCGCGCCACAGGATTGCATTGAGCACCGCAGCATTCGCCGCATCCGGATGAGTGAAGTCCATCCTGGCGGATTCCTTCGCACCTTGTCCTTTTTGCGGGTTCATCTGATAGATCAAGCCGTTGTTGCGATTGCTCCAATCTGCAGTGAACGCCGGCTGATTGCCCGTTCCTGAAAACAACCGAGCCAGCAACGGCGCATAACCGTCATTCTGATTCATGGGCGGCAAACCCAGCAATGTCTCGATGGTGTGGATCACGCTCACCGTGGTGTAGAAGTGGTGATCCAAAAAAGGATGCTCGGCGGAACCGGGCGAATATTTGCTGATCACGAAGGCGATGGATCGGTGTGCATCCACGTGATCCGCGCCATTCTGGGCGTCGTCTTCGATAATGAAAATACCCGTATCGTCCCAGTAAGGACTTTGCGAGACCGCTTCCACGACGCGACCGACCGCCAGATCGTTGTCGGCGACACTTGCCGCTGGGCGAGATTTTCCGGGTGTAGTGCCGTGCGTGTGGTCATTGGGCAAATAAAGCAAAACGAATGCAGGAAGTTCGGTTCCTTTTCCTTCCTTGCGAGCACGAACGAATGCGCCAAAGTCATTAAGGAACTCGTCGGCACGAAGCTGGTCGGGATACTCCGTGTTGAAATCGGGGAATAGAGGGTCGAAGTGATCACGCAACACGGCTTTGGTCGGCTTCGTGGCTTTCAGCATTGGAACCTCCCACGGCCACGGGCTGGCCGAGCCGCGAGGCTGGCCGACATTTGGCGGCAACGGCTCTCCTTTATTCACGGCGCTTTTCGGACACGATGAGGTCGGCGCAGGGGTGTCTTCGTGAACTGTGGCCTTGCTTTCCGTAGCCTTGCACCAGACGCCGTAGATGAACTCCCCGTAGTCGCGATAGGTCAGTCCGTGACCGGCCACGTTGTCCCAGATGTAACCTGTACCCGGTTCGTTGACGTCCGGCTCATTCTCGTCAAGCGGGATTTCGTCATTCACGCTGCCTTGAAAATCGTAAGTGCGTTCTTTACTTCGGTAGCTAATCTGCCATGTCTGCTCGTTGTAATCGCTGGTAATCGCGGCAGTCGACCAATTATGCCCGTTGCCCGAAACTTCGCCGCTGTCGTAGAAATTATCGAGCACTCCGAACTGGAGCGCGAGCTTGTGTTGGTTGGGCGTGACGTCCGCACCATAGATGGTTAACGACGGGTCGCCGTCACCCGTCTTCAAGTCTCCGAGCACCTGATCATACGTGCGATTCTCCTTGATGATGTAGATCACGTGATGGATCGAGTTGGAATTCTGCGCGAATTGGATTTGGCCCGGGCTGGAATGCAGAAGATTGCTTTCTTCCACCTGGCGGGTAAGTTTCGGAAGTTGCTTCTCGATTTCGCGGATCTTGAGTCGGGCAATCGAGCCGTAAAGCAAAGTTGCAATGTAAGGATGATCGCGATGCCACTGCGTGCTTTGTAGATTGTCGGGACCGCTGTTGGGCCCGGTTCCCTTCCCCTTCGACGTGGCAATCAAGAGATCGTCGCCCACTGTGCTTAAAGCCGAGGGGTACCAATCCGTGGGGATAAAGCCGATGGCGCTTGTCATATTCAACAGATCGGGAGCCGCATTGCCGACGCCCAAGCCGGAGATATCGAACACCGCAACCGCATCGAGCGATGCGCAAGCGGCAAACAGTCGCCTGCCATCCTTCGATTGCGCAAGCGCAACGGGATAGGTTCCATGGGGCATCGCCGCGTTGGGCAAAGTCGCCAAGACCCACTTGAGCAAACCGGTTTCGGTTTCGATCACGCCCACTTGGTCGGAATTCGACAATGCCACGTAGAGCAGCCTTTCATCCGGACTCAACAGCATCGCCGTCGGATGCGAACCTGGCGCAACGGGATCTTTCGGCTCAAGCAATGGGATCCAGCGAGTAATGGTTCCCTTCTCCAAATCGAGTTCGGCTACGCGCGAAGCATTCCACAAACTGCACCAGGCGCGCCGCCCGTCGTGCGACACCACTACTGTGTAAGGAAACGAAGACGGAATCAGATCGTGCGTACTTACATCGAACTGCTTGAGCACCTGGCCGCTCGCGGAGTCGATCAGAACAACATTGTCCGAGAGGTTGTTCGCGACGAGCAACTTGTCGGGAGCGTTAGCGCTCGCGATTACCGCAAGGCCTGCCGGATAAGGCAAGACCGTTCCTTTGTCCGTTTTTTGGACGCCCTGCGCCACGCTCTTTCCTGCGGCAATCTTCTGCGCAGGAATCTTTATAAAGCGATCCCAAATGACCTTGCCTTCATGAAAGCGATAAACTGCCAGCCCATTTCCCGTATCGCCCGGCTTCTCTCCAGTGGGGTCAGTAATCGAGCCAATCGAAGCATAAAGGTGCTGACCATCGGAGCCGAAGGCTAACCCAACGAAATAGCTCTGATGCGCCGATTCGGAGAGTCGGTCTTCGGGGAAGTCGGCAAGTTGGTTGGTTTTCAGATCGAGAATCGCGATGGACTGATGCGCCTGATTTTTCTGCGTGCCGTAGCCGTCGTTCAGAATCGCAGCGTAACGCGCGTCAGGGCTAACGGCCATCGCGGCAGCGAAACCGTTCAGCGAGCCCAGCATCCCGGGCGAAGGTAGCGTCAAAGTCTTGCTCGTGGGAAGCGAGATTTGCCGCGGTCCCTTTGGGTTTTGTGCGGCCAGGACTCCGAGTGCGGCAATAAGAAAAAGCAAAACGAGAAGATAGAGGATCCTGCGCAAGCGCTGCCTCCTGGGTGGTAGATGTTTTAGCCTATCACCGGAAAAGCAAAACCGGTCAGACAAGCTGACCGGCCTCTGCACACGAACAATTATGCTCCGGCGATATTTTAGTGAGTGTCGGTGCTGGCCTGTTGCAGTGGGGTTTCGGGCGCAACGTTGTGACGAACATCGGCTCCACGCACCCAGAAAATTACGTCTTCGGCGATATTCGTGGCGTGATCCGCAACCCGCTCCAAATTGCGGGCGACCAGCAGCGCGTCCAAGGCCTGCCGGGTTACTTCGGGCCGCTCGTTCATGGTCTTGACCAGCGTGATGAAAGCTTCATCTTTCATGCGGTCGACAACGTTATCCATTTCGAGCACAGCTTGTGCCAGCTCGGCTTTGCCTTCGATAAACGATTCAAGAGAACGCCGCACCATTGCCGAAACCGCAGCAGCCATGCGCGGGATGTCGACGGGAAGCTCTGCCTTGGGGAGTTCCACCAGATCCATGGCGCGTTCGGCGATGTTGACCGCCTGGTCTCCCACCCGTTCCAGGTCCGAGTTGATCTTGGTGACGGCCAGAATGAAACGCAAGTCCACCGCGATGGGCTGCTGCAATGCGAGCAGGTCAAACGCCAGTTCGTCAATTTCCCGCTCGGCGACATTGATCTGGAATTCGCCTTCGAGCACCATGTGGCAACGCGCCAGGTCGCGGTCAATATAAGCCTGGCAGGCGCGATCTACGGCTTGCTCGGCCAATCCGCCCATGCGGAGCAACCGTGCGCGAAGATCGTCCAATCCTTGCTGAAAGCGGGTGCGCATTATCCAAACCTGCCTGTAATGTAGTCTTCCGTACGCTTGTCGGACGGCGTCGTAAAAATCTTTTCCGTCTTGTCGAGCTCGATCAGCTTGCCCAACAGGAAGAAGCCAGTAAACTCGGCCACGCGCGACGCCTGCTGCATATTGTGCGTGACAATTACAATTGTAAACTTTTCTTTGAGCTGGAAGATCAACTCTTCGATCTTGCCGGTAGAAATGGGATCCAGAGCCGAACAGGGCTCGTCCATGAGCAGCACTTGGGGCTCGACCGCCAGGGCGCGGGCAATGCAGAGCCGCTGCTGCTGTCCGCCGGACAAGCTGGCACCGGACTTCTTGCGAAGCGAGTCTTTCACCTCGTCCCACAACGCGGAGAGTTTTAGCGAGCGCTCCACAATCTCATCCAGACGTTTGTGGTCGTGAAAGCCATTGAGCTTTAATCCGGCGGCTACATTGTCGTATATCGACATCGTCGGAAACGGATTCGGCTTTTGAAACACCATGCCGATGCGTCGCCGAATCTGTACTGCTGATGTTCCGTTGTAGACGTCGAGTTCGCCGATTTGAACTTTCCCAGCGGCGCGAGCGTCGGGTACAGTCTCGTGCATGCGATTCAGGCAACGCACGAACGTGGACTTGCCGCATCCTGAGGGTCCAATGATGGCAGTGGCATGGTTGGCTGGCGCCTCCATGGTGATGTCATAGAGAGCCTGTGTTTTGCCGAACCATGCGTTCAGCTTGTCGACTTTAATGCCCACACCCATGGTTCAGTTCGCTCCCTTGAGCATTCCACGGCCCGCGACAAGGCGCACCGCACTGACCGCAACGACGATCAGCACAATCAAGATTAACGCTCCCGCCCAAGCCTGACGATGCCATTCATCGAACGGCGAAATCGCATAGGTGAAAATCTGCAATGACAGCGCGGCCGTCGGCTGATTAATTTTCCAGTTCCAGTATTGGTTGCCGAAAGCGGTAAACAGAAGCGGGGCCGTCTCACCCGCAACCCGCGCAAACGCCAGCATAACACCTGTGATCACCCCTGACGTCGCAGTTCGCAGAGTAATCGACAACGTAGTACGCCAGCGCGAGACACCCAACCCGTAAGCCGCCTCCCGCACTGCGTTGGGTACCAGTAAAAGCATTTCTTCGGTTGTGCGCGTGATGGTCGGAATCATCATGATGGCTAGGGCAACACCCCCGGCCAAGGCGGAGAAATGTCCCTGCGAGAGCACAACGATCCCGTAAGCCACGATTCCGATCACGATAGAGGGAACACCGTTCAATACATCCGCGGTGAAGCGGATTATGTTTCCCAGCTGGTTGCGTCCGTACTCCGCCAGATAAATTCCCGCACCGATTCCAATGGGAACACCGATGACGCTGGCTATCAATAAGATGAACGCAGAACCGGCGATTGCGTTCGCCATACCGCCGCCGGCTTCGCCAACTGGTTTGGGAGTTTGCGTAAGAAAGGCCCAATTGATAGAGCCAATCCCTTTGTAAACCAGGTATCCGAAAACCGCGCCGAGCGGCAACAGAACCAGGAGCACCGAGGCTGCGGCAGCAAAGGTCGCAAGCGAATTCACACCCCGCCGCCAGTAACTGATCGGCGCAGCTGCGAAATCGGACGTGGCCGTCACAGGGTCAGGCATTGCTTCTCGCTGGAGTGCCACGCGTTACCGTCCACACCAGAAATTGGGCCAGAATGTTTACGATAATAGTAACGATAAACAGAGCCAATCCGATCTCAATGAGAGCGCTCAGATAGGTATCGCCCGTGGCCTCACTGAACTCGTTGGCAATAACGCTGGCCATGGTGTACCCGGGAGCGAACAGCGACTTTGCAATCTCCGGCCGATTTCCGATCACCATCGTGACCGCCATAGTTTCGCCAAGGGCACGGCCCAAGCCAAGGATCACTCCGCCCAGAATCCCGGCCCGCGCATTTCGCAGAACGCCGGTGCGAATCATTTCCCAACGTGTCGCCCCCAGAGCAAGCACGGCTTCCCGTTGCTGCTGGGGCACGGCCGTCATAACTTCACGTGTGATGGAAGAAATAATTGGCACGACCATGATGGCCAGAATGATTCCGGCCGCGAGCATTCCGATACCGTAGGGCGGGCCTTCAAACATTCCCGTCCAGCCGAAATAGCGCGCGCAAAAAGGCTCCCCGTATTGGCGCAGAAGCGGCACCAATACGAAAATCGCCCACAGCCCATAGATTACGCTAGGAATTGCCGCCAGAAGTTCGGTGGTAAACGCAAGTGGTCCCTTGAGCCAGCGTGGACACATTTCGGTGATGAAGACGGCCACACCAATGGCGAGAGGTACAGCGAGAAGAAGTGCCAGGAATGAAGAAACCAGCGTGCCATACACAAACGGCAGCGCGCCGAACTGCTCGTTCACCGGATCCCATTCACTTTGGAAAAAGAACTTTAGCCCAAAAGCATGCCACGACAGCTTTGACCCCTTAACAAGTTCATAAAGAATCACTCCCACCAGCGCGAGCACACACAACCCGCAAGCCAGCATCGCGAAGTGAAAGATAGCGTCGGCAACGTGGCTGTTTCCGGTTCCAAGAAGCGGCTGATTTTGCACGTCGGAACTCGCTGCAACCTCTGGTTTTGCAATGGGTTGCGGTCCTGTCAAACGTGGCGCTCCTAGAGCTCGGTTGGCCATCCACAGGCAGGCTAGCAGAATCGTGTTACAGCAGTGTTAAAATACCCCTTGGCATTGTGGCCAAGCCTTAATTAACCGCGGTTGCTGAGGAACGAATCCCTCGAAGTTCCTCGATTGCATTTTGTTGGATTCCCTTGTAGTTTTCGTTCTCGGTATCTGAGCGCTGGATATGCCTGTTGACTTAAAACGGAGCCGTCTGGTTTTTCAAAGATTGGCTCGCGAGCTGACCAAGCTAGCGAAGAGTCAGGCTCCAGAAAGTGTGCACAAATTTCGTACCAACAGCCGGCGTGTCGAGGCTGTGCTTAGCGAAGTGGTCCCGCAGCTAACCCGCAATGACAAAAAGCTGCTCAAGCTATTGTCACGGCTGCGCAAGAAGGCCGGGCGTGTGCGGGACTTGGACGTGGAAATCGCTTCATTGCGAAGCTTGAAGATTCCCGAAGGCAATGGGCACAAGTCTGAGTTTTTGAGTGCTTTGGTGCAAGATCGCGCCAAGCACGAAAAGAAACTCGCGAAGGCTTTCAATCGTAAGACTGCCGACGAAGTGAGAAAGCGGCTGAAGCGTGCCGTCAGCGAGATCGATATCCCCAAGGATACGGAGCCGCTGACGTTGACCCTCAACAAACTCGCCAAGCTTGGACGAGAGCATGCGATGCTTACGGAAAAAACTCTCCACCAGTACCGAATCATCGGAAAGCGAGCTCGTTACATCGCGGAACTGGCTGACCCCGACGCGGAGGCAAAGCGCGTCGTCGACCAACTCAAACACATGCAGGACGTGATCGGCGACTGGCACGATTGGCTGAAAATAACTCAGAAAGCGGAAGCGCTCTTCGGTAGCGTTCGAGACTCGGCGCTGGTGGCCATGCTGCGAAATGTGACGCAGGCGAAGTTCCGTCAAAGCGTGGACGCGGTGGCTGAAACCCGTGTGGCACTCTCCGGCAAAAAATCTGGGCCAATTCGAGCCACTGCAGTACCAAGTCGCAAACCTTCCGCAGAATCTGCCGAGGCAAGCGCCGCAGTTGCCTGAGATCCAACCAGCATAATTTCCCTCTAGTTACAGTCGACCTAGAGTTTGCTTCTAATTGACTAGTCATCTGACTAGTTATATAATCGGTGTTTGTGGAGGTGCGTAGTGGCTTCTTGGCAGGTGCAGGATGCGAAAGCTCGTTTCAGCGAGTTGCTCGATGCCACAATCAAAAACGGCCCTCAGGTAGTGACCCGCCGCGGTATTGAGACGGCCGTTCTGGTGCCGATCCAGGAGTGGCGGCGTTTACAGGACTCCGCACGTCCCAGCCTTAAAGACCTGCTGACCGGTCCCGGTCCGCGATTTGAGAACCTGATTCCTGGACGACGCAGATTTCGACGGCGTCCAACCATCGAATTCCGGTGAACCGATATTTGCTCGACACTAACGTGGTCTCTGAACTGCGGAAGTCGAAACCTCACGGCGCCGTGCTCGGTTGGGTATCAGAGCTACAAGACAGTCAGATTTACCTCTCCGCTGTGACCATCGGCGAGTTGCAGGCCGGAGTGGAGGGTACTCGCGCCCAAGACCCGCAAAAGGCGGCGCAGATTCAATCGTGGATCGACCTTCTAGAAGACTCTTACCGAGTTTTGCCAATGGACGCTTTGTGCTTCCGTGAATGGGCTCGCCTGATGCACGGAAAGCCAGATGAATTGCTCGAAGACGTAATGATCGGCGCGACCGCGCGAATTCACGAACTGACCGTGGCGACGCGAAATGAACGGGATTTCGCGTCTCTCGGCGTGCGAATATTCAATCCGTTCAAGACGACTCGATAGTTACTGCTGCCGGTCGCAGGCTTGGCATTCGATATTTTTCTCCAGGCACATCCGTGTTAGCGGTACACTTCCCATTCCGCCATGCCGACCCTTGCTGCCGTTGATATTGGATCAAACTCCGTCCGCCTGAAGATTGCTCGCCTCACCAAGCACCGCCTCACCAACATTCTTGAGGATCGGGAAGTCACGCGCTTGGGCGAATCGGTCTTCCGGAGCAGTTTTCTGTCTCCGGAGGCGATCGCCACTACCGTGAAGGTGCTACGGAGGTTTCATCGCGCAGTCCAGAATGCGGGCGCGGATTCCGTGAGAGTCGTTGCCACGAGCGCATTGCGCGATGCGCGCAATGCCAGAGCGTTCCTCGAATGGGTGCGCTCGACCACCGGTTGGGATGTCGAAATCATTTCAGGATTGGAAGAGGCCCGACTCATTCATTTGGGTCTGGTTTCAACCCTACGCGTGAATTCTTCTCCGGTACTGATGGCCGACCTCGGCGGAGGCAGTTGTGAGTTAACCATTTCCAGCCAAGGTCACATTCGAAATACTGTCAGCCTGCCGCTCGGCGCGGTTCGCTTAACCAACGAGTTTCTGCGTCATGATCCGCCGCGCAAATCCGAGATGCGTCAGCTACGGGGATTTATCTCGCGCGAAATCGAGCGCACCGCTGACCGGATCAAGCGCTCCCGCCCAAAGGTGGTCATTGCGACGTCGGGGACGGCGGAATCATTGGCTGCAATCTGCCACGGCCTCTACAAAACCAAAGGATCACGCGCTGCCACGGTATCTAAAACACAAATGCGACGCATTGCAAAACTACTGGCGCGACTGCCGCTTGAAGAACGCAAAACACTCTCCGGGGTCGGTCCGCGACGTGCCGAGATCATTGTGCCCGGGGCAGCGGTGTACCTTGGACTTCTGGAGCGCTGTCAGCTGGCAGGATTCCGCTATTCACCTCTCGGCCTGCGCGACGGGCTGTTGGCTCAGATGGCGGCCGAGTACGACCGCACCACGCGATCGGGAAAGCAGATCGAATCGGAACGCTGGGATTCGATCCGCGCTGCGGTCTCGCACTATCGAATCGATATGGACCACGCGCTGCACGTCCGTGCCTCAGCGATGCAATTGTTCGCTGCGCTCAAATCCGTACACGGCTTGCCACCGCAATATGAGGAATGG
>Ga0116125_1001068_pt1 | contig 12244 bp, 10 predicted proteins | sample June2015DPH_16_1_2_FD_89729 | JGI IMG/M metagenome (GOLD analysis project Ga0116125, IMG submission 89729) | Peatland microbial communities from SPRUCE experiment site at the Marcell Experimental Forest, Minnesota, USA - June2015DPH_16_10 | ecosystem: Environmental > Terrestrial > Soil >...
GAATCTATGGTCGCCCTGCCTGGCCGCACGAGGGTTGCATCTCGAAAATGGGCCTCTCCAGAATGCCGGGCACGTAATGATCGTGGACGACACGCCGATATGGAGTAAGAGCACTTCCTGGGATAAGTGATTCCCTGCTGAACGACGGAGGTATTTTTCATGACGAAGGAGGCCGAGATAGGGCGAGTTTCCGCACTCGCGCAGACTGGCGAGAAGGAGAGAGGACAAATTCGAGCGGTAACGCTTCATTCTCGCAAGCCGTTGGAACCAGAGTTATGCAGATAAGACTGACAGTAGGCAGGAAGCTTGGTTTGAGTTTCGGGGTCATCCTCGCGTTCATGGTGGCCAGTACAGTCGTCACGTATGTGCAGTCGGAGCAAGTCAAACGGGCCGAGGATCTCCTTTTGCAGGTTCGCGTTCCCACTCTCACCGCCAGCCTGAAACTCCAGCGAGACATGAACCAGGCGGCCAGCAAAGCCCGGCAGGCCGTGCTTGCCGCAGACTCGCTTTCCAGAAAAGCGAAAGCGCAAAAGCTTCTCGACACGGCCTGGATTGACATCAACCAGGATCTCGACCAGTTGGACGAACTATCTACCCGCTGGTCCACGCCCGCCAATCTGGACCGCCTGGCGGATATTCACCGATTGATTCCAGCGTACCAAAAGATCCAGGCGGAGATCGTCCAGGGCACCTCGAATGGCACGCCCAAAGCTGCTCTCGCCGCCGGGGCAGAAATGGAGGAGAAGACGCTGGTAGTCAACGATCAAATCAAAAAAGCTCTCGGCGAAATGGGCGATTCCGCTGTCCTGCTGTTGCAACAGAATCAAGCATCCCTAGACGCGGAGAGTCGAGGGCTCCGCATAAACTCGATCGTGCTGGCCCTGGTGGCTCTCGCCGTCGGCACGTTCCTGGCGGCTTTCATGAGCCGCCGCATCTCCCGGGCCACGCAGTGCGTTCTGGCCCAGACCGAAGCCATTGCAGGCGGAGATCTGACGCGTGACGATCTTGAAGTAGTGAGCGAGGATGAATTGGGCGACCTGACCAAGGCGATCAACCGGATGCACACGAATTTGAAGCACATCATTCTGGCGATTGCGGACAACGCGCAGCAGGTGGCCATGGCAAGCTCGCAAATGTCGGCCACCAGTCATCGCATCACGGCGAACTCCGAGCAAACCTCCACCCAGGCCAACGCGGTCTCACAGGCCACGCAACTGGTCAGCCAAAACCTGCAGAGCGTCTCCACCGGCGCCGGGGAGATGAGCACAACCATCCAGGACATTGCCAGCAATGCTCACGCCGCCGCCGCCGTGGCTTCCAACGCAGTGGCGACCGCGCAGGCGGCCAACGTCGCGGTAGGCAAGCTGGGTCAGTCAAGCGCTGAGATCGGAGAAGTCATCAAAGTCATTACCTCGATCGCCCAGCAGACGAACTTACTGGCCTTGAATGCCACCATTGAAGCCGCGCGCGCCGGGGAAGCCGGCAAAGGGTTTGCGGTGGTCGCCAACGAGGTCAAGGAACTGGCAAAGCAGACCAGCAAAGCGACCGAGGATATCAGCCGGAAGATCACCGCCATTCAGACAGACACGAAGGGAGCGGTGGGCGCGATTGGCAGCATTAGCGATGTGATCCGTCAGGTCAGCGACATTTCGGGCACGATCGCCACCGCGGTAGAAGAGCAGAGTGCAACCACCAACGAAATGACACGGAACGTAGGAGACGCGGCCAAAGGGTCAGAAGAGATCACGCGCAACATTGAAGGCGTCGCTCAGGCGGCGCGCGGAACGTCGACGGGCGCGCAGGAGCTGCAGAAGTCAGGGAACGAATTGGCCGAAATGGCGGCCCAACTGCGCACCCTGGTCGAGCGATTCAAGATCGAATCCCCATCGAGCGGGGAGCAACCGGGACCAACTCAACGGCTCCGCCACCTTGCAGCACGGGCGGGAGCATAGCACTGTTCGCCCTCTAGGTCACAATCTTTGCCAACGGGGTCGGACGCTACCGCGCGAGTTCCTGGCCGAGAACCGCTGGATTGCTGGCGAACGATAGGCCGGTTTCGAGATCCACCAGGCGCTCCTGAACCAGTTGCGCGATCTCTCCGTCGAAATGCTGCATGCCCTCTGCGCTGCCGGCCTTCATGGCGTCGAGCAGGCTCTTGTTTTCGCGTTCGCCTTTTTCGATGCACTCGCGCGTGCGGGCATTGGCTTTGAGAATTTCGAAGGCGGCAACGCGCCCGTTGCGGTCGTGCTTCGAGATGAGCCGCTGGCAGATGATGTAGCGAAACGATTTGGCGAAACGCTCCCGCACCGAAGGCTGTTCCGCGGGCACAAACGAACTGACGATGCGCTCCACCGTCTTGGAGGCATCCATGGTGTTGAGACTGGAGAATACGAGGTGACCAGTCTCCGCCGCTTCCAGCACAATTTCGATGGTCTCGCGGTCGCGCATTTCTCCGACCAGAATGACTTTCGGGGCCTGGCGCATGGCCGAGCGCAGAGCATGGGCAAAGCTCGGCGTGTCGCTGTGCAGTTCCCGTTGATGAATGGTGGAGCACTTGTGGTTGTGCAGGAACTCGATGGGATCTTCGATGGTGATGATGTGGTAGTACTTCTCGCGGTTAATGGCGTCGAGGAGAACCGCAAGCGTGGACGACTTGCCCGAGCCCGCGGCCCCCGTCACCAGCACAATTCCGTCCCTGAGTTTGGTCACTTCTGATAACTGCGGCGGCAGACGCAAAGACGCAAAGTCTGGAATGGCGGTGGGAATGACACGCATCACCACGGCACAACTGCCTCGCTGAATGAAAATATTGACGCGAAAACGGGCCATGCCCGGCAGCCCGAAGGAAATGTCGCAAGCTCCATGTTCGCGCAGGGTGGTGATGGCCTGTTTGTTGTCGCCAATCAGGTCCGCAGCAATGTGGCGCGTGTCATCGGGGGTAAGAAAGGTCAGCCCCGGCACCTGCACCGGAATCATCTGGCCGTAGACCTGCACTTGCGGCGGACGGCCGGGAGAGAAGATCAGATCGCTGATCTTTTCAGCGGCGCGCAACATGGCGCTCAGCAGAGCCGGCGTCGCGACTCTGCCGGTTCCAGAAAAGCCTTCTAATGCAACGGAAATCGGAGCAATGCTTGGTGCTGCCATTCGTCCTCACACCTCGGGAATCGCACGCACCACAGAAATGGGAAGAAAACTCAGATAGTTAACTGTACCGCGCCGCGGGCTAGGCGCGAAGGACAGTAAGTACATAGACTTTGGTAACCACGAGGTGTGTGCCGACACAAAAAGGGCGGCTCGATTGGAGCCGCCCTGGAATGGCTAGAATCGAACGAAGGTAACTAATTCTTCGAAGGCTTCTTCTTCGTACCGTAGGTTGTTTCCACTTTGGCCCCCAGGCTGGCCAGCAGATCCTTGGCGTTTTGCGCATTCGGGCCCGTGGGGGCAATATCCAGATACTTCTGGAGAGCCTCGACTGTGCCAGGCGCAGGGATGGTCTTATCTCCCTGGAGAGTCGCTTTGCCCAGCAGGTTCACACCTTTCTGATAATAGGCCTCGGCGCTGGCGGGATCCGCCGCGATGCATTTGTCGAAGGCCGCGATGGCATCGTCTACCTTTCCCGCATTCGTGAGTACCGCGCCCATATTGAAGTATGCCTTTGCGGCCGATGACGGGTCGGTCTGCGCTGACAGTTCGTAGGTCTTCACGGCATCGTCGATTTTCTTATCCTTCGAGTAAGCGTCCGCCAGGTTGTTGTAGTAAGCGGCTAGATCCTTGGCTGCCTTAGCCGGATCCTTGTCAGGGGGCGCAGCCTTCTTAAGATCCACCGCTTTCTGATAGGACTCGACAGCTGAATCCAGGCGTTTCTGTTTTTCCGCTGGATCGGTTTGCTTGGGCGCCGACAAGCGGTAGTAATCGCCCAGTTTGAACCAGATCAGGTCGCGGGTCGCGTCGATCTGCGTGGCTTCAGTCAGGGCCGCGATGGCTGTATCGAAGTCGCCGGCGTCGGCTGCGGTCTTCGCGGCATTCAGCTTGTCGTTCAGCTTGCCGACCGTGGACTTCTCCTTTTCCGCCTTGGCTTTCTGCTCCTGCACCTGCTTTGCTTGCTCAGCAGAAACGCCCTTGCCCTTGGCCACGTCCTCCTGTTCCTTCTTGACGTCAAAATCCACGGTGTTGTCGTCGAGTTTGACCACGAAGCCGTTGAGATGGTCCATTTCCGTTCCGGCCTTCTGGTCGTCGGCGCTCTTGTAGAGGATTACGTTGTATTTGCCAGTGGTAAGTCCGAGCGAGAAATATTCCCCCTTTTTGTTGGTCTTGAGCGGGTACTTCTGACCGTTGTCCTGGTTGGCCCAGATAACGATCCCATCTGCGACGGGATTACCCTGGGCGTCTTTGCAGACACCGTGGACGGTTCCTGTAGCCTGGGCGAAGGCCGGAGAAACGCACAGGCCGAGCGCCAGTATTACGAATAGAAGAATTACGAAGTATTTTTTCATTTTGCCTCCCGGCAAAGTCGAATTTGTGCTCACCAATCCTGCAAAGAAGGTTCGAAGATTTCATCTCCAACAAATGTCTATCTCGCCGCGTAGGGAATCGGATCCTGCACGCCCGCTGCCGCGAAAGCGCGCAGGCGCAACACGCAGCTATCGCAGATCCCGCAAGCCTGATCCTCGCGGCTGTAACATGACCAAGTTAAATCGAAGGGTGCACCCAGTTCAAGGCCAAGCCGCACAATATCGGTTTTTCGCATAGCGATGAGCGGGGTGACGATTTCAATCAGGCCGTCCTTGGTGCCGGTTTTGGCCACTTCATTGAACGCCTTGTAATACGCCGGACGGCAATCCGGATAGCCCGAACTATCGGGCTCAACCGCGCCAATGTACACCTTTTCCGCCCCCAATACTTCGGCCCAGCTTATCGCCACGGCAAGAAAATGAGCATTGCGGAAGGGAACGTAGGTGACCGGAACGCCAGGGCCGATCTCCCCGGCCGTGGGCACGGCGATGGCGTTGTCAGTGAGCGCCGAGCCGCCAATCGCGCGCAAGGCCTCGTTACGAACTATCAGCTTGTCGTGAATTTTCAGGCGCTGGCAGATGCCAAGAAACGATTGCTGCTCGCGTTTCTCGGTACGCTGGCTGTAGCTGATGTGGACGGCCGCGGCTTCGTAGTCGCGGGCCGCCAGAGCGGCGCACACGCAGGAATCCATGCCGCCGCTGAGCAGGACGACTGCACGGGATCGGTTCAGGTTTGGCATAGCGAATTGCTGATTGTTGATTGCTGATTGCTGATTGAAAAATCTAAGCGTGGTTTTGGGTTTCAATCAACAATCAAAAATCAGCAATCAACAATTCTTCAAACTCCCTTCACCGCCGGGTCCCAGATAAATTTGTGCAACTGCAGGCCGAGCCGGGCTGGCACGTTGTCGGCGAGCATCCACTCCGCCAGTTCCTGAGGATCGAGCAGGCAGTGCGAGCTATCGCGGGCGCCAGTTGCGTCTTTGCGGAATGCGGGGGAGAACAGGACAGCGTTCACCCGCTCCGCAAGATTGTGCCGGCTAGTGAACTCCCGGGCAAAATCGTAGTCCGCCCGGCTGCTCAGGACGAACTTGACTTCGTCGTGAGCCGAGAGAGTGTCCAGATTCTTCATGCAAAACGTGTCGCCCTCGCCCGAGTTCGGACACTTCACGTCAACGATCTTCATGACCGCGGCCGGAACCCGGTCCAGCGGCCGTTCTCCGCTGGTCTCGAGCAGCACCTCGTAACCGTCGTTGAGCAGAGACTGCATCAGCGGCACGACTTCCCGCTCCTGCAGCATGGGCTCGCCGCCAGTAATTTCGACCAGTCCGCCACTGGGACTCAAGCGCGACACCTCGTCTAGGATCTCCGCGAGGGCCATTTTGTGGCCGCCCTGGAAGGTGTACTCGCTGTCGCACCACGAGCAACGCAGATTGCACCCCGTCAGGCGCACGAAGACACAGGGCAAGCCCGCGTGTGTCGACTCGCCCTGCAACGACTTGTAGATTTCGGTGATCTGCATGAGAAACAGTTGCCAGCCGCCGGTTGCCAGTTGCCCGTTCAGACCCCGGGCTGTTTATTCACTGTATTTCGCCGTAGTGGTGTCCGTCTCGAAGACGGTTACGTCTTTCACTCGCACCCGGCCAGTGGTCACGGCCTGGAGTTTGGCGTTGGACTCATCATAAAAATACTTTGCCAGATTCTCGGCCGAGGGATTGATTACAGTAAACGGCGCAATGTCGTTAATCATCTGGTGGTCAAGCCGTTCGATGACGTGCTTCATGACCTCGCGCAGGTCTTTGAAATCGAGCAGTAGGCCGGCCTTGTCCAATTCCGCTCCGGCCAGCGTCACCCGGATCTTGTAGTTGTGGCCGTGCGGATTCTCACACTTGCCTTTGTAGTTGCGCAGGTAATGGCCCGCCGCAAAAGTGTCTTCAACCGTGACTTCGAACATGGTCCCCCGGCAGTCCGGGCGTGTGAATACAGGGCCGGCTGCGTTCTGCGCTCTATGGCGAAACATATATTGTACCGCTGGAATGGCCGCGGCGGCGGCAGCCCGCTTGACTCGCTTCCCCGGCAGAATGTAGCTTGCCTGTTCATGGTTCCATCCCAAGGAGCACGCATGCTGCATCGGAGACGGTCGATTGCTTTGCTATTCGTCTTGAGCCTGGGTACGGGTCTTTGGGCTCAGAACCGGCCCGATGCGCCGGAATTCGACGTCAAAGCGCACTACACGAAGTACGAATACAGAATCGGAATGCGCGACGGCGTTCACCTGTTTACCTCCGTCTACGTGCCGAAAGACAGTTCGCATTCTTATCCGTTTCTGATCAACCGTACGCCCTACAGCGTCGGTCCTTACGGCGTCGACCTGTACCGCAAGCAACTCGGCCCCTCGCCGGAGTTCGACAAAGCGGGATACATCTTCGTGTTTCAGGACGTGCGGGGACGCTATATGTCGGAGGGGCAATTTGTCGAAATGCGGCCGCACATCGACAACAAGAAGTCGAGCCAGGATGTGGACGACAGTAGCGATCTTTATGACACCATCGACTGGCTGCTGAAGAATGTGCCCAACAACAACGGCAACGCCGGAATCTGGGGAATTTCGTATCCCGGATTTTATACCTCGGCCAGCATCATCGACTCGCATCCCGCGCTGAAGGCCGCGTCGCCGCAGGCTCCCATGACTGACCTTTTCATGGGCGACGATGCATACCACGGCGGCGCGTTCATGCTGGCAGCGAACTTCGGATTTTATGTGTTTTTCACGCCGCAGCAGAACCCCCAACTCCCCCCAAAAGATTGGGCGTCGTTCGACTGGGGCACAAAAGACGCCTACGAGTTTTATCTGCAAACCGGCGCGCTTTCGAACTTGCGCAAGTTTCTCGAAGGCAAGAGCGCGCTGTGGGACGACCAAGTCAAACACGATACCTACGACGACTATTGGAAGGTCCGCAATCTAGCGCCGCACATGAAGAACATCCACTGCGCCGTGCTCACGGTTGGAGGGTGGTTCGACGCCGAGGATCTGCAGGGACCCTTCAGTACGTTTCATTCGATCGACAAGAATAATCCCGGAATCTTCAATGCACTCGTGATCGGACCTTGGGTGCACGGAGGTTGGCGCGGTTATGACGGAGAACATCTGGGACGCGTGGACTTTGCCTCGAACACCGGCGAGTATTACCGCGAAAACATTCTGTTTCCGTTCTTTGAGCAGCACCTCAAGGGCAATGGCGACGCCAAACTGCCGAAGGCGTACGTCTTCGAGACGGGCACAAATGTATGGCGGCAATATTCCGCGTGGCCGCCGAAAAATGCGGAGCCCAAAACTCTCTACTTTCACGCCAACGGCGTGCTCTCGTTCGACGCGCCCGCAGCCGAGGCTCCTTCATTCGACGAATATGTAAGCGATCCGGCCAAACCCGTACCCTTCGTGAACTATGCCGCGCTGGATGTGCCCCAGGAGTACATGCTCTCAGACCAGCGCTTCGCCGACAGTCGCACCGACGTGGCGGTTTATGAGACTCCTGAGTTGGCGGAGGACGTGACGCTCGCCGGCCCAATCTCGCCGCGACTTTTCGTTTCGACAAGTGGCACAGATTCCGACTGGGACGTAAAACTGATTGACGTATATCCGTCCGATTACCCTGACAGCAAGCACGACCACCCCAGGTCCGAAGACCGGGACAAGCCCGAAAAAGACGTGCCCGCGCCGCCATTCGCCATGGGTGGATATCAGCAACTGGTGAGGGGCGAGCCCTTCCGCGGAAAATTCCGTCACAGCTTTGAAAAGCCGGAAGCGTTCACACCCGCGAAGGTCGAAGAGATCGATTTCACCATGCCGGACATCAACCACACGTTCCGCCGCGGGCATCGCATCATGGTACAGATTCAAAGCTCCTGGTTCCCGCTCACCGACCGCAATCCGCAGACTTTCGTGAGCATCCCCGACGCCAGACCTTCGGACTTTGTGAAGGCTACCGAGCGCGTGTACCACACGAAAGCGGAACCGTCGGGGATTGTAGTGGGAGTGATGCCAGCTTCTCATTCGAATTAATAGGACTAAACAGAAAGGTGCCTCCGATTTAGAAAGCTTGATTTGCTCTCATCTCCTTACTATACTGTAAGGAAGTGGTTCAATTGTAAGGAGGGTCATGGCATCCGCAACGATTACCGCCAAGGGACAAATTACGATCCCATCTCAGGTGCGCACTGCGTTGGGGTTAGATACGGGGGATCGCGTCGAGTTTGTTGAAATCGAAAAGGGCCAGTTCCTGATCATCCCCGCCACGGGGTCGGTCCAGGACCTCAAGGGAATGGGACGTGGCCGGCGAAAACGGCCGGCGTCCTTCGAAGAAATGGATCGTGCCATCGCAAAAGGCGCCTCGCGATCGTTATGATCGGCCTCGACACGAATATCCTGGTTCGCTTTATTACTCAGGACCACCCCGCGCAAACTGCGGCGGCTACCAGACTGATCGATTCTTTGTCTTCGGACGCTCCCGGATATTTGTCCTTGATCGTGATTGCAGAACTGATCTGGGTGCTGCAATTCTCTTATCGTTTCGACAAACAGGAAATTGAGAAGGTCATCGAGAGGTTGCTACGCAGCAAAGAACTCATCCTGGAGAAGAAGGACACTGTCGCGCAAGCGTTGACTAAGTTTCGCACCAGCCGAGCCGATTTCGCAGACTGCCTGATCGAACGCTGCGGCCGCAGCGCCGGGTGCCAGCACGTTCTCACTTTCGACAAGAATGCCGCAGCATCCGGCATGCGATTGTTATCCAGTTAAGCTATACGAGCTACTTCTCCACACCGAACCACTCTTCCACCACATTCATATCGGTCGTCCGCTTATAGTTGGGAAGGCTTTCGATGAACACGCGCCCGTACTGCTTCTTCAGAATGCGGTTATCGAGCAGCACCAGCAATCCGCGATCATGCAGCGAACGGATCAGCCGTCCAAAGCCCTGCTTCAAAGTGATCACGGCAGCCGGAACCTGATATTGAAAGAAAGCGTTCCCGCCGTCGGCATCGATCGCCTTCACTCGCGCCGCCACGACTGGATCGCTCGGCACGGCGAACGGCAGCCTGTCGATGATGACGCAGCTCAACTGCTCGCCCTGCACATCCACACCCTGCCAGAATGAGGATGTGGCGAATAGCACCGCGTTCGGAGTCAAGCGAAAATCCTCGAGCAGCGCGCTCTTCGGCGCGTCGCCTTGCCGCAGCATCGGGAACTCGACCTCGCCGAGCAGCCGCTGGTAGATGTCGTTCATCTGCGCGTAGCTGGTGAAGAGGACGAACGCCCGCCCGCGCGTGATCTCCAGCAGTTTGCGAATGCGCTCTGCCGCCTTCGCCGTAAATTGGGGAGTGCGCGGATCGGGCAAGTCCGGCGGCACGTAGAACAGCGCCTGGCTTTCATAATCGAAGTGCGACGGAAGCACTGACTCGCGCGCGTGCTCCACTCCGAGCCGCTGCCGAATGTATTCGAAACCTCCGCCCACGGCCAGCGTCGCAGAGGTGAGCACGGCGCACTCCAGCTTCGACCACAGGCATTCTCGAAGTATCGGCCCAACATCGATCGGCGTGGCCTGGAGAAAAACATTTCGCCTTCCCCTTGCGGATGTCTCAGCGCCTTTGTTCGGACTGCGCCCAAAACGCCCAGCACGCCGTTCAATCCAAAACACCGTGTTGCGATCTTCGGACTCCATGGCATAGCCGAGCTGCACCTGTATTTCCTGCGCGCGGCGGACGAAGTTGAACACTTCTTCCGGCTTTTGCGGCAAGCCTTCAAGTTCGCCCGCCAGCCGGGTCAGCGCCTGATTCAGCGCCAGAAACTCATCTCCGTTTTCCTCCAAGAATTCGCGGCGGGTCTCGAACGCAAACCGACCGTCCCCAGGAGGCAATAGGGAAAAAAAGAACTGCGACCGTTCCCGCAAACTGCCGAGGGAGCCAGAAAGCGACGCCGACATCATGCGGTTGTGTTGCAGCGAACTCTCAACGTCGCGGGCCAGATCTTCCACTCGCAGATTGCTCACGGAAATGCCGAAATAATTTCCGGCCACATCTTCCAGTTCGTGCGCTTCATCGAAAATGACAGCGGATACCTCCGGAAGGATTCCCGCGTCGGCCGCGCCGTCCGCCTGCAGTTTGATGGCGAGATCGGCGAAAAACAGGTGATGGTTGACGATGATGATGTCGCTCTCCATCGCCTTGCGCCGCATTTCGGTGATGAAGCAGCGCGCGAACTCGCTGCATTTCTGGCCAATGCAGGCGTCGGCTCGCGCATCGAGCTTGTGCCACAGCAGGCTGGCCTCAGGCAGTTCGGCTAGCTCAGCGCGGTCGCCCGTTCCCGTCGTCTTTTCCCAGGCGGCGATGGCACGATACTGCTCGATCTCTTCCAGGCCGCTGAGCACGGGTTGATCAGTCAGGTCGTAAAGTTTCTTGCGGCACAAATAATTGTTGCGGCCTTTCATGTAGCAGACCGACAGGCGGCCGGATGCCTCTCCATATAACGCCTGCTCGAGAAAAGGTACGTCTTTGTAGAACAGTTGCTCCTGCAAATTCTTTGTGCCGGTCGAGATGATCACGCGCTTCCCTGAACGAATCACTGGCATCAAATACGCCAAAGTCTTGCCCGTGCCCGTGCCCGCCTCCACGATCAGATGCCGTTTTTCTTCCAGCGCCTGCTCGACCGCCTGCGCCATCTGCAACTGCCCGCGGCGAAATTCATAGGCCGGATGCGTGCGTGAAAGCACTCCGCCGGGAGCGAAGAATTGGTGGAGTGAAGCATCCTTTCCGCCGGAAAGCACCGGATTTGAAGTCGACGAGGCCAAGAGTCTCTATAATACGAGTTCCCCGCTCTGCAAGACCAAACTTTGACCCAACCGACTTACAACTCGACCAGCACTCTCGCCACCACCGCCGCGGGCATTCCTACAGTCGCTATCGTGGGACGCCCCAACGTAGGCAAGTCCACATTGTTCAACCGCATCGTGGGCTCGCGCCGCGCCATCGTCGGGGACGAACCCGGAATCACCCGCGACCGGCTTTATGGCGACGCGGAGTGGGAAGGGCGCCAACTGCGGATCGTTGACACTGGCGGCATCCTGCCCGAAGAAAAAGATCTGATTCCGTCGGAGATCTACCGCCAGGCCCGCGTGGCACTGGACGAGGCCGCGGCCATCATCATGGTGATCGACGGACGCACCGAGCTTGCCGGTCCCGACCTTGAGCTGGTGCGCCTGCTGCGCAAGGCCAACCGTCCGTTGTTCCTGGCCGTGAATAAAGTCGACAGCGAGAAGCAATCGTCGCTCGTGGATGACTTCCATCGCCTCGGCATCCAGAAAATGTTTCCGATTTCCGCAGAGCATGGGCGTGGCATCGATGATCTGCTCGACGCGGTCCTTGCGGCTCTCCCGGAAGCGCCTTTAGCCACAGAGGACACTGAGAACGCAGAGGAATCGCAGAGACCTGGCGACCAGCAAGTAACAGCCGATGACGACGCAGCCCCCGCCGGAGCCCACGAAACCAAGGTCGCCATCATCGGGCACCCCAACGTCGGCAAGTCCACGCTGCTGAACTGTCTGACTTCATCAGACCGGGCCATAGTCTCGCCCATCCCCGGCACTACGCGCGATGCGGTTGACGAAATCGTAGAGCACAATGGACGCCGCTTCCGCTTCATCGACACCGCCGGCATCCGCCGCAAAGGCAAGACGCAC
>Ga0116125_1001069_pt1 | contig 12233 bp, 8 predicted proteins | sample June2015DPH_16_1_2_FD_89729 | JGI IMG/M metagenome (GOLD analysis project Ga0116125, IMG submission 89729) | Peatland microbial communities from SPRUCE experiment site at the Marcell Experimental Forest, Minnesota, USA - June2015DPH_16_10 | ecosystem: Environmental > Terrestrial > Soil > Wetlands...
GCATTCAGCCAGATTCCCGCCGTAGGACGCCATCCCGTAAATAAAGCCGCCGCTTCCTTGCATCAGGTAGATGAATCCGGTGCCATCCGTGTCGTCGAAGCTGTGTAATGTAGTCGGGGCGCCCTCTCCGGTAAACTCGAAGACGGTCCCGTAGCCGAACGATCCACCACCGAACGTGGACTCTTAAAACTTGCCATTCGTAGCCGGCAGTAGCCCGACCGGGCCGCTGCCATCGGCGCATCCCGATTCGGGGCAGAAATTGTAAAGTGAGGTCAAAGTTCCGGAGGGAGTAAGTTTGAAGAGCAAACCGTGGCCATATTGTCCGCCGCCTGAGGCTGCCCCGTATAGATTTCCGTCTCTGCCTTCGGCCAACCCCGAGGGACCGGCCCCGTTCGTTCCATCGAAATTCACCACGGTTTTGAAGGTCTGTGCAGACGACGCAGTTGCGGCCGTTACGAAGAGCACAGCGGCGACAAGGGCGCTTTTCGAGAATCCAAGTTTTTTCATTTTGTTTATATCTCCTCCTAGTCGGTGGGCGGACGTAGAGATACTCACGGTGGGCGGCGATTTTACATCTGTCCCGGAGCCGCAACAACGAGAGGAAGGATTGGCCGGGGTCCCGTGAATCGAACTGCAAAAACGCGCGGGAACAGTACTATGGTTTCGTTTTGTTGGTCAAGTCAAAATATCGATCTCCATCAAGGTCGGAAGTCCGCGACCGCGAAGAAGAAGTCCGGATTCCATCCTCGCTGGGAGATAGTGCGTCAAAGGCCCACTTCGTTACATTTTCCTCATCGATTCCCAGCGCTTATTGAGGCCGCCGCAATAGCCCCGGTACCTTGGGCATCATGTTCAATTGCAGAGAATGCCGATAGAATCTGGAAGCCGCTCGAAGAAAGAGAATGCTGTGCGGTTGGGCCGAAGGTGAAACTTTGGACCTCGGTGTATCATCTAAAGCTTGAGTCAGTTACACTCAAGGAGAGCCAATGAGCAACCAACCGCTTTCCGAGCCGATTGTTAAGCATCGGGAAATAAACGACGTACGGGCATTGCCCGTGCTTCCTGTGCGGGACACAGTTCTATTCCCGCACGCCGTACTGCCCCTCACCGTGGGGCGGGAGAGTTCCGTTCAGCTTATCAATTCGCTTGGCGAGGATAAGACTATTGTCGTTGTGGCGCAGCGCGAAGCGCGCGTCGACAACCCCCAACCCAGCGATCTTTACACGGTCGGCACCTCTGCCGTCGTTCACAAGGTCGTCAAGATGCCGAATCAGAGCCTGTTCGTTTTTGCCGAAGGTCTGGAGCGGGTACGGCTTAGCGAGTTTACGCAGTTAACGCCCTTCATGCGCGCTCGCGCGACGGGGATTCCGGAGGCTGTTCCGCCGGAGAGTTCCGAAATCGATGCGCTGCAGCGCAATGTGTTGACCTTGTTCCAGCAGATCGTGGCCGGTTCGCCCACGCTTTCGGACGAGCTTTCGACCGTGGCCATGAATATTGATGAACCCGGTCGGCTGGTGGATTTCATCGCGTCGTCACTGCCGTCGCTCTCGACGCCGGATAAGCAGGACACTCTGGAGACGCTCGACATTCGTGTGCGTCTGGAAAAGATCAACCAGCATCTTGCGAAGGAGCTCGAAGTCCAACAGCTGCGCAACAAGATTCAAAGCGAAGTGCAGGACCGCGTGCAGCAAACCCAGCGCGAGTACTACCTGCGCGAGCAGATGAAGGCGATCCAGAAGGAACTGGGTGAGCAGGATGAAGGCCAGCGCGACGTTGAAGACCTGAAGAAAAAAATTGACGAAGCCGGCATGCCGGAGGAAGTGAAGAAAGAGGCGCTCAAGGAATTGGGCCGACTGTCGCGCATGTCGCCGATGGCTGCCGATTATTCGCTCACGCGCAATTACGTCGAATGGCTGGCGGTGTTGCCGTGGGCGAAGACTTCCGGACAGGAAATCGAGATTCCGAAGGCGAAAGAAATCCTGGATGCCGATCACTACGATCTGGAAAAGGTTAAAGATCGCATTCTTGACTATCTTTCTGTGCGTCGGCTGAAGCCCAACATGAAGGGGCCCATACTTTGCTTTGTCGGACCTCCGGGCGTAGGCAAAACTTCGCTGGGCAAGTCGATTGCTCGGGCGCTCGGACGCAAGTTCGTGCGACTGTCGCTGGGTGGTGTGCACGATGAGGCCGAGATTCGCGGCCATCGGCGCACGTACATCGGCGCATTGCCGGGACAGATCATCCAAGGCATTCGCCGCGCGGAAACGAAAGATCCGGTCTTCATGCTCGACGAAATCGATAAAGTCGGGCGCGACTTCCGTGGCGATCCTGCTTCAGCATTGCTCGAAGCGCTCGATCCTGAGCAGAATTCGACGTTCCGCGATAACTATCTCGACGTGACGTTCGATCTCTCGAAGGTGCTCTTCATCACGACCGCGAACATGCTCGATCCGATTGCCGAGCCTTTGCGCGACCGCATGGAGATCATCGAACTCCAGGGCTACAGCGAGGAAGAGAAGCTGCACATCGCGAACCGGTACCTCGTTCCGCGGCAGGTGGAGGAGAACGGCATTACGCCCGAGCAGATCGAATTTCCGGAAGCAGCTTTGCGCTATGTGATTCGTCACTACACGCGCGAGGCCGGCGTTCGCAGTTTGGAGCGCACCATCGGAACCATCTGCCGCAAGCAGGCGCGGCGGCTAGCTGAAGGTAAGCCGGATAAGTTGGTGGTGACGCAGGAGATCATCCAGGAATTTCTGGGCGGCATCAAAGTTCGCTCCGAGGGTGAGATCGAGGAGCGGACGGAGCGTCCGGGAGTTGCTGTTGGTTTGGCCTGGACTCCGGCGGGCGGAGACGTGCTGTTTGTGGAAGCCAATGCCATGAAAGGCAAAGGCGGATTCACCATGACCGGCCAGATCGGGCAGGTGATGCAGGAATCCATGCAAGCGGCGCTGACCTGGGTGCGATCCAACGCTGCGCAATTGGGCATTGCGGAAAACTTTTTTGCCGATCATGACATTCACATGCACGTGCCGGCGGGAGCGATTCCGAAGGATGGTCCTTCTGCGGGCGTGACCATGGCAACAACCCTGGTGTCGCTGTTGACCGGGCATCGTATTCGTCCGCTGCTGGCGATGACGGGAGAGATCACGCTCAGCGGTAACGTGCTGCCGGTTGGCGGCATCAAGGAAAAAGTGCTGGCGGCAAAGCGAGCTGGCGTGACCGACGTGATTCTGCCCGCGGAAAACAAGATGAACGTGAATGAAGATCTCACGCCGGATCAAATCAGCGGCCTCACGGTGCACTACGTCAAGACGATTGACGAAGCGCTGCGTGTCTCTCTGCCAGCGGTGGCCGAATCGGCCTCCGCTAAACTGCTCGCGCCGCAGGCTGAGCCGTTGCGCGAAAAGGCTTTCGCGCAGGCGTAAGTGTAGTGCAGGGACTTGAGAAGGCGCGCCCAAACCGGGCGCGTTTTTTTTTGCTACTGGGGAAGTCCCAGCCGTTTCATTAAGTCCTCAAACCTGGGATCGGATCGGATGGGATCGAAAGTCGGGTAGCGGATTTCGAGGGTCAGCTCTGTGGTATGGTTGGCGTAGGCTTTCTCCAGCCCTTCTAAAGCTTTTTCCTTGTTTCCCATCATCGCGTAGGTGCCGGCTACGGCCACGATCCATTCATCCGCGGGTTCTTTCATCTTCACCAGCTTCAAATAACCTTGAGCATCATGAGTTATGGTCGGCTCTGTCCGCTCACTGGTCGCCCACTGCTGGATGTGATCGACGGCTTTCGCAAAATCTCCGGTAAGCGCACACAAGACCGAATACTTCCAATGTGCCGGTCCGAAGTGCGGGTCGCGCTCCAGTGTTTTTTCGAACTGCATTTTCGCCTCCGGGTAGCGGTGCATCTCCATCAGGAGCATGGCGAGATTCGTATTTACGATGGGTGACAGCGGATCGAGAGAGAGCGCGATATGGAATTCATCCAGCGCTTCTTCAAATCGCTTCTGCGGAATCAGAAAGACGACGGCGTAAAAATAATGTGCGGTGGGGTTGTTTGGGTTGAGTTCCAGAGCGCGGTGGAATTCTTTATCCGCATCGCTCCATCTCCAGTTACTTGCCAGAATTCCGGCCAGTGAGGTGTGAGTTTCGGGTAACGAGTCGCCCAACTCGACAGCCTTTTGTGCCGCCACCAGTCCCTGCGTTGCCCCCTGTTCGGAAGTGATGCCCGTGCCGTAGCTGGGTGCAACCGAGTAGGTGTCGGCGAGTCCGGCATATGCAAGGGCGTAATTAGGGTCGGCGGCTATGGCCTGCTGAAACAGTTCGATGCTCTTTTTCAAACCTTCCGGGGTGCGACCGTACCAGGCCTGCCTTCCCTCAAGGTAAAGCCGGTAGGCCTCAGGATTTGAAGTGCCAACCTGTGTGGTAGGCTGGGGATGGGCCGGCGCGTCCCGCGGCTGCAGCCGTGCAGTAACGTCGCGTGCGATGTCCTCCTGGACCTGCATGATTTCAGCCTGTTTGCGTTCATAGTGAGCTCCCCATAATTCGCTGCCGTCGGCGGTGCTGATCAGATCCGCCTGGACCGCCATGTTGTCACCGTGCTGCGTGAGACGCGCCGTTAGAATTGCCGCCACCTGAAGCGCCTTGCCAATGGCTTGTGGGTCGTCTTCCTTGCCCTTGAAGCGGAACGCGCTGCTGCGCGCCATCACCTTCGTTTGCTGTGTCCTCGAGAGCGCGCTGATCAGGCTGTCTGTGAGCCCGTCACTCAAATACTCATTGCCGGCGTCGCCGGTCGCATTCACGAACGGAAGCACAGCGATGGAATCGATCTTCGAAGTTCTATTCGAGCGAAAGTGAAAAAACACGCCCGCCGCAACGGCAATCACCATGATCGTGGCGATCAGTGCGATTCCATATTTGCGGAAGCCGGATGCGATCGCCGGAACGGCTACGGTGGAAGAGGACGAGATGCTCGAAGCGCTGCCGGAGTCGGCGCCCGTGGCGCGCGAGGTTCCGCCTGAGTCCAAGTCACGTTTAAGCCGTTTCAGATCCGCTCCGAGTTCTGCCGCGCTCTGGCAACGAACCTCTCGATCTTTCTCGAGAGCCTTGTCAATGATGTCTTCCAGCTTCGGCGGCAGTGATGGATTCACCCGTGAAGCCGATATAGGAGGCCGATTCAAAATCGAATCAAAAGTCACGCCCGTTGTTTCGCCTTGAAAGGGAAGGCTCCCCGTCGCCATTTCATAGAGCACTACGCCGAACGAGAAAAGGTCGGTGCGGGCGTCCAGTTCTTTGCCGCGGACCTGCTCCGGCGACATATAGGCGACCGTGCCCACGGCCGAGCCCGCGCTCGTAAGCTGCTGCGGTTCGTGAATGTCGGCAACAGTCTGCTGCGAGCCAACCTGGCTGGAAGAAGTTGCCTCGGGCATGATTTTGGCCAGACCGAAGTCGAGAATTTTGGCGTGTCCGCGGCGGGTTACAAAAATGTTCGCGGGCTTGATGTCGCGGTGAACGATTTTCTCGTGGTGCGCCGCATCCAGTGCATCGGCAATCTCGATTCCGAGCGCGACCATTTCGTCAATCTCCAGCGGACGACCGTTGATGCGATGCTTCAACGTGACGCCGTCCAGGAACTCCATCACGATAAACGCCTGACCGTTTTCCTCGCCGATATCGTGGATGGTGCAGATGTTGGGATGGTTCAAGGCGGAGGCGGCCTTAGCCTCGCGGCGGAAGCGGGCCAGCGTCTGCGGATCTTTTGCGACCTGGTCGGGCAGGAACTTCAAGGCGACAAAGCGGCCGAGGCGCGTGTCTTCTGCCTTGTAGACGACCCCCATGCCTCCGCCACCCAACTTTTCCAGGATGCGGTAGTGCGAAATCGTCTCTCCAAGCATAGAGGCGTCTAAATCTTAGGGTGCGGCGTGATCACCGTCAAATAGAAAACAGTCTGGCATTCGTTTTCATTGGGAAGAGCATAGACGACGTTGCCGGAGTCGTTGTATATTTGTCGCCTGCGTGTCAGGGTTGGTCCGTTGCCAGGTTCCCGTCTAACACCTCATCTAAAGGAGACTTCATGCCCGGTCAACGAAGATTCGTTCGCTTTAGGACATTTGTTTCGGAAATTGTCGCTCTGGTGGTTTTCGCGGCGGCGACACTTTCCATGGCTGCAGGACAAAGTGAAACCATACTTCATCGCTTCAATCCAAACACGACGGACGGCTATGACCCGGGAGGCGGACTGGTCGCGGATGGGGCGGGCAACCTTTATGGAGTGACGTCGCAGGGCGGCTCTGCGGACGCGGGAACCGTATTCGAACTGAGCCCGCCCGCGAGCGGGGGCCGCGCGTGGACGGAGACAACTCTCCACGACTTCTTGGGCGGAACAGATGGCGCAGATCCGCTTGGCGCGCTGGTGTTCGACAAGCAGGGGAATCTCTACGGCGCCACGGTTTACGGGGGTGCCGGGATCAACAACAATTCGAATGGCACAGTCTTCGAGTTGACACCGCCTTCCAGTTCTGGCGGTGCATGGGGCTACGCCGTGATTGCAAGCTTCGACAGCGGCCAGGTGGCCGTCAATCCGATTGGGCCGCTGGTGATCGATGTTGCGGGAAATGTCTACGGATATTCGAACGGCGGGAATAACAACTACGTCGTGTGTGGCGGGCCTTGCGGCAACATTTTTGAATTGCAGCCGCCAACGGAGCCCGGAGCTGCGTGGACAGGAAGCTCCATTTATAACTTCGCCACCGTGGGGACAACCGACGGGGTGGGTCCGAATTCAATCATCCTTGGCGGCCACGGCGTGTTGTACGGGACCACCGGCGGCGGCGGTACGGGCTATTTCGGAACGTTCTTCAAACTTACTCCGCCGTCGGACTCCGGCGGAACATGGACGGAGAAGATCCTGTACAACTTTACTGCGGCAAATCCGGTGCCTTTTGGAGGGTTGATCGCAGGCGCTAACGGGACTTTTTTCGGAACTACCGAAGGTCCCAATGAGTTGGGCACGGTATTTCAATTGATTCCTCCGTCCTCAGGGAGAGGCTGGAGCGACTCCATTCTGTATACGTTTACAGGGGGCAATGACGGGTCCACGCCGATGGGTGTGATCTCCGACAAAAGCGGAAATCTCTATGGTGTGACCATCAATGGCGGAATCAAGAGCCAGAGTTGCATCAACGGCGGATGCGGCGCGGTGTTTGAATTGAGTCCGCCGGCGGCTTCGGGCAGCGCGTGGACGGAAACCACGCTTCATACGTTTGCCGGCGAGAATGACGGCGGCAATCCAAAAGGTCCACTCGTCCTACGGAAAGGATTGCTGTTCGGAGCGACCTCTTACGGCGGAACGCCACCGTATGGCTCGGGAGGAATCGTGTTCCGCCTTGTGCCCTAGTGGCAGTCAACTGTTGAGTGCGGGCGCGAGTTGGGGTGATCAGCGCGCGATGCGTTACTTTAAACGCGATGCGTTACTTTAAAGCGGTGAGCGCCTTCACCCCATCATGCGGGGATAGGCGGCTGACGTAGCCGACGGCGCCGGGGGTTTGGGCTACGTAGTCGATGACGGCGGCCTCGCTTTCGAACGCTCTCGGCATGGAGCCTTGTCCAGTAAAGACCGCCTTCTGCCATTGCGCTCGGAATTCGTTAGGACTTTCGCCACAATAGTTTTTCAAAAAGACTTCGTGGACCGGGCCGCCTTTAAGGATGACCGGCACCACGTGGGTGCCATCGGCAAGTCGAGTTTTCTCTCCGGTGAAAATGGCGTGAAGATCGGAAGCTTTAATGGTAGAGATTTGCACGCCGACGTTGGCGACGAAGATGACGTCTTGTGCACGGGCGGCACCGCAGCCAGTGATGAGGCCCAGCAGCGGGATTAACCAGCGTTTTCGTGTCGCCTTTCGTTTCCCGAGGCGCATTAGGTTCCTAAAAGCTAAACCCAATTTTCGCAGCTAAAATATTCGAGTTCGGCTGCAAGCCATTGGGGTTGGTGCTGGTGTAATATCCGAGGCCGGTGCCGTGCAAGAAATGGTCTTCCAGCTTGGCGTAGAAATAAGAGTTGAAATCGTAACGCCCGGAGACGGCCCAGTCCTTCGAAAAATTCTGAGGTAAAGACGTATCCAGCGCTTTATTGACGTAGTGGCCGTAGTAACTTCCCACCTGCAGCTTTCTGGAGATGCGATAACTCGCCATTGCGTACCAGGAGCGCACATCGAAGGGCAGGAAAAGTGTGCCCTGGGGACTGTTAAGAGCGTCGGTGAAGGGGCCGCGATCATATTCGCCGGCAAGGTCCCATTTCCCGCGTCTGAACCGGGCATACTCTGCGGTGATTTGAAAAGGAGCGACGTGCAGTCTGGCCAGGGGCCCTGTTCCGTCGATGGCCTCGACATCGATGCTCGCGCCGGCTGTCAAGCCGGCCAGGGGAGGCCTCCAGCGCAAATCGCCACCGTAAGTCTTACCGCCTGGGGCACTAGTGAACACGATGCCAGCGTCGGAAAGTTGCTTGACGTACCCCCCATTCAAATCCAGGGTCACTTGCCCTACGTAGCCGTCATAATCGAGCCTTCCGGCTCGCTTGCCGAGCGGGATTTCGCCGTAGGCATCGCCGCCCAGGTGAGACAGAAAGAAGCTTTCGTTGTCGGCAGGATAAGCGCATTCCGGCAGGAGACTCCAAAGAAAGATGGAGTCGACATCTTGCGAGTCGTTGAAAAGGCCCAGCACCGTTTTGACCTTGCCGGCACGAATTCCAAACTGATCGTTGAATCGGTAATCTCCGGAAGCCCAATCGACCATGATATTAGGGCCGCCGAGCTGTCCCAGTTGGTACATATGCAACTGAATTCCAACGCGTAGGTTGTCAGTCACGGAATCAGTCACGCTGATGGCGCCGTGGGTCCACTGAAGGCTACCGGAACTCGTCTGCATGGTCAGGTAATTGTTATGCGTGCTGTAGAGGACACCTTGGGTAGCAAAGCCGTGGATTTCGATACCGGACAGGTCCTGCGCCCAGGCCATCGCCGCACTGATACACAGCAGAAGAGGCAACCGCGCATGCCGAAGCCGGAGCCGACAAACCATGATGGTTCTATCGGTGATTTCGTGCCAATGCTTTAAAGGATTATCGACAAAGTGGCGGTGACGGCGTGCTTAGAAGCTGAAGCCGATCTTGGCCGCCAAAATGCTGGAGTTCGGCTGGAGGCCTTGAGGATTTGTACTGGCGTAATACCCGAGGCCGGTCCCGTGCAGGAAGTGCTCCTCGATTTTGCCGTAGAAATAACGGTTGAAATCATAGCGCCCGGAGAGCACGAAATCCTTAGAGTAGTTCGCTGGCTGGGAAGGATCACCTGCTTTGTTCACGTAATGACTGTAATACGATCCCAGCTGAATCTTGCGGGAAACCTGATAGCTCGCCATTCCGAACCAGCCGCGCTGGTCGAGCGGTATGGGCACGATTGCCGTGCCGATGGTCACAACTGGGTTGGAGGGGATTCGGCGGTATTCGCCAGCAACAAAATATTTGCCCTTTTCGAACTTTGCATATTCGCCACTCACAAAAAACGGTGCAAGATGCTCGTTGCCGTTCAATGCTTTACCGTCGGCAGTTTGCACATATCCGCTGGCGCCCACCGTCAGCCCCTGATTGATCCAACGTAAGTCTCCGCCGTAAGCTTTTCCCGAAGGCGGTTCAGTAAACACGAGTCCAGCTTGAGCAAGTAGCAACGCAAACCCTCCGTTGAGATCAAGAGTCACCTGCCCAGCGTAGCCGTCGTACTTCACGCTTCCCGCTTGATGTGGAAGCGGCACATGGCCGTAAACCTCTCCTCCCAGATGCGAAAGGAAAAACCCACGGTCATCGATTGGGTAGACGGATTGTGGCAGCAGGGTCCACAGGAAAATGGCATCGACATCCTGCGAGTCGTTGAACAAACCGACCGCAGTTTTAACCTTGCCGGCGCGGATTCCGAAATAATCGTTTACACGATAATCGCCGGATGCCCAATCGACCTGAATGTTGGGTCCGCCCAGTTGTCCCAGTTGGTACATGTGGAGCTGAATGCCCGCGCGCAGATTGTCGGTGAGCGCATCGGAAAAGCTAACGGCGCCCTCGGTCCACTGTACGCTGCCAGAACTCGATTGCATGGTTAGATAATTGTTATGAGAGCTGTAGAGGAATCCTTGGGTGACGAAGCCATGGATTTCAATGCCAGAGAGATCTTGCGCGGCGCAAGGGCTTGCTGTGCAAAGACAGAGCAGAAGAAACAACGGAGTACAGCGAAAACCTGGCCGACCCCCCATGCTTTTTTATCGGCGGCTGAGAAGCAGGGCTTTAGCGTGGAAACCTGTGCGGCAGGAGCATTCTGCTACTGCTAACGCGAAACCGACCCTGTCAGTGAGCTGTCGATTCACCGGAGAGTGCGCTGCCAGCTCCGTGATGGGCGACTTAGGTCGGAATTCGCCGCCGTTGCGGCTTCGCGCGTTAAACTGGAATTTTGACGGCAATCCGTTATGCGTGTACGCATTCTGTTTTTCGGCGTTTTGAAAGATCTTGCCGGCAAGTCCAATTACACTTTGGAATTGCGCGAAGGCGCGACCGTGCGCGAGATGCTGGCGCAGTGCGAGGCGCAGCTCCCGCGAATAAAAACGTCGCTGCCGTCTTTGGCGGTGGCCGTGAACCAGCAATATGCGAACATGGACGCCGAACTCAAAGCCGGAGACGAAGTTGCGTTACTACCTCCGGTGAGCGGCGGATCACAGAAGGAGAGCGCCGCTTCGCATCTTCCGGCGAATCACTCCTTCATTGTCAGCAGTCCTATAGACACGACTGAGGTCCTCGAACGCATCCAGAGCGCGGAGGATGGAGCGGCCGTGGTTTTTGAAGGCGTGGTTCGCAACCACACGCGAGGGCGCAAGACGCTCTACCTCGATTATGAGGCTTACGAAGAGATGGCGCTGAGGGAGATGGAGAATCTTGCCGAGAAAGCGCTGCAGCAATATCAGATCCGGGACCTCGCGCTGGTGCATCGGCTGGGGCGGCTCGAGATTGGGGAAACAAGCGTATTGATTGTGGTGGCGTCAGCGCATCGCGCGGCGGCCTTTGATGCGTGCCGCTGGCTGATCGACACGCTTAAGCGAACAGTTCCCATCTGGAAAAAAGAATACTTTGAAGACGGTGCAGTGTGGGCGGACGGAGAGCCTTTCCCGGCCGAAATTTCGTCCCCAAATTCCCAACGGCAGGGCAGCCCAGCACGGGCAGACGCATCTAAATGAACGGTTCCAGCAAGTTTAAGCTTGATTCACAAGCTATACTTCCTTCGATCTGATGAGAAAATCCGCATCGCTGATTCTTCTTTTGCTGGCGAGCTCTGCGTCGCTGGCGCAGCAGCCTTCAGTTCATAATCAATCGCCTCCGGAGCCAGCTAACACGCTCAAAGTCGACGTGAAGCTGGTAAACGTCTACGTCACCGTGACTGATGCTCGCGGAGGCCCAGTTCCCGGACTCAAGAAGGAAAACTTCGCGATACAGGAAGACGGCCGCGATCAGAGCATCGCCGTTTTTGACAAAGAATCAGCTGTGCCGCTTTCGATCGCACTCGCGATCGATACCAGCCTGAGCACGAGGCATGACCTGCCATTGGAGCAGGCCTCCGCTAAGCGTTTTGCGAAAGATATCTTGCGTCCGGTGGACGCGTTATCGATTTTCGGATTCAGTGAAACTGTCTTGCAGTCGACTTCCTATACTTCCGATCTGAAGCGCATCGACGATGGAATCGACCATATTCACCTTGGCGCGGCAACTGCGATGTTCGATGCCGTCTATTTGGCTTCTCGTTCGCTCGACCGCCGGCAAGGACGAAAAATCCTTGTGCTGATAACCGACGGCGGCGACACCGTCAGCAAAGTCGACTACAAGCAAGCGGTGCGCGCTGCCGAAGAAGCGGAAGCTACCGTCTACAGCATTATCGTTGTGCCAATCGAGAGCAGCGCGGGGCGGGAAACTGGAGGCGAGCACGCGCTGATTCAATTGGCGGAGGATACGGGCGGGAAGTACTACTATGCCACCTCGATGTCGCAGCTAGACGGGGCGTTCCACCAGATTAGCGACGAACTGCGTACCCAATACCTTCTTGCCTACTACCCCGTGCGGCGAACGTCGGAGTCTCAGTTCCGGCGCATTGAGGTGAGCGTCTCCGGAGCGCCGGATGCGGCCAGCTACCGGGTGCGACACCGGGCGGGGTACTACAC
>Ga0116125_1001071_pt1 | contig 12225 bp, 8 predicted proteins | sample June2015DPH_16_1_2_FD_89729 | JGI IMG/M metagenome (GOLD analysis project Ga0116125, IMG submission 89729) | Peatland microbial communities from SPRUCE experiment site at the Marcell Experimental Forest, Minnesota, USA - June2015DPH_16_10 | ecosystem: Environmental > Terrestrial > Soil > Wetlands...
CCTGCCTTTATTCTTGAAGGAGCTGGCATTCCGTTTCAAGGCATTCCCGCGTCCGAGTCGGCGGCTGAGGTCGCGGAGGACACCGCTGCCTCCCGCCTCCCGCTACGACCGGAGACACGCGCGGCTTTTATGAAGGCTCTGGAAGGCCTGCGAGCGGCTGGCGCAACCGTCATCTTCGACGATTCAATCCTACCCGACAGTTTTGCGGTGACCGTAGCTCGCGTTGGCACGTTTCCTTATGTCCGTGAAGGAACAGAAAAGTTTCTAGCCGAGTATGGTCCAGCACAATACCACTCGGTCGACGAGTACCAGAAAGCTGTTGGATCTCCTCTGCCGTCCACGATTATCGGAGGCGTGGATGAGAACACCCGAAAGGATCGGCCGCCATTGATCCAAGCTGTGTTCGAGACCGATCCGCAAGCCGAACTCAACGTCCTTGCGCCCCGGCGACGGGCACTCGACGCCTACAACGAAACTCTGGATCGGATGCACCTCGATGGATTCGTCTACCCGGCAACACAGATGCCTCCGCCCGATGAGACTATGCCGCAGGATGGAAAGATAAGTGAAGGTCCACACAGCGACACAGGATGGGTCAATATGATCGGCGTTCCCGCGGTGGTCGTTCCCGGTGGGTTCTACGCTGACGGTCTCCCGTTCGGCTTAGAGCTATCAGCCCGGCTGTGGAAAGACGGCGACCTGCTCAGTTGGGCTTATGCGTATGAGCAGGCCACCCGACACCGCCGGCCACCCGTACTCGTCGAAAAGGGATTGCTTCCTGACGCACGATGACCGGCCTCTTGAAAGCTTTGCCGTGCGGATGGTAATTCCTAAGGGCTCTTCCCGACAAAAGCGAATGCCTCCCCCAAAATGGAGACAAATTCCTTTGCCGATTGCGGCCGTGCGGCAGTCTTGGGACTGAGAGCTTGTTCGAAAAACTGCTGCCACTCAGCCGGCGCATCGGGTAAATGCGTGGATAATGCAGTGAACCGGCCGTAGACTATGGCGTGGTGCATCTGGCCTATAGAAGTTGCGGGAAAAGGATGGGCCCCGGTTAGCATTTCGTAGGTGATCACGGCCAGCGCCCAGATGTCCCACGCCGGAGATGCGACATCGCCGTTGAGTTGATCGGGCGACATGTATCGCGGCGTACCCATCAGAACCCCTGGAACGGTGTCGACGGTAGCCGCGGCCGAGTCGGTCGGAGAAACCAGAAACTTTGCCAGACCGAAGTCCAGGATCTTGGCCACTTCACCTTCGTTGCTTTGGGCTAGGAAAATATTTTCCGGCTTCAGATCGCGATGGATTAAGCCGTTTTCGTGCGCCGCTCCAAGACCGGCGCATACACCCCCAAGCACTTGCAGTATCTGTTGGGGTGAAAATTTCTTCTGCTGCTCGAATCGTTGCCGCAAGGTGAAACCTTGGAGCAACTCCATCACCAGGAACACGCGAGTATCCGAATCCACACCGAAGTCATGCACAGTAACCAGGTTGGGATGTGCGAATGAAGCTGCCGCCTTGGCTTCGCGGCGGAAGCGTTCCGCGGCCTCGCCGCTGGCGACAAGGTCTTCACGTATCAGCTTGACGGCGACGGCGCGTTCCAGGGATGTGTCCATCGCCTTGTAAACCGTGCCCATGCCTCCGCGGCCCAACCTTCGCTCCAACCTGTAACGCAAGGTCAGCAACCGCGTGAACGACATCCGTGTGAGTTGGGAGCCTTCGCTGGAGCAGCGGCCCATGCCGCTCTCGTAGCACAAACCACAACGCGGACACTCTTCAAATCCACCGAGCGCGCTCGTGACGGGACGCTCCAAGAGCAAAGCCAGCGCGCTGCCGATCCCAGAGAGTAGTTCCTGATCTTCGCTGCCGTAGGGCTCCTCGGATTTCTTCGGGCCCAACACCATTAGCGCTTCGCGACTGTGGGGTGCAATCGCGATGGGCACCATCAAGTCAATGTGTGCGTCCCGCAGGAAGTTCGTGTCTTCTGAGGGAAGCTGCTGCTTCAGCCATCCGCTTTCGGCCAGCGATATTTGCAAGGGCTTGGCAAAAAGCCGAAAAGCCGACATGAGCTTGCTCTCAGCGCTCAGTCCGCGGGGATACACTTCAGGCGGCGCCGAAGCGATGCAACGATAGAGCGGCTCAGTGGCCTCACGCATCAGGATTGCGACAAACTCTGGATGCAGCGCCTGCTCGATGCGGGCGACGGCTTTAGGTGCAACCTCGACCAAGTTGGAGGAGGCGCGAATCTCATCCACCGTTTGCCGTAACAGTTGTTGCGCGTTGTAGTGCTCGCGATAAAAGCGGCGATCCAACAGCTCCATCCATTGCTTTTGTTTCTTGTGCGCGACGACTCCGGCCACTCCCATCAAGGCATACGCCCAGCCGTGCGCCGAGAGCAGAACACCAAATGGCTGATCTTTGTGTACCACCAAATCGAAGATGAGGATTCCGGCCAGGATTGGAATGGGAATCAGCAGTGCGCCGCGTGCTACGGCATATTGCAAGCTTTGCCGGACGATAAAACTTACTTGGAACAGCCGTTGCTTAAGAACTGCGTAGGCTATGCAGATTGTGAAGGGAACTTGCGCCAGGCCAAACACGAGCGGCGAAAAAGCAAGCGTTGAAAGCCAGAACGTCTTTTGGGACAAGGAGAAGACAGCAGATGCAATTAAATCTCCGAAGAATAGGAGCAGACCAAAGACCACCAGTCGTATGCGTCGCTTTTCATTTACATCTCGGAGCCTGAAATAATTCACTGCCAGGATCACGATTGGAGCCACAAAAGTTAACAGCGCATCCAGCTGCATAAATGCCCCAAGCCATTGCGGGAAATTACCCATAGAATGGTTGGGGGCAAAGAGCACGATGTAACTGAAAGCGGCCGTGAACCCCAGCAAAGGCGCGGAGAGCACCGCCAGCATGACCCATGCCCATCGCCGATGCAGCAGCGGTTTAGGAAACGAAAGCGAAAAGAGCAGCAAGGGCGCGATGGGTAAGCCATTTATACCGAGTATGAGCGTTGGAAAGACGAGCCACTGAATGGCCAATGGCAACTCTCTCCAGAGCACCGCCGCATTCGGAAACGTAAAGTGATAATTTCCCGTACCCAGACTACAGAGGAATATGGCGGCTGCGACGGCGGTCCAATCGCGCGGCCTCTTGAAAAGAACGAGCAGTCCCACCAGCAACTGAATCAGGCTGACAGTGAATTCCACCCACCAGCCCAGGGACTCTTTCGAGGTTCGAGCTTGGGTCACTGTCTGATTGAGAGTCAGCTGCAAACGAACTTCTTGTCCCCTCCGCAATACGATGACAGAAACAGGATGGTCGAACGTCGTATTGCTCAGCGCGCTTACGACCTCACTTACGCTTCGTACAGCCCGGCCGTCTACATTGACGATTCTGTCATCCCGATTGAACCCGGCGACTTCGCCCGGGCTTCGCGGCGTCACGCTTGTCACCCGGTTGTCGGGAAAGTTGAAGTTGATTCCAGTTGCCTGAGGAAGTTTGAGAGGTAAGTAGACAAAGCCCACCACGAAGCAGGCGATGAAAGACGCCGCAACCAACCAAACCCACCACGGGATGCGCGCAGAAGACATGCTCTTTGCCTGTTCGATTCGAGACGCCCATTATAGGCGCGACATCTGCCCATCCGCCAAAAACGTGGGTCGGAACAGCGGCCGCGAATTAAGTTTGGTGCCGGGATCGTGTGTGATCCGTCACAGCAGGTCAAGGGGTTAAGTGCTAACCTTCTGAGCCAGGGCTACAAGTGCCGACACAGACAACAGGTTCCACTCTACGGAGAGATGAAGCGGAGTTGCGCGACGCGAATTTCGCCATGCGCCTTTCCCTGATTGTTGGTTTGGCAATGCTGATCGGTAAGACCACGGTGTACTTCATGACGCATTCCGCCGCCATCTTCTCCGATGCGGCCGAGTCGGTTGTCCACGTGATCGCCGTAGGGTTTGCGAGTTTCAGCCTTCGCCTCAGCATAAAATCAGCATCCCCTCAATTCCTCTACGGCTACGAACGGATCACCTTTTTTTCAGCAGGATTTGAAGGCGCCATGATCATTGTCGCCGCGCTTGCAATTTTTTATGAGTCGATCCGGAAATGGATGGCCGGGTTACAACTGGAGCACCTGGGAGCCGGGGCGTTGCTGGTCCTGATCGCTGGAGGGGTCAACGCGGGTCTCGGTTTCTACCTTTTGCGTACCGGACGGCGCACTAATTCGCTGATTCTCGAAGCCGATGGCAAGCACGTTTTGACCGATAGCTGGACCAGTTTTGGCGTGGTGGGAGGACTCGGTCTGGTGTTGCTGACACACTGGAAACCGTTTGATCCCTTGGTGGCCATCGCGGTTGCCGCGAATATTCTCTGGTCAGGAGGGCGCTTGGTCTGGCATTCGGCAGTCGGGCTGATGGATTATTCCGATCCTGCAGCCGGCCGGAAGATTCGCGACAAGCTGGATGCGATCTGCTCGGAACTGGCTATTCAATACCATGGCGTACGCTTCAGAACCACGGGCTACCGACAGATCATCGACGTGCATCTGTTGTTCCCGCGGCTCACGTCAGTCAGTGAGGCCCATCGCCTGGCAACGATTCTGGAAGAACGCTTGTCTGCCGAACTCGAAATGCCGGCGGAAGTCATGACTCACCTGGAATCTTTAGAGGACCATGCCGACGTCCACCGCGAGCAACATTACACCGGGAAACCTGAGTAAACTCGCTGCGCGAATGGGACGAAATAAGAGGATCAAGAGGAGGCATTTTCGCTTACATTGGGCAGGTGGCGCCCCGGATATCGGGCACCGCCTTGGCAGGTCCCGACTCCGGATCGTTCAGCGCTTGCCAAAGGACATCAATAAAATGGGGCTGTTGCTTATCGAGATGGATTGTCCGGGAAAGATGGAAGTGATATTGCCGTTGATGTCCTGCTCCTCGGTAAACCCAGGTGGGACTCTGTACTCCCTTGTCTGATCCAGCGTGTCGTACCACACGAACTCCCCCGTTTGATACTGGCCTGAACTCGTATGCTCGCATAACCAAATATTTCCGTCAGCAACACGCTGGCTCGTACAAGGGGCTTGGAAAGTGACGCCTTCGAGCCAATCGTAAACTCGCGACCAGCTTATTTCTGGTAAGCAAAAATCTCCCGGAGATGCGGGGATCGAACAATAGTATTTGGTGCTGGGCGCCCACAAAGCCGCGAGCGCGGCGGGGCCCACGCTGGTATTGCCGATATAATTGTCATACATGAACAAATTGAAATCGATGACGCCGGTCGAACTCACGGACAGCAAGTATCGTGCCAACCAGTTCTGTGCGTCTGTCCAAGTCGCCGGAGCCGTTTTGATCCATCCGCCTTCGGAGCAGGAGATGGGCTTTCCCGCCGCTGCCGGAATTGACTCTGCCAATTGTATTAATTTGGCTAACGTTGCAATGACAATCTCAGGACGCTTATACCCATACACATAACAATGGTAGTCAATAATGTCGGCCAACTGCGCCGGAGTCTGCGCTTGGCTTACGTTCGCTTTTGTGTTCAGGTATGCGTAGTCATCCGAGAGGTTGTACCAGGCCATGGCGACGGTCATTACTTTCGCGGCAGGATTGATCTTGTTAACGATTGCCTTTTCATCCTGCATCATTCTTGCGAGCTGGGCAAAACTTCCGCACCACTGTTGAGGATCTGACTCGAACTCATTCCCACTTTCCCAGTAGTCGATGTCCGCGTACTTGTCAGGATTTTGCACGTGATTGCTATGAACGTGTGTAGCCAGGGCAATCATAAAGTTTTGCCATGTCGCATCCGTGCCCGAACCATCGCCATTTATATCCTTCGGCGGGTAACAACCATTCACCCCCCCGACGGTATAGTTACAGGCACATGTTCTTGGTCCGTCATCGTTCGGCATATAGCCGACGGGACTTGCGATGAAACCCGGAACCCCGATAGGCGTGTACATAACTTCGACATTCGCCAGCGCCGCATCTTGCAATTCTTGATCGAAGCGGCTGAAATCAAAGCTATCGGGACCGGTCTGGATATCTTTCCACATGGTTCCAGAGGGAGAATCCAGCGTCCTCCAAAGATCAAAATCCACTTGCACTGGCCATGATGAATCGTGGTTGACGTGCAAACCCAAGAGCAGGGGCTTTGTCTGGCCCGCGGCCGAGCCTGTCGCTGCGAGAATAGTCACGATCCAGACCCACGCCAGTGCGAACGAAGAGAGTCTCGCTGGGTGCGAAAGTGCGTTATTTGAGCGGACGAATTTTGCCTTGGTCGTTTTTATTCCTCCCAAAGTCCGTGGTTCGAACCGCATTCAGGACCACCTCTTGAGAGACTCGCAGAGGAAGCTCGCAGCAAGCCCTCTTGGGCGGGGAGTATATCACTAATTTCGACATTTGCATCCGCAGACCGGCTATCGCTGCGAGACCATGCCGGAGTAGGGCTGATGCCTCAGTCCAACTCTGAGTGGTCGTTTAAGCTCTCGATGAGAGTGCCTGCCGCATGAAACACAGCGAACCCGGCAATCAGAGCAGTCACAAGCAGAACGAACAATATCGGGCAGAGCATTGTTTCCCTTCGTGGCGGGGCACCGCGAGAGACACTTCCGAAAGTAGCTTGACGCGTCGGATATAGGCAATACCGTCTGTACTGTAGAAGCTTGGCTTTCTTGCCGATGGTTCCGCGAACCGCTATCCTGCCCTGGATGAACCCACCCAACAACTAGGATCGAACTGGGCAACGACGAGATTTGTTTCGCAGCCGGAAATAACAGGCGGGTCTAGAGGAATCATGCCAATGATCTTTCGTCACTTCGTTCTATTTGTGCTTCTGGTTCCTACTTTACTCGGGCAGGTACAAACGCAAACGATTAATGGCTGGCAGATGCAAGACTCCGCGAAAGTTGCGGCCGCTGCTCCGATCATTTCGACATCTGCCTTTCAGTCGCAAGGCTGGTATGCCGCGACCGTCCCTGGCACCGTGCTTACCACTCTGGTCAACGACGGGGTTTATCCGGAACCGCTGTACGGCGAGAACATGCGCGCCATTCCGGAGAGCCTGAACAAAACCAGCTATTGGTACCGCACAACCTTTATGGTGCCTGCGGCCTTTAAAGGCCGCCATACTTGGCTTCATTTCGGTGGCATCAACTACAGCGCGGAGATCGGGGTGAACGGCCACGCGGCCGGGACCATGCGCGGCGCCTTCATACGGGGCGACTTCGATGTTTCTGAATTTGTGAAACCCGGACGTCACGCCGTTCTGGCTGTGCTGGTTTCTCCACAACCTCATCCCGGCGTTCCGCACGAACACACCATTGCGCTGGGCGTGGGCAAGAACGGTGGTGAGACCGCCATCGATGGCCCCACGTTTCTGTCCACCATCGGCTGGGATTGGCTGCCTGCAGTTCGCGATCGTGACACGGGCATCTGGCTTCCGGTCACGATGGATTCAACTGGGCCCATCGTGGTCAAAGATCCATTCATTACTGCGGATTTGTCGGCATCGTACGACAACGCGGACCTTCACATTTCCGCTACGCTCGAGAATAAGTCGGCGAAGCCCGTCACCGGCACGCTTGCCGGCATTATTCAATTACAGAACTCTCAAGAGCATGAGATTACCTTCCACCAATCGGTGACCATTGCGGCGAACGGCACGGAAGCGGTCGCGTTGGACAGCAAATCCACACCGGAGCTGCATCTTTCTGATCCGAAGTTGTGGTGGCCCAACGGCTACGGTGCGCAGAACCTGTATACGCTCACGCTGCGCTTCGACGTGGGGAACAAATCGTCGGATAGCGCGACCCGGCAGTTTGGTATTCGCAAGATCGAGTACCAGGTCGCCGACTCGGAAAATCTTACGCTTTCAGTCAATGGAGTTCGCGTGATGGCGCGCGGGGGCAATTGGGGTCTCGACGAGGGAATGAAGCGGATTACGCGAGAACGGTTGGACGCTCAGTTTCACATGCACGCCCTGGCCAACCTGAACATCATCCGCAACTGGGTGGGGCAGAGCACCAGTCCCGACTTCTACGACATGGCGGACAAATACGGAATCCTGCTGTGGGATGAGTTCTTTCAGCCTAACCCCAACGACGGCCCTGACCCGACCGACATTCCAACCTATCTCGCCAACGTCACCGACAAAGTACTTCGCTACCGCAACCATCCGGCCATTGCAGTCTGGTGTGCGCGCAACGAGGGCTATCCGCCCAAGGAACTCGACGACACACTGAAGACGCTGATGAGTCGCCTTGATCCGACGCGGCTGTACCAATCGAACTCTGCCGATGGCCGCGGCGTTTCTTCGCATGGACCTTATTATTGGCGCTCGCCGCGCTTTTTCTATGCGTTTAACGAAAGCTTCAAGACCGAGACCGGCTCGGTCTCTATCCCCACCATCGAATCCATCCAAGGCATGATGCCGCAGAAAGATTGGGAGACGATCAACGACGACTGGGCCCAACACGACATGGCGGCTGGCGCACAACGGGGCAACGAGTTTCCAACTTCGCTAGCCGAGCGCTACGGGCATATTCGCAATCTCGCCGACTTCGTCCAGAAAGGCCAACTAGCCACGTATGAAGCTTTCCGCGCCATGTATGAAGGGCGTAACGCCGAAATGTTCAAAACGACCACGGGCGTGATTACCTGGATGAGCCACCCGGCGCAGCCCAGCTTCGTTTGGCAGCTCTACCACTACGATCTCGAGCCCAACGCTGCGTTGTACGCGGCGAAGAAGGCTGCCGAGACCGTACATGTTCAGTTTAATGAAGAAAACCGCGGCATTGAGGTGGTTAACAATCGTCCGGACGCATTGAACGCACTCAACGTAAAGTTGCGTATCTATCGTTTTGACGGCACGCTCGATTCCGAGAAAACTTATCCAGTAGCGCAGGTTCCCGGCAGTAGCACGATCAAGGCCGCGCAGATCGTGGTGAACGCGCGCATCAGCCCACTCTACTTCATCAAGCTCGATCTCACCGACGCAAACGGAAACTTGCTTTCCAGCAATTTCTACTGGCAGCATGTGGCGCAGGATCAGTTCGACGGTTTAATGAATCTGCCCACCGTCACCCTCGACGCCGAAGCCAACGCTCGCACCCAAGGCGACAACACAGTGTTTACCGTAACCTTGCACAACAACACGAAGAATGTCGCTCTGATCTCGCACCTACAGCTTCATCAAAAGAAGAGCGGACGGCGCGTCCTGCCCGTCTTCTACTCGGATAACTATATTTCGCTTGTGCCCGGCGAATCCTCGACCGTCTCAATCGAAGCAGCGACGAAGGACTTGCAGGGAGACCTTCCGCTCGTTGAAATAGATGGGTACAACGTGGATGTGAAGCCGGTCGATGACCCAGTCTCTATCGTTGCCAACATCAATGCGCAGCCATCGCATTGGCCCGCATCGAACATCGTTCCTGACAACAAATAAGCCGATGCTCTCGTGTTCCTGGAACGCGGGACGACAACAAATGACTTAAGCGCATCTCATCGCGTTGACGCTGCCGGATTGAATGAAACGATTGGCACCGAATCTGCACCATCCATCAAGCCGGTATTTCCCGGTTACTTCAGTCAAGGCAACAGTACAGGTTCGTGACGGCCTTGCCAGGCGCTGAACCCGTACGGCTGATTGAGAGGAAATCTCTATGGCCGCAAACCCAAACGTCATTTCCCGAGCGAAGCCTGCTCTCGAGAAGGAAATCATACGGCTGTGTGAGCCGAAGCCGGTAACCTTGAAACAGCGGGTCCGGAATCTTCTAGTCGAGATGTTCAAGGGATACGAAGAATTTCTTGGCTGGACACCCGATTAGTTTTCAAGATGTACTTTCGCTCTGAGAGTAAAGCGCCCATGCGGTTGCCAAATCCTGGACGATGTGGCCAAGGGATTTATACACGGTGATCTCGTCCGCCGAGCGGCGGCCCTCGACTTCTCCCGCCAACACTTGACCGATCTCGGCGACAATGTGTTCATCACCAACTAAGCCAGCAGCCTTGGCTCGGAGAAATTCCGCGCCTTGATTCAGAACGCCTTCGCGACTGTCGACAATGAAGCGCGAGCGGACGACCAGGTCATTGTTAACTTCCGCGGGCCCGGCGTAGCTCGAGCCGACTAAATTCAAGTGTGTCCCCGGCCGCACCCATTCGCCCTTTAGGATCGGCTCGGCAGCGGAAGTGACGGTACAAACAATGTCGGCTTCTGCGACGGCTAATTTTACGTCTCCTGCGTCGGTCACCGGCAATCCAAGTTCCGCCTGCATGCGCTTCGCGAAAACCCGCGCGCGTTCGGGTGAACGACCCCACACAACGATGGATTCAAGATTGCGAACCTTACCAATTGCGCGCGCGTGGGTCGCGGCCTGCTCACCATAACCGAGTAGCGCCAGTCGGCATGCGTCTCTGCGCGCCAACGCGTCAGTGGCCACGGCACTAGCCGCCGCCGTGCGGATCGCGGTGATTTCTCCCGCATGGAGCACGCAAACCGGAGTGCCGGATTCGGGATCAAAAAGGATGACGAGGCCTTGGTGGGACTGTATTCCGCGATCGAAGTTCTCCGGGAAGACGCTGATCAACTTCGCTCCGAAGGGGGCATGCGCGCCCATCGCACCGGGCATGACGCCGAAAAGTCGGCCCTCGGACAGCGGGATAATCGAACGCAACAGTTGCTTGGTTTCGCCCCGTGAGAAGGCAATCATCGCATCGCGCACGATGGGGATGCACAACTCATAGGTGAGGCGCCTGGCAACCTCTTCGCGGTCTATGAATCGCATGCGCTAGTCCAGGTCGTGAGCGCTCCATAAATTGAGCGTGCCCTGTTGGAATTTCAGCTTCCACTGGCCAGCCTGCTTCACCCAGGTATCGCTCAAGTGCTGGTATTTCTCTAACTGGCTGCCAGGAAATACTGCCTTGTACGTTACGACGGCGCAGCCTTCATCGAGTTGCACGACATCGAAATCGTAGAGAATGGGGGAAGGCTCGGGGTGTTCAGAGGGATGAATATCACGCACGAATTCTTTTTTGCCTGTGGTGTTTCCGTTAGTCTCGACGGATAAGAAATCGTCAGCCACAGCGTTCCTGACATATTCCGCATCGCCACGGTCCTGCGCGTCCTGAAAAGCTTTTTGGGTGCGGATCAATTCTTGCTGTAACGCGGACGGACTCGATTGCTGTGGTGCGTCACTGTTAATGTTTCGAGCGCGCGCCGCTATGAACGGCATTAGAGCCAGGCAGAACACACACACACTAGTCAGAATCTTCATCGAAGGCTCCTTTTCTTCCGCGGTCTTGCGCAGTCATTATCTCGCACTTCAGGCCTATTGAAACGAATGAATAAAGGATATTATCTAAGAGCGACAACCAGCCTGGGCGGAGTCGATGGTTCCGTACCGCCTCCTATCCCGGCACTGCGACGGTTCTTTGTGTGAAAGGGATTCGAACCATGAAGGCTCCGGGTTTTGTTTTTCCCTCTTTACTGCTGGCTGCTCATCTTCTGTATGCGGCGGCACTCTTCGCGGCAACGGAACCATTTCCAGTGCTACCTCTGGCCGATGGATGGACTCTTCAGTCCTCGGGCAAAGTTGCGGAGTCCGGCGACGTGATCTCGAGATCGTCCTACGCGCCGAAAGGGTGGTACACGGTTACCGTGCCAACTACCGTGGTGGCCGCATTGGTAAAGCAGAAAGTCTATTCTGACCCCGCGTTCGGCATGAACCTGCGGCAATTTCCTGGAATTACGTATCCCGTTGGTGCGAATTTTTCGAATCTGCCTATGCAGCAAGACAGCCCGTTTGCCGTGGCCTGGTGGTATCGCAAAACGTTCACGCTGCCTGCCGGCGACCGAGGCAAGACAGTCTGGTTGGACTTCAACGGCATTAACTACCGCGCTAACATCTGGGTCAACGGGAAGCAGATTGCCAATCTTCAGCAAGTCGTGGGCGCGTGGCGAACCTATGAGTTCGACATCACCGCCGTTGCGCGTCCCGGAGAGGAGAATGTTGTGGCTGTTGAAGTGTGGGCTCCCGAAAAAGACGATCTGGCGATCACTTTTGTTGACTGGAATCCCGCTCCCCCGGATAAGAACATGGGGCTCTGGCGGGATGTGAACGTCAGGACGAGCGGCCCGGTCGCCCTGCGCTACCCAGCGGTTCTGTCACACATTAATTCTCCCGCAAATGACAGCGCTCAAATCACCGTGACTGCACAG
>Ga0116125_1001073_pt1 | contig 12206 bp, 12 predicted proteins | sample June2015DPH_16_1_2_FD_89729 | JGI IMG/M metagenome (GOLD analysis project Ga0116125, IMG submission 89729) | Peatland microbial communities from SPRUCE experiment site at the Marcell Experimental Forest, Minnesota, USA - June2015DPH_16_10 | ecosystem: Environmental > Terrestrial > Soil >...
GCCGTAGCGCTCACCTGCACCGTGGACTGGAAATAACCGCGCTGGTAGCGCTCGAGTGGGTGATCACCGGCGAGGACGAAACCATCCAGCACTGGAAGCCGCCCCGCTAGCGAAGGCTGCATCCCCTTCAGGATTCGTTCGACAGTCGTTTTCGATTCCGCGAAAGTCCGCTCATAACCGCCGCCCTGGGCGTTTCCGCGCCCCGCCAGCACGATCAAGCACAGAACAGCCGAAAGCGTCGAGAACGCTGCTGCGCGCGCTCGCATGGGTTGTGGCCGGTTCACGGCAGGGACTCCAATTCATCGCGTGAAATCCAGCCATGCTGGCCCTCGCGCGTTTCCACGCCATACCAATACGGAGTCGAAATCAGAATCAGAACTTCCGTGCCCGCCTGCAGCGGGTTCAAGGTGCTCGCCGTGTGAAACGGCGCTGACTTCAGCGGAGCGCCCGGCGCCTTCACCAGCCGCTCCACCTGGCGGCGCAGATCCTGCACGTGCTGCTCCAGAGTTTGTCCGGGAATTTGCTCTGTGGGCTGGGCCGCGATCGTCGCAGCAGGTGGACTTGCAACCGCCGGCGCTGACGCAACAGGTGCTGACGCAACAGGGGCTGAGGCAACAGGTGCGGAGGCAACCGGTGCCGAGGCAACCGACGATGACGATGAATAAGCAGGCGCCGCGGCAACGGATGCCGGGGCAACTGGCGTGGCGGCTGGACCAACGCCGTTGGCCGCCTGCAGCTGTTTCTTCTGCAGCAACTGCTGGCGCTCGTTTTCCGCTTCAACCGTCTGCTCCTTCATAACGCCGATCGCGTCGAGGCGGTCGTGGATATCTTTGAACTCGCTGCCTTCGACCGAGCCGTCCGAAGCGTGCACGATCTTGCGGAAGTCTTCCACGAAGACCGCATTAATGCGCAACACCGTGTTCTTGTCGCCCTGGGGCTGAAGCACGTAGCGCACGGCCAGTGTTCCGACGTCGCCGCCCTCTTTGAAATTGCGCGGATCAATGGCCTGCAGCCGAACCTTGTAAAAAACCTTTCCACCTTCAGTCCACGGCGGGAACACGCGCGTGGAACCGACGGCCTGGGCGCCGCTGACGTACTGGTCCTTGTTGTATTCCTTGGTTCCCCGGATGATCCCGTTCTGCACCACATCTTGTACGACTTGTTCTACCTGAGCTTCTGGAAAGGGAACATTGACGATCAGTCCGTCGCCGTAGGAGAGCTTGTCTTTACTTTTGCCAGCTTGCAGGTCAGGCACGGAAGAGAGCAGAACCGGCATCAACGCAAGCAACAGCATTGACAAAGGTCGCCAGCGAAAAATAACTCTGAGTTTCTCGGCTATCCCCGGGGCCAGCCTCATAACAAACAGGTTTTCCATAAGCTGACCAAGGTCTTGCTGACCCGAGACGCCGCTTCCCGCGCAGCCATTCACGGTCACGCTCAGATGCACACGCTCAGATGCACAATAGTTAATCGAGCAACGCGAGCCTGTCAACCCGCACGAGGGTCGGCACTATAAAGGACGGCTAAGCATCCTAACCCAGAGTCACTCTCCAGATGACATTGTCAAAAATTTGTAAAAAAAAAAGAGTTACCCCCTTGCACTTCGTGCACGCGTCATTGTAGGATTCATCCCCGGTACGGTGGTATGACCAAAAAAAATTAACGGTCGAAAAGCGGGAGGGGGTTCCTTAGTACCCGTTTCGTTTCGTCCAATTCCGTTTTTGCGTCTTTCGTCGTTGACATCAGGTTTGTTGGTTTAAAGAAATAACAATCTGTGTGAGGAGTCCGGCATGTCCACGTCGACGCGGTCTCGTGTGAGCCGTCTTTCGTTCGCAACGTCGCTCCCAGTCGCAGCCCTGGTTGTGGTCTTCCTCGTTCTGACCGCCAGTCAAACTGCGAACGCCCTCCCCGCTTTCGCCCGGAAGTATGGCCTGCGCTGCTCCGCCTGCCATGAATCCTGGCCGATGCTGAACTACTTCGGCCAGAAATTCAAAGACAACGGCTACCAGCTGATGAACGACCGCGATGCCCCGATCTGGCAGAACCCCGGCTATTGGCCAGTGACGTTCCGCATCACCCCGATCTGGCACCGGGTGAGCACCGGCAAGGTGCAGGTCGATACGTACACTGCCGGAGCGCCCGACGGCGGGCAAGCCGTCCAGCGCGTCACCAGTTCCGGATTCGATCTGAGCGGCCTCGACTTCCACACCGCCGGAACTTTGGAGAAGAACATCTCCTTCTATCTGCTTCCGTCCTCCGATCCCACCGGCGCTTTCCACTTTGAGCAGGTCTTTGTGCGCCTGGATAACATCGGCGGCAGCTCCTGGCTCAACCTCAAGCTGGGCCGATTCGAGCTGGATAACCTGCTTTCAGAGAAGCGAATTCTTACCCTGACCGGCAACGGTGGCATTTACCAGACTTACCACTTCATTCCGGTCGGTGACGGAAACATCTTCGGTCAGATGGGAGACAACCAACTCGGACTCGAGTACATGGGTCACTCGAAGGATGATCGAACCCGTATTTCCGCCTCCCTGGTCAGCTCCAGTGATGGAAACGTGAACCTGAGTACCGGGGCCAACTCCTACACCGGATTCTTTGCCGGCAGCCAGGCGTTTGACGCCGGCAAGCTGGGAGTGCAGCGCGTCGGGTTCTATGCCATGGCTGGAGAGGCGGCAACCTACTATCTGACTCAGGGCGGCGTGCCCCTTGGCGGATCGGGAGTTGCCAACAAAGGCTTCAGCCGCGAGGGCTTCGTCGGGCAGTTCTATTTCGGCCCGCATGTCGACCTCACGGTGGTGACGCAGCATGGCTCGGATAGCCCGTGGTTCGGACAGGGGTATGGCAATGCCATACTGACCGACGGCAATGGGGGCACAACGGCAACCTGCTCGAGTCCCGCGCTCGGTTGCCCTTTTAACAATGTGCCGGGAACGGTTCTTCCGGCGGGATCGCAGTCGCCTACCTGGAACGGCTACACCTTCGAGGGTCACTACGTATACAGTCCGCAGTTGATCTTCATCGGTCGGTACGAAGTTGAAAAGATGTCGCAGCAGGCCGACGGCGCGGCATATACGGGAACAGGACCCAACGGAATTACCGGCCCCACGCCTTCCACCTTCGGCAATATCTCGACCTACACCATCGGTTTCCGCTACAACCCGTTCATGACCAGCCGTGCCGGTTTGGCCTGGCATAACGAATACAACTGGCTGCACCAGGATGGTACCGGTCCGGCTTCGCTGTCGACCGGCGCGCTCACCAACATAAACTCAAGCGAACTGCTGATGGGACTTGACTTCGATTTCTAGAGAGGGATAGACATGCGAACAAGATTGCAGACATGGTCGCTTCTCGTGGGCGCGACTGCGGTTTTGGCGCTCCCCATGACTTCCTGGGCGCAGCTCACGCAGGCTGACTTTCAGTCGCGCATCGGCACCGAAAGCCACATCGGAAGTATTACCGGCCACGCCGGAGACGGCAAGGCCGGCTACCGCCGGTATTGCGTTGGCTGCCACGGCGATAATGGCGACGGCGCCGGCGAAAACGCCCCTTACATGCAGCCCCCCATGTACCAACAGCCGCGCGACTTCCAATTGGGCGTGTTCAAGTGTCGCTCCACTCCCACCGGAACCTTGCCCACCGACCAGGATCTTTATGACGCCATCACGCGCGGCTTCGATCGCTCCAACATGCCGCAATGGAACACTTTGAGCAAACAGGAGCGCGCCGACCTCGTCGCCTGGGTTAAGCATTTCTCGCCGCGCTGGGTGAATGAGAAACCTGGAACCCCAATCACCATTCCGCCCGAGCCAGAAGTCACGGCCGACCGCATCAAAGCGGGGCGCGATGTCTTTGCCCGGGTGCAATGCTGGAAGTGCCACGGCGTCCTCGGCCAGGCCAATGGCCCGTCCGCCTCAACCCTTCAGGATGATCTCGGCCGGCCAATCGCAGCTTTCAATTTCACCGAGGGATCCCGGCCAAAATGTGGCGATACCGATCGCGACATTTACCGGATTTTCATGACCGGTCTGGATGGCACGCCTATGCCCTCATTTGCTGACAACATCAAACCCGACGAAGCCTGGGACTTGGTGTTCTATCTGCGCACGCTGATGAAGCAACACAGCAAAGAAAAAGAAATGGCGAAACAACTGGGCCTGAAGCCGGTTGATCCGAATGCCCCGGCGGGACAACAGTAGGGCACAGCGCCGTTCGCGAAATTTCGCATAAAGATGTATACATTCAGTTCCAAGGAGGTTCTTCCCATGAAGAATCGATATCGCTATTCGGCTCTACTATCGGTGGTAGTGCTGGCCAGTTGCGCAGCCTTGTTTTTGGGTCAGCATGTCAACGCCGCAGGTGAAGGCAAGATTACCGGCACCGTGAAACTCGACGGCGCGGCGCCCCACATGAAGGGCATCGACATGTCGAAGGACCCGTACTGCGTCAAGGCCAACGCCAACAATACGCCACACCTTGAAACCGTCATGGCCGGGGCGAACGGAGGATTGGAGAATGTCGTCCTCTACATCGCCGACTGGAGCGGGCCGGCCACGGCATCGACCGCGGTTCCGGTATTCGACCAGAAGAACTGCACCTATACTCCGCATGTGCTGGCAATGGATGTGGGCCAGACGTTCAAGGTCGTAACCAGCGATCAGACTACGCACAATATCCATCCCTTGCCGAATCCGATGACCGGAAATATTCCCTGGAACCAGTCACAGCCTCCGGGCGCTGCACCAGTCGAGAAGAGCTGGAAGGCCGTCGAAGTGATCCCAGTAAAGTGCAACATCCATCCCTGGATGAACGGCTGGTATGTCGTGGTGAAAGGGCCCTACGCGACTACCGATGCGAATGGCAATTACACCATCAACGGCGTGCCTCCTGGAAACTACACCGTGACGGCGTGGCAGGAAACCTACGGCACCCAGACGGCAAAAGTAACGGTGGCCGCGGGCGGTGCGGGAACTGCGGACTTTACTTTCAAGGCGAAGTAACGAATAGAAGTAGCGAGTAGATGTAACGAATAAAAGATCGGAAGCTTGGATCGATCGAGGCCGCAGGAAATCCTGCGGCCCTTTATCAGAGCTGATTAGGCCAGAGGGCTAAACTCTGGCCGGAGGCGAAGGATCATGGCAAAATTCTTTGCGGTGACGATTATCGCAATCGCGATCCTTTCCGCGATTCCCATCCTGCGGCACACCTGGTGGATGGCGGAAGACATCTCGACTCACGGTGCGCCGATCGACGAGCAAATGTCGGAGACCATGGCGGAGGCGGGAATCTCCTTCGTGCTCTCGCAGTTCATCTTGGCGTTTTTTATCTGGAAATTCTCCAACCCCAAGCCCGGCGATAAGATCAAGAATTTCCCCGGTGGCGCCAAGGCCATGGTTTGGGCAGCCGTGCTGCTGGTGGGAACGGAAGTTTTGGCGTTGGGCGTTTTCGGCGTAAAGGCCTGGGCGACAGTTTACTTAACGCCCCCAGCAGCTAACGCCCTGCCGATTCAGGTGCAGGCGGGACAGTTCGCGTTTTACTTCCGTTATCCCGGCCCGGACGGAACCTTCGGCCCCATTCATCCCGACCACATCAGCGAAGCCAACCAGAACTTCTACGGCTTGGACCCGGACCACGATCCCGACTCGAAGGACGACATCGTAACCGCGGAAATGGCCGTCCCAGTCAACCGCGAGGTCCATCTGCTGATGCATACCAAAGACGTCGGACATTCATACTTTGTCCCAGAGTTGCGGGTACAGCAGGATTTCCTCCCCGGCCTGGATTTGTCTCTGCATTTCACGGCGACGAAAGTCGGTAAGTACGAGATCGTATGCACGCAGTTGTGCGGCCTCGGTCACTATAATATGAAGGCCTACCTTTCCGTGTTGTCCCAGCAGGATTACGATGACTGGCTGAAGAAGGAAGCGGCATTGCAGTGAGTGAGCCCTGTCCGCACGCACTCATTTGACGATGTGCGGCAGCAAGATCTCCTGAGGTGATGCATGCACGATATCGCAAAACACGACGCCGTCGCCCACCATGCCCCGACGAGTTTCATCGGGAAGCACGTCTTCAGCCTCGACCACAAGGTCATCGGCAAGCAGTATTACGCCCTCGCCCTGCTGGCTGCGTTGACGGGAATGGTTCTTTCCTGGCTGATGCGCATCCACCTGGGCTGGACCAACGCCGCCATCCCCGGCCTCCATCTGCTCACCAAGAACGGCGCTCCCGGCGACATAATGACGCCGGAGTTCTACCTGCAGTTGATGACCATGCATGCCACCATCATGGTCTTCTTTGTGCTCACCACCGCGCCCTTCGCGGCCTTCGGTAACTATTTCCTACCCATCCAGGTCGGCGCCGAGGACATGCCCTTTCCGCATTTCAACATGATGTCGTTCTGGGTCACGTTCGTCGGCTTCCTGGTTCTGGTGTCTTCCTTCTTCGTGGGCACAGGTCCAACTCTCGGCGGTTGGACGCAGTACGCGCCCCTGAGCGCATTAGGAGAAGTTGGCGGTCCCGGCGAAGGCACGGGCGTTGTTCTATGGGCGCTATCGATTGCCATCTTCTGCGTCGGCCAATTGCTGGGTTCGTTGAACTTCATCACCACGACGCTGGATATGCGTACCAAGGGCATGAGCCTGTGGCGTTTGCCGCTCAGCGCATGGGCCTGGTTCATTACGTCCTGCATGGGTCTTACCGCTTTCGCCGTCCTGATGCCGGCCTGCATTCTGCTCATCCTCGACCACGTGGCCGGCACCAGCTTTTTCGTCGCCAGCAACATCGTCATCAATGACCAGATGCAGCCGCACTCCGGCGGATCGACGCTACTCTGGCAGCACCTTTTCTGGTTCTTCGGACATCCCGAGGTCTACATCGCGATCGTTCCCGGCATGGGGATCGTCTCCCATGTTCTGATCACCAACATGCGCAAGCCCATGCTCAGCCATCGCGTGTTGATTTACTCCATGGGCTTGTTGGCAGTGCTCAGCTACATGGTCTACGGGCATCACATGTTCGTCAGCGGGATGAACCCGGTTTCGTCGCTGGCGTTTTCCTTCCCGACCCTGGTGATCACCATCCCTTCGACGATTGTGGTGCTGATCTGGCTGGGCAGCCTTTACGGCGCGAAGTTGCGAATTAACTCGGCCTCGCTTTTCGCCCTGGGATTTATTTCCATGTTCATCGCCGGCGGGGTCAGCGGCTTCTTCCTGGCGCAGCCCTCGATCGACATCATGCTGCACGCGACCTATTTCGTGGTAGGTCACTTCCACCTGGTGATGGGCGTCGCGGCGATGTTCGGAATTTTTGCCGGAACCTACTTCTGGTTCCCCAAAATGTATGGCCGCATGATGAACGAAACCCTGGGCAAGGTTCACTTCTGGTTGAGCTTCGTGGGCGCCTACGCCATTTTCATGCCATTCCATTACTTGGGTCTGGCGGGAAATGTCCGCCGCTATCAGGCGTTCTCGCCCGACTACATGCAGCCGCTCATCCCCCTGCACAAATTCATTACCGTGGCCGCGATCATAACCGGTGCGGCACAGCTGATCTTCGTATACAACCTGATCCACAGCCGCTTCTGGGGCGCTCCCGCGTCGGACAATCCGTGGCAAGCAACTTCGCTGGAATGGAGCACGCCCACCACGCCGCCGCCCCACAATAATTTCGGCGACAAGCTGCCAGTCGTCTACCACGATCCCTACCAGTACGGAGTAGAGGGCTCGGCAGGCGACTATGTGATGCAAACCTCGCCCGAAAAAGTTAAGACGGACAGCGACGAAGCGTAGTACAGAGTTTTTTGGGATTGGAGTCCTGCAGGCCATGGCGACCACTACACACGAACCGCCAAAAATCGACGAACGACCGGACCGCCAGCGGCCGCGCGGCAGTTCCGATAACGGCGGCTGGCGCAACATGGTTCCTGCGGACGGCAGGCTGCCCGCCGTAAAGGACTACTCTCCGCCGCCAGCTTCGACTGGAATCTGGGTGGTGATCGCGTCCATCACCATGACCTTTGCGGCCTTTACCAGCGCATTAATCGTGCGGCAAGGGTCAGCCTTGGATTGGGGTCATCTGACTCTGCCTCGAATCCTTTACTGGAACACGCTGGTGCTGTTCGCAAGCAGCATCGCTCTCGAGGTGGCGCGGAAGCAGGTGGGCGCATTCATGCGCGGAGCGCAGCCTCAGGCTGCCAAGCCAACTCGCTGGCTGTACATCTCTCTGTCTCTCGGCCTGCTTTTTGTGGCGGGACAATATGTGGCCTGGTCGCAGTTGCGTTCCCAGGGACTTTTTCTGGCCACCAATCCCAACAGTTCTTTTTTCTATGTTCTGACGGCGATCCACGCCGTGCATGTGCTGGGTGGGCTGGGCGGACTCGTCCGGGTGATTCGCCGGCTGAATTCGTCGATTCTCCGGAAGAGCACGCTGGATGCGACCGCCTACTACTGGCACTTTATGGACGCGCTTTGGATATATCTGCTGTTGCTGCTGTGGATGAAGATCTAACCCGCACGCTTGATAATCGCCTAGGAGGCGCCGTGAGCCAAGCCGAAGTGACAGTGGGAGCACACGCAGGCCTGATGGAAGAACCGACATTTTCGGTTCCCGCCAAGAAAATGGCCATGTGGCTGTTCATCATCGCCGACTCGGCGACCTTCGCCGGCTGCCTGGTGGCCTATGGATTTATCCGCAACGCCACGCCGAACTGGCCCAGGCCGTTCCACAGCATCACTAACGTGGCCATCATGACGTTGATCCTGCTGACCAGCAGCTTGACCATGCTGTTTGGAGTAACGTCGGCTCAAAAAGGCGACAAGGCGGGAGCGTTCCGCTGGACCATGATTACGGCCGTGGCCGGAATCCTGTTCGCGATCCTGCACATTCGCGAATGGATGGGAATGATTGGGGAAGGCGCAACTCTGTTTCAAAATCCCTGGGGCACTCCGCTGTTCAGTTCGCTGTTTTTCAGCATTACGGGACTGCACTTGCTGCACGTAACCGGTGGCGTAATCGCCCTGATCGTCGTGGGATTGCGCTACCAGGGCGGCCGTTACAAAGCCGATGACCTCGAAATCACCGGCCTCTATTGGCACTTTGTAGATCTGGTTTGGATGTTCGTGGTGCCGCTGGTCTATCTTCTGAATCTGTCCCACTGAATCTGGCCCACTAACCAACGAAACGAGCAGGAGCACACGACAATGACTACCGGCGAAGATCACAAAACGAGCGGAGCGGGGAAGGACCTGATTGTTTACTTTTGCCTCCTGGCCCTGGCTGGTCTACAGTTCCTGATTGCCTATCAGGACATCAGCGCTTCCCAGATGTTTGTGCGCATGCTGATCGTGGCCGTCGTCGAGGCGGCGTTGGCCCTTCTTTTTTTCATGCACTTGTGGGAGAATCGCGGACTGAAATGGTTTGTCCTGATTTTCACCGTGGCCGTGATTTTGGGCATGCAATACGGATGGACCGACAGCTACCGGCTATTGGACGGCGTGCCCTGGGCCAAGTAGCATAGGAACTCGACGCGATGGTTGAGGGGCAAGTTGTCGCAGGACAAGACGTCTAAGCAAGCCGTCGAAGGGAAAAATGAAGAAGCAATTCGCATGGGCTGGTCTCGCACTAGCGGTCTTGCTGCTCACGGCGATGCCGGCCTTCTCGCAAAGCTGCGCGCTTTGCTACACACAGGCGGCTTCTTCGGGTTCGCGCATGATTCAGGCGGTGAAAAGCGGGATTCTCGTCCTGATCGTTCCTCCCACCCTCGGCTCTGTTGGTATGATCTTTGTGGTTTACAAAAAGCGCAATCAGGTTCGCCGGACGGATTCGGACACGGATACGCATACACATACAAATGATGCGCGGTATGAAGACGAGGCTGTTGACCAGAATGTCGATCACGAATCCGGCCAAGACTGACCCCATGGCGACCACAACCGTGATGCCCAGCGCCTCGCCTCTCGCAACTCTGAAGTCCAAGCTCCGGGACTACTACACCCTGACCAAACCCGAAGTGAACCTGCTGATTCTGATGACCACCTCGGCAGGTTATTACCTGGCCTCTCGCGGCCCGTTCCGAATCGCGGGTCTCATCAACACGCTGGTCGGCACGCTGCTGGTGGCCAGCGGAACTGCGACTCTGAACCAGTGGATGGAACGCGTGTGGGACGGCCAGATGCGCCGCACCGCCTCTCGTCCGCTGCCTTCGGGCAGAATCACCGGCCGCGAGGCGCTGCTGTTCGGTCTTCTGCTCAGCATAGCCGGCGGCCTTTATCTGCTGGTGGCAGTCAATCGCTTGGCGGCCTTGCTGGCGGTCTCGACTCTGCTCTCCTATCTGCTCATCTACACGCCGCTCAAGCGCAAGACGCCGCTGTGCACGCTGCTGGGCGCGTTTCCCGGTGCGATGCCGACGCTGATTGGCTGGGCGGGAGCTTCCGCCGCCATCAACCGGCAGGCGTGGTTTCTTTTCGCAATCCTTTTTCTGTGGCAGTTTCCCCACTTCCTGGCCATCGCGCTGATGTATCGCGACGACTACAGCCGTGCGGGCTACCACATGCTGCCCGACTTCGACCAAGACGCCCGCTTCACCCACGCCGAGATTGTCGGCTTCTCGATCCTGCTGATTCTGGCTACGATGTGGCCGCTGATGGATCGCGCCAGCTGGATGTATGGCGCTGGCATGGGCGTGGCGGGAGCATTCCTGCTGTATTACGTTGGCAAGCTGGTAGCTTCGAACTCAAAGGTGATGGCCAGCCGCTTGCTGCACGCCTCGGTGCTCTATCTGCCCGTGGTTCTCGTCATCATGGTTGCCGCGAAGAAGTAAAACCGGCGCTGGCCCTTGCGAGCCCGTCCGATCATTTCTCTCTGAAAACTATTTTTCCCGCGCCGTTACTGCGGCGTTAGCAGATAAGCGTGTTCCTGGCCATTGAACGTGCCCATGCCGACAATCTGCCCGGCAGAATTGATGCCATTGGCTTCGAGCAGCACCCAGCCTGATCCGCCGGTCATCAGGCCATTGAGATCTTTGATTTTCCCGCCGCTGTAGACAAACCCGTGATACGTCCCGGCAAAAGTGGATTGGCCCACCGCAACTCCGGAATCATTGATGCCGAACGCCCAGACCGTGCTGTCACTGCCGGCAAATGTGCCGAGATCCTTTAACGGACAGGTGCCGCAGTTCGCGATGAACCCGTGAGCGGAGCCATTCTTCGTATAAGCCAGCCCGGCGATCTGGCCCTTGTTGTTGATCGCATAGGCCTGGCTCCAGTGGCCGCCCAGAGTGCCCATCTTCGTCATCTTGCCGTTGTTCCAGACAAAGCCGAAGAAATTCCCATGCGCGTCGTAGGAGGTTCCGGTTACGACTCCGGAGTTGTTGATGCCCTGCGCGCTGTTCCAGTCGTCGTTGCCGCCGGATCCCAGAGTTCCCAGGTCGATCATCTTTCCAGCGCTGTACAGGAAAGGATGATTTTCTCCCGCGGCTGTGGCCGCCGACCCGACCACCTGCCCCACGTCGTTAATTCCGTACGCAACCGCAGTGCCGCCGCCCAGATCGCCGATATCGACGAGCGTCGGGCCGTCGGAGAGGAAGGCGCGGTAAGTGCCTGCCGAATTTGTCGAATACCCTGCGACCGTGCCGGAAGTATTAACTCCGTTGCCGACGCCGACAGTTCCACCCAGAGTTCCCAGGCTGGACATGACGCCGTCGCTGTAAACAAATACGTCATTGATAAGGTTGTTGTCTTCGCTCGCAAGGCCAGTAACCTCAGCGGTGGCATTTATAGCGCGGGCTTCGCTGTCGCCATTGCTGCTGAGCGTGCCCAAATCCGTGATGGTGTAGGAAGTTTGAGCGGCGCAGAGCGGCGACGCGGTGGCGAGAAGCAAAAGGCAAACCAGTGTCGTTAGGACGAGGCGCGGATTCATAACGAACTCCTTCGCAGGTGAGAATCCAACCCGCGAATCTTTCCACACTGTCATTTCGCAGTTGTCAAGGGATTGTCAAAATGGTTCTTACTCCGGCGCTTCAGTCCACAGAACCCTGCGACCTTCACGGCTGCTCTTGTGCGCCAGCAGAACGGCGCGCATGGTGCGCAGCGCTTGCTCGGGCGTAACATCCAGCGGAGCTTTCTTCTCGATTGCGTCTCGCACGTTGGCGTAGTACCCGCGATAATCTCCGCGGTCGGTCTTCACTCTGCGTGGTTCCTCGCCCA
>Ga0116125_1001077_pt1 | contig 12190 bp, 13 predicted proteins | sample June2015DPH_16_1_2_FD_89729 | JGI IMG/M metagenome (GOLD analysis project Ga0116125, IMG submission 89729) | Peatland microbial communities from SPRUCE experiment site at the Marcell Experimental Forest, Minnesota, USA - June2015DPH_16_10 | ecosystem: Environmental > Terrestrial > Soil >...
AAAGAATTGACCAGCTTTCACTTGATACCCTACTGACGCAAGCATGTGTCCCGTCCACACCAGCGGTTTTGCTTGCGTACCTGATGCCATTGCCATATTCTTGCGCCCTTTTGCTACAGCCGCTTGGGCTGCCAACACATCGGCAATGCGAATGTCTTCAGGATGGCCCCAAAATTTAGCTCTCAATCTGAGTGACGTTGGGGAAAGCGGGGGAGAATTCGTATCCACAATACTTTGTTTCAACTGACTTGCGATTAGTTCTCCCATCAATCCAAAAACCTTTGAGCCGTCATAATTATTACTCTTGACATACTCCGCCATTTTGACGGCCCAATCATCAGAATTTTTTGCAATCATCGCGCGAAAGAATGGACGCGAAGGGGAGGGAAAATTTCCACCATGCCCGAATTCATCCCAATACGCGACTGACGCAACCGGCGTTCCATCCGGATAAGTAGAGCCCTCCAGGAATCCCACTTGCACCTTACCGCCCATCTTGCGTGCAATCTCTGTCAACGTCCGATTGACGTTCTCAGCAACCGATAACGAAGTTTTGCGTCTCATGTGTCAGCACGGATAACGGCGGGTAAACGGACCAGGTATGAACGGGCCCAGTCCCGGAACATATGCAGCTCCGCGGAGCCGACTGGTTGCTTGCCAGAATGCCGCGCCATACTGCGATTGTTGGAACCACGGTCCGGAGCCCGGCGTTTGAGGGTTCATATCGAACGTGGCGCTGACTGAACCCTCGGAAGCCTGACTGACACGTCCTACAGGGCGAGCTTGCCCGTCAGTATTCAACTGACCAGCAAGAAACGCAATATGAGCCGTAATCATGTTGAGCAACAACAGCCGCCGGTTTACGTCTTGTACGCGACTGGTGGGAGTGTTGCTCAAGTAAAATCCAGCCTCATTGAAATAACTCTGATACAGGCTTGGATTCGCGTTACACGCGGCAGTGAATTCGGGATACCTTGCGAGAAAAGTAACCTGACTCCAGACCGCGATTCCGCTTGTCATGGCTATTCCTTTTCGAGTGGCGCGATGCCGGCGCGCTTGTCAGACTGTGGAAGTTGCTCAAGTCCCGTCTTACGTTTCTCGCCCTCTCTGTAAAGGCTTTTGGCGCTTGCCTCATCCTTCGCCTGGAAAATGGCTCCAGACTTCAACGCGGGGAATTCCTTCCCCTTTTGGTTATGGACCAGCGACCAGGCTTCCCAAAAATCCGCGTCAACCTCAGTGGTTGCATACGGAATAATAATCGGGGAGCCGCCAATTCCCTTGCCGGCCGAATTCGTACCTTTGACTGTGACTGTGGTTGATGGGTCCATTGGATGTTTCAGAATGAGCCCGGTTGGAAGTTTCGAGCAAATTAAAACTGCCTTTCCCATGTGCCTTCACCCCTAAAGTTAAGGCGAGCCCCGTAAGGCTCGCCCGTTTGCCTTCCCTGCAACTCTACTACACACCCAACATCGATGCAATAAACACGGGGCGATAGATGATTGCCCCCCATGTGCCTTGCGATTTCTTTTGCTTGAAAGAGCTTGACTGAATGATGATCGGATGCGCGCGGAGCTTTTCGGTAAACGCAACGTCAACCGTGCGCTGACCCTGGATTTCGTCCGCGATGAGCTGAACGAATTCGCCCGACGCCGTGTTGTACTCCGGAGCCGTCTTCACCGTCATGTTGGGGAAATTCTTTTTGATAATGTCCGCAACGTTGACGTTGAATTCGGTTGTGAACGTGAGCGCAACCTCTGAAATCGGGCTCATCGCGAGAGTCAGCTTTGTGCTCAAGTCAACGTTGCCGTCAGCCTGAGCCTGTAGAGTCGTGTAGAGGCTCTGAATGTCAGCGATGACCTCCAACGCCGTAGCGTTCGGCTTGTTGGCAACAAGCCAACCTGTGCCGCCGGCCGCCTTGGGGGTGGGAGTGATGGATGCAAGCAAATTTGGGTCATTGAGCAAACCGAAATTCAGCAAGCCGGAGACGCCGAAAAAGTACGTCAAGTTCTGATATTTGTTGAGCGAAAAGACGCTGGAGCGGTTGAGCCCGTTCGCCCAATCGATGCGCCCCAGGCCGGCTTTCTCAAGTTCACGCTCGCCCCATTGAGTGAACGTCTGGTATGTATAGCTCTGACGATTCGCCCAATTGACATTCATATTGGCGTTTCCGTTTTCGGAGTAATCTCCGTAGCTAGAAACTTCGCCCGTGAATTCCACAACGGGGAACATGGCCGTTTCCGTGGTCCAATCGCCTTTCTTGATTTCGTTGCCCACAACCTCTGCCGCCTTCATGGGGGCGAACACAACGTCAATCAATTTCGGGTCGAGGAACGTGGAAAGAAACGCGGGGATTCCGCTATTGCTCTGAGTGATGAGCTGAGGCTGTGCGTCAAGCGCGAGCGAGCCATCCTGAGCAATCCGCAAACGGAGCCCATGACCGCCGGCATCCAGCTTTTGAAGCCCGGCGTTTGGTTGGCCCATGATAATGAGCCCTTTTTCCTGGAGTGCAATCAGTTCAGCGTCCATCGTGGTTTCCCCGTTTCTTAAAGTTTAATTACTGTACTTGCTGATTTTCACCAGCGAGCCAACCGCGCCGTCCCCCGGACTGGTGGGATAGCATTTCCAGCCGGAGTCAATACCGCCGGCCGCAACCAGGGTATCGCCAGCCGCGTATGTTCCGCCGCCTCCGGCCGATGAAAGATTCAGAGTATACACTCCGATTCCACCGGGAGCACCGTTGATTTGAGCCAAAATCGCGGCGCCCGTTGCGACGTTCGCGGCCGTTGTACTATCGGTAATGGGTTGACCAGGAGCCAATACACCCGAACCAATTGCCGTTGCTTTGAACGTGATGCCGAACGTCAGGACGGCCGCCGCGCTCGCTACGTACTGAGTACCCGGCGCGCTAAGCTGATACGTTCCCGTTCCGCCCTCCGTTCCCGTAAGCTGAGCTGCGATAGTTGCGCCGGCCGGATAGTTCGCATGGGAGACGGTATCTCCGATTGAAATGTACGTGGAAACCGCCGTCACATCGATAATGTCTCCAAACGATGTGACCGTGCCTCCCGTGCAAGTCTCCGGGTTGTTGAGCTGATACGTTCCGGCTCCGCCTGGTGTTCCGCTGATCTGTACCGTGATTTGCGGCGCGTCAGTGATACCGGAACCGTTGACGGTATCGCCAATCGAGATCAACCCGGTAACAGCCGTGATAACCAGGTTGTTCGATGCCACGCTCGCGGCAGCCGTGAAAGTTGCTCCCAGACTTGCGGTATTCGTGGAGCCCAAGGTTGCCGTGACGCTTGCGCCGGCCGGTGCGGAGCTGTAGGCTTTGCCGTCCGCGTAACCCGCGTACACGGTTGCACCAATTGTAAGCGCGGCCGGACCAGCATTCCGAACCCAAAAATCGCCGCCGTTGTGGAGGGTAACAGGGAAGCCCGCCGGCACCAGGAGAGATGCAACCTCCAGATATTGCGTGAGCAATCCTTGCTGGTCCCGATGAACGAAACCATCCGGCGCGTTGGGAGCGGAACCATAGTTGTTTGTGGTGACCATATCGGGCTCAACCCAAGCGAAACGGCCCACGAAAACGCCAACGGGACCGCAAACCAGCCCGTTCGGTCCCGCCAGATACGTAGAGCGTGGATTCGCGCTTGCGAAATCGCCCTCTACCGCCGGCGCTGGAAAATTTTGTACCCGTGTCTGAAAACCGCCCATTTTGGTTTCTCCCTTAGTGCGAAATCGTCAAAACGTGATGCCGGAGCTTACATTACCTGGATACGCGCCGCATTCGGGAACCGCTTGTCAAACGCGGCCGAATCCATCGCAACCACCGCCGCAGGCTGAGCCGCGCGGTTGGCCGTCGCCGCCTTGAAAATCGCGCGCTTTGCAGCAAGCCCGGTAACGTCTTTGTGCTCAATCTTCATTTCGTCAAGAGCGAGATCATAAATTGCCTCCGCCGAATCCTGAGCGATAACGTCCCCCACGATGGGGCGAACGTCAATGCGAGCCTGAGTTGCGGCCGCAAATTCCGCGCGCATTTCGGCAGCCATCGCGTCCATTGCAGCTTTAGACTCGCCCTTTGTCATGGGTTCTGCGTCTTTGGTAGTCTTTCTGTCTCGTGCGACTTTTCGATCTTTCGCAGTTTTCAAATCGCTATCGTTCTGCACGTCAGCCATGCCATCCTTTTTCATCTGAGCCCACATGGCTTTGTCTTCGTCTGATTGATCGCGAGCTATCTTGCAATCCTCGCACATGCAGCCCTTGGGATGATCGGCTTCCGCATCCTCAGCTCCCTTTTTCTCTTTCTTGGAAGGCTCCGGGTCATCCACGTCAACCAGGGCATCCATGACCGCGGCCATCGGAGCGGAAGGTACGTCCGCATCCATCGCGATAACCAGCTTGCCGGCGGCCGTCTTGTCAAAAGTCTTGCGTGTGACCGTGCCGATGGTTTTCTCGAATTCGACAAACTCCGGAGTCTTGGAGTCCATCGCAACTTTGAGCTTGGGGAATGCGGTTGTCAGCGCAACGACTAGCGCGTTTCCGAGTTTGGTACGCTTCATGGGTGTTATCTCCAATTCGCTATCGGCCGCGATTACATCGTTGCCGGCTCTACCTGATTCAACTAACGCGAGATGATCGGCTTCAATCTCCGTCATAATACCATCGAATTTGACGCCCTCATATTCGCCTGTTGTCATAATTGGTACATAACGATAGGCGCACGAGAACTCCCGCTGAGTATCGTCCTCAATTCCTTTAATGGCGTCCACATCCCAAATACTCACGTCCGCATCGATATACGGGCTCAGCCACTGAACGTCTGAACCGATGGCCCCCACTACGAATTTTTTAATTTCATCTTCGCTCATTCGCTCAATTTCAAGCAAAGGAATATGCTTGGACAAAATTTGAATCCGCTGAAAAGTTGGCGCGGCTTTCTCCAGCTCCACGGGGGAACGGAGCATGTAATAAATTTTGTTCGGGAGCAATCCGAGAGCTTCACTATTGGGAATCTCGCGGCCGTAATAGGGATTGACGCACGCTTTCGTAATGTGCGAGCGCGCAATGTGCATACGTCCACTCGCGTCAATCGTCCGCATTGTCGAATCGAGAGCGAGCTTTACATTCATTGCGATTCGACTATAACAATAACTCACGCGGTTTTCAAGACTGGAATTACGGAACGGGATACACAACGACAGTTAATCTTTTCACCAGGCATAATCCATTCGAGCTGACCCTTTTCGTTTTTAATGGGGCATCCTTTCGTCACATCGTACACGCGACCACTCGCCGCAACATGGTTCGGACGCGGAGTTTTGCCCCCGGCGCTATGCAGCCACACAGCTTGAGTGATGCCTAGCTCCAGCCGGCGCGCACGCTCTACAACCCCATTCGCCTTGTTGGACTGGTCCCGCGCTATCAGTGAGGCTCTGTGACGCGCCACAGGATACAGCTTTTGAATCTCTTTGACCATCGTGGATAAATCGCGGCCGGCCGCATAGCTCCGAGCAACCACGCCCTCAACTTGCTGGAGATACTGAGCGGGAATCGATTTAATGAGCCCTACATTTTCATCAAGCGAAGCGTTGAAAGCGTCTCGCATGGCTGGAGTCATTTGGAACTTGACCGCGAGCCCGGCATCCTTGAGAGCCATCCGCATTGCAGAGTCAGTAGCTTTGAAAGCGCCGGAGAGATAAGCCTCAGCGATACGCGGCGCGGCTTCCTCAAAACGCTTTGTCCAACGTTTCGCAACCGTGCGGAACTTCGCTTGCATTTTCTTGGACGGGCTGGAGCGCGCATCCTGAGCCAATAAGGGAGGGTCATCCCGATATTGAGCTGTGAGCCAATACTCAACGCTCGCGTTCATCTCATCTATCAAACTCAACATTGCAGCTTGATAGCGAAATCGAACGCCCTGATTTGGACGAACGGCGCGAACGAGTTTGGATTTATCAATAACCAATCGCAATCCATTGAAAATTGACGGTTCCAAAATTCACGCCGTTATTTGTGTCCAATCTCCAACGCGCGCCACTCGTGCTAAAACTATCGAACGCCACGATTGGAATATCACCAGCGCCGCTTAACACTCCCCCAATAGCGAGCCCATTCCCGTTGCCAGTGATTGAATAATTGGTGGTCGCGAAAGCCGTAGGAAAGGTAAAAGTAGCATAAGGCGCAGGGTTCCCGGCTCCAACAACCGTGATTGTCCCAAATTGGCGAATCAGACCACTGGGGTCTTTTGACCAATATCCGTTGGAATTCGAGCCTGAGCTAAAACCATTGGAAGCTGATGTGATTTGACCAGCCGCGTTAACTGTTAAATTCGTCCCAACATAGCTCCCCGCCGTGACGCCTGTTGCTGTAATACTTGAGGCCACGGAACCACTTCCCGACGCGGTCACGGGTCCGGTAAGAGCCGTTATTCCAGTACCAGGGGGAGTACAGGGAGTATCGAAGTATGTTCCGTCTGAACAAAGAGCCTGCCCAGACGTACCGGCCGCTCCGTTTACCTGATATCCAGTAGTTGCGTTAACCAGACTGAAAATACCTGGAAGCGCCGCCGCAAGCAACAATATGCAAGAGCAAGCCACCCCGAACACAAATCCAATTTTCCGTTTCATTTCTCCCCCTTATGGAACGTCTTCATTTTTCCCATCTTGCTCACCTGAGTTACCATCGTCGGGCTCCGCGGCGCCGTCCCCTTGAGGCGCGGGAACCTTTGTGGTATCGAGGCCCTGATAGCCACTCTCAGGATTGCGCGCAATTTTAATTCGCGTCTCCAGCGGGTCAATGACTCCACGGTCAATATACGCCGAATCTGTGTTGGCGTCAGCCGTGCGAATCTCCGCAAGCTCTTTCGGAGTCATCTGGTACAGCGGTTCAAAATTGACCACAATATCAGGGTCAATTTCACCGTACATCAGCAATTGCAGAATGTTAATTGATGTTTCAATCGGCTTGCGCCAAAAGGCTTCCTGAATGGCTCGAATCCAGTCATAGAACGCGAGAATCTCACCCTCCGCAAGGTTGCCGAATCCTGTAGGAGCAATGCCCAACAGAATCACGGCCGGTATGTGCGACACTGAGCACATTTGTTCCTGTGACTGTGATTGCAACTCCGCAAGCCCTCCGAGCGGTACTGCAATCTGGTCCATTTCCTCTCTATCCTTGTCAATGACGAACGCACCGCGATTGTTCCGAGTCAGCGTGAAAAGCTCAATACGCTTGAAAAGTTCGTCCGCATCATCCCCCTGCAGGCTTTCATCCATCGCAGTCGCGAGTACGATAATGCTGAAATTGGAAATCAAATCAGCCACAGATTGACGTGTCCGCAACCAGTTATCAACGTAGGGCTCCGCGAGCTGACTCATGCTGATTCCGCCAAAATTAAAAGGGGGTTTAAGCATATCCGAAACCGGCCGCGTGATGACCGTCTGGAGCCTGGTTGCATGTACCAGCTTGCCCAACATAAACCAGGAACTAGGTTCGTAAAAATCCGGCCGTGATGGGTCAATCGCGTTGTAAGCATTCGGGGTAGTCCACATAGCCTCCACCGCGCTAACCGTGTAGCCTAATCCGCTCTTGCGCCAATCATCACGTTTCTTGATGGTCTGTGGCGTTAGCTTAAGCGGAACCGTCAAATCATGGCCCTGTAAGTTATGAAGGATTTGAGCACGGCCGAAAAATGAATCGTGCTCAACTGCAAGATGAATTGTTTCCTTGAGCCGAATTTCAGTCATTGCCTGGTTCAGCTCTGTAATTTTCGCTTTCGTGGAGTCTCCGGCCGTATCTGTGGACTGGAGCGTAATCCACTCGCGAGTAATCTGTGTGGCGAGCGCCTGAGCGAACGCTCGATACTCTGCTCGCGTGGAGAGCATGGACAAATAAGGGTAGCCTGGAAACCCTACCCAATCGCCGCCGGCCGCCCCATAGCATGATTGAGCGTATGAATACGGCGCCGAATCCATTGCAATGGGAGCTTTCTTCACATCAGGAGGCAAAACGCCGGGCATCAGCTCCGGAGGCTTGATTTCGTAGCTGTACGTTTTCGCCGGCTTGTAATTCGTGCGCGCCTTGGATACGGCCGCGCTCAAATGCTTGAGGGGACGGCGCGCCGGGCTCTTAAGCTTTGGGGGTTTCGGTTCCCGTTTTTTCGCATCAGGAACCTTATGCTTACTCGCTTTTGTGAGGTTACTCATATTCTCTCTCCACATCAGCCCGCAAATGGAACTTATCGAACCGTGAGCGGATAAGCTCTATCATGCCATCGAACGTCAGAATTTCGTCAGCAAAGTAAACCTCTGAATTCCAAAAGATAACCACGGTCCAACCGTCTTTGTAATCCAGGCGTGCCATTCCACGCGCTACAGGACGGTTTAATTTCAACACCATTTCGGGGACGCGGAATGGAAAAGATGAGGGTACTAAATCGTCATCGGGAAATCCCGAATAACACAACGGCCGTGGACTGCCTAAGTCAATTTCATCTCTACTGCGAAGTGTTCTCAAATTTAAGCTCCAAACACAACAGGGGTAGCGGGTAAATTATAACCGCTTCCCCTCTTGTGTGCTCTGGCGATTCTCCGCGACCTCCATTCTGCTATTCGTGATTGCTTGACGTTCCTTCAGGAGCCGGAACCAAATCCAAACGCGTACATCATAACACTAACGTTTGGGATTTACGTACTTGACTCCCTAAAGATTTCCACAGGTTTTATTACTTTAATCTTGACATTCTAATCAAATGTCAGTATTATAAAAACAGTTAAGGAGATGGATATGACAATCACCCTCAAGTTTCGGATCATCAACAGCCCGGACGGCGGCAACATCAACCGTACTTTGGTTACAGTTGTCCGCAATGGTGTATCAAAACCACTGCCAAACGCAATCAGCATGGAGGCCGGCCGCGTCGCATGTCAGAAGATGGCTGACGATCTCGGCGTGACGCTGGTATGGACGGACTCTAAAAATGGTTTTCACAATCTGCAGTCCGAGTCACAAATCATCACTGTGGAGGTTAAGTAACATGCAAAACCACTGGGATCAATACGTTGGCACGCCAAAAACTCATATCGTCGAGCAATTTAACGAAAACAATAGTGGCGAATGGAGAGCAAACTCTCCCCTGCTATCCCTGGAAGATGCCGAAGCTGAGGCTGTTCAGCAACGCAAAAGCAGTCCCACTAAACCAGGATGGATACGTGTGCAACTCGTCCGACCAACTTGCTCCTCCTGCGGATCTCCGATCAAGCGCGGAAGCCGCTCTGGAAAATGCCGCAAATGTCTTCGTAATCCAGCTCGACTATGGGTTGGTGAAGGTACCGATGGGCGCTCAGTTAAAACAGATGCTCAGCGGGCGGCTAGTCGACTAAATATCCAACGTGCGATGTTGTTTAACCCAAAATGTGCAAAACGGGAGTCAAGTACGTAAATCTCTAACGTTTTGCAGCCGCCTTGAGAGCATCGGAGGAAATCTTGAGCCGGCCGAACAACGGAAAGAGCCGGCGGAGCGCCTGAGTAAATGAATCAACCTGGTCATCGTTCGTTGCCGCCGGGAAGCCTGTTAATTCCGAAAGAAATGTACCTGGTTTATGGTTACCGCGTATGTCTCCAATCCAGGGGGCAATGTCAGGATGCGGCAAATACACGTTGCACGCTTCCCACACTGACGTTACCGCGTGGGCTCGCGCGAGCTTGGAACCGTCAGGTTCAACCGGCAAGATACCAAAAACCTCTTTCTTGAGGAAGTCAATTACAGCCGGCCCGTTCGCCTTGTCTTCAATCAGGATTTCGCGCGATATGGGCTCCATCTCGCGGAGCCTGACCACTTCCTTAGCAGTCTTAGTGAAACTGAGACGGCCACGAATTTGGAATAACAGATACGCGCTCGCGCCTTTCTTCCCCCACTTTTGCCCAACAACATAATCCGTGCCGTCAGTATCCTTGAAAGTACAATCCCATGAGTCAATGACCTTATCGAATTTTTCCGGCAAGTCTTTCGGCAAGTAGAACTGAACGCATGACTGACCCGTATCGTTCGTGGCTTTGAAGACGTTGCCGCCTAGAGCTTTCGGCCGTTGCTGATAGAGCGCGCTCCACCAGTAATCAGACATTAGCCCTTTTTGCTCTAGCAATTTCTCCAGGCTGTGAAGCTCAGGGACCAGCGCGCCGGCCGGCAACGCTGAGTTATAGCCAACTTCGCCGGGCTCATTGATAGCAGGAAACTGTAGCAGCGTGAGCCGTGCGTCTCCCTGGTAATGGTTGATGATTCGAGCCGGTAAGTCATCTTCAGCCCATGACGTAGCCATGATGATTTGACCGCTGTTTTGGCTGAGACGCGCTGTAAATACGCTCTGATACCAGCTCCAATGATTTTCTTTTGTAACTTCGCTCAGCGCCTCTTGCTGGTCCTTTGTAGGGTCATCGATGATTCCCACGTCAACGCGCTTACCTGAGAGCCCGGAGCCGATGCCAACGGAGATATAGGAACCTTCGCCGCCTGGTGCGTTGAATTCTCCAATCGTGTTGCGGTCAAATTTGCGTTTCTCCAGCGTGGTAGGAAAGAGCTTTTTGTGTTCGTGGCTTGCCAGATTCCGGCGCACGCTTTGACCCATGCCGTTTGCAAGTTTGGTGTCATAGCTCGCGCACGCGATACGCCACTCAGGAAACAAGCCCATGATGCACGCCGGCAATTTGCGCGAGATAATCTCAGACTTGCCGTGTTGCGGGGGAGCCTGTAGGACCAGGACGGGACGTTTGCCGGCTTGCACGTCTTCTAAGAATTGATCGACCGCCCGGCAAACCATACGCGCGAATTCGGAGAGCCTGTAATCTTGGGACGTGTACAAAATGTAATCGAGCAAACGGAGACGGGCTCGCCGGCGCGCCTTCATTTCCTTTGCCGCTTGTCTCTTTGTGACTAGAAAACCCATTCACTATAGCTTAATACACAGTGAGCGCCCGCGTATGCTGCCTTTTGTTGGTTTGCAAGTTCTTCGTCAAAAAAAAAAAACCCGCGAGAGTGAGGGCTCGCGGGGGAGGCCAATGTAAGCAGTGAGAAAAGAATAACGTCAACCGACCGGTTATGTCAATCCTCATCTTCCTCACCCATGATGATTGCCGCGAGCTGGTCATCCGTCAAATCTTTAGCATCATAATGAGCCACGGGAACCGGCTGACCATTCGGCCCGCTCAGCTCTCGTTTATCAACCACCATCCCCAAATACTTTGCGATGTTGTTGAGCGCCGCATCCTGGTCACGCATGAGTACCTGGATTCGTCCGTCTTTGTCTTGTTTCAAACCACCATATAGCCGGCGCGCGGAGCCTTTGAGTTTGCGCGTCTCTTCCACCTTGACGCGCTCCACTCCCTCACCATGACACTGTGGGCAATTCGGATTAGGCGGCCGGCGCGCGTCAAACCCAAAACCCCCAACGCACGCGGGGGGAACCATGAGCCGGCATACAGGAGAACATTTCCGCGTGCAAACATGAACGTTCGCGAGCGAGCAAGCCTCCAGGTATTCGGGCTGTGTCCAGTGGTAAGCGTGATTGATACCGTAGCAGAATCGGCAACACTCAACGCGCAAGTAAATTAAATCGTTCGGATCAGCCTCCGCTATTTGCTTCCACTGATGCAAAACCCAATTGGCATCTAGCCCGGCTGCCGATGCTCTGCGTTCCTGTTCGGTCTGAATTTCGGCAATTACTGAAGGAATTTGAAGGATTTGAAATGCAATTTGACCAGCGGTAGCTTCAGAATATCCAGCGCGCACAGCGGCCTTAGTCCCATTAAAATCAATGAGATATTGCCTCACGAATTCATGATGTTTCGCGCTGATCCCCATAACGGCCACAGTGTACCGCTATTTCGCGTTCGAGCGCAATAAAATACCCCGCTCTTTTTACGGGGTATGCTTCGGGGTATGCCCTTTGGGGTATTTATAAATATAACAATCTAATACACTTATCTATAATATATACTCTAAAAATACCCCGTACCCCATCATATCACTACGCTACACATACGCGCTACGTTCAAAACGTTCATAACCGTTATGTGTTAGGTTATTACATATCCTAATTATCATAGGGATATGTTCGTTCTGGTAAAAGTTCATCCTAGATCGCAATTGAAATGATGCGGGGTATAGGGGGTACGGGGTATTTTTTGCGTAACTTCA
>Ga0116125_1001079_pt1 | contig 12180 bp, 13 predicted proteins | sample June2015DPH_16_1_2_FD_89729 | JGI IMG/M metagenome (GOLD analysis project Ga0116125, IMG submission 89729) | Peatland microbial communities from SPRUCE experiment site at the Marcell Experimental Forest, Minnesota, USA - June2015DPH_16_10 | ecosystem: Environmental > Terrestrial > Soil >...
AAAACAATCTCGCGTCCGTAGGCTGGCGATTCCTTATCCGTAATTCGGACTTTGTAGGCGCCGATGTGCTGCGTGATTCCTCCGGCTTCGCCTCCCGCCACATTCGTAATTCGTATGGAATCGAGCAGAGTCGTCTTGCCGTGATCGACGTGACCCATGATGGTGACCACGGGCGGACGGATGCCGGTTTCGGGAGCAGATTCTTCGCCGGCAGCAGCGTCAACTTCCTTCGCCGTCTGTTCTTCAAACGTGATCACGTTTGTATCGGCTCCGAAGAAGCGGGCCATTTCGCTGGCGAGTTCCGCATCCAGAGTCTGGTTGATGGTGGCGAAGACGCCTTTTGATAACAGGCGCGAAATCAGGTCCTTTGCGCGGATATCCAACTTTTCCGCAAGATCTTTAACACTGATGCCTTCGGTGATCGTAATGCTGCGCGTGATCGGCTGGGGCTCATTCGACACCACCATGCGCGGCGGTGGCGTATAGCCCTTCATTGGGCCTTCTTTTACTCCGCGGGGAACATAGCGCTGGCCGGGACGGCGCGAAGGAGCACCCGGGCGGCTGCCAGGACGGGTTGTTCCCGGCGGCGGCAGGGCTGGACCCACGCCGAGTGGACGCGCACCTGCGGGGGCTTGCCGCGTTGGGTGCATCGGACGACGCTCACCCGGACGCAACGCCGGACGAGAGCCAGGCGGACCGCTCGCAGCGGCGGGCGGGCGCCGTTGAAAAATTGGCTGGCCGGGGACCGGGCGTCCGGGCGCGGGCCGCGTACCACCAATCGGTACTCCGGGCTGCACGGGAGGCGGCGTCGGTCGCACGGGCGCCTTATAAACGGGCCGTGGGCCGGTTTGCGGGACGATCATGCGCGGCGCGGGTGGCGCCGGAGCAGCAGGTCTCGCCGCGATTGTCGGCGCTGGCAGAGCGTTCGAGGACGCTGCAGAAGGCGGCGCGGCAGTGGCAGTGATCGGCGGAGCAGGCACCGAACGCGCTGGCGGTGCGGCCATCGGCGACGAAATCGGAGGTGGGGCAGGCACCGTTGCCGCTGGACCCGGTGGAGCAAACACAAGCGCAGGTGGCCTGGGCGGGGCTACGGGAGGAAGAACGATCTTGGGCGCGGGAACAGGCGGCGGAGGAGGGGCAATGCTCGGTGCCGCAACAACAGGCGGAGCGGCCGCAGGCTTTTCCGCGGGAGCAGGTGGGGCAGGCGCTTGCACTATCGGCGAAGGAACAGGACGTTGCCCAATTGGCGGAGCAGCGGCTTCCTTCCTCTGTGTGATCGCCTTCAGCACATCTCCCGGACGCGAGATGTGCGACAAATCGATTTTGGTTTTGATTTCCTCTTCGCCACGGCCCGGGCGCGAGCTGGACTTGCCGGCAGAGGCACCTTCGCCGGTTGAGCGCAGGTACACACGTACCTTCTCCGCTTCATGATCCTCTAAAGAACTGGAATGCGTTTTCTTCTCCGTCACTCCGACAAGCGGTAGCGTGTCAAGAATGGCTCTGCTCTTGACTTCCAGCTCTCGGGCAAGATCGTTAATTCGAACCTTACTCATCCGGCCTTTCGTTTCTCCGTGTTGTAGTTAGGTCATCATCGCGACCTCACGGAGTCAACTTCTTCCACACCATCGAACTTTGGCAGCGTGGCATTTCTACTCTTGACTCTCCCGCGTAGCATCGCCTTCGTGCTGCACGGCATTCTCAGTGGCAGAGTGATCTTCTTCCGCAGCCACCGTCACCTCGGCTGTCTCATCGGTTGCGGCATCGGCCGCTGCAGTTCCGTCGAAAACCTCAGCTTCGGTCGTGCCTTCCGCGATTGCCTCTTCCGGAACGGCTTCCGCTTCCGGCGACGCTGCCATTTCTTCGCCCTCGGCTGTTGCGCCCTGCTCCAGGCTGGCAAAGTAATTATTCACCGCCAGGCTGATTTTTTCCACCGTCTTCGGCCCGATGCCTTCGATGGCCTCCAGCTGCTCAGGAGTCATATCAGCAAGCGATTCCACGGTGGTGACGCCCGCTGCGTTCAACTTCTCGACAATCCCCTCGCCGAGACCAGGAACACTCTCCAGCGGGGTAGCCGTTTGCGGCGTCATGGCCGACATCTGCTGTTCTACTTCCTGGCGCTTTTCTTCTTCGCTCTTGATGTCGATCTTCCAGCCCAGCAGCTTCGCTGCCAGCCGTACATTTTGACCCTTCTTGCCTATGGCAAGAGAAAGCTGGCTGTCGTCGACAACGACCTCGAGATGCTTGCCGGCCGAATCAACCACAGTGACTTTGCTAACTTTCGCCGGCTGCAGGGCTTTCTCCGCAAATGTGACCGCGTCTTCGTGATACTCAATGATGTCGATCTTTTCTCCATGCAGTTCACGGATGATTGACTGCACGCGCATGCCCTTCATACCCACGCACGCGCCAACGGCATCCACATCTTTGTCCTTCGACATGACGGCAATCTTGGTGCGTTCACCGGCTTCACGGGCGATCGCTCGGATTACCACCGTGCCGTCATAAATTTCAGGCACTTCGGTCTGGAATAGATGCTGAACGAGATCCGGGACGGCGCGCGAGACGACAACTCCGGGACCCTTGGAAGCTCTTTCGACGCGTGCGATTACGACGCGCACGCGTTCGCCGATGGCAAACGATTCCAGACGCGACTGCTCTTTGCGCGGCATGCGGGCTTCCGCTTTGCCGATGTCGAAAATCACATCCGGGCCTTCGACGCGCTTGACGGTCGCATTCACAACTTCGCCCACGCGACCGATGTACTCGTTGTAGACCGTGTCGCGCTCGGCCTCGCGGACTTTTTGAAAGATCACCTGCTTGGCCAGTTGCGCGGCGATGCGGCCGAGGATTCCCTCGGTGGGCTTGGGAATGCGCAACTCCCCGCCAATCTCCAGATTTGGATCCGCCTTGCGCGCATCTTCCAGCGTAATTTGCAGCAAGGGATCTTCCACTTGCTCTGGAGTCTCGACAACGGTCTTGACCGCGTAGGCCTGAATCTTGCCGGTTTCTTTATCCAACTCGGCGCGCAAATTCTCCTGCGACTTGTAATACTTGCGCGTCGCCATCACGATGGCGTCTTCCACCGCGGTAACCACAATTTGAGGATCGATCCCCTTTTCGCGGCTCAACGCATCGATCGTGTTGTAGATCTCACTTGCCATATATTTCAACGTTTCAACGTTTCAAGGTTTCAAAACCATCTCGCGAACCATCTTCAACTTTGAAACCTTGAAACTCTGAAACCTTTGAAACTTTCCCTTCAGATTTCCGGCACCAAATTCGCTTTCTCCACATTAGCGAATTCGATTTCGATCTTCTGGTCCTGACTCTCCGCGCCCATCTTCTTACGCGACTTCTTACTGGATACGCTTGAGTCGAGCGTCAGCCAACCATTGTTAAAGCTTTCCAGCCGGCCTTCGAAATGCCGATTGTTGTTCACCGGATTTCTCGTCATCACTTTCATCCGGCTTCCGACGAACCGTTCAAAATCTCTTGCCTTCGACAGCTTCCGATCTAACCCCGGCGACGAAACTTCGAGCGTATAGCTCTCGCCCGGCACCGCATCCTCGACATCGAGAATCGTGCCAAATTCGCGGCTAAAGTTGACGCAATCTCCATGCGTCACTCCCGCCAGCGGATCGCCAGCCGCCGCTGCGAGCTTATCCAAAAACACGCGCAGCATGCGGGCTTTGCCACTGCCTCGGTACTCGACTTCGACTACTTCCAGACCACTGGAGGCGGCGACACGCTCCGCAATCTCGCGCACACGATCAAGCTCAAGTGCCATGCATCCAACAGGTTGCGGCTCAGCTCACGAGGCGAACTCTACCCCAACTAAAAAGTGGGCTTGCGCCCACTGGTGTGCTTCGCCAAATGCTGGTACTACACAACAGTTCTCAGTTTTCTAATATACGCTCCTACGTGGTAAATGACAAACCGCTCGACAGCTAATTAATTTGGCTGAAACGTGTGGAGGAAGCGCGCTAGTCCTCAATCTTTCGCCAGTGCCACATTGGGCGTATCCCCAGCGCTCAAGTATTCCAGGAATCGCAAGTCGATGCCATTGGACGTCCGGTCTTCACCGATCTTGTGCCGCGTGCCAGATATGCAGAATCCCAATTGCGTCCTCTGTGACGCGATAGGCGATGATGAACGGCAGTCGATCATGAAGAAGCTCCCGAGTCCCCTCCTGCCGACCGCTACGTCCCTGATTGGGAAATTGCTTCAGGGATCGAATGGCGTCGCGAATCTCGATAACCGTAGACCGCGCCCATTGCGGCTCATGTTCTGCAAGGTAGTTGTAAATCCGCTCTAGATCGTCTGCGGCGGAGGGCGTCCAGCGGATACGCATCAGGGTTCGAGCATACGTTCGATGCGCGCTTCCATTTCTTCTTCTTCGATGAAATCGCCGCGATCAGCTTGCTCGACGCCCCTGCGCACTGCCCCGCGGAACTGGGCATCTTGCTCGAGCAGTCGGAGGGCGGCATCTCGCACCAGGTGCTCGATATCGGTTCCCTCTTGACTCGCCACCTGTGAAAGGAGCCTCTCCTGCTCGGGGGTGAAACGGATTTCCATGAGGGCAGTGTAGCAGGCTCCTGCGACGCCAACAACGGTTTTGAGGACTATAAGCTGTTCGAAACAATCATGCATCGCAGTGATATCCTTCGGCTTGCAGACTCCAATTACGACGATCCGCGTAGCTGGGCACACCGGAGACCAAATGACCGTTCATCTAACCAAACGTTGGGGCGAATCAATCGACAACCCGGACGCTACCGACCTTGTCGCTGCCCTCGAAGAGCTGAGCGTCCCTGATACCGAACACCCCGATTGCTGGCTATCCGATGAAAACGACTGGACTGTATCGGCTTTTCATTCAGGGCCAGTGATCCTTGAAAATCCGGAAACTAGGGAAGGACCATGGCATATGCGCAGGCTTTCCACCACGGAAATTGTTCAGCTTTGGAACCTTTTGGCCTTGGGGAAACTGGATGAAGTCAGGAAGTTGCCCTGGGTCGCTGGCAATTCTTAGATCGATCGCCCAAAGTTGTTGAAACTTCCCCATTGCATTCAGGAACACCCATTTGCCCAATCCGCCTGCCGCTCTCTACAATTAGAGTTTCACCCACACTTTGGGCGAGTCCCAAACATAATGATCCATTTTCCCGTACCCGAAGCTCTTACTTTTGACGACGTTCTTCTTCTGCCCGCGCGCTCTGACGTGATTCCTGCGACTGCCACGACTCAAACGCAACTCACCCGCAACATCAGCCTGAATATTCCCATCGTCAGCGCGGCGATGGACACCGTGACTGAATCGCACATGGCGATCGCGCTGGCGCAGCAGGGCGGTTTGGGCATCATTCATCGCAACCTGACGATTGAGCAGCAGGCCAATGAAGTCGACAAGGTGAAGCGGTCGGAGAGCGGGATGATTGTCGATCCGGTCACCATGTCGCCCACGGACAAAGTGAGCGATGCACTCGAGGTGATGCGCAAGTACAAGATTTCGGGCGTGCCGATTACCGAGCATGGCCGCCTGGTGGGCATTCTGACAAACCGCGACCTTCGCTTCGAAACGCGGTTCGATATCCCGATTGACCGTGTGATGACCAAGAAAAATCTCATCACCGTGCCCGTTGGCACCACGCTTGAAGAAGCTGAAATAATTCTTCATCAGCACCGCGTGGAAAAGCTTCTGGTCGTCGACGATAAGTACAATCTGAAGGGATTGATCACCGTAAAAGATATTCAGAAGAAATTGAAATATCCCAATGCGGCGAAGGATTCTCAGGGAAGGTTGCGCGTGGGCGCGGCTATCGGCGCCACTGGGGATTTTCTCGAGCGCGCTCAGGAACTGGCGGAGGCCAAGGTGGATGTGCTCGCCGTCGACAGCGCGCACGGTCATTCTACGAAGGTGCTTGAGGCGGTCAGGCTGGTGAAGTCAAAACTGCCGGAGATGCAACTGCTGGCCGGCAATGTGGCGACGTTCGACGGAGCTTGCGAATTGGCGCGTGCCGGGGCGGATGGGATCAAAGTTGGAATCGGGCCGGGCTCCATTTGCACCACGCGGGTGGTCACCGGCGCAGGCGTGCCGCAGATCACTGCGATTGCCGAGGCTTACCGCGCCACGAAAGATTCAGGCGTGCCGATCATCGCCGATGGCGGCATCAAATATTCTGGCGACATCACCAAGGCGCTGGCCGCTGGGGCGAGTGCGGTGATGATCGGATCGCTGTTTGCTGGGACCGACGAGAGTCCCGGCGAGATGATTTTGTATCAAGGCCGCTCGTTCAAGTCGTATCGGGGGATGGGGTCGATCGGGGCTATGGCGCAAGGTTCGAGTGAGCGCTACTTCCAAAGCACCGACAGCGACTCTTCCTCCGCGATCGAGGCGAATGGCGAGACGAACCGACTGGGCAAGCTTGTTCCCGAAGGAATTGAGGGTCGCGTGCCATATCGAGGATCGGTCGCCATGATTGTTTATCAGATGGTGGGCGGATTGAGATCGGGCATGGGGTATTGCGGCTGCGCTACCATCGGCGAACTGCTGCAGAAGACGCGCTTCGTGCGCATCAGCAACGCCGGGCTGCGCGAAAGCCATGTGCACGATGTGATGATTACCCGCGAGGCTCCTAATTATGCCATCGAGTAGCGCCCGCATTTGAACTCCGACCGGCACCATCTACTCAAGGCGTGGATCGCGGCGATTCTTTGGCTGATCGTGATCGCTATCGAATCCACGGCGTGGCTCTCTTCCCATAACACGAGCCGGATTCTGTATCCGCTGCTGCACTTTCTGTTCGGCCTGGAGTGGCCGCAGTTTGAAGTCTGGCACTTCTACATCCGCAAGGGCGGACACGTGGTTGGCTACGCGATTTTGTGCGTTCTGCTTTTTCGCGCTTGGCGGGCGACATTGCCGGCGATGAGTACTGCAAAATGGACGCTGCGCTGGGCGAGCATTGCCGTGGTCGGCACCGCGCTCGTGGCCGGCCTTGATGAATGGCACCAGAGCTTTATTCCGTCACGAACTGGAAGATGGCAGGATGTAGTGCTCGATACGTGCGCGGGGATTGCGGCGCAGATTCTTCTGCTTTTGTGGTGGAAGGTTTTCGGGAAGGGCACGACTTCAGTCGTGCCATCAGAGGCGGGCGGAAGTGCCGAGTTTAGCCGCTGAGGTTAGCATTTGTCCGCTACCCTCGGCGTCCGCCCGACCACGATATGAAGAATCCGCACATCCCGGATGCAATCGTCAAAAAAATGAGAGGAATCTGAAACGCCCTCCAGCCGAAGCTTTCCCAGAGGCCAACAGCAAACCAGACGAATATCGAGCTCACCACAGTGTTGGTCACTATCTTCCGCAAGCTGATGTCCGGTGACTTGCCGATGTTATAGACCGACATGACCAAACCAAAGAAGAAACCGTAGAAGGCTCCGTGCATCCAGTTCCAGAACGAACCGATGGTCATTAGGTACCTTAATCGAGTCAAAGCAGATGGTCAGGACTTCCAGCGTTTTAATACATCGCGTCGTACTTAGTCACCACCCACTGCCCGTCTTTATTCTCAGTCGTGACCGTGAACAGGTCCTGATCAGTCCCAGTCTGGCCGTTGCCGTTACTGCGCTTGCCGCGGTAGTGGAGGATGGTCAGCGGCGGCGCGCTCTCCCATTCCGCCAACTCCCATGAGATCAGCGGATGCTGTGCTTCGGAGTCGCAGATGAAGTGGGCGTATTTTTTGCGATAGTCGTGTTCCCATTGGGCGAGAAGCTGGTCGCAGTGGCCGTCGCGCAGATCGCGCAGAAATTTGTTGGCGCTGTGCTCAATGGTGCGGTCGCGCAGCGGGTTCATGCGGATGCTGATCGGCAGGCCGGTGAGCGGATCGTGCTCTTCGGAGCGCGCCAGCACCGGTCCCTGATTGCTCAGCCACCAGATGTAGCCGAGAAATCCAAATACCAGCAGCGCGCCGGCGCCGACAGCAATGCCGATCTGCGCCTTGGTGAAGCCTGTGCGAGTAAAAGCCATCCTGACGGGAGTGTATCGGAATGACAATTTACCGCAAGATTACTGGTGGGAGACGCGGGAGGACATGTACGAGTGGAGGTGTGTACGTGTGGAGCGGGTACTCTTGCCCGCTGCCCACACAACCTTTTTAGTCAATTTCACCCGGCTTACTGCAGACCCTCCACCAGATACAAATCCGACAACAGCCGCCGATAGCCATATACATACGATTTGCCATCGGGCGTGGGCAAAACTGGACCAACAAATTCGACCCCGGCCGGGTCCGGCGGCATGAGTTGCTTCCAGAGCGTGCGATTGCCGCTGGCAATTTCCAGACGGTAGACTTTGGCGGGCAGCTCGCCGCCCTTATAGACATATAAGGAGCGGCCATCCGCGGTCCAGACTACGGGCACTTCGCCAGGGAGCATTCCCTTGATGGGACGCGGGTCTCCCGACGGAATCGGAAACAAGTAAGCTTTCTCATCCGGACCCATGGCCGCAACTGCGCTGCCATCAGGCGACAGTGCGTAGGCCGATCCGTCAGTGCCTTCCGGACTCACCGCTTCAAACTTGTCGGAGTCGATATCCTGCACATAAAGTCGCAGGCCGTGATTTGGCTCGATGCCTGCGATCAAGAGCCGCTTGCCATCGGGAAACCAACGCGCCGCGTTGTGGATGATCTCGTGGCCTTTTAGCGTGCGAGGCTCGCCGGGTCCGGTCGGAAGTAGAAACAAATCGGTTTGCTTATCGCCGCGGCAAGCTAGCGCCCAGTTGCCGTCTGGTGAGAGAGCAAGAGATTGCCCATCTCCGAGGCGTACCGCAGCCGATCCATCGGTTTTGCGAAGGTAGACCGCGTAGGTTGGGCCACCGGCTTCGCCTTCTTCGCGGAACAGCAGCGCTTGGCCGTCGTTGGAGAGCGTGACGGGATAAGACCAGTCGAGCCAGGTGAAATCGCGCTCGGTCGTATCTTCGCCGCGATGAACGATCAATCCACGCCGCCAACTGTCGCGTGCCAGCAGAACCCGGCCGTCGGGCATTACGTCTTGCAGTGTCAGATCCGCGGGAACGCGCGCTACCAGGCGCTCCTTGCCGGAAAGCGGCACCGCAAACACCGAGCGATCGATTCCAATCAAGGTCGCGGTGACCCAGACTTCATCGCCCTTTGGCGACCATGCCAGACCAACCGCGCCACCGCCGTAGCTTTGACTTAACGAGCGCTTGTTGCCGTTCATGTCGACTACAGCGACACCGCCGATTGAGTCGCCTTGGATGGGATGATCGATAAACGCAATCATGTCGCCTTTGCGCGACACGCGGGGATGGCTGATCCAGCCGCCAGTTTCGTACAAGACTTTGCCCGGCGGATACTCGAGGCGATTGCGTCCGTTGAAGTCGCGGACGATCGCCAACTGCGAGCCATCGGGCGACCAGTCGGCCCATTGAACGTTTTCCAGAACCTCACGCGGCGCGCCACCACCAAGCGCCATGCGAGCCAGCGTGCCGGTATAAACCTGCGACTTGGTTTGCCGGCTGCGCAGCAAAACTGCCATCTCTCCTGTAGATGAAATCGCCAGGATCTCAGCGCCGGGAACACCCACCGAGCGGGATTCCGGCGTGCCAAAGCGTGTGCTGAAGATTTCTACCGGTCCACCCTCCCATGCTGCGCTGTAGACGACCGTCTGGCCGTCGGGAGCGAATCGCGACATGCGAATCGTGCCGCGGCGGTATGTCAGCAAGTGATAGGCGGGAGACACGACCGCGGCGCCGTGATGCAGCAGAAGAAATGCAATAACGGCTAATGCCGCAACCAGCGCGGCTCCCAAGGCATACACGGTTCCGCGCGGCCGGACTTCAGGAATTGCTCTTACGCCCGACGAACTTATTCCTGACGGGCTTATTCCTGACGAGGCAGCTTGTGCTGCTGCGGAGGCGAGTACCGTCGAACCGCTCGGAGTCGCAGCCGTAACCCCGGTAGGAATTCGCGATGAATCCTGCTGGCGCTTCAGGCGCTTGAGATCGGCGCGCACTTCGGCGGCGCTCTGGTAGCGCAGCTCGATATCTTTTTCGAGCAGCTTGCTGATGCTCCGCTCCAGCTCCGGCGGAATATCGGGATTCAAGCGAACGACAGGAGCGGGAGCACGGTTCAGAATCGCTTCGGTGACCACGCCGGGCGTTTCACCGCGAAATGGCAGGATTGCCGTCGCCATTTCATAAAGAACAATTCCGAACGAGAACAGATCGGTGCGGCCATCTAGCTCTTTCCCGCGCACTTGCTCGGGAGACATGTAAGCGACCGTCCCCAGTGCCGTGCCGGGGCTGGTGAGGTCAAGGCGCGCGACATCGGCCATGGTTTGTGAATCGCCGCTGGTGGAGGTCGAGCGGACGCCCATCTTCGCCAAACCAAAATCCAGAATCTTGGCGTGGCCGCGTTTGGAGATGAATATGTTCGCAGGCTTGATGTCGCGATGAACGATTCCCTTGCTGTGGGCCGCATCCAGCGCATCGGCAACTTCGATGCCTATGCCCAGCAACTGCTCCAGGTCCATGGGCCGGGGACCGATCAGGTGCTTCAGCGTGGAACCGTCAAGAAATTCCATTGCAATGAAGGATTGGCCTTCATGCTTGCCGATCTCGTAAATCGTGCAGATGTTGGGATGGTTCAGTGCGGAAGCGGCGCGGGCTTCGCGGCGGAAGCGCTCGAGTGTGGACTCGTCGTGCGCCATGTCATCGGGCAGGAACTTCAATGCGACAAAGCGGCCGAGTTCGGTGTCTTCCGCCTTGAAGACCACCCCCATGCCGCCGCCGCCCAGTTTTTCTACGATTCGGTAGTGCGAGATCGTCCGCCCGATCATTGGTGCGGGAATATTACGTGGGGCGGAAGGAGCAAGTCAATGGAGCGACGGTGCAGCAGAAAAGGCACGGCGTGTGCCGTGCCTTTAGTTGTGAGAGGCGGGAGCGAAAACCTATTCTTTCTTATCTTCGTCCTTCACCGGTTCGATACCGCCGTCGTGCTGGGCTTGCGCTTCGGCATCTTCCATCGCCTTCTTGGCTTCGGCGGCTTTTTTGGCGCGGGCTTCGGCGCGCTTTTCTTTCTTCTCGTCGAGGATTTTTTCGCTGCCCAGGAGTTCGAGGAATGCCTTGTCGGCGCCGTCGCCTTTGTTCCAATCCGTGCGGATGACGCGGGTGTAGCCGCCGTTGCGGTCGCCGAAGCGGGGGCCGATGGTGTCGAACAGCTTGACGACGGCTTCGTTGGTCATGAGGTAGGAAGACGCCTGACGGCGGGCAGCCAGGTCACCGCGCTTGCCGAGCGTAATCATCTTTTCGACGATGGGTCGCGCAGCTTTGGCTTTGGGGACCGTGGTTTCGATCCGCTCTTCGACGATGACGGACGTGACCAGGTTGCGCAGCAGCGAGCGCCGGTGCGAGGTGTTACGTCCGAGTTTGTAGCCTGCTACTTTGTGACGCATGGGAAACCCTCAGGGGCTACAGCCCCGTGTATTTCTTGGCTTGGGCGGCACGGCTAAAGCCGTGCCCTTCCCCGCCACCTTCTCTGCTTGCATTCTGCCCGCGACTGGATGCTTGGCGGCGCAGGCGGATTGCATAGATCCTTCGCTTCGCTCAGGATGACAAAGGGCCTGAGGCGATGCGAATCTTACAGCTGATCGTCCGGTCCGTAGGCCGAGGCCGGAAGGACCAGGTTGGATGTTGGGCCGGGCACCGCGTTGCCGTGCTCGTCGATCTTCATGCCTAAGCTCAAGCCCATCGAGGAAAGTATTTCCTTGATTTCGTTCAGCGACTTGCGGCCGAAGTTTTTGGTCTTGAGCATTTCCGACTCGGTCTTCTGTACGAGTTCGCCGATGGTCTGAATGTTCGCATTCTTCAGGCAGTTGTAACTGCGCACCGAAAGCTCGAGCTCTTCGACGGAGCGGTTCAGATTCTCGTTGTGAATCTCGGGCTTGCGATCATCGGACGACGATGTGCCGGTTTCGATTTCCTCCTCGAAGTTGATGAAGATGTTCATGTGATCCTTCATCAGCTTCGCCGAGAGGCCGATCGCGTCGGCGGGAGTGATCGAGCCGTTGGTCCAGACTTCGAGCGTGAGCTTGTCGTAATCGGTGATCTGGCCTAGACGCGCAGCTTCGACCGTGTAGTTGCACTTGCGCACGGGCGAGTGGACG
>Ga0116125_1001081_pt1 | contig 12151 bp, 11 predicted proteins | sample June2015DPH_16_1_2_FD_89729 | JGI IMG/M metagenome (GOLD analysis project Ga0116125, IMG submission 89729) | Peatland microbial communities from SPRUCE experiment site at the Marcell Experimental Forest, Minnesota, USA - June2015DPH_16_10 | ecosystem: Environmental > Terrestrial > Soil >...
ACCTATGTCCTTTCGTGTGCCATACCCATTATGCTGCGCTCACCAGAATCGTGAAGGAGACTGCCGAGGAGTTTGGCGTTTCCTATCGGCAGACGCCCACCATGACCGGGGCCATCCGGCATCATCTGATACTCTTGAAGCAACTGGGGAAGGAAAACTGATTCTGAGGGGTTTATCTTTTGCGCATTGCCCAGCCACCACTGCCTGCAAGTAACATGAAATCTTCTCCGGTTCGAGGCAAAGATAAAGATCAGGAGGGCTGGGGATGAGCTCAGCAACCCGGATCCCCATGGTTTCCCGATTGCGCTGCTTCGCGGATTCTCGGGCCATGGCCCGCAATCCCGTGCAGGTTTTGTCCCGGTACCACGAAACCTTCGGCGACACATTCCGGCTTTATTTGGGTGGTCTCAAGGAAGCGATCGTCACCATCGATCCCGCTGTCATTCAGCACGTGCTGAAGACCAATGCCGAGAACTACCAAAAATCCGAGATTCAAGTAAAGCGTATGGGCCACTTCCTGGGGAAAGGTCTGCTCACGACCCATGGAGAAGCCTGGCGCACGCAGCGGCGTCTGATTCAGACAGGTTTCGATCGAAAGCAACTCGATGTCTTGTCCTCAATCATGCGGGATTCCCTCGCCGAGTCGCTGCGGAGTTTCGACAAACAGGTTCGTGTTGGCCCTGTCGATATCTACCCCCATCTGATGAAGATTACCTTCGCCATGGTCGCGCGATCGCTATTCGGCGCACGGTTGAAGGAGGAAGACATCGATCTTGTCAGCCAGACGATCTGCACCGTCCAGGAATTCATCGTTCGGCAAACCCTTCAGCCCTATCTGAATCCCTGGTTCGCTGTCTCGGGCGAACTGCGCAAACACGAAGACATGCGAACCCGCGCGGACGCCATTCTGCTCGCATACATAAAGAAGCGCCGCAACGAACCACCCGGCCACGATCTGCTGCAGACTCTGATGGATGCGCGTTACAGTGATGGCGAAGGCATGAGCAATGAACTCATCCTGAGCGAGAGCATGCAACTTCTGGTGGCGGGCCATGAAACCTCGTCGAATGGGCTATCGTGGCTTCTTTATCTTTTGAGCACGCGTCCAGATTGCCTCGAGAGGGTACGGCGGGAGTTTGATACCATGCTCGGCGACGCGCCTCTGGGCTACAGCGACGTTCCCAAATTCGAATTTGCGACTCAGGTCATTCAGGAGGCGCTCCGCCTCTACCCGCCGTTTTGGATGGTCGACCGCATGGCGGTCGCAGACGACGGCGTGGGCGACGTCGCCATACCCCGCGGATCGATGGTCATTGTGTATGTGTATGGCGCGCATCATGCTCCTCGTTATTGGCAAAATCCGGAGAATTTCGATGCGGCGCGTTTCACCAAAGAGAACGAGAAGCTGCGCACACCCTTCACCTTCCTTCCCTTCGGCGGCGGACCGCGAGGCTGTATCGGCGGAAATTACGCGATGCTTCAGATCCTTATGATTTTGCGTGATCTGCTCAGAACCTACGATTTTCAGTTGGCTCCGGGCCAAAGGATCGAAGCTCGCCCGATGGTGATCCTACGGCCGAGGCACGGAATCCGCATGATGTTCACCCATACCGTCGCGCCTGCCCCGTGCATTGCATGAGAGGCAATCCGGGCTGGAACGGAGGTTGTAAGCGCACAACCTTGAGACCACAGTTCCAGTAGTTCCAGTGGGCAAATTGTCAGGACATCAAATGTTCGTGGTAGCCTGCAGCGATATGCTGCTGCGCCTGGGCCACCGCTTGATGAACCGACCGTCCTGGTCGGATTCGTAGCTGTGATCGGAAAACGTCGGATCCCCCACTGGGCAGTCAACCGGAACCGGTGAATCAATCGTGAACGGTTTCCGCCGGAGACGGTGATCGGCGCCTTTGGGCGACAAAGCCGCCGCAGGCACCGCCCACGAGTTTCAGCACGTGGGCCACAATGTATGCGAAAGGTTCGGACTGCGCGCGTGTCAAGCCAACGTAGATGAGGGCCGCCACCACTCCGACCAGTGTCCCATGCAGAATGAAATGGGATTCGATCCGCCGACACACCCAGAGCGCTCCCAGGAAGCACATGACGAAGGATCCGGGAGGAGCCGTGTAATGCAGGAAATTGTCGCCGAGACGCAAGCCAAGAGGAACAATCGCGAGAATGAGAGCCACTTCCGCAAGCAGCCCGCCGATCAGAATTCGCCCCCAGTGGATTCTTGTGCCTCTCATTTCTCTCCAGTGCCGCTTGTTGAACTGCTCGCGATTATAACAATCAGGGATCAACGCAAATCAGTTGATAAGTCCCCTCACATTGTTTGGCAATTATTTTCGGGTCACGGGCACCACAAACTCATGGGTTATGACGACCTGCGGGCGCCTGCCCTCGGAGGTCTTCTTGTGGTCCCCGAAGTCCGCTTCGTAGCCGACCCACCGCGAGTCATCTCGCCGCTTCCACCGGTTATCCCCCGAAGCAAGTGTTCCAGTTTTGACGCTTGGGGCAGAGCCGTCATTCGTTGACTGGCCGCCGCCGCGTCTTTAAGATGAAGCGACCCGAAAGGCCATCTCTCGAATGATTGGCCAAACCATCTCGCACTACCGAATCGTTGAGCAGCTCGGCGGGGGTGGGATGGGTATCGTCTATAAGGCTGAAGATACGTCACTGGGGCGCTTTGTCGCTCTCAAGTTTCTTCCCGACGACGTCGCGCAAGACCCGCAGGCGTTAGAACGCTTTAGCCGTGAAGCGCGTGCCGCTTCCGCCCTGAACCATCCCGGTATCTGCACGATCTACGAAATCGGCGAGCAGGACGGCACACGCTTTATCGCAATGGAGTACCTAGATGGCGTGACACTGAAGCACATGGTTAGCGGCAGACCATTAGAGACCGATCTCCTGCTCAATCTAGCCATCGAGATGGCTGACGCTCTCGACGCCGCTCATGCCGAAGGCATCGTCCACCGCGACATCAAGCCCGCCAATATCTTCGTGACCAAGCGGGGACACGCCAAGGTTCTGGACTTCGGGCTGGCAAAGCTCACGCTAAAGAGTGGCCGTGTTGCCGAGGTTATGACAGAAGCGACGGCTGAGGTCAGCGCCGAGCACCTGACCAGTCCGGGCTCTACGCTAGGCACGGTCGCTTATATGTCACCGGAGCAGGTGCGTGGCAAGGAACTGGATGCTCGTACAGACCTGTTTTCGTTTGGAGTGGTGCTCTACGAAATGGCGGCAGGGGCGTTGCCTTTCCGGGGTGACACCTCCGGTTTGATTTTCGATGCCATTCTCAATCGGGCTCCAGTGGCTCCGGTAAGGCTAAATCCAGACCTGCCGGAAAAGTTGGAAGACATCATCAACCGTGCGCTGGAGAAGGATCGGAACCTGCGCTATCAGCACGCATCGGACATGCGAGCGGAATTGCAGCGGTTAAAACGGGACACCGAGTCGGGTAAGACGGCCGTCCCAAGCGGCTCAGACGAAGAATCAATCCCATCGGCGCAAGGAGCAACCAAATCGTCCAGCAGGAAGCGGAAGGCAACAACATCAGCAGCCACTGGCAGCGTACCCCAGGAGGAATCGGCAACATCCCCGTGGCGCAAGTGGCTGCTCCTATCGGGTGGCTTGTGTGGGCTTATTGCCGTCTTGACTCTTGTACTGAATGTTGGCCGATTTCGGGACCGTTTGTTTACCAGCCATATTGCGCCCGAAGCGAGGCACGTTGCGGGGCTACCCACCCTGGAGCAGGGTAAGTATGTGGCGGTTCTTCCTTTCCGTGTGCTGGGCGATCGCACTTCGCTCGGGTACGTCGCTGACGGAGTCGCTGAAGCACTCACGGCAAAGCTATTTCATTCGTCTGGCGTGCACGTTGTTGTAAGTCCTTCGGCGAAGGAAACCGACCCGGCGCAGCCTCTTGAAAGTATTGCGCGCAACATGGGCGTGAACCTGTTGATCACTGGAACGGTTCAAGGCAACGGTGAAAACATGCGCGTCATCGCGAATGTGGAAAATGTCAGTGGTGGGCAACGACTGTGGAGCGGTGAATTTTCCGGGTCATCGCAAAACCTGCTTACCCTTGAAGATGAGATGTACGCCAAGATCGTCGCGGCGATCGAGAGCGGCACGCCCCCCGACGAGACAAGCACGGGGGTCCAGCGTCCCACTGAGAATGTGGAGGCATACGATCTCTATCTGCGCGGCCGCGAAATCATGCGCAACCAGCAGAGCACCAAAGAGATCGAAAGCGCGCTGTTTCTTTATGAAGATGCTCTGAAGAAAGATTCGCGTTTCGCGTTGGCCTATACGGGCATCGCGGATGCGAGTTTAGAAATGTATGGGGACAAGAAAGAACCGTTTTGGGTGAACAAGGCTCTCGCAGCCGCCAAGCAGGCACAGCAGATCGATGATTCATTACCAGAAGTGCACCTGGCGATGGGCAGCATATACCTTCGCACAGGCAGATCCGCGGAGGCTGTCGAGGAGATGAGACGAGCCGTGGATCTGGCCCCCAACTCCGACGAAGGATTCCGTAGGCTCGCGGCGGCTTACTTGAGATCAGGCCAAAAGAACGAAGCAATCTCGGCTTATCAGAAAGCGATTCAGCTAGCTCCGTATTATTGGACGAACTACAACGCGCTCGGGACCGCGTACTACGAACTCGGAGATTATAACCGGGCGCTCACGGCCTATCAGCAGGTAATCGAACTCGCGCCCGATATTAGTTTTGGCTATGAGAATGTGGGAGCAGTTTGCTTCAGTCAGGGCAAATTCAAAGAGGCCATACCATACTTCCAGAAGGCCCTTGCGATGACACCCAGCCCAGATCTGTACTCCAATGTCGGTACGTCTTACTTTTATTTGCAACGCTATAACGAGTCTGTACCGATGTTTGAAAGAGCCGTGGCCATGAACCCCAACGATGAACAAACTACCGGCAATCTCGCGGATGCTTATCGCTGGAACGCTCAAAAAGAGAAGTCCCTGTCAACTTACGACAAGGCCATTGCCTTGGCATACAAAGAGCTGCAGGTAAATCCGAGGAAGGCCAGCACGATGGGCGACTTGGCAAGTTACTACGCAAAGAAAGGGGATCGAGCGCACTCGCTCGAGTGGGTCAACCGCGCACGCGGTCTTGACCCGAATAGTGTCGACCTGTTATATCAGGCGGCGATTGTGCACGCGCTCACCGATCAACCAGAGGACGCTTTGAAGGACCTGCGCGAGGCATTTCAGAAAGGCTCTTCCACTGACCAAGCCCGTAGAGAACCGGAGTTCGGAAACCTCCAGCACCGACCGGAGTTTGCCAATTTGCTGGCGGAGTTCAGTACCCCAAAGAAATAAGCAACTACCGAAACTGGATGATAAAAGAGTCCACGGTGGAGTACGTGAGGCTGCAGTGATGCCAGCGTGCCGATGGCAGGAAACAGTCGTCCCCCGTCGCTTCACGGTTCACCGATTGCTGGCCAGAGAGGCAGTTCCATGAATGCCTGCCGACGCTTGTGGGGGATGACGGGCAACTCTGACGTAACCCGATTCGGTAAGGCTTGCCGACCAAGCGGGAGTGATCGTCTCTTCTCCCGAACCGCAATCAGGTAGGGCCACTCCCGCAGCTAGCTCTTAATGCACCACGGTATTCTCGGATTCAACGCGACCGTGTAAGAACCGCCATTTCGTTGACTGGCCTTTGCTGTGTCCGTAAGATGAAGCGATCCGAAAGCTGCCATCGAATGATCGGCAAAACCATCTCGCACTATCGCATCGTTGAAAAGCTTGGTGGTGGCGGCATGGGCGTGGTCTACAAGGCCGAGGACATCGAACTGGGTCGCTTCGTGGCCCTCAAATTCCTGCCGGATGAAATGTCGCGGGACCCGCAGGCCTTGGAACGGTTTCGCCGCGAGGCGCGTGCGGCCTCTGCCCTGAACCATCCGAATATTTGCACGATCTATGAAATCGGCAAAGATGGCGATCAGTCGTTCATTGCCATGGAGTTTCTCGAGGGCGAAACGCTGAAGCATCGCATTGGCGGCAAGCCCATGGAGAGCGAGACCGTGCTCGCCCTCGGGATCGAAATGGCCGATGCGCTGAATGCGGCGAACTCAAAGGGCGTGATCCACCGCGACATTAAGCCGGCGAACATTTTCGTGACGGCGTTGGGTCATGCGAAGATTCTCGACTTCGGACTGGCGAAGGTTTCTTCTGCCGGCTCAAGAATCCCTGAAAGTGCAGTGATGTTGCAGGCTACGGCAGACGTCGCCTCCGCGCAGCTAACCAGCCCGGGCACGGCGATCGGCACGGTCGCATACATGTCACCAGAACAGGTGCGGGGAAAAGAACTGGATGCTCGCACGGATCTGTTTTCTTTCGGGGTGGTGCTCTATGAAATGGGGACGGGCACCCTGCCGTTTCGCGGCGATACTTCGGGTGTGATCTTCGAGTCTATCCTGAACCGGACGCCGACCCCGCTGGCGCGCCTCAACCCCGAGGTGCATCCGGAACTGGAACGGATCATTGACAAGGCGCTCGAGAAAGATCGGGACACGCGATATCAGCACGCCTCTGACTTGCTGGCTGACCTCAAGCGCCTAAAGCGTCAAACTGAATCGAGCCGTATCGCGGTACAGTCGGCGCCGGAGGCGAAGCGCGACAAGACATGGATTTGGATTGCCGCAGGCATCGCCGTCATCGTGCTGGGGGCAGCTTTCGCGTGGTACATGCGATCCGGCAGAACCACGCAGATTGATTCGATTGCCGTCCTGCCTTTTACCAACGTGAGTGGGGATCCGAATGTGGACTACCTCAGTGATGGCGTTACGGAATCGCTCATTGCCAACCTCACCCATGTGCCCGACCTCAAAGTAAAGTCGCGCAATTCGGTCTTCCGCTACAAAGGGAGAGATGTAGAGGTGCAGAAGGTTGGCAATGAACTAGGAGTATCGGCGCTGGTCAGCGGCCGAGTGACGCCGCACGGGGATAGTGTGGAAGTCAGCGCTGAGCTGACCAATGTCGGCGACAACACGGAGCTTTGGGGACAGCAGTACAGCGGCAAGAGCACGGGGATCATCGCGCTGGAGCAGCAGCTGGCAGGCGATCTGGCGGCAAAGTTGCGTTCAGGCATGAGTAGCTCCGAAAAGCAGCTGGTCACCAAGCAAGGTACGCAGAATCCGGAAGCCTACGAGCTGTATTTAAAGGGACGCTACACCTGGAACAAGCGGACGCGTGCGGACCTGGAGATGGCAATTTCCTATTTCAATCAGGCCATCGCTAAGGACCCCGGCTACGCTTTGGCGTATTCGGGTCTGTCCGATGTTTATACCGTATTGCCCACCTACGGTGGCAATCCAAGCGAAGCCTATCCGAAGTCAAATGCCGCGGCGCGCAAGGCGCTGGAGCTCGATCCAACTCTGGCTCATCCCCATGCGGTTCTCGGCGGCAACTACATGGAGTACGACTGGGATTTTGCGGGAGGAGAGGCCGAGTACCAAAAGGCCCTGGAACTCGATCCCAATGATGCCACCGCCCACCAATGGTACGCGAACGATCTAGGCAGGATTGGTGGCAGAGAGCAGGAGGCCCTTGCGGAAATCAATCGCGCTCATCAGCTCGATCCGTTGTCAGGAATCATCACCAAGCAGATCGGAGACATCCACGTTATGGCACAACGGTTCGACGACGCCATCACAGTCTGCAAGAAGCTGGCCGAGGAGAACCCGACATTCGCCCCTCCGCACTATTGTTTGTTCTACGCATATTGGGGGAAAGGCATGTACCCGCAGGTCATCGAAGAATGGAAGGCCTATGGCCAACTTTCCAATGACCGAAACGAATCTGAATTCGCTTCTGCGATGGAGCAGGGCTCTCGCTCAGCGGGCTGGAAAGGCGCACTCCTGAAAGGCCTGGAGGTCCGGCTGGCACAACGCAAGACTGGTTACTTGCCCGCGTACCCGATTGCCGAACTTTATGCCCAGTTGGGAGAGAAAGATCAAGCTTTCCAGTGGCTCAACATTGCCTGTCAGGAGCGTGACTTTTTAGTGGACGGTCTGAAAACTGACTTCCTCCTTGATCCTATACGTTCCGACCCGCGCTTCACCGAATTGGTGCGGAAAGTGGGGCTGCCGCGGTAGTGACGGGAGCCCAGGCGGAGAGCCTAAGGCCGTTCCAGGCATTGAGCTGGGAGAGCAACCGATTCAGTGGAGTGACGACGCAAGGGCAAATCTATTTCTACAAGCCGGGAGATCTGCCCGCCAAAGTCTATCGGCTGGATTTGTCGACGGGCGCTATGGAAGGAACTCATGCCTTCCGATTCAGCCGGCGTAAGCCGGATCGGTCCCATCCTTATCACGCCAGACGGCAAGTCATGCTTATATGGCTATCACCGCATTCTGTCCGATCTCTATCTCGTAGAAGGATTGAAGTGAAGTGAAGTGAAGGTCTTTTTCTTTGTTCTTAGTCTCCCGACTATTGTTGCGCCGAGCGATCTTTGCCGGAGCGAGAGAAGGCAATTGCAGAGGGTCGCAGAAAAAAAGTCTCTCACGTTCACCGAAGATCGTCGCAAACGGTAGTTCCGTGAAATGCTTGCCAAGAATTCTGGTCGGATGACGAACCCGGCGGAAGTTACGTCTAGCGCAGACTCCGACGAGGTTGTCCCGAAGTCGCTCGTGGGCGAAACCTCGCGTCGATGAGTGGACTGCGGCGGCTGCCATCACCGAAGGGGCGATCTTCCGTAGAGTAAGTCGACTCGATAAGATCGGGGGAGATGGAATCCCGCCCAAAGCGATTTGGCGCGTGGTAAAAGCGGGCGCGAAGCGTGCTGAGATTAAGAATCTGGCTCCCCACGACTTGCGTCGCACAGGCTTGAGCAGATCCAGCTCCTGCTTGGACACGCATCGGTTCAGACCAGCGAACTCGGCACGCCCGGAATTCATCTGCTGACGGAATGTTGCCTTTTTTCGCGGCAAAGCCAAGGTTTTTGAAAGTTCGCTGGTGGAACTCACAGAATTGAATGCTCGCGACCGCAAAGCCGGAATATTTCAATTGGATTTGCCTCCCGAAGCGTTGAAGCCGGGGTTCTACACTTGCCAGGTCAACGTTATCGATGATGCGGCTGGTTCTTTTCTCTTCCCGCGGCTGGCGTTGTGGATTCGCCCGGAAAACGATCGTGGCAACGGCTGAGGAATCGGCTCCAGGAGGGCAATCGTTCTCGCTCGGGTGCGACGGAACCTAAGAAATCTTCAAGCACCTGGAAATCGGCTCGTGTTCCCCATCGCGCAGCGGCGATTGCAGGTTCGGCTGGAGTGACGGGCAAACCGAAAGTTGTTCCGCGTCAGCTTCGGGGCTACGATCCTTTCACAGCCAGCATCGTGATCAAAAGATGGTCCGGGCGATGTTTTCAGCTCGGAGGAATTTCGCTGCGGCTCTGCAGGTGGCCAACCCGCTTTCCGAAGCGAGCAATTGTGAACATCACGCCATCCTCAGCAAGGCGCATCATCTCTATAAGTTAGGAATATAAGATAGGAACTGGTCGTGGCTGGAAGTGGTGACGGCGAAGCGGAATGCGGCAACTGCCGGAAGGGCGGCGGCATCTTCTTCCGGGACGAGGCCGTTCGGTTGTAACGTGAGTCCGCGTGCCCTTCGGTCTTCGACCATGGAACGCCTTTGAGATCGCGGGTGGAAGGGAGTCCTGCGTGTTGATTCAAGTCGGCTACGAATTAATCTTTTACTGTCCACAAGAGACGCCGATGATCCTTATGGTCAACGTCCATTATTCTCGCGCCTCGGATATCGTCACTCCCGATCTACTGACCACCGATCCGCAAACGCCAATCACGGCGTATCGGGACAGCTTTGGAAACTGGTGCACCCGAATTGTGGCGCCCATCGGGAGAATCCGTCTGACGAGCACCGGGGTGGTTCGAGACTCGGGAGAAACCGACGGGATGGCGCCCTCCGCTCAACAGCACCCTTTGCAGGCCTTGCCAGAAGATACTCTGGTCTTTCTGTTGGGCAGCCGGTATTGCGAGACCGATCTGTTGTCCGACGCAGCGTGGTCCAGATTCGGTCAGATGACGCCGGGCTGGTCGCGCGTCCAAGCGATCTGCGATTTCGTTCACAACCATATCGTTTTCGATTATCAGAAAGCGCGCCCCACGCGAACCGCCTGGGAGGCGTTCAACGAGGGTGTAGGGGTCTGCCGCGACTACGCGCACCTCGCCATCGCGCTCTGCCGCTGCATGAATATTCCTGCGCGGTATTGCACCGGATACCTTGGCGACATGGGGACGCTGCCGCCTTACGGCCTGATGGATTTCGCCGCATGGATGGAAGTCTATCTCGGTGGCGCCTGGCACACGTTCGATCCGCGGAACAACGTGCGCAGGATTGGACGAGTGCTGATCGCGCGCGGCCGCGATGCAACCGACGTAGCCATCGCCACCACCTTTGGCCCATATACCCTAGAGGGTTTTAAAGTCTGGACGGATGAAATCGTGGAGACTGTGCCCCAGGTGCGCTCGGCCTGAAGCAATGAGAAGGTATCAGTTCTGCAGGCAGGATTGCCAAGTACTAGGAATCGAGGGGCTCCATGTCGACGGCGACGTTGAGCGTATGCGCTCCACCGCCCAGGATTAAGCCCCGCAGAGGACTCACATCACCATAGTCCCGGCCCCAGGCGAGGGTCACGTGCCCGTTCGTGGGGACCATGTTGTTCGTGGGATCTACGTCCATCCAGCCGATTCCCGGACAATAAGCCGACACCCACGCGTGGGATGCATCGGCGCCCACCAGCCTTGTCCGCCCTGGAGGCGGATAGGTTCGAAGGTATCCACTTACATAACGCGCCGCGAGATTCAGAGAGCGGAGGCAGGCGATTTGCAGGTGTGCGAAATCCTGGCACACGCCCCGCCGTTTCCGGAATACCTCTTCGGTTGGGGTTCGGACGTTGGTCACTTTCGAATCGAAGCGAAAGTCCTGGTGGATGCGCGCGGTCAGATCCAGAAGTGCCTCTGGCATGGGCCGCCCCGGAGTAAACGACTGGAGCGCATAGGAAGCAAACTCAGGCCGGACTCGGATGCGCGGCGACTCGAATCCAAACTGGTAGGCCTCGAGACCCGCCCGGCTCTGATCGTCAGGAAGCGATCTGGCCACCGCTTCCCAGGACGGAGGAAGTTCAGGCCAAGGCTTCGCATTCGCTTCCATGGTCACCTGGCTCCGCGCCTCGACCACCAACTCCCTGTGGGGATCCTGAATGGTGAAAAAGCAAAGAAGGTTGCCAAAAAAATCGACACGTTCGGTGCGCGTTGCCGGGCGCGGCTGGATATGCAGTTCGCTGTGCGTCACCTGATGGTGTGGCAAAGCGCGCGGCTTCAGGCACGCCACGTGGGTTCCGGCAGAGACCGGATATTTGTATTTGTAACTGGTCCGGTGAACAATTCTATAGATCATTGTCTTGAGATCATTACACGAAGATCATGAGTTGAAGCTCATCCGTTGAAGATCATCACTGGAAGATCATGATTTGAAGATCATTGGCCTATGGTGATGGGCAAGGTCCGCGCGTGACTAAAGTATCGGCTCGATAAGTTGTTCGACCACGAAGGCAGCAGTCCTTCCAGATTCTGCAGGAAACTTGCAACCGGGATGAGCCCATCGGAACCATTCGCCGCCGCGGCCCCCGGCAATGGATACTTTAGCTTTCGTAAATCGAACCTGCGCAGTAATGCCAAAGCAGCCCGCATCGCTTTTAAGTCAGCCGGGAGGTGCCGGGGGAGCTTTTGATAGAGATCGGCGAGGTGGCTCAGTTGAAAGTCCAAAGAACGGGGATTCGTCTCATCGGCCATGAGCACATCGAGTACGGCTAAGGGCTGCAGGGTCGTATAGTACCGGCTCCGATAAGTCATCGAGCTATCCGCAACTTCGAGTAAGCAGTCCAAAAGCAACCAATCTTGCTCGGTCAGAGGCGTAGTGATCTCGCGGAGTTGCCGGGTCAGATAGATCGCCCGCTCCAGCCGCCGGCCAATCGTCATGAACAGCCAGCCCAAACCGCGGTTGATATTTTCCCGCTCCATTCCGGAGAATGCAGAAAGTAGTTCCAAACAATCGGTCAACATCCTGGGATATTCCAGAAAGGGCGTGTCGTGCCCGATCTGAATCGAGT